>Ga0208297_1000350_pt1 | contig 104748 bp, 84 predicted proteins | sample LMS_cellobiose_e_FD_187367 | JGI IMG/M metagenome (GOLD analysis project Ga0208297, IMG submission 187367) | Rumen-fistulated moose microbial communities from Alaska, USA - LMS_cellobiose_enrichment (SPAdes) (version 2) | ecosystem: Host-associated > Mammals > Digestive system > Stomach > Rumen... | reverse complement strand
CCTCAACTCCGAGGACTCTCCGCCGTAATTTAGTTGCTGTTTTTGCCGTCTTTTTCATCGTTTTCATCCTATCCCAAGTTCAGCTCTCACCCACAAAATTTCCCGAAGCCCCAAAAAACTTCGTTTCGCTATAATATATGACTTCAAGGGCTTTTCCGCAATAGGAAAAAAAGAGCAATAACAGAAAAAAACGACTTTTCCTGTGGGCCGGGGAAACTGTGAACACTATGAATACTGTGAGAGCGGGATCTTTCACCACCGCCCGACGCACCCGGCGCGCGACACTCAGCGTCTTTCGAAAAATATCCTATCCTTGCTTGACAGCGGGAAAAATGTGATGTATGTTAATGATATGGAAAAGATCCGCCAGCTGACCATCCAGAACAATTTCAAGAACTCCCCGGAGTTTCCGCTCCGGGGATTCTTCAACGTGCAGGTCGACATGGCGCCCCACCGGCAGGAGTTCACCGAGATCGTGTTCATCCTCCACCACCGGGCGGAGCACTACACGGAGCCGGAAGGCTGGGCTCCGCTCCGGCGGGGCGACGTGTGGATCATCCCGCCCGGCGGGGTCCACGGATTCCGGAACACCGCGAGAACCCTCGAGCTCTTCAATCTGCTCTTCGTCGCGGACAAGCTCCCCGCGCCGCTCCTCGACCTTTACACGCATCCGGGTTACAAACGGCTCTTTCTCCACCGGAGTTCGGAAGAGCTTCGGGATCCCTACCCGTATTTGCACCTGACACCGGCGCAGACCGCCGAAATGGAGTCGCTGCTCAAGCTCTTCGCCGCCTTTTCCGGCAATCCGCCGGGGCAATACGGGCTCTTCATGGCCATCGTCAGCAGTCTGTGCCGCCTGGCGGCCAAAGGGGACACGGAAGCGCTCCGCCCCTTCGACATCCGGAAGGTCCAGCACTACCTGCGGAAGAACTACGCCATGGAGATCACCGTCGACGACCTGTGCCGCCTGACCGCCTTGTCGGCCAGCGCGCTCCACCGCCACTTCCGCCGGGCCTTCGGCGTCTCGCCCATGAAGTACCTCTGCCGGGAACGGCTGGCGGCGGCCTGCCGTCTGCTGCTGGATTCCTCCCTCTCGGTCAAGGAGATCGCCCAGCTGACCGGCTTCGCGGACCCGGTCTACTTCATCCGGGTCTTCCGGGAAAACTGCGGCTGCACCCCCGGAGCCTACCGCCGCCGGAAGTGATTTTCCGGCGGCGGAACGTCCTGCGGGAACTTCAGAGCTCCGTGATGGAAACGTGGTCGACCCAGGCTTCGCCCGCGCCGAAGAACCAGACGTAGATCCAAGGCTTTTCGGGCAGTTTGGCCGGGGTCTTGAAGTCCACCGCGATCCGGTGCCACGGGCGCGTCCCGGAAACGGGCGGGAAGGGTCTCATGCCGTTGTCCTTCCAGACCACTCTCGGGGCGACGCCTTGAGTGAGTCCGGGCTTGATGTCCCTGGTGCGCACGAAGAGCGAGAAGCGGTATTTTTTATTGGGCTTGAGCCCCTTCGCTTCCTGGATGAGGCCGATCTTGCCGCCGGTGCTCTTCATGTGGATGCTGCGGCCGCCGGTGATGAAGACCTTTTCATCCAGCTCCACGGGCTGATTTTTCAGGTTCTTTTTCTCCGAACGCCAGATGACCCAGGGCCCCAGCACATGAGTGCGCTTGATGGTGTTTTCGGTGAAATCGCCGTCGCGGACGATGGGGGGAGGCTCCGGCTTGAGCTTCAGGACGCCGAAGCGCTCCACCTGGCCGAAGGCCCGGCCGGGGGTGGGGCTCCAGTGGTAGAAGTTCTCCTTGTAGTCCTTGCCGCAGACCATGCCGTTGAGGACCCGGTTGCGGGCGAAGTTCACCGGGAACCCGGTCTTGTCGTAGTTCCCGAGCACCTTCTTGGGGACGGTGAACTCGGCGAACCAGCCCTTGGCCCATTTGCCCGCCCTGGCCGTCACACCGGGGACCGTGCCCACGCACTTGCTCTGGTCGATGCCGAATTCGCACCGCCGGGTGACGAGGGCCCCCTTGCTGTTGGCGAGGAAATGAATGTAGTTCTTCCGGTCGCCGGAGGGATTGAGGAAGAGCTCCACCACGGAATCCCGGAAGAGATCCCAGGTCCCCGTGGGCGTGTAGTCGGCCTTGATCCTGTCGACGAAGGGCTCTTCACACTCGAAGCGGAAGACGAAAGCGTCCTTGTCCTCTTTCGCCGTCACGGTGGTGCTCACCTCGTTGCAGTCGATGTGGTAGGGCCGCAGGAAGACCTTCTCGTTCAAGGAGCAGTTCCAGTCCTGAATGGAATCCTGATTGCGGCGGAAAAGCTGTTCGGCCTCCTTGAGGGGCGTGAGCAGCTGTTTGCCCATGAAGCGGCAGCGCTCCGCACTTTCCTTGTCGGCGCCGCATTTCTTCGCCGCCGTGTCCACCAGTTTCGAGAGTTCCGCCAGCTTCCCGGGCGAGTAGATGGAGTTCCAGAGTTCGATGTCCACCGGGATCCGGGTCAGGGGGCCGATGGGGGAGTCCATGGTGTCGCCCACCACCTTGTCGCACCAGAGCCGTTCCAGCTCGTCGTAGACCTTGCGCATTTCGGGCGCCCCCTTGCCGAACATGCGGGTGAAGTGTTCGTCAAGGACCGCTTTCACGTCGATGCCGTTGTCCCACGCCACCCGCAGGAAAATGTAACAGTTGAGGTAGCCGAAGATCCAGTAATCGGTCTCGCATTCGAGCAGCGCGCCGTTGATCCGGTCGGAACGCTCCTTGTACCAGTTGCCGATGCGGTTGTGGGCCAGAGCCGGGATGCCGGGGATGGCCTTGCGCATATGCTTGCCGGGATAGGTCCAGACGAAGACCTTGCTCTTGAGCTTTTTGCACCAGTCGTTGAGGTACTTGTCCCCTTTCTTCATGCTGTCGGGGTTGGCGGTCCCCCCGGTCACGGCCAGCTGCACCAGCAGATTGTCGGGGAGTTCGATGTCGGGGACGCTGTTGTAGGGGCTGTAGGCCATCATGGCCACGGCGCCGTTGTACTCCGCGGCCACCTTGGCGATGTCGGCCACGTAGGACCAGACCTTGTTGCAGATGGCCTGAGTCGATTCCGGTTTCCTGGTGTAGGTGCGCTCTCCGGGAGCGATCTTCGCGCACTCGGGGCAGCAGCACCAGTAGAGGTAATCGCCGGGCATGACGCCGAAAAATTTCCCCGTGCGGAAGGAACCGGCCAGGACCCAGTGCCAGCCGTGCTTGCCGCCGTTGACCCGGATGTCCCGGAGGGCGGGATCCTTGCCCTCGAAGAAGACCCGGGCGTCCTTCTTGACCTCTTCGGCGAATTTGCTCGAGAAGCAGAAGTGTTCCGTGCAGACCAGTTCCGGGGTGTTGTAGCGCTTGCCCGAAGGCATGAGGGCGAAGTATTCGGGATGCGTCTTGCCGAAACGCCGGGTCATCCCCAGCTGGCCGATGGAGTGGATCAGGGGATAGAGCACGTTGCCGTCGCGCCAGCGGTATTTCTGCAGGGCGCCGCCGGACATTTTCCCGCCGCCTTCATAAAATTTCCTGTCTTCGAACCATTTGCCCTTGCCCGTGACCAGATGGCGGTAGACATAGTCCGGACGGTCCACGATGCGGATCTTTTCGGGCAGGACGAGCCCGGTTCCCCTGGGAATGAGCGTGCCGTACTTGCCGGGGAAGTAGTACCGGACATTGCAGAAGCGCTCCAGAAAGTCGTAAGCGCCGAAGACGGTGCTGCGCTCTCTGGTGTTTTCGGCTCCGGCGATGTAGAGATGATTGCCGGAGCGGAGCATGACGAAACCCTCCTGCGGGATCATGTCGTCGGTGATGCCCGCGGCCTTGGCCAGGGGACCGTTGCCGAGGATGATGTTGAGGGCGTTTTTGTCGGGCGCCGCGACCTCGGTGACGGCAAAGCCGCAGATCCGCGTCAGGGCGTAACACAGTTCCTGCGAGGCGAGAGCGGTGTTGTCGCTCTTCACGTCCCGGACGACGGCGACGGCTCCGATCTTCCGGGGCGTCCCGGAAACGGCGATGCTCCGGGGAGGCTGTTTGAAGTCGTAGCTCCAAAGCGCCGCCGAAAGGATCAGCGCTGCCGTCAGCAAAAGTTTTTTCATTTATTTTTCTCCCGTTTCGATATGTGAGGTCACTGGTTGAAGTCTTTGAGTGCGGAAGCGGTCTGGGATTCGGCCCAAGGCCGCCAGAAGCAGTTGCGGTAGGAGTAGTTCCAACGGCCGTTGTAGGGGATGGCGCCGTAGGAAACGGCCTTCACGTGGCCGTCGAAAAAGGTGAAGTTCCCCGCGTTGCTGTGCCGCACGACCACGCCGGCCTGAGCGCCGGCCCTGTTTTCCGGGGAGTACCAGAAACCGTTGAGCGCCGTGTGGGAAGTTTCGGCGACGAGGGCGGTCCGGGAGGGTTTGACCACCCGGGACATCCGGATCGAGAGGGTGCCGATGACCTGATTCATGAGCCAGCTGAAACTGGTCTGGCCCGCGTTGAGGGGCGGCGGCGTATGGGAGGGACAGGCCAGCTTGCTCCTGATGTGTGTGGTCTGGTTGTACTGGTAACACCCGCCCAGATAGGCGTCGGAGTTGTGGCCCAGATAGACCGCCAGCAGTCCCTTGAACCCGGCCGAGTTGACGGGACGGCCGGGAGCCCAGCCGCCGTTGGCCTGACCGTAGCCGCCTCCGGGACCCGCGTTCCAGATGTTGAAGAACCATTCCTGATTGTCCGCAAGATACTGGTTGACCGCCAGACCCACTTCCTTGAAGTTGTTGAGGCAGCTGGCGGACTTGGCCCGTTCCCTCGCCTGCTGCAAAGCGGGCAGCAGCATGGAGGCGAGGATCGCGATGATGGCGATGACCACCAGCAGTTCGATCAGCGTGAAGCGACTTTTTTTCATGGGAGACAGGTTCCTTTTCTTTTTCAGAATTTCACCAGTGAATCGATCCTGACGGGCAGGCCCGTCCGCATGGATTCGTTGCCGGCGATGCCCACGAGGATGGACTTCGCCCCGTCGATGTTGTCCGCGGCCAGCCCCAGCGGATCCTCCTTCACGCCGCGGAAAAGGTGCTGCAGGATCAGTTCGTCCCCGCCGCCGTGGTCGGCGTCGGCGGCCACTTCGGGGTAGTCGATGATCCAGGGCTTCCCCCAATGGGGCTGGAAGAGGATCTCCGGGACCAGGTCGGCCCGCTCCGGTTCCAGCGGCCGGGCGCCGGGGCAGTCCACGGGGAGATACTCCTGTCTGGTCTTTTCCTTGTAGGCGGAAACCTCGACGGCGGTGACTTCGAGCCGTCCCTTCGTGCCGTTGAAGGTCACCTTGTAGCCTTCCCACGGGGAGTGGGCGTTGAGGGAATAGGTGAGGATGGCCTTGTTTTTGTAGCGGACCATGACCCCCATGTTGTCCTCGATGCTGATGCCGTCGCCGAAGACGTTCAGGTCGCGGTAATAGTTGTCCTCCTCTTCGGAGCCGAAGTAGATGTTGTCGAAGACATCCTTCCAGTGGGGATCCTGAGGCCCGGTGTAGGCGAAGGGGTCCGCCGCCGCCGCGGGCACGTTCCGGGTGCGGTAATAGCGGTAGTCGATGCCCCTTGATTCGGCGTTGATCCGGCCGTAGAAGCGGAGCGCCCCCATGGCGAAGACCGTTTCCGGCTGGGTGTCGAGCCACCAGTTCACCAGATCGAAGTGGTGGGTGGATTTGTGGACCAGCAGTCCGCCGCTGTTGAGCTTGTCCCGGTGCCAGCGGCGGAAATAGTCCGCCCCGTGGGAGGTGCTCAGGGACCACTCGAAGTGGACGCTCGTGATGGTCCCGACCAGCCCGCTCCGGATGATCTCCTTGACCTTGGTGTTCCGGGGGGCGTAGCGGTAGTTGAAGGCCACGGTCACCTTGCGCCCGGTGCGTTTCCGCGTGTCGATGATCTCCTGACACTTTTCGGCGTCGATGGTCATGGGCTTCTCGGTGATGACGTCGCACCCCAGTTCCATGGCCCGGCAGATGTACTTATGGTGGGTCCGATCGATGGAGGTGACGATCACCGTGTCGGGCTTCTGCTCCGCGATCATGCGGTCGAAGTCGGCGGCCTTGTAGGCGGGCACGGGGCCGAAGTGGTATTTTTCGCCCAGATACCGGTTCCAGTAGTCCATGCGGTGCTGATTGGTGTCGCAGATGGCGCAGAGCTCTCCTGCGTCCGCGTGTTTTCCCGCCAGGGCGGTAAGGTACATCCAGGCCCGCTGGCCCGTTCCCACATGGACGTAACGTTTCCTGTCGCTCATGATGCTTCGTGCCTCCTTCCCTTTACCGTGCTTCGAGGAATCCCCGGACGGCGGCGGCCTGTTCGGGCCACTTCAAAATTTCCCGGTCGCCGAGGATGACGAGGCCGTCGATCTTCTTTTCCGCGAGCAGGGCGCGGGCCCCTTCGAGCTGGTGGAGCAGAAGTTCGATCAGAGCGCCCGCGTCGGCGGTGCCGTAATCGTGGAGGAAGAGGCCCATGAGAAGCTTCTTGCCGGGAAAGTTGGCCCGGCAGAGTTCCACGTTCTTTTCCACATCCAGCAGTTCCTCCTGATGCCAGTGCCAGAGGTTGACCCCGTCGAGGTAGGGCTGGATGCCGGAAAAGTCCTTCTTTCCCAGTTCATGGCAGTAGACCACGCCGAAAAGCTGCAGCGCCGGATTGTGCTTTTTCAAGTTGGCGCTCACGGTGGCGACCTGTTTGACCTTCTCGGGGGTGACGGACTGGAGCCCCGAGGTCATGTCATCCATCATGCCGCCCGCGACGCAGGGGAATTTCAGGGAAAGGCGGCTCAGGTTTTCGGCGCATTCGGCGTCCGTTTCGGGCTGCTGGCCGGGGGCCCGGCAGGTGGTGGTGACCATGGCCAGCACCTTCTTCATGCCCGCGTGGAGCGCGATCATCTCTTCGGAAGTGCGCCCGTAGACGTAGACGCCGTTGGGGGCGTCGAAGTACTTCGCCGTGCGCACGAGGGTGTCCGGCAGGGGGGAGCCGCCCCACTGGGGAGTGGGACCGCCCCAGAGCCACAATTTGTCCGCGGGGATGGGCACGCCCCGGTCGAAGGCGGGCTTCGCGGCCAGTTCCTCCCGGACCGCCTCGGCGAAGGCGGCGTATTCGGGAGCGATCTGAGCGCAATACTCCTCGGAAACGGGCAGACGCGCCGGATCTTCGATGCGGCACCGTTCCCGGTAGCCGGGAGCGGCGGTCTCGCCCAGTCCGATCCGCATGAGTTCGTGGAGTTCCTTCTGACGGCCGTAGAGCCGTTCCCGTGCTTCCTGCAGTTTCGACATTTTCCTTCCCTTTCGTCGTATCGTCAAGAATTTCCTGTTGTGTGATATTATACCACGGCTTCCGCCTCTTTGAAATGTCAAAAACGGGAAAAAGATGTCAAAATGACCCAAAAGCCGTTTTTTTCAGTCCGGATCTCCCGGCACCGCCGCGCCGCCGCTTTTGACGAAGCGGGCGGGCGACATGCCGAAGAAAAGTTTGAAACTCTTGGAAAAGTGGTAGCGGTCGGCAAAGCCGAGAAGCGAGGCAGTCTCCTTGATGGAACGCCCCTCGGTCAGGAGCAGCCGGACGGCGCACTCCATCTTCCGGTTCAGCAGCCATTTCTTCACGGGAAGCCCCGAGGAGGCGAGGAACTGCCGCTGGAGCGTGTTGACGCTGGTGCCGCAGCGCCGGGCCAGCTCCTCGCAGCTGAAAGTGCGGGAAAGGTCCTCCTCGAAGATATCCACCGCCTGTTCGAAGAAACTTTCCTCGTGCGACTCCTCTTTCATGGTGAAGAATTCTCCGGGCAGTTCCAGCAGGGCCGCGTTGACCGCGGCGGCGGCGGCGAAGCGGATCTTTTCCGGGGAAAAGCGGGGGAGATCCCGGCGGATCCCGGGCAGCAGGACATCCGCGCTGCGCAGCCGGATGACCCGGCGCCGTTCCGGCACGCAGGTCGCGCCGAAGGTGAAATGCACGTAGAAGTGGGGGAAGGCTCCCTCGGCTCCCGTGGCGAAGGGGGTCCGGGGAGGGATGAGCACCGCCGTCTCCGGCTCGAGTTCGATTCTTTCCTCATGCGAAACGAGCCACGCTCCCGGTTCCGGGTTCCAGTAGAAGCGCCACGTGGGGGTCCCCGCGTGGCTGTACTGCCACGATCTCACCGCCGGTGCAAAGCCCGCGAGGACCACCCGCACGTCCGAACCGTTTTTGATTGAATTTGACATTTTTTTCCCGTTTTTGACATTTCAATACAGGGTTTCCCGGTGTATAATATACACAAACAACCCTTCATTGTCAAACCCGGAAACCGGAACAGAAAAAGAGGTGACTTTTATGGCAGAAACGATTTTGACATCTCAGGAATTCGACCGCAGAATGACCGCCGCGCAGGAGGTCGTGCGCAAAAACGGCCTCGACGCCATTCTCGTCTTTTCCACCGAATCCGAACCTGCGGCGGTGCGTTATTTTTCCGACTACTGGCCGAGCTTCGAGACGGCGGCGGTGCTGATCCCCGCGGCGGGGGCCCCCGCCCTCATCATCGGCCCGGAATCCCTGACCTTCGCCTCCAGCCGTTCCCGGATCGCGAAAATCATCCAGCTGATGGACTTCCGGGAATCCTCGCAGCCGGAGTACCCCGGCTCGACCCTGCCGAAATGGGAAGACGTGGTTTCCGAGTACAAACTGAAAAGGATCGGCCTCTGCAACTGGTATCTTTTCCCCTACGTCATGATGACGGAGCTGGCCCGCGCCATGGGCGGTATCGGGAACGTGATCCCCGCGGACGCACTGATCCGGCCCCTCTTCATGAAAAAGAGCGCCGCCGAAGTGGCCTGCCTGCGGGCCTCCGCCCGAGCCTCCGAAGCGGGCTTCAAGGCCATCCTCGAGAACATCAGGCCCGGCATGACCGAGTCCGAGCTCTGCGGCATCGCCACCGCCGCCATGACCGCCGCCGGAGCTGAGTGCACCGGCTATCCCATCTGGTGCTGTTCCGGGCCCAATTCCGATCAGGCCATCAGCCGCCCCACCATGCGGAAGATCCAGTGCGGCGAGATCGTGCACTTTTCCATCGGGGCCAAGGTGGAGGGCTACAGCTCCAGCATCGGCCGCCCCGTGGTGCTGGGGCACTGCCCCGACGAGATCCGCAAATTCCTGCAGGTGGGGCTGGACGCCGCCAACATGACCTTCGACGTGATGCGCGCCGGGGTCAAGTCGGGGGATGCCGCGCGGAAGGTCCACGATTTCATCAAGGCTCAGGGCTATGGGGACGCCATCCTCTACGGTCCGGCCCACGGCTGCGGCCAGATGGAGTGCGAATACCCCTTCCTCGAAACCAGTTCCGAATACATGCTGGAAGCCGACATGACCTTCATGCAGGACATGTTCCTGCACCGGAAGGGCATGGGATTCCGCTGGGAGGACGGGCTGCTGGTGAAGGCCGCGGGGCCCGCCGAAATGCTTTCCAGCTACGGCCGCCAAATCAACATCATCTGAGTACAACCGAAGAAGGGATTTTTCAAATGATCATCGATATCCACGGACACCTGGGCAACATCAACTTCAGCGAGTTCTGGCAGGCGGACGCCGAAAAGCTGGTGCGGTATTTGAAGGAGTCGGGCACGTCGAAACTCTGCCTTTCCGCCTCGCGGGCCATCATGTACGACATTTTCGAGGGCAACGCCGAACTGGACGCGGTGCTCAAAAAATATGACGAATTCTACGGCTATGTCGTGGTCAGCCCCACCTTCCCGAAGACCGCAGAGGAGCTCCATTACCTCGCGGACAATCCGAAGTTCCGGGGCGTCAAGATCCACCCCGACTACCACGGCTACGACCTCTCGGTCCCCTCCAACTACCGTTTCGTGGACAAGATCGCCGACCGGACGTCCATGATGCTCTTCCACGTTTCCTGCATGCCGGGCACGGGATTCTCGCCCGCGGCGACGGTGGTTTCCATCGCGAAGAACCATCCGGAAACGAAGTTCGTCCTCGCCCACTGCGCCGGGCTCTACCAGAACGGCAACTACCCCTTCTTCCCCAACATGGATTCGCTGGAGCGGATCTGCGACGCGGGGCTGCCCGAAAACGTCTGGATCGACACCGCCCACTACCTGCTCTACGCCTACCAGACCGTCATGGCCAAGATGGTCCGTCTGGCCGGGCCCGAGCACGTGGTCTTCGGCACCGACTGCCCCCTGCAGGGCTCTCTGCAGATGCGCTTCGCCATCGAAGCGGTCAACGCCCTCGACGTCCCGCAGGCGGACAAGGATCTGATCCTCTGCCGCAACGCCGTCAGGATCCTCGGGCTTTGAAGCGCTTCACGGAGACCGGCAACATGAAAAGACTGTTTCTTCTGTTTGTTCTGTTCGCCGCCGCTTCCGTGATGGCCGAGCTGGTCATCGCCGAAAAGGGCGGTTCCCCTTATCAGATCGTGGTCCCCGAGAGCGGCGGGAACGCGCGGCTGGACCATTTCGTCCGGCTTGGCGGGAGCGTGCTCCGCACGGCTCTGCGCAAGGCCGCCGGGGCGGAGGTTCCCCTCGTCACCGAATCGAAGAAGCTCCCGGGGCGGCCCGCCATCTTCGTGGGAAGCACCGCCGCTTTGAAGAAGGCGGGGCTTTCCGCCGAAGGCTTTGTACCGTGGGAGTGCTCCATAAAAGTCATAGGCAAGGACATCTTCATCTACGGCCGGGACTGCCCCGCTCCGCTGAAAGAAATTTCCTCCCGTTATCTTTACTACACGGTCGGGAGTCTCAAAGGGTGCTGCACCTTTGCGGAAAAGTTCCTCAACACCCGCTTCGTGGGGCCCGTCATGAACAGCGACCGGGAAAACGACGGGGTCCGCACCCTGCCCCTCGGCAAAATCACCGTTCCCGACGGCTTTTCCTTCCGCCGCAAGCCCCGCTTCACCCTGCAGGGGGACAACGGCGGCATGCTTTACACCGTCGCGAACAACTTTCTTGCCGGTGCCGGGAACCGGTTCGACGTCCATTACATCGACAAGGTGATCCCCGTGGCGAAATACGCGAAAAGTCATCCCGAATACTTCGCCGTCATCAACGGCAAGCGCTATCTCCGGGCCGATATGCCTCAATACTGCATGAGCAATCCTGAAGTGCAAAGAATCGTCTTCGAGGATGCTTTGAAACGGGCCGACCGGGGGTACCCGGTGGTGGAGCTGGGCCAGCAGGACGGCTTCATCGGCTGCGAGTGCCCGAAATGCAAAGCGTGGTACGGGACCCCCGACTGGGGCGAAAAGATGTGGCTCTTCCAGCGGGACATCATGGCGAAGCTCCTCAAGGCCCGTCCCGGCATACAGGTGGGGATCGCCTGCTACGGCGTCACCCACTGCGTGCCGAAGAGCTTTACGAAATTCCCCGGCAAGGGGGTCTTCATCAACATCGCCCCGGCGCGGAGGGACCTGCTCGAAAAGTGGAAGGAATTCAACGTCGTCGGCATGAACGCCTGGGCCTACAGCATGGGCGCCTATCTCGCCTGCGGCTTCTCCCCCGCCGACAGCTTCGAAAAACTGCGCCGCGAGGTGAAGATCCTCCGGAGCACCCCCGTGACCTCCCTCTACTTGTGCGGTTACATGACCTCCTTCGCCCTGAACGGGCCCTGGCTTTACGCCTGGGGCAAATTCATGGACGATCCCGACGCGGACGTGAAAGTCCTGCTCAAGGACTACTGCCGTTTCGGCTTCGGAGAAAAGGCCGCTCCCGGCTTCATCCGCTTCTTTTCCATCATCGACGAACGGATGGCGAAGTTCCCGCTGATCCCCGGACAGGATTTCAACGACGTGGACGGGCGGAAACCCCGGCAGAGCGCTCTCAAACTCTGGCAGAACCGCTATCCGCCGCAAGTTTTGCGGGAGCTCTGCCGCCTCTTCGACGAAAGCGTCAAGCTCTGTGAGCCCGGCAACGGCATGCTGCCCCGGCTGAAGGTAGAGTTCGAGTACATGCGCCTTTCGGCGGCGGTCTGCAACGCCATCGCGGCCCTGGACCGGGAGAACACCCCCGAAAACCGGCGGATTCTGGCCGACGCGCTGGATAAGCGCAACGCCTTCATCGAAGCCCTGCCCGAGAGGAAACGGGACGGCTGGATCCCCGTGGGGTTCCAGAGCGCCACCAGGGCGCTGCTCCGGAAGGGCGGCTTCATGGCGGGCGTTTTCGGCGGGGCCTTCAACAGCGACCCGAAACTGCTGCGGGTGAACGCCCCCGAGACCGCCGCGGTCAAGGTCCGCGACTTCGACGACCCGGCGTGGGAAAAGGCCCCCCGCCTGAAACCCGTCCCCCTGAAAAACACCTTTCCGCTCCTCCCCGTTTCGTTCCGGATCGGGTACACCGACAAGGCGCTGCTGTTGAAGCTGGAAGCTCCGGCGGACACCCCCGAGCCCGCCCCCGTGCCCCGTGACGACCTCAAGATCTGGCGCAACAGCACCTGGGAGATCTTCGTCGCAAGCGGCGAAAGCCGGCGGCAGTTCGCCTTCAACGCCGTGCCGGGGAGCGCCTTCGACGCGTGGATCTCGTCGGGAAACGTCTACATCCGCAAATGGCAGGGGCCGTGGAGCCACCGGGACAAAGTCGACAACGGCGTCTGGCACTCACAGGTGACCATTCCCTTCTCCTGCTGCGGCAGGCTCTTCGAGGAAGGCATGCGTCTGCAGATGCAGTTCGCCTTTTCCACGCCGGAGGCGAAGGCGATCTACGCCTGGCACATCCCCCTTTCCGGGGCGCTGGCCGACCTGAACGGCTACGGCGGCGTCCGCTTCGGGAAGCGTCCGTCATCGCAGGATATCGACATCAACGGCGCTTTCGCCCGTCTGGATCAGCAGAAAAATCCCCTTTTCTGGCGGGTGACCGGCTTGAAGATGGAACTTATCCCCGTTATCCCCGGGAAGATGGGGAACGCCGTCAGACTTTCCGGGACGAGCCCGAAGGTCTCCGGGCTCCACGGGAGCAGGCGGATCTTCGTCGAACCCGATGAGGAACTGGAAGTTACCGTCTTCCTCAAAGGCAAGGGCGAAGTTTCCCTCGCGGGCCACTGGCGCAACAACGCCGGGCAGTGGGTGGAAAACGAAGGCACCCGCCCGATCCCCCTCACCGGCAATTTCACCGCGCTCCGCCATGTCTTCGCCCCCGGCCACCGGGTCCAAAAGGGAGCCTCCCATCTGACCTTGTCGGTCTATCTGCGGCAGCCCGGCGGCGAGATGGTGATCGCGTCCGTCGCCGCAAAATTGCGGAAAAAGGGGAAATGAACCGTTCGCAACACTGAAAACCAAGGGGTTTCTTATGAAAAAATCACTTCTTCTCATGGCGGCGGTCCTCTGCGCGGCGGCAGGGGCGGCGGAGCTGGTCATCGCCGACAAGGGAAAATCCGACTACCAGATCGTGGTCCCCGATCCGGGGGAAAACAAGACCCTCGACAAGTACGTGGTTCTGGGCGGCAAGGTGATCCAAACCGCCTTGAAGAAGGCCGCGGGGGTCGACGTGCCGCTGGTCGAGGAGTCGAAAAAGCTCCCCGGCAAGCCCGCCATCTACGTGGGGAACGTGAAGGCTCTCGCCAAGGCGGGACTTTCGTCGAAGGATTTCGAACTCTGGGAACATGCCGTCGCCGTGAAGGGCAAGGACATCTTCTGCTACGGCAAGGACTTGGGCAATCCCTTCAAGAAGGGCAACCTCTTCCCCGCCCTCAGATACCCGGACTACTTCATCCACTACGCCCCCGGTTCCCTGAAATCGGCCTGCACCTTCACGGAAAAGTTCCTCAACACCCGGTTCGTCATCCCCAAACACAACGCCTACGGCCAGCACGACGGGATCCGGACCCGGCCGCAGAAACGCATCGCCGTGCCGGAAAAGTTCTCCTGGCGCCGGAAGGCCCGGTTCCGCCAGATGTGCGACATGGGGGGGATCCTCTATTCGCTGGCCAACGACTTCTACTTCGGCTACGGCGAAGGCTACTCCGTCCACTACCACATTTCCGCCGTCCCGCAGGACAAGTATTTCCCCACCCATCCGGAGTATTTCGCGCTGCTCAACGGCAAGCGTTTCTATCACGAGGACACGCCCATCTACCCGGCCCGGCCCCAGTACTGCCTTTCCAACCCCGAGGTGCAGGATTTAATCTACAAGAACGCGCTCCTGCGGGCCGATCTGGGCTACAAGGTGGTGGAATTCGGCCAGACCGACGGCTTCATCGGCTGTCAGTGCGAACCCTGCAAGAAGATGTACAACACCCCGGACTGGGGCGAAAAGCTCTGGCGGCTCCACGCCGACATGGCCGCCCGGCTCGAAAAGGACCGGCCCGGCGTCATCCCCGCCATCGCCTGCTACGGTCCCACCCACAAGGTGCCGCAGACTTTCAAGAAATTCGCCACGAAAAAGATGATCATCGACGTGGCTCCGGCCACGAAGAAGCTCATCACCGAGTGGAAGAAATTCAACGTCACCGGCATGGCCGCGTGGACCTATTACTTCGGGAGCTACAAGGCCAGCAGCTACGCGCCTTCGGCTGACTTCGCCTTTCTGAAGAACGAACTCAAGTGGATGCGCACCACCCCCGTGACCTATCTCTACAACTGCGGGATCCGGGTGGCTCCGGCCCTCAACGGCCCCTGGGTCTACGCCTACGGCAAGTTCGGTCAGGATCCCGACCTGACCGCCGGGGAGCTGCTCAAGGACTACTGCCTCTTCGTCTACGGCGACAAGGCCGCGCCCGCCATGGAAAAGTTCTTCAAGCTCCTCGATGACCGTTCCCGGCTCGTTCCCGTGAACGGCGAAGTCGACTTCAACGACTTCGGGAAAAAGCGCCAGATGGCCGACGAAGTGTGGTATAAGCGGTACACTCCCGCCGTGCTGGCGGAACTCAAAAAACACTTCGCGGAAGCCGAGAAAGTCTGGATCGAGTCCGATCACACCAAAAGGTTGAGACTGGAGTTCGCCTATCTCTGTCTGACCGCCGACGTGAACAATGCCAGTTGTGTCCTCAAGGAGGCCAATTCCCGGGCCAACCGGCTGCGTCTCGCCGACGCCATCGAAAAGCGTGAGGCCTTCCTCAACTCCCTCGCCGTCAGAAACGGCCGGGTACAGGAGGCCTTCGACTTTCCCCACATGAACAATCTCCGAGCGGGCGGCTCCATGGGCGGCCTTTTCGGCGGCGCCTTCAACAGCGATCCCCAGACCCTGCGTCAGGACAAGAAGAGTCTCGAACTGGTCAAGGTGAAGGACTTTTCCGATCCCGCGTGGGCGAAGATCCCCGCTCAGAAACTCATCCCCCTGAAAAAGACCTTCCCCGCCGCCGACGCCAGTTTCAAGGCCGCCTGCACGGACAAGGCCCTGCTCCTCGTCTGCGAAGCGCCTCTCGCCAAAGCCCCTGCCACTCCTGCGCCGCCCCGGGACAGCACCGCGCTGTGGCGTGACGCCGTCTGGGAAATATTCGTCGCCAACGGCATCAACCGCTGCCAGCTGGTCTTCAGCGCCGCGCCCGGCTCCGCCTTCGATTCGACGATCAACGCCGCCAACAAGGCCTTCGTGAAGTGGAGAGGCGACTGGAGCCACAAGGACACGGTCAAGGACAACCGGTGGCGCTCCGAGGTGACGATCCCCCTGCGTGGGACGATCGGCAAGGTTCCCGCTCAGGGCGAACCGCTCCAGATGCAGGTCGCCTTTTCCACTCCCGGAGCGGCGGCCCTCTACGCCTGGAATTTGCCCCTTTCGGGGTCGTTTTCCGACATCACGGGTTTCGGGAACATCCGTTTCGGCGCCCGTCCCGCGGGCGAGCGGATCATCGACATCAACGGCGATTTCAGAACGAAGAAGGTCTGGTTGGCCTCCCCCCGGAACGTGAAGGCGGAATACATCGAGGTGAACGGCAAGCCCGCCGTGAAATTCGGGTATGAAAAGCTCCCCTGGGGCGCCCTGCGCTGCGGCGTTTTGACCGCCCTTGGCGACGATGAGGAAGCCGTCTTCACCGTGACGCTCCGCGGAAAAGGCAAGGGCTCCCTCGGCGTGGGCTGGCAGAACATAGCCGGACGCTTCGTCGTCAACGGCCACGGCGGCGTGAAGTTCGAGCTTTCCGACAAGCCTCAGACGGTCACCAACGTCATCCGGCTCAGCCCGGTGGAAATGCAGAAGGGCGCGGTGTTCTTCTACCCCAACATCTTCATCGCCGCCCCCGGCGGGGAGGCCATCGTGGAGAAGGCCGAACTGAAGATCCGCCTCAAACGCTGAACCTGGGGGAAATTTCCCCGGCACGAAAGGGGACGGAAGGCCGAAAAACCTCCCGTCCCCTTTTCATTTCCGCGCTCGGTGCGCAAGAGCTCCGGATCACATCCGGGCGAGCACGTGCCTGAACGCCGCCATGTAGCACTGCCAGTCGCTGAGCAAAATGTTGTGTTTGCCTTCCCTCAGGAAGTAGCTCACGTCGGTGCCCACGGGGGTGTCCGGCGGGGGCGGCGTGGCGGACTTCAACGGCTCCAGACCGTAGAGCTTGTAGACCGGCCCGGCGCTCCAGGCGGAAAGGTATTCACCGCGGGGATCCGCCCACAGATCCTCCGTCGCGCTGTGGACCGCCACCGCCCGGGGGGCGATGAGGGCGATGAGCTGGTGCTGGTCGATGGGGAGCTCTTCGGGATGCATGGCGTGCGGGGCCAGGGTGTGGGTGAACCAGTAGTGGCCGAAGCCGTCCGAAACGCGGCTCATGCAGTAAAGCGTCTCGCCGAAAAGCCTCCGGTTCGGGGCCGCGCCGCCGCAGCCGGAGTCGTTGACGCAGACCAGCTTGAAGCGGGTGTCCTCGGCCCCCGCCCACAAGGCGGTCTTGCCCAGGCGGGAGTGGCCGTAGACCGCCGCCTGCGACGCGTCGATCTCGGGCACGGTCTCAAGGTAATCCAGCATCCGCGACAGGCCCCACGCCCAGACGCCGATGGCGGAGGCGTCGGGCAGCCGGGGCCGCAGCTCTTCTTCGGAAAAGAAGATCCGGAGGACGCTGGCCGGCCAGCCCGTGGGACAATCGGGGAAGAAATCGTGGTAGGAGCAGACCGCCAGGGCGAATCCCTCCTTCATCAGTTCCGCCAGGGGGAACCGGGTCTTCTGGATCCCCCGTTCACGGGTGAAACTTTTTATTTCCGCCCCCGCGAGGCCCGTGATCATGACATCGGGATCGTCGCAGATCACGTGGTTGCCGATGAAGGTCAACCCGGTGAAGACCGGGACCTTCTTCTTCGCCCCGGCGGGGATGAAAAGGATCATCACCACGCTGTGGGAACGGCCGTTGTTCATGGAGAAGGTGAGCCGGATCTCCCGGCGCACGGCCAGACCGCCGACGGCGTCCGGCTTTTCGCTGATGAGCTCATAGGAGACCTTGTCGGGCAGGGGGAGCCTGCGTCCGTACATCACGTCCCGGAACTGCTGCAGCAGGAGCGGGCGGTTGGCCTCCCACTCGGCGGCGGTGGCGATGGGGCGCCCGTCGACTGTTTTCAGCAGCTCGGGCAGGGTGAAAGGCGGGACCTGGGACTCGTCGTAGTTGGCCTGCCACTCTTCGTTTTCTTTTTGGACATACATGATAGGACCTCACTTTCCTGAAATCGAAAAACACATTCCCAGCAGAAACGCCTGGATCTTGACGTCGATGTCGTCGCCCAGAGCCTGACGGGAAGAGACGAACTCCGCCATTTTCCCCGCGGGCACGGTGAAGATCTCGATGGATTCACTGTTCTCGGGGTGGGCGACGGGGGGAGCGGTGCGGTAGCGTTCGGCATCGATCTCCATGACCACCATCGACACGGCCTCGTCGGAAAGTCCGGGGGAACTGATGCCGGGGGCGAGGATCCGGACCACCCGGCCCTCGTATCCGGTTTCCTCGTAAAGTTCCCGAACCGCGGTGGCCTCGGCGCCTTCGCCCGGTTCGATGAGCCCGGCGGGAAATTCGATGACGTACTTCCCCGTCGCGGCCCGGAACTGGCGGATGAGAACATAGAGATCGTCCGGCACGATCCGGGGGATGATCAGGGCCGCTCCGGCCGTCTTGATCCGGGAGACCCTTTCCCAGGTGCGTTTTCTGCCTCTTTCGTCCGTGAACCCCACCAGCTCCATGCGCAGGAAGCATCCCTGGGCGAGAGCGGTGACCTTGTCGACTGCCGCATTCATGAAAAATCCCCTTTTTTCCGGCGCGGGGAGGGATTCCCGCCTCTCCCGACGCCTGTTTTTCGTTTTTTTTCGCACAAAGACATAAAATGCACTTGAAAAATCGAAAAGTCAAGTTAAATTATAGCAAAGACCGCAAAAAGATTCCGAATTTGCCGCAAAGGGGTCCCGCCGTCATCGGGCGTGAGACTTCGCGTCGGCGCCGGTTTCCGGACAATGATCCTTTCACCGTTTCCGTCGACAGGCCGGTCTTGTATACACGTGTTTTCAAAGGTACTTCGATGAGTTTTCTTCTTACCTCGGGTTTTCGCAAGGTGTCCGTTTTATGATTCTGGGACTTACCGGCGCCATCGGCTGCGGAAAAAGCACCGCCTGCGCCTTTTTCCACGGCAAGGGGTGGCTGCTCTTCGACGCGGATCGCGCCTGCCACGAACTCTACGGCGATCCGGACTCCCCCTTCGCACGGGCTCTCCGCCGGGAGTGGGGGGAAAGCTGTTTTTCCCCCGAAGGGCTCATCGACCGCAAGGCCCTTGCGGCGCGGGTGTTCGATTCCGAAAAGGAGCTGGAAAAACTCACCTCGCTGCTCTACCCCGCCCTCTTCGAACGCATGGGGAAAGAGATCGACTCCGCCCGGAAAGAAGAGAAGAACATGCTTTGCGAAGTGCCTCTGCTCTTCGAATGCGGATGCGAAAAATATTTCGACCTGACCGCCTCGGTCTGGAGCACGGCTGCGCTCCGGCACGAGCGCCTGCGGAAATATCGTAACTTCACCCCGGAGGAAATTGCCCGCCGCGAGGCGAAACAGTGGAGCGCCGAAAGGAAACTCGAGGCGGCCGACATAGCTTTCGTCAATAATGGCGGACCCGATTTCCTGTGCCGCCAGATTGACCATTTCATCAAGGAGTATGTGCAGAAATGAATGACCAGAACATGGACGAACTTAAAGCGGTCCCCGCCGCGGAAAATCAAGTGACGCCGCCCGCCGCGGAAAATCAAGTGACACCGCTCGCCGCGGACGTTCCCCCCCCGGCTCCCCGGAAACGGGGCCGCCCGCGGAAAAATCCTCTGCCGGCGGATCCCGCCGCCGCCCCGGCCCCCGCGGCTCCTGCGGCTCCCGCGGCGACGCCCGCACCTGCACCCGCACCCGCTCAAGCTCCGGCCCCTGCCCCGGCGCCCGCTCCGGCGGCGATGCCTGCGCCTCCGGCGGCCGCTCCGATCCCCGCCGCTCCGGCTCCCGGACCGGCTCCCTCGCTTCAGCCGCCCATGCCCGCCCCCCAGACGGCGGTCCCCGCCGCCGCCCTGCCCCCCATGCCGCCGCCCCCCGCCGGAGTGAAAATGCCCGGCTGCGAACGGCCCGAGAACGGGGAACCGGGCAACGGCTTCCGCCGCGAGGAAAATTTCCGCGACCGCCGCGGGAAGATGCGGGACCGGAACGAACGCCGCGGAAAAATGCGGGACCGGAACGACCGGAATGACCGGAATGACCGGAACGACCGGAATTACCGGGACCGGGAAAACCGCATGGAGGACTACCGGGGCGAACCCGAATACGGACGTCCGGAACGTCAGCCGGAACGGGGCGACTACCGGGAATACCGGGAGATCCCCCCCGAAGCCATCATCCGGGATCCCACCGCGCCCAGTCTGAACATCGCCGAACTTCAGGGCAAATCCATGGACGAACTCACCGCCATGGGGAGCGAACTGGGCATCGAGGGCATCGGTGCGCTGGAAAAGTCGAGTCTGATCTTCGAGATCCTGCGGGCCAACGCCGAAAAGAACGGTCTTCTCTACGGCAGCGGCTATCTGGAGGTCCTGCCCGAGGGATTCGGCTTCCTCCGCTCCCCCGAATACAGCTATCTGCCCAGTTCCGAAGACATCTATGTCAGCACCTCGCAGGTCAAGCGCTTCTCGCTCAAGACCGGGGACTTCGTCACCGGCCAGATCCGGACGCCCCGGGAAAAGGAGCGCTTCTTCGCCATGCTCAAGGTGGAAAGCATCAACAACGACGCTCCGGAACGCAAACGCAACATCATCCCCTTCACCAGTCTGGAGCCCTACTTCCCCACCGAACGGCTGGTGCTGGAGCGGGATCCGCAGGAGTATTCCACCCGCGTGGTGGACCTGGTGACCCCCATCGGCAAGGGCCAGCGGGGACTGATCGTGGCGCCGCCCCGCACGGGCAAGACGGTGCTGCTCCAAAAGATCGCCCAGAGCATCCGCAAGAACAATCCCGAGGTCGAACTCATCGTGCTGCTCATCGACGAGCGGCCCGAAGAGGTGACCGACATGAAGCGGATCATCGACTGCGAGGTGGTGAGCTCCACCTTCGACGAGCCCCCCGAACGGCACGCCCAGGTGGCCGAAATGGTCATCGAGAAGGCCAAACGGCAGGTGGAATACGGCCGCGATGTGGTGATCCTGCTCGACAGCATCACCCGTCTGGCACGGGCCTACAACACGCTCCAGCCCCACAGCGGGAAGATCCTGACCGGCGGCGTGGACGCCGCCGCGCTCCACAAGCCCAAGCACTTCTTCGGGGCCGCGCGGAACATCCAGAACCACGGCAGTCTGACCATCATCGCCACGGCGCTGATCGACACCGGCAGCCGCATGGACGACGTGATCTTCGAGGAGTTCAAGGGCACGGGCAACATGGAACTCCACCTGGACCGGAGCATTTCCGACCGCCGGATCTATCCGGCCATCAACGTGGAGGCTTCGGGCACGAGAAAAGAGGAACTGCTGCTTCACCCCGAGGAGCTGCAGAAGGTCTGGCTCCTGCGCAAGATCTTCAACGACGTCCCGCCGGGCGAGGCCATGGAAATGCTCCTCAACCGCCTGAAAAAGGTCAAGACCAACGTGGAATTTCTCTACACTTTGAAGGAAAGCAGCTACTGATATGAACGGAACACCGGAACGCAACAAGGAAAAGGTGCTGGATCTTCTGCTGGTGGCATTCTTCCTCCTGCTGGTCATCACCACGGTGGTGCTTCTGCTGCCCGCGTGGCAGAATTACCGGAAGATCTCCGCCGGCGAGGAGCTCGAGCGCAGAAAACTGGAAGCCGCCCGCAGGGAGCGGCAGATCTATCTGGAGCGGCGCGACCGTCTGCAGCACTCCCCCGCCGAGGTGGAAAAAGTGGCACGGGAAAAGTTCAATTTCGCCAGAAAGGGCGAGGTCGTCATCAGCTATCCTCCCGAGAAGAAGCCTTCCGCCCCCTCCGGCAGGCCCTCCCCCGTGCCGCCGACGCGAAAAAAAAGGTAAAAAAATCCGAAAATTCCCGAAAAACTGCTTTATTTTTTGCAAAAGTGCAAATATATTATGCATGAGACACCGGCGCATCGGTTCCGGAGGCCGCGCGGACGCGCGGCCGCAGGAGCGAAGCTCCGGATGCTGAAGGAAACAGGAATTGCCGTCTCGGGAGGTTCCGCGGCGGCAGAATAAATTTACAGGTGGGAAAAATGACCAAAGTGACCGTGACTCTTCTGACGGCGGCGGGGCTGCTGGCCCTGGCCGGGTGCAAAAGCGAAGTGATGCAGGACCGTACCTACAAGCCTGCGGAGCCCCAGAACGATCCGGCGTACCGGACCGCTGCTCCGGGGACCCGTCAGCCCATGTCCTCCTCCGAGCAGAGCTCCCGGACCGCACAGACCGGCGCCAGAGCGAACTATCAGCCCATGACAGGCACCTACACCAACGAGGGGCTGGCCGACGATGCGGCCCCCCGCAGACGTTCCGGCCGCCGGGCCGCCCGCGGCACGGGCGCTCCCGCCGGTCCCGGCGGAGTCTACGTGGTGAAACCCGGCGACACGCTGGGCAAGATCGCCTATCGGCATCACATTTCCGTCAAAGCCCTGCGCGACGCCAACAAACTGGATCCCAAGCGGGATAAATACCTCCGCGCCGGTCAGAAGCTGGTCATCCCCGGCGGAAGGGCCGCCGCCCCCGGCGGTGCTTTCTGCGCCACTCCGGCGAAGGGCGGCAAGAAGGGTCCCGCCGCCCGTCCGGCCAATGCGCCCAAGCTCAATTCCGATGGCACCTATACCATGGTCCGCGGGGACACCATCCCCAAGGTCGCCCGCAAGTTCGGGATCCGGGCCAAGGCGCTCCAGCAGGCCAACAACCTGAGCGATGAGGACACCACCAAGCTTCAGATCGGCCACAAGCTGATCATCCCCTCCGGCGCCGATGCTCAGGTGAAGACCGCTCCCAAGGCCCAGGCCAGGGGCGCGAAGAAGGCTCCGGCCGCCAAAAAGACCGCCCCCGCGGCCGCTCCCGCGCCGGAGCCTGCCAAGACCGAGGCGACTCCCCAGCTTCCGCCCGCCACCGACACCACCGCCCCCAGCGCCTCCGCCGAGACCCCGGCGGCGACTCTGCCTCCGCCGGCCAATGCCGCGGCCAAAAGCGAAAGCAGCACCTTCGTCATGGTGGGCGACGCCAAGACCCTGGAGGAGTTTGCCGCCAGGAACAACACCACCACGGCTGAAGTCATCCGGCTGAATCCCCAGCTGGATCCCGCGGCTCCCCTGAAGTCCGGAGACATGCTTTTCGTCCCCAAGAAGTAAGCTCGAAGCCCTTTCGCCCCCTCCCGGTCCTCCCTTTTGCGGAAGACCGGGATTTTTTTCCTTCCCCTTTTTGCGCATTTCCCCTTGAAATGCGTCTCTTTTTGCGCTATCTTATAGGCAGTACAGCTTTTGGGAGGAAAAAATGACTGCTGAAGAATTCAAAATCACCACGCTGGGAAAGGCCGCGCTGGCTTCTCCCCTCAAGGAATGTGCTTTCGTTCAGGAGGGCCGGACCGTCGTCTACGACACCGACGCCTCCGTCGTGAAAGGTTATATCGACCGGAACGAGGAGATCCCCGCTTTCGAGCTGGCCGGGCCCCGCGAGAAGATCTTCCACGATCCGGCCTGGAGCCGGGCCGCCATCCTCACCGCGGGGGGGCTCTGCCCCGGACTCAACGAGGTCGTCAAGTTCCTGACCCTCACCCTCATCCAGCGCTACGGCGTCCCGGTGGTCTACGGGATCCGCTACGGCTACCGGGGCCTGAATCCCCGCTACGGCCTTTCGCCCCTGATGCTGGATGAAAACGTGGTCGACAACATCCACGAAGAAGGCGGCACCATCCTCGGCTCCAGCCGGGGCGAGGAGGATGTGGACACCTGCGTGGACACCCTCGTCCGCATGAACGTGAACATGCTTTTCTGCATCGGCGGTGACGGCACCGCCCGGGGCGCCCACGCCGTCGCCGAAGCGGCGGCCAGGCGGAAACTGCCCCTCAGCGTCATCGCCATCCCCAAGACCATCGACAACGACATCGGCTTCATCGACACCTCCTTCGGTTTCGCCACTGCGGTGCTCAATGCCGGCCGGGCGGTGACCGGGGTCCACAACGAAGCCAAGGGCGCCTTCAACGGCGTGGGGCTGGTCAAGGTCATGGGCCGGGACTCCGGCTTCATCGCCGCGTCGGCCACCATGGCCAACCCCTTCGTCAACTACTGCCTGGTCCCCGAGGTGGACTTCGATCTGGAATCGGGCGACCACGCCCTGCTGCCCCATTTGCTGGAACGGCTCAACAAACGTCATCACGCGGTCATCATCGTGGCCGAGGGCGCGGGACAGAAGTTCTTCGACGACAAGACCGAACTGCGGGATGCTTCCGGGAACATCCTCAAAAAGGACATCGGGCTCCTGCTCAAGGACAGGATCACCGGCTACTGCAAGGCCCACGGCGCCGAAGTCTCGGTGAAGTACTTCGATCTGGGCTACACCATCCGCAGCGTACCGGCCGAGGGCACCGACGCGATTTTCTGCGGCATCCTGGCCCAGAACGCGGTCCACGCGGCCATGTCCGGGCGCACCGACATGATGGTAGGCCACTGGGCCGGCAAGTTCACCCACGTGCCCATCGCCCTGACTGTCCGCGCCAGAAAGAAGATCCAGCTCGACAGCCCCCTGTGGACCAGCGTGAAATCCATCACCGTGTTCTGATAAGAAAGGAGATCCCAAGATGAGAAAAGCGACGATTTTTACCGGCCAGTGGGCGGACCTGCCTCTGGAGACCGTGGCAAAAAAAATGCAGGCATTCGGCTACGACGGGCTGGAACTGGCCTGCTGGGGCGACCACTTCGACGTCTTCAAGGGCGCTGCGGATCCCGCCTACTGTCGGGAAAAGAAGGCGCTGCTGGCCAAATACAATCTGGGCGTCTGGGCCATCAGCAACCACCTGGCCGGTCAGCTGATCTGCGACCCCAACTTCGACAGCCGCTCCGACGGTTTCGCTCCGGCGGAGCTGGCCGGGAAACCCGAAGCCAAGCGTGAATGGGCCATCGAAAGCATGAAGAACGCCGCCCGCGCCGCCAAAAACATGGGGATCGGTGTGGTCAACGGCTTCACCGGCTCCCCCATCTGGCACATGCTGTACAGCTTTCCGCCCGTTTCCAAGGCGACCATCGCCGAGGGCTTCAAGCGCTTCGCCGATCTCTTCAACCCCGTGCTCGACGTCTTCGCCGAATGCGGCGTCAAATTCGCCCTCGAGGTGCATCCCACCGAGATCGCCTTCGACATCGTCACCGCCCGCCGGGCCCTGGCCGCGCTGGACAACCGGCCCGAATTCGGCTTCAACTTCGACCCCAGCCATCTCCACTGGCAGATGGTGGACCCGGTGAAGTTCATCCAGGCCTTCCCGGACCGGATCTTCCACGTCCACATCAAGGATGCGGCCCTGACCCTCGACGGCACTTCGGGGATCCTCAGCTCCCACCTCGATTTCGACCAGCCCGGCCGGGGATGGAATTTCCGCAGTCCCGGACACGGCGGCGTGGATTTCGAAAGCATCATCCGCGAGCTCAATGTCATCGGCTACACCGGCCCCCTCTCGGTGGAGTGGGAAGACTGCGGCATGAACCGGGAGTTCGGCGCCGCCGACGCCTTGAAGTTCGTCCGCCGGATCGACTTCCCCAAGTCCGACGTCCAGTTCGACGCGGCTTTCTGACAACGAAGTTCCGAAAAAGCGGGGCTGCTGCGAAACCGATCGCAACAGCCCTTTTCGTTTCTTCCCCCCGGAAAAACGGGACGGACGATACGAGCACAAAAAAAGGGGCCGCCGCAAATCTGCAACAGCCCCTTCGTTTTACCGTGCGTCAGGCACGGCGTGAGGGATGACGAATTACATCATGCCGCCCATGCCGCCCATGCCGCCCATGCCGCCGCCGGCGGGCATGGCAGGTTCTTTTTCTTCCTTGATCTCAGTGATGAGGCACTCGGTGGTGAGCATCAGACTGGCCACGGAAGCCGCATTCTGCAGAGCGGTACGGACCACCTTGGCGGGGTCGATGATACCGGACTTCATCATGTCGACGTAGGTGCCGTTGGCGGCATCGAAGCCCTTGCTGCCGGTGGCGGCTTTCACCTTCTCGACCACCACGCTGCCCTCGTAGCCGCCGTTGATGGCGATCTGACGCAGGGGCTCTTCGATGGCACGGGCGATGATGGAGGCGCCGATGGCCTGGTCGCCGGAGAGCTTCAGCCCTTCCAGCTTGGCCGCGGCACGGATCAGGGCCACGCCGCCGCCGGGGACGATGCCTTCGTCGACAGCGGCACGGGTGGCGTGCAGAGCATCGTCCACACGGTCCTTCTTTTCCTTCATCTCGGTCTCGGTGGCGGCGCCCACGCTGATGACGGCCACGCCGCCGGCCAGCTTGGCCAGACGCTCCTGGAGCTTTTCACGGTCGTAATCGCTGGTGGTCTCGGCGATCTCGCGGCGGATCTGAGCGACACGGCCCATGATCGCTTCCTTGGTGCCGGCGCCTTCCACGATGGTGGTGTTCTCTTTGGTGATGGTGACACGTTTGGCCTTGCCCAGCTGAGCGACGGTGACGTTCTCGAGCTTGATGCCCAGATCTTCGGTGATGCAGGTGCCGCCGGTGAGGATGGCGATATCCTGCAGCATGGCTTTGCGGCGGTCGCCGAAGCCGGGAGCCTTGACGGCGCAGACGTTCAGGATGCCGCGCATCTTATTGACCACCAGCGTGGCCAGCGCTTCACCTTCCACATCCTCGGCGATGATGAGGAGCGGCTTGGATTCCTTGGCCACGGCCTGCAGCAGCGGCAGCAGGTCGTTCAGGTTGCTGATCTTCTTTTCGTGGATCAGCAGATAGCAGTCCTCGAGGACCGCTTCCATGGATTCGGCGTTGGTGACGAAATAGGGAGAAAGGTATCCCTTGTCGAACTGCATGCCTTCCACCACGTCGAGGGTGGTTTCCAGGGTCTTGGCCTCTTCGACGGTGATGGTGCCGTCCTGGCCGACCTTTTCCATGGCTTCGGCGATGATGTTGCCGATGGTGGCGTCGCTGTTGGCGGAAATGGTGGCGACCTGAGCGATCTTGTCACTGACCTTCACGCTGATCTCGGCCAGACCGGAGACCACGGCCTCCACGGCCTTTTCGATGCCGCGCTTGAGTTCCATGGGATTGGAACCGGCGGTGACGTTCTTCAGACCTTCGCGGTAGATGGCTTCGGCCAGCACCGTGGCGGTGGTGGTGCCGTCGCCGGCCACGTCATTGGTCTTGCTGGCGACTTCCTTGACCATCTGGGCGCCCATGTTGGCATAGGGGCACTTCAGTTCCACTTCCTTGGCGACGGTGACGCCGTCCTTGGTGATCTGGGGGGAACCGAACTTCTTGTCGATGACGACGTTCCGGCCCTTGGGGCCCAGCGTGGCCTTGACGGCCTTGCTCAGCATGGTGACGCCTTCGAGGATCCCGCGGCGGGCCTCATCGGAAAAAACGAGTTGTTTTGCCATGATTCATATCTCCTTTTTGTTTTGTTGCTTCAATGTCAGCCGACGATGGCGAGGATGTCGTCCTGATTGACGACCTTGTATTCCTTGTCGCCGACCTTGACTTCGGTGCCGCCGTAACGGCTGGTGAGGACGATGTCGCCGACCTTCACGTCGAAGGGGATCTTCTTGCCCTTGTCGTCGACTTTCCCGGTCCCGAGGGCGATGACCCGGAATTCCTGGGGTTTTTCCTTGGCCGAATCCGGAATGAGGATCCCGCCCTTCATCTGTTCCGCACTCTCGCAGATCTCCAGCAGGACACGGTCGCCCAGGGGCTGGATCTTGGCACTGTTCGCAGTTTTCGCCATTTTTTCTTTCTCCTTCGTTATTGTTGGTTTGGGATCATTCCCGTTAAACGATCGAATATCCCGCCGGGAGCCCTTCTCCCGGCGGAATCCTTTGCTGCTGCTTACTTCACCACCTCGGCGTCGATCACGTCATCGCCGCCGGCCTTGGGCCCATTGCCCGCCGCGCCGCCCTGGGGCGGAGGAGGCGTTCCGGCGCCGGCGGCGCCCGCCGCCTGCTGCTGAGCGTAGACCGCTTCGCCCATCTTCATGGCCAGCTGTTCCAGCTCCTGCATCTTGGCCTTCATGCCTTCGGTGTTGTCGCTCTTGATGTCGGCCTTGAGGGCTTCGAGTTTGGACTCGAGCTGGCTCTTGACCTCGGCGGGGACCTTGTCTCCGAACTCCTTGATCTGCTTTTCGAGCTGATAGACCATGGAGTCGGCCCGGTTCCTCGTCTCCACCTTGTCCTTGATGGCCTTGTCCTCTTCGGCGTGGGCCTTGGCCTCGTTGACCATCTTCTCGATCTCGGCGTCGCTCAGACCGCTGGAGGCGGTGATGGTGATGTTCTGCTCCTTGCCCGTGCCTTTGTCCTTGGCCGTGACGTGGAGGATCCCGTTGGCGTCGATGTCGAAGGTCACTTCGATCTGCGGCACGCCACGGGGAGCCGGAGCGATGCCGTCGAGCTTGAAGATGCCCAGCTGCTTGTTGGCGTCGGCCATCTCACGCTCGCCCTGGAGCACTCTCACATCCACCGCGGGCTGGTTGTCGGCCGCGGTGCTGAAGATCTCGCTCTTGCGGGTGGGGATCGTGGTGTTCCGCTCGATGAGCTTGGTCATCACGCCGCCCATGGTCTCGATGCCCAGCGAAAGCGGGGTCACATCGAGCAGCAGCACGTCGTTGACCTGTCCCCCCAGCACACCGCCCTGGATCGCGGCGCCCGCGGCCACCACTTCGTCGGGGTTGACGCCCTTGTGGGGCTCTTTCCCGAAGATGTTCCTGGCCGTTTCCTGGACCTTGGGCATACGGGTCATACCGCCCACGAGGATCACTTCCTTGACGTCGGAGGTGCTCACATCGGCGTCCTTCATGCAGTTCATGCAGGGGATCCTGGTGCGTTCCAGCAACGGATCGCACAGCTGTTCCAGTTTGGCCCGGGTGAGGGTCATGTTCATGTGGACGGGCCCGCTCTGGTTCATGGTGATGAAGGGCAGATTGATGTCCGAAGTCATGCTGCTGGAAAGCTCGCATTTGGCCTTTTCGGCGGCCTCTTTGAGCCGCTGCAGCGCCTGAGCATCGGCCCGCAGGTCGACGCCGTTTTCCTTCTGGAACTCGTCGGCCAGATAGTTGATGATGAGCTGGTCGAAGTCGTCGCCGCCCAGCATGGTGTCGCCGTTGGTGGCCTTGACTTCGAAGACCCCGTCGCCGATGTCCAGCGTGGAGATATCGAAGGTGCCGCCGCCCAGGTCGTAGACCGCCACGGTCTCTTCGCTTTTCTTGTCGAGGCCGTAAGCCAGCGCCGCCGCGGTGGGCTCGTTGATGATGCGGAGCACTTCGAGTCCGGCGATCTTGCCGGCGTCCTTGGTGGCCTGACGCTGGCTGTCGTTGAAGTAGGCGGGCACGGTGATGACGGCCTGAGTGATGGTCTCGCCCAGGAACGCTTCCGCGTCGTTCTTCAGCTTCTGCAGGATCATGGCCGAGATCTCCGGCGGCGAATAGGTCCTGTCGCCCACCTTGACGTGAGCGTCGCCGTTGGGGGCGGCCACGATCTCGTAGGGCACGTGTTCACGTTCGCGCTGAGTTTCGGCGAACTTCCGGCCCATGAGCCGCTTGATCGAAAAGATGGTGTTTTTGGGGTTGGTCACCGCCTGACGCTTGGCCGTCTGGCCCACCAGGCGCTCGCCGGTTTTGGTGAAAGCCACGATGGAGGGCGTGGTCCGCGCGCCTTCCGCATTGGGGATGATCTTGTACTCACCGTTTTCCATGACTGCCATGCAGCTGTTGGTGGTCCCCAGGTCGATTCCGAGAATTTTTCCCATAGTTCAAATCTCCTTCCTCTTCGGCGGCCCTTGCGGAACCGCCATTTTTTTGTTTTTGTTTTCGCCATCCCTTCATGCAAAAAGTGTGCCAACACCCGAAATCGGGGAAAAAACGCCCCAAGATCCCCTCAAGTGTGCCATTTTGTCACACCGTTTGTGCCATGACACGCCCGGTGGCACACCGGACCGGGCTTGAAAAAACGCCCGCGAGGCTGTAGATTATAGGGGGAATACCAAATCCTGAGCAAAGGAAAGCGCAATATGAAAAAGAGCATCATCGTCTCTCCGGAGGACTGCCGGAACACGGACTGGGTGAAAAAGGCCGCCGACGCGGGATTCGACACGCTGGCGCTCCACTCCGGGGGCCGCCGCCACGATTTGCTGGAAGCCCTGGCGGAGTTCCGGACGCCGGAGTTCCGCGCGCGCTGCACGGGCGCGGGCCTCTCTTTGGAATACGAGGAACACGCCGCCGAGGCGTTCCTGCCCTCGGAGCTCCGCGCCGCCCACCCGGAGTATTTCGCCTGCGGCGAAGACGGGATCCGGCAGTCGGGGGAACGGGCGGGCTGGTGTCCCAGCGCACCGGGCATGAGGGAACGGATCGCCGCCGGAGCGGAAAAGCTGGCCAGGGCCTTGCGTCCTTCTTCCCACAACTACTATTTCTGGGGCGCGGATTCGAAGGAGTGCATCTGCCGCTGTCCCGAATGCGCCAAATATTCCCGAGCCGATCTCAACGTACTGAACGCCAACATGATCGCCGAAGGGGTCCTGCGGGCCGACCCGCAGGCCCGCGCGGCGCTCCTCGCCTACACACCGGGGACCTTCGAGCTCCCGGAGAAGGTCGTCCCCCACGCGGCCCTCTTTCTGGAATTCGCCCCCTTCCACCGTCACTACGACGTGCCCCTGACCGATCCTTCCGACGAGGTGAACTCCCGCTTCCGGGCCGACCTGCTGAAACTGCTGACGGTTTTTCCGGCGGAAAGGGTCCATGTCCTCGAATACTGGCTGGACGTCTCCTATTTCAGCAGCTGGCGTCGGCCCCTCAGGAAGATCGGCTGTTCCCCGGAGGTCATGCGCCGGGACCTTGAGTTTTATTACTCATTGGGCATCAGGAATTTCGCCACCTTCGCCGTGATGATGGACGAAACCTATTCCGCCCAGTTCGGCGACGAGGAGCTTTACGCCTGCGGCGAAGCGCTGAACGAGCTCCTCTGAAAAGTTTTTCCTTCCGCCCTTCCTTGACAAACGGAAGAGAAGGTGCTATATTCCTCAGGAGCACCGAAAACAGCCAATTCTTACGGAGAGCCGAAAATGATGAAAGTCGATTTTTCCCGGGCGACCGGCCGTTTCAAACCCATGAACGGCGTCTCCCTCGCACCGCCCATGAACAACATCTTCGCCTGGGAACGGGGCTGGGACATCTACCGCAAGCTGAACATCCAAGCCGTACGGCTCCACGACGTGCCCCCCAACAATCCCGGCATGCGCCTCGTTGACGTGCATCAGATCTTCGCCAACTTCGACGCCGACCCGGCCGATCCCGCCAACTACTACTTCGACCAGACCGACGACTACCTGCGCCCCTGCGTCGAACACGGGATGACGGTGGAATACCGGCTGGGGGAATCCATCGAGCACTCGCCGAAGCGCTACTTCACCCACCCGCCGAAGGATTACGGGAAGTGGGCCGAGATCTGCTGCCGGATCGCCGAACACTACACCAGGGGCTGGGCCGACGGATTTTCCTGGGGCGAAAGCATGAAATACTGGGAAGTCTGGTGCGAACCCAACGAGTGGAAGCTCTGGTCGGGCACCCCCGAGGAGTATTTTCATCTCTATGAGGTCACCGCCAAAAAATTCGCCGAGCGGGTCCCGGAGCTTCAGCTCGGCGGCCCCTGCTGGGGCGGCTGCAATCTGGAAATGATCGAAAAGTTCCTCATTTTCTGCCGCGAACGGGACTTGAAACTGGACTTCGTCACCTGGAACCAGTACGACCGAAGCGCCAAATCCCAGCGGGAGGCCCCGGAACGCGTCCGGGAGCTGACGGAAAAATACGGCTACGGGGAAACCGGGCTCCACCTGGGCGAGTGGCACTACTTCAACCGCAACTGGAACGAACTCAAGAATCCCGACACCGTTTCCGACGTGGACGATCCCGTCTACGGCATGAACGGCTTCGGCGCGGCGGGCTACACCGCCTGCTGCTGCGCGGCCTTTCAGGATTCGCCGCTCACGATGGAGTATTTCTACACCGGCGGCCGGAGCACCTTCGGCATCTGCGACGCCCGGGGCAACCCCAAGAAGACCGCCTATGCCCTCGAAGCCTGCGGCGCGGTGCTGGCCTGCCCGGAGCGGGTCTGGGCGGATCCGGGAGAAAACATCTCGCCGGAAATGCAAAAGCACACCAAATCCGACGGCGACATCAGGATCCTCGCCGGACGCGACGGCAGGGGCGGCGGGGTTATCATGGTCTCCGCCTTCATGTGGATGGACCTGCAGTTCGAGCTCGAGATCGCCGGGCTCGGGCCCTTCGACGCGACTGTCTTCGTGACCGACAGGACCCGCGATCAGGAGCCCGCCGCCTTCACCCGGTCGGGCAACACACTGCGGATCCTGAAGCCCGGCTCCTCCGCCGTCTATTCCATCTTTCTGACGCCGAAGAACTAAGCCGGGATAACCGCAAATGAACCTCGCGCCGCCCTCATCCCCGACCCCCGATCTCCGGGAGATTCTGCAAACCTTCGACCGGACCTTCGCCGAAGTGTGCGATGCAGTTCCCCAGCCCAACTCCTTCGACATCGTCGGGAGCGAAAACTCCCCGTGGAAACCGCTGGTCGATGAAAAAGGCGTCGTCACCATCGAAAGCCAGTACGTCCCCCCGGACCGGGAAGTCGATGTCATCGGCGACCTGCGGCGGACGCTCCTCACCCTCTTCGATCCGGAAAAGGCGGGGTACGGCGCTTTCGTCAAGCCCCTTTCCCACACGTGCCTCGAGGGGTGGCTCCCCGTCTCCTGCGTCCGTTTCGCCACGACCCGGTTCCCCGAAGTCGAACTGCGCGTCTTCGTCGATGAATCGGACATGCTCCGGCTAAACGTGAGAACGCCCGGCGAAAAGCGCTTCTTCTCCGTTCCCCTGCCGGAACTCATGCCGCCCGGCGAACTGCTCCGACGGCCCGATCCCGCCCCGGCGGCGGCCGACGGCGGCGATTTCGGCCGGGCGCTGAAGCGCCTCACGGAACACTGGCATGAGAAATTCGCTCCGCTCCTCGCCTGGGACTTCCCCCACGCTTTTCTCAAGAAGGGGATCCTGGCCGGGTTGACAAAATCCCTCATCACCCAGTACGGCGGCGCCCTGCGCTACGGGGCGACGAGGTACTACTGCGACGAAGGGAAGTCGGCGGAGTCCTTCCCGCCCACGGTCCTCACCTTCTGCGAAGCGGCCCTCTTCTACGGCCTGGAGGAGGAGGCGCTGCGGTTTCTCGGGCGCTTCATCCGGGATTTCGTTTCGGAAGACGGAGCCATTCTGCACCGGAACAACGGGGCGGCGCTGTCGGAACACGGCATGCTCCTCGCCCTCTTCGCCCGCTGCCGGGATCAGCTCGACACCGCGGGCTTCTTCGCGGACCACGGCCCCGCCGTCGAAGCTGTGGCGCGGCGGCTCTTCGCGCTCACGGAAAGGGCGGGGGAAGGCCTCGTCGCGGGCTGTCCCGAAGACGATTTGCGGAACGCCCCCGCGCGCCAATGGTTTTCCGCCAATCTCTGGATCGCCCGCGGACTGCTGGAGTACGGCCGGACCTTCCCCGGAGTGCTCCCGGAAGAGAAGATAAAAGCTTTCGCCGCAAAAGTCGTCAAAAGCTGTCAGGAGTCGGCGATCCCCTGCGGCGGCGGGTCCGTTTTCATCCCGCCCTGCCCGGAGTGGCGTGTCCCCTTCGCCGACATGAACGACTTCGTCGAAGTCGCCCCCGGAGACGACATCCACAGTCTGGCCTCCTACACCAACTACCGGATCTACCCCGAAATGCTGTCGAGTACGCTCCTCCCCGCCGAAACGGCCCGGGAGATCATGAACTTCCGCCGGGTCCGGGGCGGCGACTTCCACGGGGCCACGGCCTTCCGGATCTTCCGGGATTTCCCGCCCCTTGCCCGCTGTCTGGACGACTGGCCCCTCTACAACATGCTTAAGGGCCTTGCCCATTACGGGGAATACGGCGAATTCGTCAGGCTCCTCGCCGGGCATATGGCGCTCCACCAGTCCCGGGGGACCTTTTTCGCTCCCGAAATGAGCTTCCGGGAGCGTCTGGACTCCACCTTCTGCACCCCCTCGCAGATGACGCTCCCTCTGGCGGTGCGTTCTCTTTTCCCCCAGCAGTTTTCGATCACCGGCAAAGGAAAGGAAAGATCATGAAAAACCGCCGTCTCCGGCAAGATCACGCCGAAGCCCTCCTGCGCGGAACCGGCCATCGATTTTCCCATGGCCTGCGAACTCATCCGCTCGGGGGGGCGGTCCCCGCGGAGCTCTTCCGGACCGATTTCTGCTCTTTCGGCGACTGCCGGGATCTTTTCGGCTCCCTCCTCAAGGGAAAACTCCCGGTAACAAAACCGGTCTTTCTGCCCCGCTGAAGTTTTTCTGCTCTTCAGAGGGGAACTGCGATTGAAAAGTTCCCGGGTATGTGCTATATTACCGGCAAATCCATTTCGAGGAGCAGAACGAATGAGTACGAAGAAAATTCTCCGCTGCGGCGTCTGCGGGCTGGGCCGCATCGGCTGGGGATTCCATCTGCCCGCCATCGCCCGCACCGGGGGCATGACCCTTGCCGCCGTCGCCGACCCCATGCAGGAACGGCTCGACGAAGCGAAAAAAACCTGTCAGGCGCCCGCCTGCTTCGCCGACTGGCGTCAGATGGCCGATCCCCGGGTGATCGATCTGGCCGTCATCGCCTCGCCCACCGCCTTCCACCGGGAGCAGACGGAGTATTTTCTGCAGCGGGGGATCGACGTTTTCTGCGACAAACCCATGGCGCTGACCCACGCCGATGCCGAAGCCATGGCGGACTGCTCGAAAAAGTGCGGCCGGAAACTCATGATCTACCAGCCCCACCGCACGACGGGACTTACGCTGACCGCCAAAAAGATCATCGCTTCGGGCAAACTCGGGAAGATCTACCAGATCGGCCGCCGCTGTCTGGGTTTCACCCGGAGGAACGACTGGCAGGCCTTCGCCGCCCAGGGGGGCGGTACGCTGAACAACTACGGCGCCCACTTCATCGACCAGCTGCTCTACGCGGGCGCCGACACGAAAGGGAGAGCGCTCCGTTGCGAAACCGGCCGGATCCTTTCGGGCGGCGACGCGGAGGACTTCGTGACGGCGGTGATCCGGGGGGACGCAACGGACATTCTCTACCGCCTCGAGATCAACATGGCCTGCGCCCTGACGGCTCCCGATATGGAGATCTTCGGCGACCGGGGAACGGCCCGGGCGGAAAACGGCGTCTGGAAACTGCGTTACTGCGAAAAACTCGACAAACCGGAAATGTTCCCCGGTATGGCCGCTCCGGGCCGGAAATATCCGCCCCGGGTTCGCGACTTCACCGAGGAGGAGCTGCCCGTTCCCGATACGGACGCCCTCGCGTGGTACGATCACTGCCGGGCCTTTTTCGGCGAAAACGCCGCCCCCTTCGTCCCCGTGGAAGAGACCCTTGAGGTCATGCGTCTTCTGGAAGAGTGCCGTATTTCCGCCGCCGAATTTCTGAAGCAGTCACACCATTGTTCCATGGAGAATGCCGAAGATGAAAAACACACTTGACGCGATCCTTTATTCCAGAGAACTCCAATGGCGGGAACAGTGCGGGCTTCAGCCCAACTGGGGCCTGCGCCAGCCCTCGGTCATGGACTTGACGCCTGCGGCGCTGAAAATCTGCCGCCGCAACCCCGCAGCCTACTGCCGCAGACTGCTGAAAAACGGCAACATCCTCTTCCCGGCGGCGGATCTCGACGCGCCCTTCGAACTGCACAAGCCGGAGTTCCCGGCAAAATTCACCGCATCGGTCCCCGCAAACGATCCCTTTTACACGCAACTGGCCCGGAAAATGGGGGGAGTCCCCGTGCCGGACACGCGCCCCCTCGCCCCCGACGAGCCCGCGGTGATCTTCGGGGATTCCTCGGTCAACCGCCACGCCTGCCGCCTCGCCGCGGAACAGCGGATCTTCGCCGGCGGCGTCTGCCCCGGCAAGGGGGGCTGGAGTCTGGAACTCCCTCCCGGCCCCGTTTCGCGGGCGGTGGTCTGCTGTGACGAAGCAAGCGAGAAAGCCTTTCTGAAGCACTGGGAAAAGGCGCGGACGCCCCGCTTCGCCCCCGGACCCGGCGCCCCGGCGGTCTTCCGGGACCCGGAAGCGCTGCTGCGGACGCAGGTGAGCACCATCATCCCGGTGGAAAACTTCGAGGACTTCGTGGAAAAGATTTCCAATGCCTTCGACTGCGGCGGGCCGAAAGTGGGCAAGGACAACGGCCACTGCACCGTGGTGCCGCTGGTGAAGAGCTATTACGCCTGGGTCTTCACCGGAGACCGGCGTTTTCTGGAAGCTTTCAAGAAGATCTTCTTCGCGCTGGTGCGCTACTACCTTACGCTCCCCGGCGGGGCCAGCTACATTTCGGACTACGATTTTTATCTCGGCTCCCTCGTCAACTGCTTTGCCGCGGCGGAAACCGATCCCCTCTTCGATGAAAAGGACCGTCTGCTGGGAGCGGCCTTTCTGCTGAGTTCCTTCCGCCTCATCGAAAAGTACGGCAAGAGCTACTGGCCCATGCGCGAGGGGGCGCTGCGCTTCAACCACGAGACCTTCCCCGCCATGAGCTGTTACTGGGGAGCCCGCTACTTCGGCGAAAATTACGGCTTCCGCGAAGAGGCCCGGCGGTGGAAATCCTACGCCGAAACGGCCTTCGCCGAAAGCAACCTTTCCCGGTGCTGGCGGCAGAAGGAGAACTCCGGCGACTACCAGTGGATCGTCCCCAGCCAGAAGCTCCAGTGGGATCTGGCGGAAAAGGGCAAACCCTCGCCCGGCTTCAAACAGATGAGTTCCGCCATCGCCTTCGTCACGGACAACTCCGGGCGGCAGGCGGGCTACGGGGACTCCTCCCCCCTGTCGGGCGCGGCCCACAAGGACATGGTGCAAGCCCTGGCGCAAATTTCCGGAGACGCCCTTGCGGCGAAACTTTCGGCCAAGCTGGATGCCAACGGGACCTCTTTCCTTCCCATCCCCGGCTGGGGCCTCTACCTGCACCCCGCCCCCGTTTCCCCGGAAGGGCTGCTCCAAACTCCCGGCTGGCACTTGGAAAAACTCGCTCCCCACATCTTCCGCCGCTTCCCCGACGCGGTCAAGAGCAAGTTCGACAAGGCGGTCTACCGGGATGACGCCCGTTATCTGCTCTTCGAGCCCTGTTCCTGCGACAGCCACCGGCACTACGACACGGGGGCGATATTGCTCTATCAGGCGGGCAAGCACTACTTTCTCGTGGACAACGGCTACGGCTTCGACGCCCGCACCGCGCCGAAGAACATGGTCGACGCCTACAGCTCGCGGGAGGTGGGGCCCAACTGTCACAACACGGTGATCCTGCGGGACAGGGAAGGAAAAATCATCCGCCCGCCCGAGTTCTCCCTTTTCAACCGGAAAGGGAACACCCTTTTCTGCGAACTTGCCTTCGCGGGAGTCCTCTGGAAAAGGGAGATCACCGTGACGCCCCGGGGGCTCCGGGTCGTCGACACGGTGGAAAAGACCGGTCCCGGCGAAGCGGTCTCGGCGGAGTGCCAGTTCGACACCCTGGGCCGCACGAAGCTGGCAAAGGGCCTGTGGCATATCACCCAGAAGGGGGCGGAGGCGGAGCTCCGTTTCGCCGACTCCCCCGGCGTCACGGCCTGCGAAGGGGCCTATCTCACCAAGGGCTGGAAAAGCGCCCTCGAAAAGGTCTATCCCTACGCCCAGGGCGACGTGAAACAGCTCCGCCGGAGCGGCAGTTTGAAACGGAAGGGGACGATCTTGCGCTTCGAGTCCGAACTGACCGTTCTCGACTGAAGCCGAGGCTTTTTTGCACGAAATGACGCCCCTGCAGGTATTCCCTCCGACAGGTCCGACGACGGCATCGCCAGCGGAACCGCGGGGCTCGGCGCATTTTGCAAAAAAGCGCAAAAAATGCCTTGACATTTTCCGCGGGGCAATGTATAGTATGGCGAACAACCGGAATATCAAGGAGAAACACGGATGAAGAAAAGATTCACGCTGATCGAACTCCTGGTGGTCATCGCCATCATCGCCATCATCGCCGCCATGCTGCTGCCCGCCTTGCAGCAGGCCCGTGAGCGGGCACGGACGTCGGACTGCCAGAACAAACTGCGCAACATCGCCTTCGGCGCCATGCAGTACGCCGAAAACAACAAGGGATTCTTTTCCTGCTCGCCCACCAGCGCGGCGGTGTATAATTACATCTTCAACCGCTTTTCGGACACGAACCCCAAGAGCAACGAGGGGGGCCTCGGCAATTACGTCGGCATCGACCGCTCCTACGCCAACGGGAAAGCGAACCAGAACATAGCCGCCCCCCAAGTCCTCTGCCCCTCGGGCAGGCGGCGCAACGCCGACTCCCGCGGCGGAACGCCGGACGCGCAGAATCCCAACTTCAGTTACGGTTTTTCCACCTGGTACGTGAGCACGGGCGTCACCACGAGCGGCATGAGGCTCCAGGGCGGCAGCACCGTGGAAAGCGATCAGCCGCCCATTTCCAACATGAAGCGGTGCAGGAAACCTTCCGCCCGGCTGCTCTGCGGCGAGATCGGCTACGACGGGGTCTACTCCAAGGTCCCCGCCGCCCCCTCGACCTTTGCCGGCGGCAACGCCCACTATGCGCGGGGGAGATTCAGCTACCGCCACAGCAAGCAGACCAACATCGGCTTCCTCGACGGTCACCTGAAACTCCTTTCCTACGGTCAAGTGCCGCTGAATCCCAACTACGGGACCCTCTACGACCCCAACGAATTCTACCGCGAATTCTGATCCTTCTTCCGACGGTCCGAAGGACGGCGCGCGATGAAAAATAGTTTTCCGCTCCTGAGCGCGGTGCTTCTCTGCTGCTGCGTACTCCGGGGCGCCGACAGTCTTGCCCCCGGCGGCGTCACTTTCGATTTCGGCAAATACCCCGTGCGCAAGGCTGTCAAGGCGACCGGGCAGAACCTCCTCAAAAACGGCGACTTTTCCGCCCCCGGCACTGATCTTCAGGGCGAAGGGCAGACAAAAACCAAACGCAAGGGACAGGTGTGGGACGGCTGCAGTTACGTCCACATGGCCAAAACCGAAGGCGACAGCCGGGAGTTCCTGAAGGATCTCAAAGCCAACTCCATCCGCAAAGTCGAAAACGGCCGTGCCGTAATCATCACCCGGCCGCAGGCCGCCGCCACGTGGAAAAAACGCGTCCGGGTCTCCAACCGAGTCCGGCAGAAAGTGACGCTCCCCGACTCCGACGTGCCCCGAAGTTTTCAGCTGAGTTTCAAGCTCCGGGGGCAGGCGGGAAAGGTCGATACATGGAACCACCCCCAGATATTCGTTTCCGCAGGAGCCAATCCCGCCGACAAGAGCTGGAAGGAACTCAAGAGCTGCGTCAGCAAGGTCCTCCCCTTTTCCCGGGAGTTCCAGGAGTGGCGCATCGACTTCACCGTACCGCCCAAGACCCGTTCCATCCACGTGGACTTCGCCCTCTACGGCATCGGCCGGATGGAGTTCGACGACGTGGCAGTCGTTTCCATCACCCTTTCGAGCTCGGTGGACGCCCTCAACTTCCCCTGCGGCTATTTCGACAAACTTTTCTGCTTCGGCGAGGGGCAGGCCCTCCCCATGCTTTTCGCGCTGGGGTGTCCCGGCAAGCCCGACCGGAAAAACCTGCGTTTCGAACTTGAACTGCCCCAGGGGTTCGAGGTCGTTTCGTGGCGCAACGCCCACCCCCTTCTTGCGCGGAAGGAGAACGTGTACACCTTCGATCTGACCAAACTCCCCCCTTCCGTCATGGCGCCCGAATTCAACAGCCAGTGGGGAGCCGTCTCGCTTCTCGTGCGGAGCTCCCTGAAACCTTCGCCCCAAACCTTCACCGCCCGCTACCGGACGCGGGGCGAAAACTTCACCATGCCTTACCGTGAACTCCAACTTCAGGTGATCCCCGCCATCAGGGGGAAGCGGCCCGCGAAATTCCTCTCGGCCGTCAAACTTTCCACCGACTTCAACTTCGGTTCGAACCAGCGGAAGGCCGTGGGGCTCCTCGACGCCGCGGGCTTCAACGCCCTCATCGGCGGCGATACCGGCGTGAAGAAGGCGGCCGGGACCTTCGGCATGCGCCGATTTTCCCCTCACGGGATCGCCAACGGCTTCAAGGTCATTCCGGGAAAACTCCTCCCCGACGAAATGTTCCGGAAGATCGACGGCGCCCCCTGGCCGGGGATGACCTGCCCCGGAGCGGTCATCGACCGGAGCGAATCCTACCGGAAAAATCTGCTTCCCAGCCTGGAGCGGGCTTTCAAGACGGGAGAGCTGGACGCCGTCATCACCAACTGGGAGCCCTATTCCTTCGACTTCCGGGGCTGTTTCTGCAAAAAGTGCATGACGGAGTTCGCCAAGTTCGCCAAAATCAGTGTCGAAGAGGCCACGCCCGAGCGCGCGGTGGGCCCTTACCGGGCTCAGTGGATCAGATTCCGCTCCCTGCGTCACGCAGGGCTGGTGAAAACGCTCCACAAGGACATCGCCGCCATCGGGGCGAAGTACGGCAGGAAGGACGCCTCCTTCATTCCGGAAATGGCGGTGACGTCGGTCCTCCCGGCGCGCAAGGAGGGCTTCGCCCAGTACGCCGTGGATGACTACATCGACTATCTCCCCGAACTCAATCTGTGGGGGCCCTACATCTACCACGCCCCCGACCGGCCCTACGTCTACGCCCCGGGGCCGAACCTGCGCTCCTTCGCCCACTGGGAACTTGCGCTGAAAGAGGTGCTGAAGATGACGAACGGCAAGCGCCCGAAACTTTACACCTTCCCCCACGGGACGCTGGACAACCCGGTGTGGTTCAGCAACCCGGAAGGCACCGCTTTCGAGTTTCTCCTTTCCTTCGTGCTGGGCTGGGACGGAGCCTTCGGCTACTACTTCCCACGGGGCGGCGACGCGCGATACTACCGGGCGCTGGCCGAAGCCAACAGCCGCATCGCCGAGTACGAGAATGTGCGGTACGAAGGGCGGGACATCTCTTCTTCCGTCACCCTCACCCCCGTCTCGCCCTTCCCGAAGGAAAACTTCTTCACCGAGCGGCCGGGGCTTCCCAACGTGACGCCCGGCATCAGCAAACTCTCTCTGCTCCAGCACCGGGCCGTGCTGCACAAGGATCTCCGGCTCATCATGGCGGGGAATTTCTGGATCTCGGGAGAGGTCTTCTTCAAGCTGCGGCTCGAAGGTCTCGCCCCCGCCGGAAAATATGAAGTCGCCCTGCCGGACCGCTCCTGCGGTGTCTTCTCAGGGAAAGAGCTCGCCCGAGGCATCCTCATGCAGTGCGGCGCCCTGCGCTGGCAGTTCATCACGGTGAAAAAGGCCGACCGCCCGGCACAGGGCAAGGTCTTCACCCAGGCGCAAATGGCCGAACTGATGAAGACCCGCCTGCCCGGATTGAAGAAACAGGCGGCCTTCGTCGCCGAGGAGTACAAAAAACAGCGCGCCGCCGAAGAAAAGATGATCTTGAAAGCGGATCTTTCCGGCGCGAAGGAGCTCGACGCCAACGGCTTCAAGCTCCGCATCGCAGGCGAAAGGCTGAACGTGTCGGCGCCGGGCTACACCTTGCAGATCGACCCCCGCGTCGGCGGCCGCATCGTCAACTGGAAGGCGCCGAACACCATCCTTTTCGCCGAGCCGGGCAATTTCGGCGCGGGGCTGGACTGCTTCTGGACGCCCGGACAGCAGCTGCGCCGCCCGTGGAAGGTGACCTCGTGCGCGGCGACCGCCGCCGGGATCGCCGTCACGCTGGAATATACCGTCACGGCGGACTTCATTCCCGCCCTTGCGGGACTGCGTCTCGCCAAGCGGTATGAGTTCACCAAGGAGTGGTTCACGCAGACCACCACGCTTGCCAACCACGCCGACGACGGCATGAATTTTTCCTTCCGCTTCCACGCCATGCCCGATTTCCTCACCTTGCGCAAGGCGGGGGCGGGGACCATCGACTTCGGGAAGGTCCGCTTCAAGCGGGAGTTCTTCGAAAAAATGTTCCGTTTCGCCCCGCCCGACGCGGTAGTGGAGAAAGCCTTCCCCATGCACAAGGTGTTCCAAGTGAACTCGTGCGAAGCGGTCCTGCAGGCCCCGTGGAGCAAGACGAAACTCAAAGTTTCCTTCGAAAAGGAGAAACTGCAGTGCTTCGTCTGCTGGGATGATTTGAAGGATCCGGGGGCCACCTTCGAAGCGATTTTCCGCCGGGTCTCCCTGCATCCGGGAAAGAGTATCTCCTACACGCAAAAGTACACCATCATCGAATGAAAACGAAAGCGCACTTCATCGACACCTTCCGCCCGCCCCTTGTGCCGGGGCTTCCGGAGAAATAAAACATCACTCCGCTGTATTTTGCGTTGAAAGATGCCCCTTTTTCGTGTATATTAGGAGAACGTGCAAATCAGCAAAACGCAAAAAGGAGAAAACGCCATGAAAGAAGTCTGCTGTTCGCTTCCCCTGTTCGCCGCGATGTGCCTGCTGCTGTCGGCCTGCGCGACGACCGGGGAGACCGCTTCCGCGCCGAAGGGGTTCGTATACCTCGCCGAGGCGGTGCCGGACGCGATCCTCGAGATCCGCTACTACTCCACCTACAACCTCGTGGGCGACCGCATCGACGGCTACGAACGGCCCACCGCGATGCTCACCGTCGAAGCGGCCAAGGCCCTCAAGGCCGTGAGCGACGACCTCAAGGCGCAAGGATACCGGCTGAAGATCTTCGACGCCTACCGTCCCCAGCGGGCCGTCTTCCACTTCATGCGGTGGGCGAAGGACACGAAGGACACCCGCATGAAACCCTATTTCTACCCGAATCTGGACAAATCCGTCCTCTTCAAGCTGGGCTACATCGCCGAGAAGTCCGGGCACACCCGGGGCAGCACGGTGGACCTGACCCTCTTCGACATGAAGAAGGGGAAGGAAGTGGACATGGGCAAGACCTTCGACTGGTTCGGGCCCGAAAGCCATCCCGACTGGTGCGGGGATCCCGAAACGGGGAAATATACGGGCGCCTTTCCGGGGAACACGCCGCCCGCGGGCGGCAAGATCAACGCCGTCCAGTTCGCCAACCGGATGATCCTGCGCAGGGCGATGATGCGTCACGGCTTCAAGCCCCTCAAGGAGGAATGGTGGCATTTCACCCTCGCCAATGAACCTTATCCCGACACCTATTTCGACCACCCCGTCAGGTGAGGACGGTTCCCCATGAAAAGGACATTTCATTTCCTCCTCATCTGCCTGCCGGTCGTCGTCCTCCTTGCGGGATGCGCCGCTCCCGAGCCCCTTTCATCGTGGAACGACCGGGCCCCGGCCAAGTCGGCCCTGATCAATTACGTGGAAGCCGTCACGAAAAAAGGCTCTCCCGACTATATCCCCGTCGAGCGCCGCATCGCCGTCTTCGATTTCGACGGTACGCTGTTTCTGGAAACCGATCCCACCTATTTCGACTGGCAGCTTTTCGAACACCGGGTCCTCGAAGACCCGGCTTACAAGGCGACGGACGAACAGCTGACAGCGGCGCGCGCCTCGCGGAAAGGCAAATTCCCGAAACTGGACAAGAACCGCGAACGCATGGTTGCGGAGGCTTACCGCGGGATGACGCTCGATGAATTTTACGCCTTCGTCGGTAAATTCATGACAACGGACCAGCCCGGCTTCAACGGACTCAAACGGGGCGACGCCTATTATCGCCCCATGCTCGAAGTCATCGAATTTTTGCGCCGGAACGGCTTCACCATCTACGTGATCAGCGGAACAGAGCGGTACACGATGCGTCCGCTGACTGCGGTGCTGCGGCTGCCGCCGGCTCAGATCATCGGGTCCGACAATACGCTTGTGGCGAGCGGACAGGGCGGCAAGGACGGACTGGAGTATGTTTTCGTCAAGGGCGACAGGGTGCTGCTGGGCGGCGCGAATATCGTGAAGAACCTCCAAATGAACAAGGTTTCCATCATCATGCGCGAGATCGGCATCCAGCCTGTGCTGGCCTTCGGCAATACCATGAGCGATGCCAGTATGCTGAATTACGCCATCAGCGGAAACAAATACAAGGCGCTCGGCTTCATGCTGCTCTGCGATGACCTCGTGCGCGAGTACGGCAACATGAAAAAAGCCGACGCGATGCGACGGAACTGCCGGAAATACGGCTGGATCCCCGTATCCATGCGCGATGACTGGAAGACCATCTACGGCGACGGCGTGACCCGCAAAGGGACGCGCAAATGAAAACCGTAACGAATAATGTCGGAGAAGCGAAATGATGATGATAGAGATATTATGTTTTGCGCTGGCGAACTTTCTGCTTTACGTCCTTTACACGGTGTTGGGGATGACTCTGCTGCCCGTCTCCCTGCGGTGTGAAGAGAAAAAAACGTTCAGTTTTTTATTGGCGCCGCTTCTCGGCGCCGCCGTCTGGGCCGCCCCCGGTCCGTTCTGGCTGTTTTCTCACAATCACTGTGATCTGGCGGTCCGTCTGCTGATCGCGGTGATCTGGTGCGGATTCAGGTGGAGGTCCCTTTTCTGGCCGAAGGGGAAGACTTTTTATCTGGTTTTTGCCGTCATCTTCACTTTTTCGGTCGGCGTAAGCCGGATGGTCTATCCGTTTGAGATCGGCGGCGGGACGTATTTCAGTTTTGCCGTCTACGATCACGTCCGCTGCGCCATCGTCAACGCCATTGCAAACTTCGGGACACCTCCGGTCAATCCGTGGCTTGCGGACAACGGGCAGCCGGTTGCCCTGTTTTATTATTACGGCTGGTACGCATGGGGGGCGCAGCTTCCCGTGCTGACAAAAGTTTCCGCGCTTTTTGCCGAGTCCTGTATGACGGGTTTTTCGGCTTTGGCCGTGCTCTCTGGGCTGACCGGGATCGCCGGGCTCTGCGGACTGGGGAAAAGGAAATACGGGATCGGAGCATTCATCTTTTCCCTGCTGTTCATGGTCAGTTCCGCACAATTCATGCGGCGCCTCCTGCCGGAGAGGATTTTTCACGCGCTCAATCCGGCATCGTGGTTCGTCGGCTTCTGGCCCAATTCCGACAACTTCATTTGGTCGCCGCACCATATGTTTTCCGGCGCGGTCGTCGTGCTGCTGCTCTTTTGCTATTTTCAGATGCTCAAAGCCAAAGAGCGGCGCGAAAAGCTGTGGCTCGCCGTCCTGACCGGAATTCTGGGCGCTTCGGCTTCATTCACCTCCGTATACGCCGGAGCCTTTGCGCTCGTGTATGCCGGCATCGCAGCGATGATCCTCTATATCGTCTGGGGCAGTTTCCGCAGGAGAGTCAACCGGGATATCCTGCCGCATCTGCTCACGATCGCCGTATTCGTGCTGTTTTCGTTTTCCTATTTCCGTTACCTGATTTCTGTCAAGTCGGAATCTTTCCCTCTTGCATTCGGCATGATGCCCGTCTTCGGGGGGTGGACCGGTCCGTTCCGCTGGATGCGTTATATTTTTTCCCTGTACTGCTTCCACCTTCCCAACAATATCGGCCTGTATTTTCTTCTGGGGATGATCGCCTGTCTGGCACCGCGGCTTCTGCCGAAAAACGGCATGATGATTTTTCTGCGGTTTTTCGTTCCGGTTTCGCTTTTGAGCATCACCTTTGTCCACAGCAGCTTCTATACCAATGATTTCGGCTGGCGCACCTTTACCGCGACGGTCTACGTGCTCAGTCTGTTTTCCGCATTTCTTCTGGTGAAATTCATCGACTGGTTCCGCGGCGGAAAAAGGGGACGGCAGATTTTCGGATACGCCATAATCTTTCTGCTGGTCGTTTTCGAATGTTCGCTTTACCCGGACATGACGTGTATCGGACTCCGGAAAACCTACCCGGAACTGCGGGGGCAGTTCGCGCGGTCCGTCAAAGGCTGGGACGTTGTTCACCGGTATACGGAAAAGAATGATCTGGTGCAATGCAATCCCAAAAGTTTTTACGAACTGGGAATGCTGTATGAAATGAAGGATTATTCGACCAACGTCTTCTTTTCCCTGTATTCCAGACGTGCAACGGCGGTCGCCGATATGATTTTCGCCAAGTGCTACTCCGAATATTATCCGCAGCAGAAACTTCAGCAGCGGTATGACCGGGTCTGCCGGATATTCGACGGAGATCCGGCGGAGCCGGATGTCGGTTATTTGGCCGGAGACCTGAAGGTCAAGGCCATTCTGGTCACTCCGTATGACGGTATGTGGAAGAAGCCCGGCGCGATTCGGAAATATTTTCCGCGCCTCATCCAAACGCCGGACTACAAAGTTTACCTTCGGCAATAACATCCGGTATATTTGACCTGAACATGATGCGAAACAACGGAGAACAGACAGGACGGTGAACGGAAAGCTGATCGTGAAAACCGCTCTCATCACGGCTGTTGCAGTTCTGCTCGCAGGATGCGGGACCGCACGGCCCGATGCGCTTTCCCCGGTGCGGGACCGGGGCGTCCTGCGCGTCGGGGCGACCGGGGACTACAAGCCGATGTCGTTCCGCGAACCCGCAACGGGGAAGTACTGGGGCTTCGACGCCGCGCTGGCGGAGGACCTGGCGCACAGTCTCGGCGTGAAGCTGGAATACGTCCACACCACCTGGCCGACGCTGATGCGGGACACGCTGGACCGGAAATTCGATCTCGCCCTCTGCGGCATCACCATAACGAAAGAGCGCAAACGCCGGGCGCTGATGTCGAAGGGCTATCTCGGCAACGGCAAGACCGTCCTCTGCCGGGCGGAAGACGCGAAGAAGTACACCTCGCTCGCCGCCGTCGACCGCCCGGAAGTGCGCGTGATGGAAAATCCCGGCGGCCTCAACGAGAAATTTGCCAGAAAACATCTTCCGCATGCGACTCTGATCATCCACCCGGTCAACGAGGAGATCCCCGGACTTGTCGCTTCGGGCAAGGCCGATGTGATGATCACGGAGATCATGGAGGCGGCGTATTATTGTTCCCAAGACAAGCGGCTTGCCGCGCCCCTGCTCTCGGCGCCCTTCACCCGCGGGGAACTCGGCGCCCTGCTGCCGCCCGGAAACGAGGCGCTGCGGGACTATGTCGACGCTTTTTTCGTCCGCGCCCGCCGGAGCGGACGTCTGGAGAAACTGAAGTCGATCTATCTGCACGGCAAAACCGGATCCGAAGGGAAGTAAAAAATGGAAATCGAAAAATTCACCATCAGCCGTGACCCGGCGTGGTATCACGCCTGGCCGGATATTGTGCTCACTCAAGACGGGACACTTATCTGCACCTTCAGCGAGTGCACCCACCACCATGACCGGAAACATACGCGGATCATGCTGTGCAGCTCCTCTGACCGCGGACGCTCCTGGACGCCCAAACGCCCCCTGACCGAGGCCACCGACGGACTTCCCTGGTACTACAACTGCGCCCGCATTTTCCATTTGCCCGAGGGGGAGCTGGGAGTCATCGTCGACCGGGTCCCCGCCGCGGGCGAAGGCGGCCGGGAAATCGACGCGGTCAACGTGCTTTACCGTTCAGCGGACAACGGCAAAACTTGGCGCCCGCCCGAGATCCTGCCCCTGCGGGGGATCGTGCCGGACAAGATCCACGTGCTGGAAAACGGCCGGTGGCTTGCGTCGGCGCACTACCGGTATAACGGCTCCCTGTCACAATTTCTGCGGTACTCCGACGACGGCGGCAAGACCTGGAGCGGTGAAATCCTCGTGGCCCACGATCCCCGGTATCAGCTCTGCGAAGTTTCCCTGCTGCCCATGGGCGGCGGCACGGTGGCGGCGTTCCTGCGGGAAAATTCCCGCCTCGGGCTGGACTGCTTCAAGACCATTTCCCACGACAACGGCGAAACGTGGGGTCCCCTGACGCAGTTTCCCCTGCCCGGCTGTCACCGGCCCGTTTCCGGCTTTCTGCGGGACGGCAGGATCTTCATCACCTACCGCTTCCTCCACGGCGGCGGGGGAGGCTCCTGCAAGCAGAATTTTTTCTGTGCCGTGACGGACCGGGAATCGGTCCTCTCCGGAGAACGGAACCAAGCCTTCACCCGGATCATTCCCCTCGACTACGACCCCGCGCCCAGAGCGGACACGGGCTACTCCGGCTGGGTCCAGTTCGCCGACGGCGGGATCTACATCGTCAACTACATCGTGGACGACGCCGCGGACAAAGGCCAGATCCGGGGCTACGCCCTCCGTCCCGAAGAGCTCGTCCGGCAGTCCTGAAACAGTCGCCCGCGTTGGTCACCCCCCTGCGGGGGCCCAACTTCGCTTCCGGGCATCCTCGGCAATGTCGCCAACAAGTTTCAATACATGGGCCCGCGTGGGGCCCAACCCGTTCGGAACGCGAGGAGATCAATTCCATCGTGTTTCAATACATGGGCCCGCGTGGGGCCCAACTCGGTAGCCGTTGACGGTGCCGTTCTCGTCGCAGATGTTTCAATACATGGGCCCACGAGGGGCCCAACTGCTTACTCCTCCTTCCTGCCTGATAATTTTTCGTTTCAATACATGGGCCCACGAGGGGCCCAACCGCACTGCTCCAGCACGTCGGCCCGGGTCCGCATGTTTCAATACATGGGCCCACGAGGGGCCCAACACCAGCTCGCCGTGTTTGAGCCAGTCGATGGTCTCGTTTCAATACATGGGCCCGCGTGGGGCCCAACTTGAGGGTCTGCGAGATGTCGGTGATACACTGGTTGTTTCAATACATGGGCCCGCGTGGGGCCCAACGTAGGCCGTGGGGGTCCCCATGTGGATCGTAGCAGTTTCAATACATGGGCCCGCGTGGGGCCCAACGCCGCTTTTTCTGCCCGGCGTGATACGATTCGACAGTTTCAATACATGGGCCCGCGTGGGGCCCAACCCACCCTGCCGGAAATTTACGAGACGCCCGACGGGTTTCAATACATGGGCCCGCGTGGGGCCCAACCAATCATCTGAGGCGTGACGCCCAGCTTGGCGAGGTTTCAATACATGGGCCCGCGTGGGGCCCAACTTTGAGGTAAAAATGAGTGACACTTGCAAAATGAGTTTCAATACATGGGCCCGCGTGGGGCCCAACAATACCAAATTATCAATAGTTTAAGATGTTTTAGTTTCAATACATGGGCCCGCGTGGGGCCCAACAAAATGGTATTAGGACTATGGCGAAGGTGAAGCAGTTTCAATACATGGGCCCGCGTGGGGCCCAACGTTTGCAATCAATCCCGAAATGCATCTTATTTATGTTTCAATACATGGGCCCGCGTGGGGCCCAACAAGAGCTTGATGATGGTTTTTATAAATATTGGAAGTTTCAATACATGGGCCCGCGTGGGGCCCAACGACCTCAAGGGCAGGTTTCTCGACGCCCAAATTGCAGTTTCAATACATGGGCCCGCGTGGGGCCCAACCGGTCAGCGTGGTGGCCGCCTTACCCGTCGGGGTGTTTCAATACATGGGCCCGCGTGGGGCCCAACGTGATGCAGGTCCGGGGCTTGTACGCCTCGATCCCTGTTTCAATACATGGGCCCGCGTGGGGCCCAACCAAAGCCCCTGCCACCAATCCCCATCCGTATACGTGTTTCAATACATGGGCCCGCGTGGGGCCCAACTTATTTCCCCGGTGGAAGTGTTGACCTCAATCGAAGTTTCAATACATGGGCCCGCGTGGGGCCCAACAAGACCGGGATGCGACGCTCCGCAGGGCGGAAATTGTTTCAATACATGGGCCCGCGTGGGGCCCAACAGCATGTTTGACTTAAATGCTTTTTCCATGTTTTGTTTCAATACATGGGCCCGCGTGGGGCCCAACCCCTTCTGCGGTATCTTTCCGGCCTCGTGGAGCTGTTTCAATACATGGGCCCGCGTGGGGCCCAACGCATCGATCTGCCGGACTACTTCCCCGGTGACCGGTTTCAATACATGGGCCCGCGTGGGGCCCAACTTCCATTTCAACAGCTCATCGTAACTCATATAGTGTTTCAATACATGGGCCCGCGTGGGGCCCAACACACGATCTGCCGCGCTTTTACCTGCGGCAAACTGTTTCAATACATGGGCCCGCGTGGGGCCCAACACCAAGACCGAAGCAAAATTGAATTTGATGAAACAGTTTCAATACATGGGCCCGCGTGGGGCCCAACCGTCTATGATTTGTCTTTCCTCATCAGTTAAATATGTTTCAATACATGGGCCCGCGTGGGGCCCAACCACAGCGGTGATAATGCCAGTCCTTGACGGTGTCGTTTCAATACATGGGCCCGCGTGGGGCCCAACCGGCCATCGGGGAGGCGTGACCGTGTACACCATTGTTTCAATACATGGGCCCGCGTGGGGCCCAACGCTTTTCCGGGACGGCGGACTCAACGGCGGCCTGTTTCAATACATGGGCCCGCGTGGGGCCCAACACGTGGACGGAAAGGAAGCGGCACCCGCCGAAGCGGTTTCAATACATGGGCCCGCGTGGGGCCCAACTGCTTGCATCCGCTGTTTTCGCACCTTCTTCAGGTTTCAATACATGGGCCCGCGTGGGGCCCAACCTCCGTTTGTTTCATCTTTGCCAAGACGTTTAGAGTTTCAATACATGGGCCCGCGTGGGGCCCAACAGAAGATCAACGCGTACAAGATGGAGCCGCTGTTGTTTCAATACATGGGCCCGCGTGGGGCCCAACCGACGCCGTGAACGAGGAGATCCGCGGCATGGAAGTTTCAATACATGGGCCCGCGTGGGGCCCAACGTCAGCAGCACGGCGTTGTATCCACGTCCGGCGTAGTTTCAATACATGGGCCCGCGTGGGGCCCAACGCGGGCCGGTGATCGTGATGGTGACTTCGTGGCAGTTTCAATACATGGGCCCGCGTGGGGCCCAACCTTTGCGAAGAAGTCCCGGAAGCGGAAAACAAAGTTTCAATACATGGGCCCGCGTGGGGCCCAACAAGATTTTATCGGTTTTTATTACCTAATTTTCTTTGTTTCAATACATGGGCCCGCGTGGGGCCCAACGAATTAAATTATCAAAATGGCAATCCAAACGACGAGTTTCAATACATGGGCCCGCGTGGGGCCCAACATTATTTGCTTGACTAAATTATTAAAAATTAAAAAGTTTCAATACATGGGCCCGCGTGGGGCCCAACGTTTTTCCCTGCATTATTCCTCTTGCCGACATGTTGTTTCAATACATGGGCCCGCGTGGGGCCCAACATGTTTAAGATGTGCTAACGGTTAGCGCATCAAAAGTTTCAATACATGGGCCCGCGTGGGGCCCAACTTTTCTTATTCCAACCTTATCGTCAGCCGGGATAGTTTCAATACATGGGCCCGCGTGGGGCCCAACGTTTGATGAAAAAAAGTTTCGTTGGGAAATTAAAATGTTTCAATACATGGGCCCGCGTGGGGCCCAACATAAACATATATGCAAGGTTTGTTGCATTGCTTGTTTCAATACATGGGCCCGCGTGGGGCCCAACGATTGATTGAAATTTGCTGGTCATTTATCCGGGATTGTTTCAATACATGGGCCCGCGTGGGGCCCAACTTGCTGAAATAGGGCTTGCCGATGTTGACACTTCAAGTTTCAATACATGGGCCCGCGTGGGGCCCAACGTAACCAAAAAGGCTAAAAACGATGATGACAATGTTTCAATACATGGGCCCGCGTGGGGCCCAACTTTCGAACTTCCGGTAAAGAGCGTCAAACAAAATGTTTCAATACATGGGCCCGCGTGGGGCCCAACCCGGTCTATCAGGCATGGGCGCAGATCTATGCCGTTTCAATACATGGGCCCGCGTGGGGCCCAACAGCTTGACATGATAAGCGACGACGTCTGCATGTGGTTTCAATACATGGGCCCGCGTGGGGCCCAACGGGCTTATTTTCCTATTTTTTTCTGAAAAAATTGTTTCAATACATGGGCCCGCGTGGGGCCCAACCCGAGGCCATGGTCACGTCGGGCCAGTTCGGTCAGTTTCAATACATGGGCCCGCGTGGGGCCCAACGAAGCGATCAGCCGCGCCCGGAAGCAGGCGGAATCGTTTCAATACATGGGCCCGCGTGGGGCCCAACTGACCTTTTATGTTGCCCTTTTTACCTGTCCAGGTTTCAATACATGGGCCCGCGTGGGGCCCAACGGTGGATGGATGTGATAGACGATCAAGAGGTCACGTTGTTTCAATACATGGGCCCGCGTGGGGCCCAACCAGTACCATCCGGCGTTCTGGGTGTCCGCCGTCCAGTTTCAATACATGGGCCCGCGTGGGGCCCAACGCTGCGGCGGGGGTGACAAAATGAAGAGTGTAGGAGTTTCAATACATGGGCCCGCGTGGGGCCCAACCCCAAGACTTGCACTTTTCTATTTGCGTTTCAACTGTTTCAATACATGGGCCCGCGTGGGGCCCAACTCGGGCTTCCCGCCCTGCTGCATGGATGCCCGGTTGTTTCAATACATGGGCCCGCGTGGGGCCCAACAGCTCGGCTTCGCTGGGGAACTCCTGGATGTCCAGTTTCAATACATGGGCCCGCGTGGGGCCCAACGACAGTGCCGGAGAGCTGCCCGGCAGATGTCGAGGTTTCAATACATGGGCCCGCGTGGGGCCCAACGCCGCCGGGACGACCTCCGAGCTCGCCTTTTCCTGGTTTCAATACATGGGCCCGCGTGGGGCCCAACGCCATGGGGGAGGCATGACAAGTGTACACCATTGTTTCAATACATGGGCCCGCGTGGGGCCCAACTACCGGGATGACCGCTTTACTTGTGTGGAAAAAGTTTCAATACATGGGCCCGCGTGGGGCCCAACTTGGCGAATCTGCGCTGCTGCGCGAGGATCCAGGTGGTTTCAATACATGGGCCCGCGTGGGGCCCAACTTGGGGAGGCTGGCCAGATCCGCCTCGCTCGGGTTTCAATACATGGGCCCGCGTGGGGCCCAACCAGTTGTTGAGGGCCGTCATGCCGATCTTCCCCCAGTTTCAATACATGGGCCCGCGTGGGGCCCAACGATCATCAGCGTGCCGCCGGGGGCGAGGTGATCCAGGTTTCAATACATGGGCCCGCGTGGGGCCCAACGTCCAGGTCGATGTAATATCCGCGGAACTGGGTGTTTCAATACATGGGCCCGCGTGGGGCCCAACTCCTTGATCTTTTCCAGCTCGGCCAGAATTTCCTGTTTCAATACATGGGCCCGCGTGGGGCCCAACGAGGCGTCCGGCCATGGACCAGGTCTCCATGTGCCTGTTTCAATACATGGGCCCGCGTGGGGCCCAACAAAACAGACAGAGACACTTCCTATAGCCGCACAGTTTCAATACATGGGCCCGCGTGGGGCCCAACAGGATCTCGGCGAGCAGCACGAGGACATTTTTACCGGTTTCAATACATGGGCCCGCGTGGGGCCCAACCGGTGCTGGCCGGGGCGCATGATATGCGCATAATGTTTCAATACATGGGCCCGCGTGGGGCCCAACTTGTTTCGCCCTTGCGGTAAATCTCGAAACTGAACGGTTTCAATACATGGGCCCGCGTGGGGCCCAACTGAAGCCAGCGCCTCGGCGGCTTACGTTGCCGGCAGTTTCAATACATGGGCCCGCGTGGGGCCCAACTACAAGTTCTTCGCTTGCTTGCTTTTGGTCTCTTGTTTCAATACATGGGCCCGCGTGGGGCCCAACAGTTGAAGAAATCAAAGTGTAAAAAAACATCGAAGTTTCAATACATGGGCCCGCGTGGGGCCCAACGCCCGTAACGCTTGCGGCACCCCCTCCTGTTATGTGTTTCAATACATGGGCCCGCGTGGGGCCCAACAATTGTCATGCCGTTTACGCCTTGACAAACTTGTTTCAATACATGGGCCCGCGTGGGGCCCAACATTCCTATTGGCTTTATCACTAAAACTGATGTTGTTTCAATACATGGGCCCGCGTGGGGCCCAACCTTTCAAAAACTGGTTCACCGAATATATCAGGTTTGTTTCAATACATGGGCCCGCGTGGGGCCCAACAAGAAGGTGAAATCATAACAGACAAGTCTGATCTTGTTTCAATACATGGGCCCGCGTGGGGCCCAACAATTAAAAAGATAGAATTACGCCATTTCTGGCATGTTTCAATACATGGGCCCGCGTGGGGCCCAACGTGCAATATCAATGCCGTTTTCAGTAAAGATTTCCTGTTTCAATACATGGGCCCGCGTGGGGCCCAACGTTCAAGCCAAATTTACAGCAACGGCAAGACCATTGTTTCAATACATGGGCCCGCGTGGGGCCCAACATTCAGAACATTTGCAATAGGTTCATTTACAAAAGTTTCAATACATGGGCCCGCGTGGGGCCCAACCAAACGATTGCGGTATTCAACGCATTATCCATAAGTTTCAATACATGGGCCCGCGTGGGGCCCAACAATAACCCTTTACCGGGCTTCATTTATGTTGAAGGTTTCAATACATGGGCCCGCGTGGGGCCCAACACTGGTTCAGGTGGTTCAGGCGGTGCTGATGTTGTTTCAATACATGGGCCCGCGTGGGGCCCAACACTTGATTTCCATGCTCCGAAACGCTATCAATGATGTTTCAATACATGGGCCCGCGTGGGGCCCAACTTGCCGAAAAACCGCATTGTTTCCAATCTGCTGCTGGTTTCAATACATGGGCCCGCGTGGGGCCCAACGGCCGGTTGTATTGACGACGATTCCTGCATCCGGGTTTCAATACATGGGCCCGCGTGGGGCCCAACTCTTTGACGTGCGATCCGCATAAGCAAACCGGCAGTTTCAATACATGGGCCCGCGTGGGGCCCAACATCGAATGCGATATCCTTTTCAACACGCCGGAGGTTTCAATACATGGGCCCGCGTGGGGCCCAACGTATTCATCCATCGCGTTTTCAAGTTCCGCGAAAAGTTTCAATACATGGGCCCGCGTGGGGCCCAACAACTTCGCGCAGGTGGGATTCCTTGACATGGTAGTTTCAATACATGGGCCCGCGTGGGGCCCAACGTGCAATCCTCCGATGTGCCGTTTGACTAAATCAATGTTTCAATACATGGGCCCGCGTGGGGCCCAACGGGAAATTGTCGGGCGGGTTGGCAATCCCGGACCACGGTTTCAATACATGGGCCCGCGTGGGGCCCAACCCCGTCGAATGAAAGAATTTGCGCCGCGCCGTATGTTTCAATACATGGGCCCGCGTGGGGCCCAACCAAGGCCAACCATCCGGAAATTATACCGGATTTTGTTTCAATACATGGGCCCGCGTGGGGCCCAACTCTTATAATATAACACGCTGATGCTCAAAAAGCAAATGAAATGTCTGCGCGAAATCCCCCCGCGGAGGGGCAACGAAACGGGAGGCCGCCCAGCTGATAGCAGGCAACCTCTTATCGGCAAGCATATTATGACTTTCGCGAACGTCGAGGGGCAGAAACCTCCAGCCGCCGGTTCGCGCGGGCAGTCAAAGCAGCAGCGTGTCCTTTTGCAGATCGAGGAATCCGGTGACGCCGTAGTGTTCGATCTTGGCGTCATAGCGGTTGCCCAGCGAATAAAAGCGCAGACTGTCGTGCTGTTCGTCTATCTCACCGAGCAATTCCGCCTTCAGGCCCACCAGCTGCACCGACGTGACCTGACACTCAAAAACCGAATTCTGCACCCTTTGCCCATACTTCTTGCAGATCTTCGCCACGCGGCGCAACCGTCTCTTCCCTGCTTCGGTCATCACCGAAACGTCATAACTTACGATAATAAGCATACATGTCGTCCTATCTGTAAATGAAGGGAGGATACAGTTCGATGTCTCCGCGCAGATACCGCGCAAGAATCAGCGATTGGGCATACGGCAGCATCCCCAGGGGCATCTTTTCTCCCAGATAGGGGTGCAGGATGAGTTCCTGTTTCCGCTCCTGCCAGGCGCGGATCAGCACTTTTCTCGAGTCCTCGTTCATCCTGACCGCCCCGGTGTCCGTGATCTTGAAATCCCGTGCACATACCTGCTTGAGATTGATGAGCGACAGGACCAGCCTGTCCGCCGTACAGGCGCGGAACTCCTCCATGAGGTCCAGCGCCAGAGAATCCCGCCCCGGACGCAGCGCATGGAGAAATCCCACCGCGGGATCCAGCCCGACGGACTCCAGCGCGGCGGCGCAGTCGTGGGCCAGAAGCGTATAGGCGAAGGAAAGCATGGCGTTGACCCGGTCCAGCGGCGGGTGTTTGGTGCGGGCGGCAAAGGTAAAATCCGTCTTCTGCTGAAGGATTAGGTGCGGAAAGCAGCCGAAGTACAGATTGGCGACATACCCTTCCTGTCCCATCCTTTCCGCACTCTCCGGGGTCGCGGAGGGCGGCGCCGTCATCTCGCGGGCGAGGGACTGTCCGGCGGCCTTCATGGCCGCGAGCGCCTGCTCGAACTCCGTCCGGACGGAGTCTTCCAGCGACGTGCCGTGATCGCGCAGAAAACGGAGCAGCACCGTCCGGGAATTCAATATCTTCGCCATCAGGAAGAGTCCCGCCAGCTGCGACCGCCCGGCGGGATCTTCCGCCCGGAGCATCTGGGCGCGGCGCAGCAGAACGTTGCCGCAGACTCCGCCTTGGATCCGGGAAAGGAAACGCCCGTTCGCGGTCAAAAACGAAACGGCGATCCCGCGCTCGGCGCAGGCCCCCAGCAGGAACGGCGAACAGAGCACGTTCCCGAAACAGATGATCCCCTGCAGATTCAGCAGGGGGAACTGCCCCTTCTTCTCTTCCTTCACCGAAACGACGACGGTCTCCCCTTCCAGCGAGAGAAAAGAACTCTGTGCGGTCACATACAATACATTCAGCAGCTTTCTCATATCACACCCTCCTCGTGCAGAAGGCTCCGCAAATAATCGGCGGGCGAAGGCAGCTTCCGCAACTGCGGACAGCAGAGATCCTTGAGCGAACAGCGTTCGCAGCGCTTCCTCGCCCCGGTCGGCGCAGGGGGCTGCCCCTGCCGCAGCAGCAGATGGGTCTGCCGGATCCGTTCCGCCGTTTCGGCCCGCAGGGCCTCGGTCAGCGGGAAAAACTCCCGGCGGCGGATCCGGTGGTAAAAGACCGCCCCCTCCGGGATCGACACGCCGAGCATTTCCTCGAGGCAGAACGCCTGCGCGCACAGCTGGACGGCGTCGCAGTCGTTCTTTTTCGGAACGCCCAGCTTGTATTCGACGGGATAGACCGTCCTGTTCCGGTCGTCGAATTCAACCAGATCGGCCTTCCCGCTCAAACCGTACCGGCGGGAATACAGCAGGAGCGACCGCACCTGCCGGATCCCCTCCGGGGTATAGCTGGTCTCTTCCGAATCGACCCGTTCATGGACGAGTTTTCCGGTGATGGTGGCGTAATTTTCGCTCCACAGCTGCTCCGCATGGATCAGATAGCATTGGCGCTCGCAGAACGCAAAATGCTGGATCGCCGAGAGCGCGATCGTCTCGTCCGGAAACTCCTCCATGATGCGCCGCCCTCTCCGGTCAGAAGCCTTCGATGACTTCGGTCGCGATCCCCTCCAGGGGAGCGGTCTCGACCGTGCCGTCGTCGTTGACCTTCAATGAGGCGTGTACTTTGGCCGAGGAGCATCGGCCGTTGGCGCAGCCGTGGTCCCACCAGACGACTTTCAATACGCGCATACTGCCGTCGGGCCGGGCCGAAGAGGCGTCGTTCTCGAAAAGTTTCGGCAGGAGCGCCTTGATCTTCGCGGCGTCTTCATCGGAAAATCCGGTCTTTTCGGCCAACTGCGGGCTCATGGCGCCGAAGAAGCAGTAGATGCCGGAATCCACCCGGTGCTTCATGCCCATGGTGTCGGAGGAGCGTTTCGTTCCGTCGCCTTCGTTGCTGGCGCTCTTGGTGATTTGAACACTGGCCACATCCACCGGCTTCAGCGAGAAGGCCGACTGAACAGTCATGGGACCGCGGATGCCGCACGACACGCCGTCGGCGCCTTCATCCTTGCCGCCCTTCTTGAAGGCGAAGACCTGACCGAAAGCCCGGACGTCGAACCACGTCTCGCAGGCTTTCCGGGCGAGGGCATCCTTGTCCTTGACGTCCTTGAGGACGGAGTCGGCCCGCTGCTTCAGGGTGGCGAAAGCGTCTTTCCGGCGGTCATCCGACTGGACGAAGACGGCTTCTCCGGCATCCAGCAGACGGTCGCGCATCTTGCGCTTCAGACAGACGTCGGAAACCTCGCCCAGACCTTCGAAGGTGGTCCGCGGACGGTTCCCGTTCAGCGGGTCGCCGTTGGGGTTGGCATGACTGACACTGAACACGACGGCGAAATCGATTTTGTTGGCAAGCGACATGATGAATTCTCCTTTGTTTTGGTTTTCAATTGTTTTCGGAAAGTTCCGACTGATCGTCTTTCTTCGTGAAGAACTCCTGCTTCTGGCAGTAGTATCCCAGCAGATATTCCCCGGAAAGCGGACGGTCGCTCACGAAGTCCTCGCGGGCGAAGAGCTGGTGGATCTGCCCCAGCAGAGCATCCAAATGGGTCATCAGCCCCGGACGGTTGGCCGTCAATCGGACTTTGTAGGGCGTCAGCGTCATATCCAGATTGCGCCAGGTCGAATAGGGGCGTTCCGCAAAGCGCGCCATGAGGCGCATCGCATTGGTGGGACGGCTGGTCTCGTTGCTGGTCAATGCGGAGTACTCCAGATAATCCGCCACGGCCAGCAGGCGGCCGTACAGATAATCCCGGGACGAAAGCGTTGGATCGAGTGCCATGGTGTATTTTCTCCTTTGTTGGTTGTTGTAACAGTAGACTGAACAGGCGATCGCCAGGTTCTTGCGGAATTCCCAGGGGTCCACCGACTCGAAGTGCGAAGCCCTTCGCAGCACGGAATCGGCAATATCCCGGGGGATGAGCGCCCCGTCCAAGATGCAGGGCAGCAGCCGTAGCACCGTGCTTTTCAGCCGGGGATCATCCAGTTTCATTTCCCCGTAGGCTGCCCGGACGATGTCCCGGGGAGCGGGAGCACCGTAGAACCGCTTCTCTCTGCCGAATTCCTGATGCCAGGCGCAGGCGGAATGCCAGTGCAGGATCTTCCGCAGATAGACGGAGCCTTCCAGATCCCGGAACAGCTTGATCGCCAGCGTGCCCGGCGTCGCTCCGTCGAGTACGATGAAACAGAGATCTTTCGGGTTGAGTTTCGCGGCATACCCGGCGATGAGCTTGTTCAGCGCCTCCGCCGCCGCTTCGGCGGTGTCCGGCGGCGGGGGAGCCTCCTCAGGCATCGCGTCGAAAGGATCTTCCAGCAGCAGCTCGGCCGTGTCTTTCGCCGGGTCGGGGACCGCCGGATCGGAAGCGACGGCCCACGCGACCATGTACTGGCTCCCTTCATGACGGCCCTGTTTGGCCAGCAGCCAGCGGAGCGCGGCATGGGCCTTCTGACTGGCCTCTATGCTGATGGCGGAAGCCTCCATCGCGTTCTCGAACCGTCCACGGAAGGTGAAATTGGACAGATCGTTCCCCGAGATGATCTTGGCATTGTCGCCGGGATTGCAGATCCGCTTCGGATGCAGTTCCGCAAGCGGAGCTTCCCGCCCGAGGATCTGACAAAAACCCGTTTTTTCTCCGATGCCGGAGGAATAATAGTTCTGCCAGCTTTCCCGGACTTCCGGGCATTCCCACAACTTGACCGTCGGCTCATTCCGCCGTTCGATCTCGAACAGGATGACCGTTTTCGAGAGATCTCCCGTCACGGCGGAATAGACGGGAGACTCCGCCGCCTGCTGTTCCTCCGGGGTAAACTCCCGGTCCCTGTCTTTTTTCGGCTTTTCCCAGAAAAGCGCACCTTCGCTGTCCGCCGGAAGTATCCCCACGGAAATCAAGTCCGCGCAAAGCCGTCGTTTGTCCAGATAATCCCGGACGATGCACACCAGCGGATCCGCCTGCGGAGAATCGCACCAGTCGTGCAGCTGCCGAAGGTACAGCTTCGAACAATCGGCGCAGGTCCGCCTTTTCTTGTCCCGTTCCTTTTCCGGCAGCCGGGCCGAATACCGCTCTTCGCCGAGATCGCCGGCGACATACATCAGCGAATCGAACAGCGGATGCGGAACCCGCCCCGAAGTCCGGGCGGATGACTCTTCCGTACAGGGAATGACCGTCGATCTGGCTTTTTTGTCCGTGATGAGCCCGGCGGTGACGAAATTGCCCGACGGATCCAGTGTCACGATGACGTGCGCATTGAATTCCGTGTGGAAGGGCGGCACCAGGCCTTTTTCTCCGACATTCAGATCGTAAGTTTCGACCAGTTTGTCCAGCCAGCTCATAAGGACTCCTTTCCCAACCCGGAGGAGGCCAGCGGCACGGCCTTCATCTTGCGGATGAACCGGGTCATGGTACACTCTTCCGGACGGATGAATTCGATGACGCCGTCCTGCATGCAGGGCTTCCAGAAACGGGTCCGGAGTTCGTCGATCCCCGTCTCGTCCGGATAGCTGAAGCCGTGGAACATGATGCCGAAATCACGTCTGCCCGAGTGGTCGTAGTACCCCTCGCCTTCGCCGAAGACGCAGGGCTCCACCGAGGCCTGGCACTCACGGGTGCCGAGAAAGACATCGCGTCTGCCTCCCTTGCGGATCATTTCCGAGGCGATGGTGAAATGCTTCCCCTCGATGCGGTCGCCTTCGTATTCCGGCCCCCGGTGCATGTTCCAGATGAATTTTACCTCCACCTGATATGCGGGAGAAGCTAGATAGGTGTAGTAGGCGAGCGTATTGCCGCCTTCCGCCATCTTGAGCGGCTTGACGCCCTTGCTTTCCATGCGGATCGGATTCAGGATCCGCACCCGTTTGACCACCCAGATGATTGTCGGCTTCCAATACACCGATTTCATCACGCCTTTCAGCGCTTCATAGGTCGGCACCGGATAGGATGTCTTGTCCCCGCCCGTCTTCGAATAAGGGTCGGTGAACAAGGCATACCGTCCGCGGACAACGAAACTCAACGTGTTATCCATACAGGACCCTCCTTTCGTTCATATTCATTCTGCTCCACACATTGCGGTGTCCAAATGCCCGACACCGTCGCCGAGCCCGAGATCGGCACTATAACTTGTATCATGCGCGATCCAGACGGCGCGGCTGCCGCCGGAAATGGAAAGTTCATAGATCGCACCGCTTTCGTGCAGTTTCCGGGCGTTGTTTTCGGTAATGTTCACGGTGAACATCTGCGCCTGTTTGAGCAACTCGTTCATCTCTTCCGCCGGAGGGAGCGCACACAACGCCTTGATAAGTTGTTCCCCCTCGCCGTAGGGGACGACCACGGCGGTATCGGCCAGATCGTCCAGTGCCTTGAACTTTTCCCCCGCCGTGCGGAAGGCGGCCCGCAGCCGGGGGAGTTTCCTTTCCGGAGCCGGCCCGGACCGCTGCAGATAAGCGTTATAGGAATGGTCGTTTCTCCCCAGCAGATCAAGCAGCGTTTCCCCCTTGCACTCCGGCAACTTGACCGGGTACTCCATCAGATGCCGATTCTCTTCACCGGCGTAGAGGTCCGTGTAATAGTCCTTCAAGAGGGCCGGCGAAAGAATGTCATCGTCGAACTGGTCCGGGGCGGCGGCGTAGTCCCGCAGGGCCTTGCCGGTGGACAACGACCACTTTTCCACCGAAGGCGTCAGACGGAGCGTCAGGGGATTGTCCAGGATATAGACCTTCCCCGCGGCGGCTTCGGCGTTCCGGTTGCACCGCCCCGCCGCCTGGACGATGGAATCCAGCGAGGTCATCATGCGGATCACCGCGGAAAAGGAGATGTCCACCCCGGCTTCGATCAGCGACGTGGAAACTACGATCAGTCTGACATGCTCCGCAAGGGCTTTCCTGATCTTGTCCAGAGTATCCCGGCGGTGGGCGGCGCAGAGGTTGGTGCTCAGATGAAAAACCGCCGCCTCGGGATGGCGGTCCCGGAGCAGACGGAACATCTCCGCCGCGTGGCGCTTGGTGTTGCAGATCAGCAGCAGAGAGGTCGTCTCCGCGAACACGCGGTCCGCGAATGCGGCGACATCCTCGTCGGTGCGGATGGCGGGCACATATTCGGTCTTCACCCGCCGGAGTTTACGGAAGAGTTCCCGGTATTCCGGATAAAGTTCGGGAGATTCGGAAAAACGGATGCAGCCCTTTCCCTTATCCACGCTCGCCAGTTCCGGCTGAGTCGCCGAACACAGAATGACCGTGGCATGCATCCGCTCGGCGATGAAGTTCACCGTGCGGTTGAAGATATGGAACATTTCCATGGGCAGGCTCTGGATCTCGTCCAGCAGAATGACCGCGTCGGCGAACTGGTGGAAACGCCGGGCGTAACGGCTTTCCCCGGAAAACATGGCGTTCAGGATCTGGACCATCGTCGTGCAGATGACCGGGGCTTCCCAGGTCTCGGCGAGGGCGTCGCGGGGCGTTTCGCCGGAATCCTTTTCCCGCAGGACGTTGCTGTGGCACTCGAGGACGTACTCCCCTCGAGGATCGTCCAGATACTTCCTGAAAACGCCCGCGTTCTGCTCGAGGATCGAGAGGAAGGGCGCCGCATAGATCACTTTCTTCATGCCGTGTTCCACCGCGTGACGGAGCGCGAAACGCAGTCCCGCCAGAGTCTTGCCGCCCCCCGTCGGGATCGTCAGCCGGTACACGCCTCGGGGCCGCCCGGCGGCGGTTCTCAGCACGTCGGAAATATCCTGCCGGATCCGGTTCAGCTCGGTGTCGGCGGTAAAATTCGCCAGATGCCGTTCCAGACGGCCGGCCAGTTCCGGCCAGTCCCGGAAGGTTTCCGGCGTCCGGCCCGCCGCGTCGGTCCGGTCCGCGTCGATCAGAGAACTGTACAGCAGACGGAGCAGCAAACCGAGTTCGAAATCATCCGGTGCGCCGGAGCGGGCGAAACGGCCGATCTCGCCCAGAAAACTGCCCGAGCGGACCAGCTCCCGGACCGCTCCGCCGATTTCGGGAGCGATCCGCCCGAAAAGTTCCGGAGAATCCAGACCTTTCGTGTGCTCGTGCTCCTTTTTCAAGAACGGAGTCTCGCCGTCAGGCGCATAGACATCGGCGGGAAAAGCATGGTGGTAAAGCACCGGCATTTCGAGCAATGTCCGCAGATCCTGCGGGAAGCGGGCCTTGAAGATCTCTCGCGCACAGTACTCAAGGAACCACGCGCCCGTCTCGGCGTGGGGGACACTCCCGCGCTTCGCGTCGGGGGCGAACCCCGGATCGCCCTCCTTCAGCAGCCCGGTGGCCGAGCGGATATAGTTCTGAAACTCCCGGGAATACTTCCCCAGATCGTGCAGCAGTCCCAGCAGCCGTCCGGTGCCGCCGAAACCGCAAGGTGCGAGAAAGGTCCCGCAAAATTCGGCCGTATGGCACAAATGCTCCTCCAGCGGCTGGATTCTGCCCGCCCCGTCGACTCTCGCAACCGTGATATCGTCCGTTTTCAGCAAATCCTCTGTCCCTCCCGCTTATTATACACGGCCAAATGTGATTTTTCAATCGCCGCTTCAAAGAAAAAGAACACTTTTTTTCTCCCGGCCCCAACGGGGCGGGAGGGCGGAGTCTTTGCCGGGCGTTACGCGAAGGGCCGGGAGCCGCCCGTCACGGGCGGGCGGCTCAACGGGAAGGGAATCGGAGGGCTTTACGGCTGCCCGGTCAGCGTTTTGGGGGAGGGTCGGTATAGCTCAAGTTCTGTATCAATCACTGATGTTTTCAATTTCAGCTTTTAGCCGACATGCATCTTCCTTGCAAGCAATTAGCAGAGGATCGTTCCAGCGACAGCAATCTTCTCCGAGCCTTTGCCCAACATTCTCTAGGTTGTTGCTCCCCCCAATCGGCTTCAATTGCTCTACGGCCTTAAAGGAACCGAGTATAAAAATCCTATTATTGAATTTTGAAATTTCAGGTTGTGACCTTATAAATTCAAGCCGAGTATCGTCTTGATCAAGATCAATTATCAGCAAAACTCGGCGGTCCGGATATTTATCCAATTCAAGGTCTTTTATTGTTGCAATGGCATCCAGCCATCCACCTGCCTCTCGAAGAAACTTAATCCGGTTCACGACAGAGGGAAATGCATTGCTCAATCCATTTCCCAACTGTCGAGTCGCTCCGTCTTCCGGAACAACAACAATATGCCACTTATATTTATTCGGCATCGTAAATATCTCCCGTTAGCAGAGCGGTGGTAAGATTTCCTGTGTAATTTCTTGCTTTCCGAAACTCTGCAATTGTCTGCAATGGCAAGGTCGCGTCGGTGTGACCGTTTCGACGGAAAATCCAGGAATTGTCATCATTGAAACCAGTGATGATTTCTATATTGTGAGAAACGACCCACAACTGCCCATCGTTTTGTTTAAAGCAATTAAGCATTTTTCGTATAAAACCGTCAAGCAATGAAGCAGAAATATAGTTGTTAGGTTCGTCCCAAAAGCAAAATACATTCTTGCGGCTTTGTGCGATTGCAAAAACTGCGCCGGACAGAAAAAGTAATTTTTCTCCGTCGGACAATTTCTCAAAGGGAATAAAAAACTCTCCGCCATTCTTTTCAAAAACAAGCTTAAGTTCTCGAGAATTTTTCCCGATATCAAGGAAAATAAAATGACCAAAATCAGGCAATAATTCCTTTATATACTTGGCCATATTACCATAAAGATGCGGATATTGTCCGAGAATGCCCGATAACCATGAAACAAAATTGGAAGCTTGCAAATCTAATGCTATATCGTCGCTTTCATCAGTTTCTCCCTTTATTTGTGCCGGGACAGGTGCCATAAGCAACATATTTTTTAACCAATCTCTGAATGTGTTTACAGGATCGGTTGGATGTGCCTGAATGATCGGCAGTGCCGCAATATGCCAATCCAGAGAGAACTCCGCTTTCCCGACAGAAATATCTGCCAGGTTACGGGTAAAACACGGTTTGCCATCTGCAAATAATTGTTCTTTTTTTATGCGAGGTTTGAAAAATGTTTCAGGATACTCAATCCAAATGCCATAGGTAAAAAGGCAGTGCGATATCTCAATATCAATTTCAAATACTATCGGCTTCTTCGTTCCAGCAAAGCCATAATCTTCTTTGGTGAGCCCCCCCTTATTCTTATCCTTGTCTGCCAATCCACTGTTCCCGTATGCTATTTTTTTGAGAATAGACAGGATTTTCAGAAGGCTTGATTTACCAGCTCCATTTTCACCAAGGAAAAGAGCATTCTTGTCTTCTCCAACTTTGAATTCAAAGTTACTCAGACAACGAAAGTTATCCACATACATTCGCTTTATCATAGACACCATCCTTTCTTAAATGTGCAGGTTGACTGAGCTACCTGTCGTTTGCCATAGAATGACCACATTACCGTTTCTTGGGAATAACTTCGAGCCAGTAGTGGTCCGGGTCTTCGCAGAAGTAGATGCCCATGGCCGGGTTTTCGTAACAGATGCAGCCCATCTTTTCGTGGCGGGCGTGGGCCGCTTCGAAGTCGTCAACCTCGAAAGCCAGGTGGAATTCGTCGTCGCCGAGGTCGTAGGGCTCCTTGCGGTCCCGGAGCCAGGTCAGCTCCAGCTGGTGGGAGCTGTTCCCGTCCTCGAGGTAGACGATGATGAAACTGCCGTCCGGCGCGGCGATCCGCCGGACCTCCGTCATATCGAAGGCGTCAGCGTAGAACGCAAGACTCCTCTCCAGGTCGAGCACGTTGAAGTTGTTGTGGACCATGGCGAATTTCATTTTTTACTCCCCTTTCTCCTCTTGCGAAGGCCGTTTTCAGTGTCGGCGCGGGCCACGGCGGCCCGAAGAGGGACGCCCCGGACGGCCCGGTCGGCCGCTCCTTTCAGGCCGCTCGGGCAGATGGGCCCCCGGCACGGGTTCGGGCAGCTTCACCATCTCCTCGGTCGGCTGTTCGCTGTGGAACGTCACGCCCAAAAGCTCCTCGATGGCCGGCAGATAATAGGCGCCGTATTCGCACAGGAAACTGATGCTCGTCCCCCGGTGCCCCGCCCGGCCCGTCCGGCCGATGCGGTGAATGTAATCCTCGGCCTGCTCCGGCAGGTCGTAGTTGATCACCAGCGAAATGTCGTCCACATGGATCCCCCGGGCCGCCACGTCGGTGGCGATGACGATCTTTTCCGTCCCCGCCCGGAACTTTTCGAGGATCTGGATCCGCTTCATCTGAGGGATGTCCCCCGACAGCACCGGGACCTGGAACCCGTATTTGGCCAGATCGTACTGAAGACGCAGATTCACATCCTTCCGGTTGCCGAAGATGATGACCCGCTCGTACTCACGGGTCTTGAGAATGTGGAGCAGCAACCCCAGCTTTTCCTCCCGCGAAACCGAAAAGAAGGTCTGGTCGATGTTCTCGCTGACCAGTTTTTCCGGCTCGCTTTCGATGACCGCGGGCTCCGTCAGCCATCCGGCGCTGAGCCGCAGGATGCTCTCTTCGAGGGTGGCACTGAAAAGCATGGTCTGCCGCACCCCCTTGGGAGGCAGCTGGTAGACGATGCGCTTGATGTCGGGGATGAAGCCCATGTCCAGCATCCGGTCGGCTTCGTCGATGACCAGGATCTCCGCGTTCTTGAGCTTCAGGTCGCCCGTCCGGCAGTAGTCGATGACCCGGCCCGGCGTCCCCACCAGCAGATCGATGGGCTTGAGCAGGCTCCGGCGCTGTTTCTCGTGATCCATGCCGCCGAAGACCACCACGCTTTCGAGCCCGGTGAAAACGCCCAGCTCCAGCGCGTCCTTGTGGATCTGCATGGCCAGCTCCCGCGTGGGAGCCAGCACCACCATGCGGGGTGCGCCCGGTTCCGGCGCCGTCGGCCGGGGCCGGTTCAGCATGAGGGTGAAGCCCCCCAGCAGAAAGGCCGCCGTCTTGCCGGTGCCCGTCTGGGCTTTTCCGGCCACGTCCCGGCCCGCCAGCACATGGGGAATGGTGAGCGCCTGAATGGGGGTGCAGTACTCGAATCCCGCATGCTGGACTCCGAACTGGACCTCGGGGTGCAGGGGCAGATCAAGAAAGCGCGTCTTGCCCTCGGCGGGAGGGACTTCGCGCAGAGACTCGGGGTGAACGATTTTTTCCTTCGTTTCCGGAACGCTCCGGGGAGCGGCGGACTCGGGCTCCTTCGGAGCCGGCTTCTTCCGGGCCTGAGGGGTCCGGGGCGGCTTTTCGCCCTGAGCGGGCGCTCCGGCGCGTTTTTTCTCCTTGAGCTTCCCCTCTCCGCGGGACTGCGGCGGGGTCTTTTTGGCTTCCCCCGCCGCTTCCCGGCGGGGCGTTTCCTCGGGCTTGACGCCGAAAAGTTTTTTCAAAAATCCAAACATATCATCCTTCTTCAGTTTTGGCGACGGTCTCCCCGAGCCAGGCGCGGAAGGGTCCGGCAAATTCGGGACGCTTCAGGCCGAACTCCACCGTGGCTTCGAGGAAGCTCAGTTTGTCGCCGATGTCGTAACGCTTGCCCGCAAAGACGCGCCCGTAGACGTGCGCCCCTGCTTCCATGAGTTTCCGGGTGGCGTCGGGCAGCTGGATCTCCCCGCCCTTGCCGGGAGGCGTGGCCTTGAGGCAGGGAAAGATTTCGGGCGTGTAGATGTACCGGGCCGCCACGGCCAGATCGCCGGGAGCGTTTTCCGGATCGGGTTTTTCCACCAGCTGCTCCACCTCGACCACGCCGGGGGCGATCTCCTTTCCGGCGGCGATGCCGTAGCGGTGGACCAGTTCACGGGGCACGCGCTCCAGCGCCATGACGGTGCCCTGGGTCCTGTCGAAGACCTCTATCAGCTGCCCCAGCACGGGAACGCCGTTCGAGGAGCCCATGACCGTGTCGCCGTTCAGGATGGCGAAAGGTTCATTCCCGACGAACTCCTCGGCGCAGAGGATGGCGCCGCCCAGGCCGTCGAGGACCTTCTGGTACACGTGGGAGATCCGGACCTTGCGGGCCGTTTCCATGACTTCGGCCAGTTCCCCCAGACGGTTCTTCTTCGCCAGCTGAGCCTCCAGCGCGGGAGCGGGGGCGAAGACGTTGAGCAGAGACTCCTTGCCCTCGGAAATGATGAGCAAAATTTCCTCGATGCCGCAGGCGGCGGCCTCTTCCACCACATACTGCAGAACGGGCTTGTCCACCAGGGGGATGAGCTCCTTGGGCACCGACTTGGAAAAGGGAAGGAACCTCGTCCCGAAACCCGCCGCGGGGATCACCGCCTTGCGCACCTTGCTCATAATTGCGGCCCTTCCGTGACGATGTCGGGCTTGATGACCTCGATGCCGTGGGACTTGCAGACCGCGGAAAGCCGGGCGAACATCGCTTCGTCCTCGTAGGTCCCGATGATGGCTCCGCCCGAGCCGGTGAATTTCGCCGAGGCTCCCACGGAACGGGCCAGTTCCACCATCTTGCGGTTCATGGCCGAAACGGAGCCGCCGCAGACCTGGACCCGCAGGTCGAAATTCCGGTTCAGGATGCCGGGGATTACGGAAAAATCCCCCTTCTCGAGGGCCTTCTTGAACGCGACGGTCATGTCCGCCCACTCCCGCATGGCGGCGAGGACCTCGGGAACGCCCGATTCGAAATCGTCCCGAAGCCGGCTGTGGAGGATCTCGGAACCTTCCGCCAGGTCCGTGCGGTAGGCCACGTAGAGCTTCAGCGCTTCGGGGATGACGATGGGCTCGTAGCGGCCGATGCCGTGAAGCTCCATGTACTCCTTGTCGAAGTCCATGTAGACGGGGGTGTTGTAGGCCTGAGCCACCCGGTCCTGAAGACCGGCGGGGATCGAAAGCTCCTCCCGTTCCGTGGCCAGCACCAGATTGGCCAGGTGAGCCGGATCGATGTGCAGTTCGTAGAACTTGAACAACGCCCGCATGGCCGCGGTGATGATGGCGGAGGAACCGGCCATCCCCAGCCGGTTGGGGATGGTGCTGCCGTAACGCATGGTGAAGTTCCGGTCGGCGATCCGGATCCCGGATTCGTGACAGAAACGGTTGAAGCGGTTGACGGCGGCCTTCAGCAGCCGGATCCCGCCGTAATAGCCGTAGACCCGGACATCCTCGCTCAGGGCGTCCATGTTCTTGAACACGTTCGAGTCCCTTCTGGCGAGCAGAAGTTCCAGTTCGGGGGTCTCGTACAAGGTCACATCGGCCGAATAGTTGCGGAAGACGAAAGCGATGGTCTTGCCGTGATAGCCGTCGGAAGGATTGCCGACCAGCGCGGCCCGTGGATAGGCTGATTCTTCGATTATCATGATTGCTTCAACTCCTGGAAATGGACAGTCATGTATATAATATACAGCCTCAACGACTTTTTTACAAGGCGGAACACCCCCAAAAGTTGCCGCGGCGGGCCAAAAAGAGGGATGTATCCGCAAAAAAAATCCCTTTTTTCGTCGGACTCGTTTGCACTTTGCGTTTTTTTGTGGTATAATATAGGAGGTGCATGTTCCGTTTCCGGGCGGCCGTAAGGAACGGCTCCGGCGGAAGAACGATGTCGAAAGGGAGGGAGGTGATTTTCCGTGAGCGAGGAACTGCCGCAGGGCAACGAGATGATCCTGGTCGTCGATGACCACGAAACCATCTGGGACTTCCTCATCGAAGCGCTCCAGATGCTGGGCTATTCCGTACTTCTGGCGGAAAACGGCCTCGACGCCGTCACCATCTACAAGGAAAATCCCGGCATGGTGGACCTGGTGCTTCTCGACATGATCATGCCCAAATCGGGCGGCCATGAGACATTTCTCAAACTCAAGGCCATCGATCCGCAGGTCAAGGTCCTTCTTTCCAGCGGCTTCGTCAACGAAAGCGCCGTGGAAGACCTGCTGGCGCAGGGGGCTTGCGGCTTCATCCCCAAACCCCACCGGCTTCCCGTCATCGCCAGGGCCATCAGGGATGTGCTGGACGGCAAAACGCCCGTCCTGCCCGGTGTCTGCAATGGATGACTGGATCGAGATCGCTGCCGACGAGCGGCACATCAGGCGGGAACGGGCCAAGGCCAGGGAACTGCGGGAAACGCCCTACTTCAAAGAGCTTTTCGCCAGAGGCATCTGCCATTACTGCGGGAAAAAATTTCCCCGTGAAGAGCTGACGATCGATCATATCGTCCCCATCTCACGGGGCGGTCGGAGCACCCGCGGCAACATGGTGGTCTGCTGCCGCAGCTGCAATCAGGCCAAGAAATACCTGACTCCGGCCGAAATGATTTTGCGGAACGCCGGTGCGGAAAGCTCCGCCCCCGCTCCCGACTCCTCCGCCGGCGACAAGCCGTAACAAATAGGCTCACTCCCGGTCGGAGCCCTTGTGCCCGAGAATCTCTTCGGGGGCTGCCCCGAGACGGAGAGCCTCGACGCAGTATCCGGTGATCTGGCGGCCGATCTTGAGCTTCACGCCCCCCGAGCCGTTCACTCCGGCGGGATCGCCGCGCTCCGCCGTCCCGGCGGGGCCCGAGCCCGTCCCCCGCATCTCGAGTTCGGTGTTCTCGCGGACACAGGCCGTCAAAATCTTCCCGTACCGGAAGGTGATCCCGAAGGCATACGCCTCGGGGTTGAAAGTCGTTTCCAGCATGATGCCGTCACCGTAGCTGATCGTGTTGTGACCGCACCCGGAAACGAGGAGACACGAGACCAGCGCGGAGAGGAGCGCAGCGGTCCGCAGGAAATGGCTCACGCCGCTGAACGCTTCGGATGTTCTTTTCTTCATTTTGGGGTCCTTTCAATTTCTGGTGAAAAGCGAAACGCAGAATCCGATCCCTGCGCCGACGATCCCGGCCAGATATTTGACCCAGCGCCAGTTCAGCTCCAGGGCGCTCACCCGGTGGACGAGCCCCGACTGACCGTTGCCGTGCAGGACCTTGTAATCCCTGGTCAAGGCCCCTTTGATCTCTTCCATCCCGGCTTCCAGCTTGATCAGTTTGGAAAGCACATCGTTTTCGAAATCGGTCATTTTCCGCCTGCCTCCCATGCCGAAACTCCGAAAAGCCGCACGCCCCAGTAGGCCATGTTGGCGGAGTTCCGGGAGATGCCGTCCTCGATCAGCACCCGGCGGAACAAATCGTCCGCCTGTTTCCGGCTCCACCCCTCCGGATGGGTCCGATAGATGAAGTCGTGGAGGAAGGCCGCCCGGAGCGCTTTCTGGTCTCCCGGCGGGAAAACGATCCGCCAGAAAACGCGGGGGACGCTGGCGCCGTCGGAGGAAAAGCCCGACGGCACCCTGAGATCGCCGCAAACCAGTTCCTCCCGGAGCGTGAAGACGTTCCCCATTTCGTCCGATCCGTGGATGTCGACAAGCATGTCACGCCTCCCCCGCCGCCGCGAAGACGGCGTCAAACGTCGGTGCGTCGATGCCGAGTTTTTCCGCAGCGGCGGCAAAGTCGGCGTTGTTCCGGTCCAATTCGTTGACGCTGTTCCACCAGAATTGCAGGTCGGCGTCGCTCGCGCAGGCTTCCCGCAGGGAGGTGAGCAGCTCGGGGAAGCGCCCCCGCAGGACCGAGATGAGCTCGTACCTGGTGCAGGTGGTCCGGGGCGGGGGCTCCGGGGCCGGGTGCGCCCCGCGCCACTCTTGAGCCTCCTCCTCGGTCATGGTGAAGCCGTGGGCGGTCATGAGCTCCGGCGAGCTGGAAAAGTTGCTGACGGTCCGCCCGTCGGGGAGTGTGAAGGTCGCCGGGGCGGGGAGAAGAGTGTCGTTTTCGATCTTGTACTGCATGTTTTACCTCACCGGATCGCCTGTTCGAGGGCTTCGATGCGGGCGATGAGGGCCGCCAGCGTGGTGGCCGAACCGCCGGTCGGGGTGAAGGCGAGGTCCCCCGCGATGGTGAGATTCCCCTGCCAGTCGAGGACCTCGATGTTCCGCCGCGCGTTGTTGCCGCTGCCGTTTCCGGTGACGCGGGCTCCGGAAACCAGCGCGTTATACTGTCCCGTCACCAGCTGGGCCGTATCATAAGCGGCGCAGTAATTCCCAGCCACGAAACTGCAGGGACGGTTTGTCGAGCAGTAATTGCCGACGCAGACGGCCCCCTGTCCCGACGCGTTGACCATGCAGGAGACACCGACGGTCATAGATGCCTCGCCGCGGGCGATGCTGCCTTTCCCGGCCGCGACTGCGTATGATCCCGTGGCGTAGGCGCTGCCGAGTGAGACGGAGTTGCCCGGTGCGTCGCTCCACTGCGTCGAGCCGGGGCCGTAACCCTGCATTATCTTGCCTGCGGCGTTGAGACCGCCGCCGAGGATCTGGTCCCCGGAAAAGGTGTTCCCGCCGCTGAGTTTTGCGTATTCGCTCAGGTCGGGAACGGCCCACCCTTCCCAGTTTTCTCCGGTCCAGGCGAACCCCAGTTCGGTGGTCGTCCCGGCGGCGAGCGCCGGGATGGCGAAGCGCCAGACGAGGGCGGCGGGCCACGTCACGGTCACGGCGGGCGTCGGCATGATGATGCGGAGTTGGAAAGCGTTGGTCCTTCCCGCGGCCGGAGTCGGGAAAGTCATCGTCACGGCTCCGGCGGGAGCGAAAGAGTAAACCTTGCCCGGTTCGGGGATGAAGCCGGAGGTCAGTTCCTCGAGCTCGAGCCCCTCCACGCTCACGGCGCCGATGCTTTGAGGCGTGACGACTGCGTCGGTTGCCGTGACGGGCGCCGCGGGGACCGCGTTGGTGGCCCGGTTCCGGATGAAGAGGGGGAAGAGGTAGACTTGACTGGCACTGTCGGTCAAAGTGGCCATGCAGGCAAGGTTTTCTTCGCCCCGGATCGCCTCGGTGAGCGAGGCGGAATCCATCGTTTCCATGGTAACGACGAGGTCGGTCCCTTCCCGGGTCACGGTCCCGGAAAGAAGGGTTTCGCCCTCCCAGTCGTTCCCCACCAGAAACGTCCATTCGCCCCCGGGATCTTCGACCCCGGAAATGGTGATCCGCGCCGGAATGGCCCGCCACAAAGAGAGGGGGACCGGACGCTCCGACGGTTCGACGGTGTATTCGACACTCTGCATTGCTGTCTCCTTATGATCGCAGGATCGCCGCTTGCGCAACGGAAATGACGCTCACGGAATCCATGTACCACTCCTGACCGGGAGCGGGAAGCATGGTCCTGCCGTTGTGAAGGTCGTCCCCGGAGCCGACGATGGCTCCCGTGGCAGGGTCGACCTGAATGGAAAAATCGTAACTGTTCCCCGCTTCGCCCACGGTGTAATACCGCCACTGGGGATACTCGCCGCCCGGATCCAGCCCCGGACTGCGGACTCCGTACTCGGTGCTCATCAGCTGCCACCGGTAGTTGGAATAAGTCTCGTCCCCGGTATTCGGGTCGTACTCGACGTCGGCGTCGCAGATGTAGTTCTCGACCTTGACGGTCACGGGGAACCAGCCGTAGGGATCCCGGTCGAATTCCGCCTCTTCGATGCTTCCCAGGGGGTACCAATTCCCGGCGTGTCGGATCCAGTCCCGGTATTTGAGGGCGATCCATGTTCCGCCGGTGTATATTTTTTTCCCGATCAGCGGGTACCAGGCGCCGTTGTGACAAACTTTGACCATTTGCGCTCAATCCCGGATCCACAACATGCCCTCGACGGGGGTCGCGGGCGCGGTCGAAGAGAGCACGACGGTCATGGTCCCGGCCGGGCCGGTCGCCCCCGTGGCGCCCGTTGCCCCGGTCGCCCCCTGGGGGCCTTGGACGCCCTGTATCCCCTGCGGTCCCTGTGGACCGGCGGCCCCCTGAGGACCGCGAAGAGGGAGGGCCGCGGACCAGTCCCCGGATGTTCCGGAAAGTTTGAAATACAGATCGCCGTTTTCGATGTCGAGGAACGCGAAGCCCGCCGACTCGGCGTCGTACAGGGATCTTCCGGCAAGGAGCCCCCGCGCGTCCGGCGCGAAGGAGCTTCCCGGTTCGCCCGTATCCCCCTTGGGGCCCTGCGGGCCGGCGGCCCCGGTCTCTCCGGTGTCTCCCTTGGGGCCCTGGGGGCCGACGGAGCCGGGGTCCCCCGTTTCCCCCTTGAGGCCGCGGGGGCCCATGGGGCCGGTATCGCCGGTGTCCCCCTTGGGGCCCTGGGGGCCCGTGTCTCCGGTATCGCCCTTGTCGCCTTTGGGCCCCCTGAAGGGGATGGGCTCCGACCAGTCGGCGGCGAGAGCGCTCTGTTTGATGTAGATGTTCCCCGTGTCGACGGCGAGGAAGGCGAATCCCGTCACGGCGCTGTCGTAATCGGCCAGATCGGTCAGGGGCCCGGTGGCATCGAAGTAGAAGGGTTCCCCCCGTTCGCCTCTGGGGCCCTGCGGCCCGGTATCCCCGGTGTCCCCTTTGGGGCCCTGGGGGCCCGTTTCGCCGGTTTCGCCCTGGGGCCCGCGGGGGCCGATGGCGGAGATCCCCGTATCCGAACCGTTGACCTGCCAGGTGCCGCCCGCGGTGATGACGGGAGCGGCGGCGGAGGTCTGTTCCGCCACGAGGGCCCTGACGCTGCCCGCGGTCAGGTAGGGCAAGGGGAGCTCTGCCGGGGACTCCGCCCCCGGCGGCGCCACCCGGTTGCGGATGACGATCTCGAACTGCACCGCCAGCGCGGGGGCCTCCCGCCCGGAAGCGAAGCCCAGCAGTTCCGCGTGGAAGGAACGTTTTTCCGAACTCCCCAGTGCGGAAGCAAGGGGGACGTTGTTGGTATGGGCCACGGGGATCCTGACCTCGTTCCCGGTCGCGGTTATGTTCTCGGTCACCGCCAGAAGCACGGGTGTGGCGGGATCCCAGTCGTCTCCCGCATAAAACTCCCACGCGGCGTAATCCTCCAGGCCTTCCCAGGGATCCCCCGACGGGCCGCTGAGTTTCAGCACCAGTTCCGTTTCCAGTCCGCGGGTGATCTCGGGAACCTTGCTTCGCTGCAGATTGCCCGCGCCGTCGGTCCGTTCGCCTCTGACGCCGTCGACCTGCAGAAAGACTGTGATACTTTGCATTGTTGCTCCTCCTTATTCGATTGGGTCGAAATATCGCGCAAAATCCGGATGGGTGGAAAGGTCCGCCGCGCCGAAAAGCCGGACGATGCCGCGGGCGGAAAACTGCCCCGCGTATTCCCCGGCCAGATAGCGCCCCCCGTCGTGCCATCCGCGTCCGGCGACGGGCGGAGGCGGATAGCCGTTGTCGGGTTCGGACCAGCCCCCTTCGAAAGCGATCCTGCAGACGGCGCTTCCCCGAGTCCAGTATTCCGGGATCTCCGCTTCCAGCAGAATGTATCGGCCGGTGTCGAGGCGGCCGTTCCAATAGAAGTTGTCGGTGTTCAGGTACCCGTATTGATAGGACTGGTAATAGTGATCGATCCAGGAGACAGCGCCCGTATTGGGATCGCGCACCTTCGAGCGGATGTTCAGCGGAATGGTCATGTACCGCATTTTCCGGATGAGTTCGTACCGCTGGAGCGGCCAGGCCGGATCCATGATCTGCGTCCGCATCCGGAGAGAGGCGTAGGGGCACGGGACCGTCTCCGTACCGAGAAGCGTCTCTTCGGTCTACGCGAAGATGCCGCTCCAGTCAGGCACGGCCTCCCAGTAAACTTCGGGGATCGGACGCCCGAGCACTTCGGTTTCGGCGGGAAACGAAAGGTACTTCCAGAGAAGCTCCCAGTCGAGCCGGGTGTTCCGTTCCCGTTCCCCGGCCTTGCGGCGCAGCGAAAAATCGAAATCGGGAAGCTGCTCCGACCCGGTGTCGGGCCAGATGTGTTTCCGCACCTCGGCGAAAAAGCCGTATGCGGCATTCAGGAAGGTGCAGGGATCCACCCCGTTCATCCGGCCGTCGACCAGCCCCATGTCGCTCCAAACGCTCATCCGAGGTAGTACCTGCTGCTGAAGTCGATCACGCCCCCCTGCCACAACTGGACGAAGGAACGGGGCGGGGATCCGCCCGAAGTAAGCTGAGCGAGGGGCCAGCAGATCTGCTCTCCGGGGATATACCCGCCGTACATGCCCTCTTCGATCGAGAAGAAGAGGTTCCAAACACCGCCGGAACGCCGGGCATTGAGCAAAGCAAGCAGAAGCCTGCTGCTCGACGGCTTCTGCAGTGTCGCTTCTTCCACGATCCTCGGGCCGTCGCCGAAGGTGGTTATGGCCATTCCGCCGCCGATGGTGACGGTAGCGTCTTCATTTTCCGTCACGGCGAACATGCCGGTGTAGCCGGAAGAGCCGCCCCCGCCCAGGTAGATCACCGCGTCGGGTGTGGCGGCGGAACTGCGGTAAAGGACCTCCGCCCGGCCCCCCGCCGAGAAATGGAAATCCCCGTCCGATTTCGGCACGACGTACCGGTCCGGCGTTCCCCGCACATCGCGGACGACGGCGGGCCCGACGACCTGGACCAGCCCCCCGTGCCCGGAGGGGATGTTTTCCGTGGCGATGCCCCAGAGGAAACACGCCTCGGTCACGGCCCGGCCGAAAAGCACGGGCCGGCGGAAATCGATCCCCGTTGCCGGCCCGGACTCGGGACAGATCTCCACGGCCCGGCCGGCGGGCAGGAGCTCCCCGGTGATGTTGCGGACCGGAAGCAGCACTTCGCCGCCGCGGGAGGGGGCCGGCTCGAAGGAACGGGAGAGTTCCTCCTGCCGGAGCAGCGCATTGAGCGCGTTGTACCGCGCCGCGGGTTCGGGCTGCCAGGGGCTGCCCGGCAGAACATCGTTCAAAGCCTCCACGGGAACCGGAATATCTTTCATTTCTTACGCTTGGTCTCCTTTCCGGAAATGAAGGAAACGTCAAGATATTCCGCTCCGGAACCGGAGAGCGGATGCGGGGGAGCACGGATGCGCGCCCCCCGTCCCCTCGCGGAGAAAAAATAAGGAAAAAATAAAAAAAAAGCGCTTTTTGCGTAAAAATGATTTGACTTTTTCGCATTTGCAGTATAAAGTATACACCGGACCAGTTCGGGTGCGCGAAAAGGTTTTTCCTCTTGCGCTCTTTACGGACGGGACTGTTGTCAAACCCAAAGTCACTACTCATCAAAAAGAAAGGAAAAGTGTCATGCAAGCGTTGGGGATCATAAGCATAGCCGTCATGGTCATCGGTCTTATCGGGATGATCATCTGCAGCAAGAAGCAGAAGACCAATCCTGCCATGCAGCCCGTTTCCATCGGTCTTTTCGTCGTGGTTTTGGCCGGCGCCATCGGTCTGCTGGTCGAGCGCGGAGTCATCGGCGGGGGAGCCAACTCCGTCATGGAAAGTGAACTGGCCTTCCTGGCCTCCCGCGGCCACGCCGCCGGCGATTACCTGAAGAAAGTCGCCCCCGGCAAGAAGATCCTCATCATCGCCGAGCCCAACTTCGACAAGAGCGCCCAGATCACTGCCATGGTCGACATGATCAAGAAAGCTTACGGCAGCCAGGATGTGACCATCGCCGCCATTCCGGTTCCCGCCAGCACTGAAGACAATCCCCAGCCCATCGAAGAGGTCATGAAGGCCAAGGACTTCGACAAGCTGACCGACCAGTACAAGGATGCCGGCATCATCATCTCCCTCATCGGACTGCCCTCCAATGCCCGGTCCATGAAGGCCTTCTCCGCCAATCCGGCTCCCAAGTTCTTCCTGCTGAGCACCGGCATCGGCACCGGCAAGTTCGTCCAGGAACAGATGAACAAGGGCGTCATCGTCGGCGCCGTCGTCCCCAATCCCAAGGCCAACTACGACCTCAAGGCCCCCGCGGATCCCGCCAAGGCCTTCGCCATCCGCTTCGTGCTGGTCACCAAGGAAAACCTGGCCGCCAACAAGCAGTTCTTCGAATAAGTTCCGCTTGTTCTTCCGGGACCGCATCCGGCGGTCCCCCATTCCGCCTTGCGCCTTTCCGGCGCCGGGCGGGATGATGAAAACGCCGGTCCCGGTCCACGGGAGTGGCGTTTTTCTTTTTACGTAAACACTCGGAAAACAGCATGAGCCAGGAAAGCACCGCCAGGCCCCCCCGGCCCCGTCAGACGCGGAGCTCGGAAGGAGTCGACTTCTCCAGTTCCCTCGACTCCTACCTGAGCAGCGTGGGCCGTCTCGGTCAGGTCGACGCCGACGAGCAGCAGGCACTGGTGGGCGCCATCGACGACGCCCGGCTGGAGCTGGAATCCCTGCTTTCGCGCTTCGGCTTCGTGGCGTTGGAGTACTGCCGTGCCCTGGAAAGCTGCTGCAACACGGGCGACTCCCCCGAAGATTTCTTCCTTTCCTCTTCGCTCCGCCGGGGAGCCGATGCGCTGCCGCCCCGACTGCCCGGAGAGCTCCGCCGCTGGCTCACCGAAATCAGGAAGGCCCACGCCAAGCTGGAAAACGCGTTCCGCACCGGCGCGGACTGCGCCGCCGACCGGGAAGCCTTGAGCACTCTCCTCAAGAAGTTCCGCCCCAACGGGTTGATCCTGGACGAACTCTGCCGGACCGCGACCGGATACGAGGAGCTGAACCCCGGCCTTTCCAGCCAGCTGGAAGAGCGGTTCCTGATGAACGAAGAGGAGCTGCGGGCCGCCCTCGACGCCCTGAAAGCGGCCCTGGACCGCCTCGATGCCCTGAACCGCAAGATGGCCGAAGCCAATTTGCGGCTGGTCATCAGCATCGCGGGAAAATACCGGGAAAGCACCGTCCCCCTGAACGACCTCATCCAGGAGGGGAATCTGGGGCTCATGGTGGCGGTCTGGCGTTTCGACTTCCGTCTGGGGAACAAATTTTCCACCTACGCCGGGTGGTGGATCAAGCACTACATCCTGCGGGCGCTGGCGGAGCAGTCACGGGTGGTCCGGCTGCCCCGGCACATGATCCAGGCCATCCAGAACATGAACAAGGCCGAACAGCGCTTCATCCAGAACGAGGGCCGGGAACCGGAGATCGAAGAACTGGCCGCGCTCCTCGAAATGCCCCTCGCCCGAGTCAGCGCCCTGCGCAAAATGGCCGCCCAGAGCATTTCGCTTCAGGCCGCCGCGGATCCCGAGGACGAAGACGGGACCAGTCTGGAAGAGCGGATCGGCACCGGAGAAAAAGACGAACCGTGGCGCAATTACGCCCGGCAGCTGCTCACCGACCGGCTCAACGAAATGCTCAATACTCTGCCCGAACGCGAGCGGCAGATCATCGTATACCGCTTCGGCCTCTGCGGGGAAACGCCCCTGCCCCCCGGCGAGATCAGCGCCAGGCTGAACCTTTCCCGTGAGCGGGTGCGCCAGCTGGAAAACAAGGTCCTGGCCCAGCTGCGTTCCCAGGAGTATCTGAAATTCATCGACGGCCTTTCACACCTTGACGATTGAGGAGGATTTTCTGTATGGACAAAGTGTACGTTCTGTTTCTGGCTCTGACGGCGGCAACCTGTCTCGCGGGGGCTCCCGCCGCTTCCGCCCCTGCGGCCAAGGCTCCGGCCCCCGCGGCGGCGAAAACGCAGACGCCGCCCCCGGTCCCCGCCAAGCCGGCGGTCCCCGAGAAAAAACAGCCCTACGAACTCTGGCTCACCGCCCAGACCGCGGCCCTCAAGGCCGCCGCCGCCGGCAAGGCCGAAGAGGCCCTCGCCGCTTTCGATGAAGCGGAAAAGGTCGCCAATCAGCCCACCCTCAAAAATCAGTCCCTTTACGAAAAAGTCGCCTTTCTGGCCGCATCGAAGCGTTACGACGAAGCCCTCGCCCTCCTCGGACGGCCCGTGGCCAGGAACCGCAACACGGCCTTCCACAGGGCCCGTGTGCGCCTCTTCGCCGGGGAAATCATGCTCCGCCAGGAGCGTTGGGACGACGCCGAAAAGGAGCTGCGGAAAGCCCTCGAAGCGGATGGCTCCACCACCTGGATCTCGGCCGACGCCCGGCTCGATCTGGGCCGCCTCTGCGAGCGGCGCAAGAACACCGCGGGGGCGCTGAAGTATTACAACGAGCTCACCGGAGACGCCGGGTTGCTGCCGGGGAACCGGGTCCGGGGCGTGATGGCCGTTGCCGAAATGTATCTCGGGGCGAATGAGTGCGACAAGGCCCTCGCCGCTCTGGACGAGGCGGCGAAGATCGAACAGATCCCCGCCGACAAGGAAACGGAGCTGGCCCTGCTCCGCTGTGCGGTGCTGCGGAAACAGAACAAAAAAGCGGAGGCCCTCAAAGTCCTGCGCGAGGCGGAACGGATCGCCGGACGGAGCCCCTTCTGTCAGGCCCATCTCCTTTGCGCTTCCGCCGCCTTGCTGCTGGAAATGAACCGCATCCCCGAGGCCCGGAACATGATCCTGCGGGCCAGGGCCGTCCGGGGCGCCGGAGCGAGTGCGGGCTTCGACCAGGAGCTCTTCGCCCGCATCAACCGGGAGTTCGCCAAATTCAACCGCCAGCGTCAGGAACGGGAACGGCGGGCCCGTGCCTGGCAGCAGAGGCAGAAACAGAAACAGCAGCAGCAGAAACAGCAGCAGCAGAAAAAACAGCAGAACAAGGGAAAATAAGCCGAAATGCCGGAACTTTGTCGGATCGCCGCCGTGGTCCCCCGTGTGAAGCCGGGGGACGTCGTCTTCAATACCGATGAGGTCATCGCCTGCGCGAAAAAAGCCGTCGCCGGAGGGGCCGGACTCGTTCTCTTTCCCGAACTCTGCCTCACGGGGGCGACCTGCGGCGACCTTTTCGGTTCCGCCGTGCTGCTCCGCCGGGCGGAAGAGGGGCTGTGCAAGATAAAGGCCGCTTCACGCGAACTGGATGCGGTCATCGCGGTCGGGCTGCCCCTGCTGTGCCGGGGTTCCTTGCTCGACTGCGCCGTCGTGCTCCGGAACGGCGTCATCGCGGGCGTGGCGGGCAAATACGGCACCGCGGGAACTCCTTTCGCCTCTTTCGGCGAGGTCGAAGGAACGGAATTCGCCTTTGCCGGAGAAACGCTCCGTTTTGCGGATCTTCCCGTCTTCGAGGCCGGGGAATGCCGTTTCGCCGTGTGCGTGGGCAGCGACATTTCCATGCCGCTTTCTCCCGCCCCCGAGCTGGCCTGCCGGGGCGCGCAGATCCTGCTCAATCCCTGCGCCGAAGGGGAATTCACCGCCGTTTCCCGTGAGCGTTCCGCCCTTCTCGCCGCGCTCAGCGGCCGGCTGGTCGCAGTCATCGCTTCGGCCGGCGCCGGTCCCGGAGAATCGGGGACCGAAATGATTTACGGCGGCCGGGCGGCGATCTTCGACAACGGTTGCGTCGATGCGGAAAACACGCCGCTGGCCGAAGAAAGTTCCATCGTTTTCGACGATATCTTCCCCCGGCGGCTGGAATTCCGCAGACTGCGGGAAAAGAATTTCCGCTGCCGGGCCGGAAAGGGAGGTCCGTTCGTTCCCCTGGCGCCCCTGCCGGAGCCGCCGGACTGGAGCTGTCTGCACCTGCCCGCCAACCCATTCGTGCCGGAAGACCCCGAGGAACTGGCGCTCCGTTGCCGGGAACTCACTGCCATCCAAAGCGCCGCACTGGCCCGCCGCGTCGAAGCCGTCAAGGCCCGGAAACTGGTCCTCGGCCTTTCCGGCGGCTTGGATTCCACCTGGGCCTTTCTGATCTGCGTGGAGTGCTGCAAACGCCTCGGACGGCCCGCTTCCGACATCTGCGCCGTGACCATGCCGGGCTTCGGGACCTCGGGCCGGACCAGGGGCAATGCGGAAAAGATGGCGGAGCTTTTCGGGGCGGAACTCAAGATCGTCCCCATCGCGGAGGCCGTCACCGGACACTTCAGGGATATCGGACATAATCCCGAAGATCACAACGTCACCTACGAAAACAGTCAGGCGCGGGAACGCACTCAGATCCTCATGGATCTGGCCAACGACCTGGGCGGCATCGTCATCGGCACGGGGGACCTGTCGGAGCTGGCCATGGGCTGGTGCACCTTCAACGGCGACCAGATGGCCATGTACGGCGTCAACGGCTCCACGCCCAAAACGCTGATGCGTCATCTGGTGACCTGGTACGCGGAGCACATCGCCGGGGGAGAAGGCAGGCAGGTCCTGCTGGACGTGGTGGCGACCCCCGTTTCGCCCGAACTGCTCCCCGGAGCCCAGCATACGGAAAAGCTCCTCGGCAGCTACGATCTCCACGAATTCTTTCTCTGGCACACGGTCCGTTACGGCGAGACCCCGGAGTTCCTCCGCAAGGCCGCGGAGCAGGTTTTCGCCGGGAAATTCACCGCCGCCGAGATCGGCGCGGCACTCGAGGTCTTTTCGCGCCGGTTCCAGCGGCAGCAGTTCAAGCGCAATCCCATGCCCGACGGCGCGAAGGCGGGAACGTTCTCCCTCTCGCCCAGGGGCGACTGGCTGACGCCTTCGGACGGCGAAATGCCTCTTCTGTAGAAGGGGGAAGCCGATGGTCGATTACGGATTGAAGGACAAGGTGGCCCTCGTCACGGGAACGAACAACCCGCAGGGGATCGGCGCGGCGACGGCCCTCGCCTTCGCCCGCGAAGGGGCCAAAACGGTCCTGGTCTACAAGAAGGTGCTCCGGCCCTTCGACCGGAGCAGGACCGGCGGCAACGGGCCGGACAGGTACTACGCGGCCAACGCGGGAAATGCCGACGCCGTGGAAAGCAGACTCAAGGAGATGAACGCGGAGTACCTCATCCTCGAAAGCGACATTTCCGACGAAGACGCGGTGAAGAAGATCTACGAAGCGGCCCTGGCGCGTTTCGGCAGGGTCGACATTCTGGTCAACAATGCCGCCGTGGACGATGAAACCGGTCTCGACACGATCGAAAGGATCACGCCCGAGGTGATCGACAATACCTTTGCGGTCAACGTCCGGGGCAGCATCCTCATGATGCGGGAACTGATCGCCCGCAGGAGCGATCACGGCAGGATCATCAACATTTCCACCGACGCCTCCCAGGTCTTCGCCGGACAGATCACCTACGGCGCGAGCAAGGCGACCTTGGAGGCCCTCACCCGGAGCGTCGCCCTCGAAGTCGGGAAATACGGGATCACCGTGAACTGCGTCGCCCCCGGCCCGACCCAGACGGGCTGGATCGATGCCGAACTGGAAAAAGCGGTCGTTCCGCTGATCCCCATGGGCAAACTGATCCGGCCCGAAGAAATCGCCGAAACCATTCTCTTTCTGGCGAGCGGACAGGCGGGAATGCTCACGGGGCAGGTAATAAAGGTCTCCGGCGGCCACGCCCTCTGAGTCACTCTTGCGGGACGTAATTCTTTCTGGCGATGTCGACGGGGCGACAGGCGATCTCCTTCAGGAGCTTTGCCAGTTCTTCCGAACCGTGTTTCTCGGCGTAGTCGATCTCTTCCGCATAAACCGGGACCACCTGCAGAAACCGGACGGCATTGCCTTGCGGGAAGACGATCCGGGCGGCATCGGCGGGATAATTTTCGGGGCAATCGAAGAACACGCCGGCGAGATGCGTATTTTCGGCAAACGGGCCCAGGGAAATGGTGTGGCCCCGGCCGATCCAGGTGGATTCCTCCCAGGGGAACCGGGCGAGAAAACGGAGCAGCCTCATGGGCCAGGCGAACTCGATCTTCTTCATGGACGCTTCATCCGTCGGCCAATCGGCGGGCAGGGAAAGCATGAGTTCGATCCGGTCGGGCGCCTTGCCCCGGTCCGCCCGCGGCAAGGCCATGCGCCGGGCCCCCATGCCGCAGGTGAAGAGCCGCAGGCAGGGGTATTTTTCCGTCGGCTCGATGATATAGATGTCGATGTGCATTCCGTCGGGGGAGGATATTTCGTGGAAAACCGACTTGCAGGGACCGAAATTGGTCTCCATATGTTTTTCGAAGGCATCGGCCTCTTCCGGAGAGTAGGTTTTCCGCGAATCACGCTTGCCGCCGGGCCGCTTTTTCACCTCGAAAATGAGCAGACCGGCCGCGATGACGGCCAAAGCCAGGCCCGATAAAAAATAAACGCTGTTCGTCTGGATCCACTGCATTGCGCCTACCTCCCCGAATTGACGAAAGAATCGATGAACTTCCGCATAATATACCCCGTCCCGGCCCGAATTGCAAGCCCGAAAGCCGCACAAACAAGGCGAAAACGCCCCCTATGCGGCGTCAAGAGGCCTTTCGGCTAAGCCTCATACGCGGGGGGCTTGATCCGATTGGCGCAAATGGCATGTCGGCTCCAATGTTCTTCGATCGTCTGTCTGAAGGCAGGACGGACGAGTTTTGCCCGTTGCCGGAGCCATTGGCCGTCGTCGATCCGAAGATAAATGCCTTCGGCGGGCAAATGACCGAAGTGAGAAGTAAATACCATGTTTTCAAGCTGCGCAAAAGAAAAAAGACCCTTTTGGATCAACGGGACGGTGAAGATATTGGAGTTGCTCAAGAAGAAATTTCTCTGCTCAACGGAAAAAAAACGTCCGGCGCCTTTGTCAAAAACATCGAAAGCGACAAAAAAATCCGGCAGGGAATCGTAAAACACTGAATGTCTGGCGTAACACCACTCTCCGAACAAAATATACTGGTCGGCCAATTTATCAAACAAAAAATCGGAGTGTTTCAAATACCAGTTTTGCAATTTCACCCATTGCCCGGAAAATACCGTAACAACACTGCCGCGATTCTGAAAGACGGGCTCTCCGTCAGAGTTGAAGGAAATGCCGAGATTGGCGCCATCTATTTTTTCTTCGATCGAGATTTCATGAGACAGAAATTCCTCCCGCTCCGATGCGGAAAAGCATTTATCATCGCGCACGTCATTTCCGCCCAATACCGCAAGATGGGGCGTTGAGGGAAATTTGAAGAAGTCAGCCATTTTCAGGACAGTTCCCACATTCGCCTATTTTTTTGCCGCATTGATACTTTTCCGAGCAGATTCCTTGGGCAATAACCGAATCAGTGAACAGGATCTCAATCCCGATATCATGCAGCGGCTTTGCCCATTTCCACCATTTACCGTCCATGGACTGCAGGATCGGCAGACGCGGGTCCTCGGCATTGGCCACCGCAACAAATTTTTTGTCAGATCCATCAAAGTCCGCCAATCTCGAATCTTTGGGAAATTCGAGATAATCAGCCGGCTTTCCGTCTTGAGGCGTAACTTTTCTGTATTGAAATCTACCTTGCATCGCTAAGTTACGCAGGATCTTTTCTGCAATGCTTTGCCCGTTGAAGGGACTCAGTTTATGGCAATACTCGTCAAAGATCTTGGAAGTTCTATACCAGGTTCCATCCAAGACAACATTCTTTATGACTCCTTTATCTATCTGCTCCATCACTTTCACACAAAGCAGAGCGCTCTGTGTTTGTTGTTTGCTCCAATCCGAAATATTCGGTCCGGCACCAAGAAAAACATTCGTATCCACGATGCAAGTTTCAGGGACTTCACAAGGTGTCGTTGAGAAACGTGAATAGAGATCAACTTCTTCCTTTTTAGGGGTCTGCATATCAGAGATTCTCCTTCATCCGTTTCTTTATTCCGGCTTCCATCTGGGCGGAAATATCACCAAGTTCATCGCCGAAGAAATCAGCAGGCCAGTTGGTGATTTCACCATACTGATTGAGCGCAAGCGGCTCCAGCTTCGACGAATTCTGAGCCCCGGCCCCGTTCACAAAATACGCCCTTAATTGCTCCGTACTGACTTTATCTTCGGCCAGCCGCCGTAAAAAGCGGCGCAGAAAATGCTCCGAGTGCGTTTCGATCAAAAGCTGGATATCTCGGTTTTCACCCTTTCCCCCCTTTTCTCCCTTTTCCTTAGCCTGTATCGCATCGATCATAATATCGGCCAGTTCCGCCTGCGCACTGGGGTGCAGATGCAATTCCGGCTGTTCGATGATGATTACGGCTCTCCGGGGCACGCAGAAAAGCTCGGTAATCACCGGGAGGATCTGGGAGATCCCGAATCCGACATCGGGCAGATTGACGAATTCGGTTGAGCCTTTCGTTTTGATTTTGACTTCATATTGCCCTTCGGTAATTCGGGCAACCTGAAATTGATCGATCAGCCCCATGCGCTTCAACGCCTCGGCAACAACGACCTGCAATTCTCTGGAATTTCTGGAGGGCAGCACGAATTTTCTCGACTTGCCGGCCAGGAGCGCGGCAATGGTATCCTTTCCGGCTTTGCCGACATCTTCCGGGTTATAACCGGACCATGAGTAAAGGTAAGATGGGGCCTGGCGAAGGGGGCCTAAATAAAAAACTTTTCCGAACAGTTTTTCCTGTTGAAGATTGATGTCTTCCAAGAAATCGGAATTACGATAGTATCTGAGCAACTTCCGGGGGACTCCATAAAAATGGAGAGCTGCCTTGGCTCCCCAAGGTCGGCCGCTGGATGACCTTTTCAAACGGCAGTTCTGCTCCCCCACCAAATTAAATCCGGAATCGGCATCCTCATCGTTCCCTTTCCAGCAAAGAGAAAAACGCATTTGAAAGTCGTCTTGAGCCGACAAGCAATACGAAAAATCTTCCAATCTCGGGCTGTTGTTCGGGTTTGTTCCCAAATTGCAGGAAAATTGGATCGTCTTTACGGTTTTACCCTGTTTTTTACTTTTACAGAAGTCGTCAAGGGAGATTTCGTCTCCGGGTTCCTCCTCGACAGGATCCCAGGAATACTCGAAACTCAGCTTGTTGCCGGGGTCATGCATGTAGGTGATATTCCTGAAACTCCCGAGATTCACGTAAGAATCGTCGTCTCCGGTATGAATCACCAGCTTCCGGTCTGACGATTCCACCGTCTGCTTGAGCATCATCAAAAACTGTCCGATACTGGACTTGCCGGAACTGTTCGTCCCGAAAAACAAGGTTATCGGAGCAAGCTTGATCTCTCCGGTATCTTCCCAACCTTTGAAGTTCCGTATTTGCAGCGTTTTCAACATTTTTGTCACCTCATTGCGTTTTGTCTTTTTCTGTAAGCCCCCCTGTCAGAGGGGGGAATATCCGCAAAATCATGTTTGCTGGAAATGACGCGGAGCCTCACCACTCCCCGAAGAAGAAACACGACCCGCGAACTTGCCTTAATATGCCGCACCAAACCGTAAAATTCAAGCAAAAACAGGGAAAAAAACGTATTTTTGGGGTCTTTTCGACACTATTCGTCAGGACCGCAGGCCCGAACCGGGAAGGACGCAGGGAAAAAGAGCCGGCAGGTCCGACGGTGGTTTTTCCTTTTCAGTCATGCCGTTTTTGATGACTTTTCAACTCTATCTTCAGGACATCACCGGCCCCGGCCTGTCCGGAACGGATCCGCAGATCGCCCTTCTTCAGCAATTCGTAACCCCACGTCGGCACGATCGTCACCTCCTCCCCGGTCCGCAGCACCGTGATCTTCTCCACCTTGTCCCGGAGCCCCGGCAGGATCAGATCGCCCAGCGGCGCCGCCAGCAGATAACAATAAAGGGTGTCCCCTTTCTGCGTGTAACAGGTCCCGAAGGGAGCCCGGTATCCGGATCTCCCGCAGCCGAAGACCGCTTCGCCGTTGAAGCGGTTCCAGTCGGCCAGCTTTTTCAGGGAATCGACGGCTCCCGCAGGGATCTTTCCGGTCCGATCCGGCCCCACATTCAGCAGCAAATTGCCGTTGGCGGAAACGCAGCCCATCAAGGCCGAGGTGATCGCGTGGGTGTCTTTGCAGCGGTCCGCCCCGGCGGTGTATCCCCAGCTGCCGTTCATCGTGGCACAGGTTTCCCAGACGGCCTCCCGCCCCTTGACCCGCAGCGGCTGATCCAGCACCGCCAGTTCCGGCGTGTAGTAATCGAAATCCCGGACATCCTCCTTGAAATACGCCAAACGGTCGTTGACCAGGATATCCGGCTGCCGTTCATAGATCATTTTCAGCAATCTCTCCCGGTCGTAATAATCGACCCCCGCCTTGGTCCGGCTGGTGTAATCGAAAAACAGCAGATCGATCTTGCCGTAGCCGGTCATCAGCTGTTCGACGTTATTGTACAGGTAATCCAGAAAATCCCGGCGCTGCCGGGGCGTGGGCGTGTGCAGCGTCCCGTGCAGGATATACTCCGGGCTCTCCTCGTCCGCATATCCGGGATGGGTCCAGTCGGGCAGGGAGTGATAGAATCCCACCTTCAGTCCGGCCCGGCGGAAGGCGTCGGCGAGCATCCGGGTCACATCTTTTCCGTAGGGCGTGCGGGTAATCTTGTAGTCCGTGAAACGGCTGTCGAACATGCAGAAACCGTCGTGATGCTTGGTTGTGAAAACGACGTATTTCATTCCGGCCGCCCCGGCGAGTTCCGCCCAGTATTCGGGATCGTAATCGACGGGATCGAACTGTTCCATCAGACTCCGGTACTCGCCCTCCTTCCAGTCGCGGCGGGCAAAGATCCATTCGCCCGCGGCGGGGATCGAGTAAAGTCCCCAGTGGATGAACATTCCGAAACGGGCCTGCGTAAACCAGTCTGTTCTGTTCATGCCTCAACTCTCCTGTTCCGGGGTCCCGGCGGACAGGGCGTCGCGGGCGGAAAAGAAACATTGTTCCCACCGGTGATTGAGATGATCCCGGAAGAAGACGCCGTACTCGCCGTCGCCGTAGTAGTCGAAAAAGGCGCCGCGGACCGTCGTGCCGCGCAGGTGATCCAGCGACGCGATGTCGAATTGACAGACCGGGGAATCCTCGACCGTCGAGATCTGGCGGTAAAGGTTTTCCTTTGCCCACACCGCGTCCCCGATGTGCGCGTGTCCGTAAAAGTGGGCGCGGAAATTCGGCGGCAGCGGCAGCATCTGGGCCAGGATGTCCGACGGCCGGTTGCCGCCGGGGAAGGCGCAGTGCGCGAAAGTGAATACCGGTTTCCCCGTATCGGCGAAGCGCTCCTTGAGACGAGTCCACGCCTCCCGGCGATAGGGATAGTTCGGCGCGGCGGGCAGGGTCTGGTGCTCCGCCCGCCAGCTGCCGTCGGCGGCGGCATGTCCGGAAAGAAAGAGCATCGTGAACTCGGGGAACTCTTCGCAGAACCAGAAATCGGAAAAACTCGGAGCCAGATGCCAGTTCTTTTTGCCCTTCACGGCCTCGAAGAAGGGGACCTGCGGCTTCTCCCCCCGCGCGACCATTGTCCGGTAGTAATCGAACTCGTGATTCCCCAGACAGTGATAGATCGGCAGCCGGAGAGAGTCCAATTTCCCGACCTGCATGTCGATCATGATCCGGAGTTTTTCCGGATCGCTCCCCTCGGCGGCGTCGCCGAGACTGCAGACCGCCTCCGCCCCCGAGTCCAGTCGTTCGAAATCGGAAAACGCCGCCTCGAAGTAGCGTTCCGCCCGCTCCGGTTCGCTCTGCTGCAGGTCGGAGATCAGCCAGAAACGGCGGAGCGCCTCCCTGCGCGCGCTTTTGAAGACCGCATCCAGTGAAAATGCCATAAAACACCTCGGGGTTTTGCGCGTTCCGCCGTTCCGCTATACGGCGAACCGTTTCAATTCCTTCAGAAGTTCATCGACTTTCAGCGGCTTGGCGATGTGGCCGTTCATGCCCGCGCGCAGGGACTTTTCCCGGTCCTCCTCGAAGGCGTTGGCGGAAAAGGCGATGATCTTCAATCTCTCCCCGCCGGGAAGTTTGCGGATGAGGGAGGTCGCCTCGTACCCGTCCATCACCGGCATCTGGACATCCATCAGGACGAAGTCGTAGGCATCGGCGCCCTTCTGCCGGATCATGTCCACCGCAACTTGGCCGTTGGGGGCGGTGTCGACGATCATGCCCTGCTCCTCGAGCAGCAGCACCCCGATCTTCTGGTTGAGGCTGCTGTCGTCGACCATCAGGACCTTCTTGCCGCGGAACGACAAGGTCCGTTCTTCCCCGGCCGCCGGCTCGGGACCGCCCTCCCCGCAGAACTGCAGGAGCGCCCGGCGCAGATCGGAAAGGAAGAGCGGCTTCGCGAGGAATCCCGTGACTCCCGCCTCTCTTGCCTCCTTTTCGATGTCGGCCCAGTCGTAAGCGGTCAGGATGATGATGGAAGCGTCCCCCCCCACGGCCCCGCGGATGCGGCGAACCGTTTCGAGTCCGTCCATTTCCGGCATCTGCCAGTCGACGATGTAGACCTTGAAGGGATCGCCGTGGCGGAGCGATTCCGCCGCGCGGATGACGGCCTCCTTGCCCGAAGCGCACCATTCGCTGCGCATCCCGGCCTGCCGGAGCATGTCGGCGACGCTCTGGCAGGTGTTCACGTCGTCATCCACGACCAGACCGTGCAGGTCCTTCACTTCCGGGAGCACGGGATCGGCGGCTTTCTTCTCCGCGATCCGGAAATCCAGCGAAACGACGAATTCGGTCCCCTCGCCCTTCTTCGAGCGGACCGAGATCCGGCCCCCCATCATGTCCACGATGTTCCTGGTGATGGCCATTCCGAGTCCGGTCCCCTGGATGCCCGAGACCGTGGAGTTTTCTTCCCGCGTGAAGGGATCGAAGATCGTTTCGGCGAACTCCTCGCTCATGCCGATCCCGTTGTCCCGGCACCGGAATTCGAACGAGGCGTAGCCCGCGCCCGTCACGGCCTTCTGGATGATCCGCAGCGAGATCTTCCCGCCCGGATTCGTGTACTTGATTGCGTTGGAGATCAAGTTGAGCAGCACCTGATTGAGGCGCATCTTGTCGCAGTACACCAGCTCGTTCCGGACGTCCGCCGCATCGATGAGGAATTCGTGCCGTTTCGCCTGCATGTCCGCCCGGACGATCTCCCGCAGCGCGTGGATGATCTCCGCCAGAGACTCCGGCTTCTCGTTCAGGGTCATCTTGCCGAATTCGATCCGGCTCATGTCCAGAACGTCGTTGATCAGCGAGAGGAGATGCTCCGAAGAGCGCGCGATGGTCGCGAGATAGTCCTTGACGCGCTCCCTGTCGTCGATGTGGTTCGCCGCCAGCCCGGTGAAGCCGATGATGGCGTTCATGGGGGTCCGGATGTCGTGGGACATATTGCTCAGGAAAGTGGTCTTGGCCCGGCTGGCGGACTGGGCCATCTGCAGTGCGTCTTCGAGTTCATTCTGCTTCTTCTCAAGCTGTTCCCGCAGTTCGGATTCCTGCCGCCGCTGTTTTTCGATGGTTTCGGAGTACTCCGTCAGCTCCCGGTTGATCCCCGCCAGTTTCCGGTTGCTGACCCGGTAGCCGATCAGGGCGACGATCAATGCGACGATGCCCGCGACCGTGACGATCACGGGCAGGATATGATCCTGCAGGAAGTCCATCATGGAATAGGTGTAGATCCGCCCCATGTAGGAATAGGAGACCTTGTTGATGAAATCGGGGTCGAGGATCGTCAATCCCCGGTTCATCAGCAGCATGAGCCCGATGTTATCCTCCGCAAAGGCCATCTGGATCTGGAAGTCGCTTTTGGCCCGCACCGTCCTGAGCGCATGGTATTTGCCCGACTTCAGCAGGGCCTCCGACCGGAACCCGTTCAGGAACGTGCCGTCCAATGTGCCGTCCAGCACACCGTCGAGGCAGCCCTGGATGTCGTCGTGAAGCACGATCTTCGAATTCGGATAAGAATCCCTGGAGTAGTAGTACTGCATCAGGTTGTGCCGGTTGACGCCGATACGCTTGTTCTTGCCGTCGCCGTAATCGTTCCGGTAGGCGAGGTTGCTGGCGATGGTCGCCAGGCTTTTGCCGCCGATGATGCGGTAGTCTTTCTTGACCGAATTGCTGACGTAGGCCGGGAACATCAGGTCGATTTGCCCCGCTTCGACGGCTTTGTATCCGTCCCGCTGATCGTCGAAGCAGATGAACTCCACCTGCAATCGGTTTTCCAGTTTCAGCGCCTTGAGGACTTCCCCGACCGTCTCGATGCAGGCGCCGATGGGCCGGCCTTTCTCGTCTCTGGCGGAAAAGGGGAGATATTTGTCGAAGAAACCGACCCGCAGCACCTTGCGGCCCGCGAGCCATTTTCTTTCCTCCGCCGTCAGGTTGCGGCTCAGGACGGTATCGGAAAAGTACCGCTCCTGAAGCCGGGAAAAATAGAAGAGGTCGTTGTTGAGGACTTTTTCCACCGCGGAATTCATGTCGCTTATCAGGTCGGGCCTTCTCCTGCTCGTCACCAGATAATAGGCGGACTCCCCGATCTTTTCGACCGCCGAGAGGTTGCGTTTTGCCAGTGCGCTGACCTCCAGATCGAGGTCGATCTTCCCGGCGAACAGATCGGCCTCCTTTTGGGAGATGTCTTCATATTCGACGATCTTGAAAGCCACATTCTTCTTTTTGCTCCACTGCTTCAGGAGATCGGCCAATATCGTCCCGGCCGTGACCCCCACCGTCTTGCCGTTCATGGACTTGTAATCGCCGGGAATGATGGAAGTATTGTCCTCCGACGAATACAGATAGTAGTATTCATACGCCATCGGAGCGTTCGGGAACAAAATCTCTCTGGCGCGTTCCGGCGTGTAGCTGATCTCGTAGATGAGATCGACCTTCCCCGACCGGAGCAGTCTCACGCTGTCGAAGAAGCTGGCACACGGGACATATTTCACGTCCCATCCGGCGTAGGCGCCGAGGGTCTGGATGTAGTCATACGCATAACCGGAGACGGGCTTGTTCTGCTCGTCCACGATCATCAGCCGGTTGAATTCCTGATAGGCGACCCGGACGACTTTCCGGGGGCTTTTTTCCGCGCCCCCGAGCGCCCAGGACAAAAGGAAAAGCATCATGCATAGGAAAGAAATCGTCCGGCGAAGCGAAATCCCGGCCACTCTCCAATGCCCGTATCTTGTCATTTGGACCTCCTCTCGGCTGGGGCCGGCAAGGTCCGGATCGTTTCCGTACGCATCATGCCGATCCTTGCGGCCCCACATAATATAGCACGTTTCCCGGCGAAGTGCAAGTCGGACGTCTCCGGACAAAAACCGCCGTATGGGGCCATTCCCCGGGATCCTCTTGATTTTTTCGCCTTTCCGTGCTATACTAAGCGGGAACACCAAAATGAAGGGACCTGATCGAAATGCTGAAAGAGTATCCGTTGAACCGAGTTTTCACCCTGATCGAACCCGGCCCGGCGCTGCTGGTGACCACCGCTGAGGGGCGGAAGAAGAATGTGATGACCATAACCTGGTCGCTGGCCATGAGTTTTTCCCCGACCTTCGGGATCGTCACCGGGTCGTGGAACCATTCCTTCGACACTTTGATGAAGACGCGCCAGTGTGTGGTCGCCGTCCCCGGCGTGGACCTGATCGGCAAGGTCATCGGCATCGGGACCTGTTCCGGGACCGACACGGACAAGTTCAAAAAATTCTCCCTCACCGCCAAGAAGGCGAAAGGGGTCGAAGCTCCCCTCATCGAAGAGTGTCTTTACAACATGGAGTGCGAAGTCGCCGACTATGTCGAGGACCACGGGATAATCGTTCTGTCGTGTCTCCGCGCCTGGGAGAACCCGGACCGCGCCGAGCGGCGGACCTTCCACGCCGTCGGCGACGGCACCTTCGTCGCCGACGGCGAGAAGTTCGATCTCCGCAAGGAAATGGCTTCCAAGCTTCCGCCCCTCTGACTGCCGGGGCCGCGGCCCGCCCCCCCCCGGATGAAGGGGAAGTCCTGTTCCCGGCGCTCCGCGGCGGAGCGCCGGAAGGGGGGGAAGTTTTACTTGCTCAGCACCTTGTGGAGCAGGACGCCTCCGCCGACGACGGCGGCGCCGGCGACGAAGCCCACCACCATGCCCGCGATGGCGTCCTCGTTGAAGATGTCGGCGAGATCCGGGTCGGGGCACACGATCTCCCCTTCGGTGTCGTCGTCCTCCTCCTCCGCCTCCTCTTCTTCGTCATCGTCCGGATCTTCTCCGGGGGGTTCCGGCTCCGGGGGATTCCCGGTTTCCGGGGCATCTTCGCGTTCGAAGGTCTTCCCGGTCAGGACGGTCAGAGCCTCTTCCAGTTTCCGCTTGAGTTCCTCGTCGTTTCCGACGGCTTCCAGCAGTCTTTTGATGGAGTCGATGACGCTTTCGGCGGCAGCGGCGGTGTCGGTGTTTCTGCTTTCTTCCATGATTCACTCCTCCTCGATCTTGTTTTCTTTCCAGTTGGTGTTTTTGGATTCCTTTTCACCTTCGATGAACTTTTCCCGGAGTTCATCCGCGTCCAGCTTCATGCCCGAGGCGAAAAAGGCCTTCGCGGCCTTGCCGACGCCGTAGGTGATCCCGGCGGCGATGGGCACTTTCAAAAACGGCAGGAAACTTGCCGCCAGCTTCCCCGCGACGGAGCCGCCCGCCACCCCGGCGAGCATGGTGAGGATGCTCTTGTCCACGGCGTAGCCGTAGGCCGCTCCGATCCGGTAGATCATGTAGGCTTCGTTGGCCATCAGGGGCGCGACGTCGGCCAGAGGGAGCGGGATCAGCGCGATCGCCGCCGCCCGGCCGGCCCCCCAGTTGATGTAACCGTCGGCCTCGTCGCCCGCCCGGCGTTCCCAGCGGGCGCGCATGTTGACGTAATAGGTGTTCCAGCGGTTGCGGAAGCTGAAGAGCTCATCGTCGGCGCCGTCGATGGCGCGGGCGGTCATTTCCAGCGCCCGGTCGAGCAGCTGGGCAAGTCCCGTCCGGTTGTGGCTGGAAATCATCACGATCCGCTCCGCCGGGAGCAGATCCAGCAGCTGGGACATCATGGCTTCGGTCTGCTCCCTGCGCAGCGTTTCGGACTTGGTGACCACCAGCAGCACCTTGTCGGAAAACTGCTCGATGAGCCTGGCGTCCGCGGACTGTATCCTCGCGCCGGAGCCGTCCACGCAGTACCAGATGTTGTGGACGAGATTTTCCACGGAATCGGAGCTCAGGCGTTTGACCACTTCGCCCATGATGAAAGAGGAATACTGTTCCACGGTCCGGCCGGGCTCCATGCCCTCGCTGTCGATGAAATTGGCGACGTCGGTCTCGTAGACGTCGAAGCCGCGGGTCGTGGCTTCGGCGTCGCCGATGGCCTCATCCGGAACAGTCCCCGCGTGGGTCACCGCCTGAATGAGGCTGGTCTTCCCCGCGCCGGTCTTGCCGCAGACGAGAATGTTGGGTTTCATGTCACTTCACCTCGATTTTGTTTTTTTTGTATTCCGCGTAGAACTGCTTGAAAAGTTCCACGTCGAACCCGAGTTCGGGGATGGGCCGCCCCTCGATGCGGGCGATGGCGCATTCCTCGAAATTGCTTTTGACGTAGAGGCCCATGGCCCCCGTCAGCGAGGCGGCCACGGCGGCGTTGATCGCGCTGCCGAGGCCGGGGATGAGTTTCAGCAGACTTGTCGCCAGAAAGACGCCGGCCAGCCGGGCGACGAAGGGCAGCGCCGACTGTTTGACGGCTTCCTCCCGGAGTCCGTAGAGCCCGGCGAGGGTGGCGATCATGGTGACCTGGATCGGCACGATGACCGCGGCGTCCGAAAGGGGGATCGGGACGGCGCCCGCCCCGGCGGCCGCCGTGGCCGCGGTGGCGATGATGGCTTTGGCCTTGCCCGCCTTGTCGCGGACGGCCTGGATCTTGGCTTCGCGGTCGATGCGCTGGGCCTCCATGAAGGCGTCCTTGTAGGCCTCGGGGAGCATGGCGTACGAAAGATTCATCAGCTCCCGGCACCCTTCGGAGCCGCCTTCCTCGTCGCAGGTGAAGATGATCCGATCGGCCGGGATCCCGGAATCCATGATGACCTGTTGCAATGCCGCTTTCTGGTTCGGGCGGGTGATGTCGCTCTTGGTGATGACGACGATCACATTCTTCGTATTGAAGATGTTCCGGATGAGATTCCGGTCGCAGTCCGTCACGCGCGCTCCGGGCCCCTGGATCGTGTACCAGACCAGGTGGATGTGATCGTCCACGTTCGGGCTCTCCTGCCGGGAACGGACGAACCGCCGGGTCTCCTCCGTGAAGGATTCTTCCGTTTCGCCGAGTTCGAGTCCCTTGGAGTCCCAGATCCTCACCAGATCGTTCTCGTAGCAGTCGTAGCCCATGGTTTTCGGGGCGCCGTCACCGATGGCGGAATCGGGGACGACGTCGCCGAGGATCGCCTTGACCAGCGAACTTTTGCCGCTGCCGGTGTAGCCGCAGACGAGGATGTTCGGCCGTTTGCCGAACCGTGCCCGCGCTTCTTCGTACTTGCTGTTGAATTCCTTTTTTGCGTCGAAGTTTTCCATTTCGGACCTCCATTGTTGGTTGGTTGGGTTATCGGGTTCCTCCCGGATGATTCCGATCGCGAAATCTTCCGCAGCGGCCCCGTACTTTTCTTTCATATAGGTGCTTAAGCCGTCGAAGCCGGTTTTTTCCGGAAGCCCCAGGCAAGAAACGGCCATTTCGAGCGAACCGCCGAATTCCGCCTCGGTTTCCGCAGCATGCATCATGGCGTCGAAACAGCCGACGGCGACGCCGGACCTTGCGAACACACGGCATTTCCCGAACTCTTCGAAGGAAACGGCCCGCACGGCTCCGGGACGCGGAACGGTCAGCACCACCCGGTGGGAAAGGTAAAAACCGATCTGTCGCTCCGCCGAGACGAGGAGGGCTCCGAATCTCATCCTATTCATGGCGAAGCTCCGTTTTCAGCAGTTCCCGGTCGAGAATCAGTTCCATCCCTTCGGCGATGGCGTGGAGCCGTTCCAGATGCAGCCGGGCCGCAACCTCGCCCTCCGGGAGCTCGAAGACCCACTCCGCCAGTTCCGCCGGAAACACCGCCCGTTTCCCCTCCATGATCCGGCAGTGGTCCTGGTGGATGATCCGGAGCGCCTGCGAGTACGCACCGATCTTCCGGAGCGCCTCGCTTCGGCTGTTCCAGTCCTCCAAGGTCGCCGCGGACACCAGACTTTCCGCCGCGTCGCAGAAAAGGTCGTCGGCAAGACGAAGTCGGTAATGCAGGTCGAGGATCATTTCCCGCAGCAGGATCTGTCGGCTTCTTTCACTCATTATTCGGAGAGTCCCTTTCGTTTTTGTCATAATTTACGCCCGACGCCCTGCCAAATGATGTCATACCGCGGAATTTCAGCGAAAATCCCTCTTCCCGCGTTGCATTTTCCGCCGCTTCACGGTATATTATGGAGAAACGGAATCGGTCATGCCGGGGAGAGGTCGGGATCGTCATGGACAAGAAAAGCGAGCAGCTGCTGAGAAAACTCAAATTCATCGCCGAGGCGAAGAAGAACAACTATCCCAACGCGGGGAACTTCGCCCGGAAACTGTCGCAGTACGAAGGCGAAGACGGGGAGCCTTTCGGCTGCAGTCCCCGCACCGTCGCCCGCGATATCAGGGATCTGATCGAAGTGCATAAGGCCCCGCTGGAGTACGATGCCGCCAACCGGGGGTATTACCTGCGCGACCCGGACTGGGAATTCAACGTGCCCGTTTTCGAGGAGGACTTCATCAGCATGGCCCTGCTCGGGACCCGGCTCGCGACCGACATCCTTCCGGCGCCCCTGAATCAGGATGTGGACGACGCCATCGCCCAGACGCTGGCGACGAATTCTTCCGAATTCTTCGACACCGCCATGATCGAGTCACTGCTCTGCGCTTCCGGCATCAAGGCGAGCATCGATCCGGAAGTTTTCAAGGCGGTCTTCGACGCCTGGCGGAAAAAACAGGTGATCCGCCTCACCTACCGGAACCCCAAAGGCGAAGTGGCGGAACACACCTTCGAGCCTCACATCATCGCGTTCCACCGCGGGATCTGGTACGTCAAAGGCTACAAATACGGCACGAAGGAGATCCGGGTCTACGCCATCCAGCGGATCATTTCGCTTCACGGCGGCATCGACTGCTTCGAAACGGACCGGAAGCTGCTGGAAGACACGCAGAAGAAGGGGCTTTTCAATTACGAAAAAGTTTCTGGGATCAAGCTCCACTGCGACGCTTCCATTGCCTTTTACATCTACGAACAGCAGAAAAAATTCCATTCCAAAATCGAGCGCCGGCCCGATGACTCCCTGATCATCACGCTGCCCCCTTCGATCGAACACGAGGTCATCCGCTGGATCCTGGCCGAAGCCGGGCGCATCCGGGTCCTGGAACCGGCCTCCCTGCGGGAAAAGATCCGGGAGGCGGGGAAGAATATATACACGCAAAATTCCTGATATGACATCTTTTGGCAGGGACGCGGCGTTATATTGCGGGAACGAAAAAAACGGAGGTATGCTATGAGTTCTGATGTCGAAAAGAAAAAAACGAATCCGGTCAAGGTGATCGACCGCTGCTGCCGGATCGTGAGCTGTGCCGTGCTGGTGTTCATGGTCGCGCTGCTGGTCGTTTCTGCGACCTCCTTCGGGGAACAGCTTCCCTGTTGGCTTGCTTCCGGGAGCGTGCTGAGAAAGTATCTGCTGCCGGTACTTGCCTCGGCCGCGGTCGGTTATCTGACCAACGCCGTGGCCATCTGGATGCTTTTCAAGCCTTACGAAAAACACTGGTTCTGGCCCCAGGGGGTGATCCCCGGCCAGAAAAAGAGCTTCGGCCGCGAGCTGGGGATCCTGATCCCGCAGTACCTTCTGCAGCCGGAAAAGATCTCCGCCCAGATCGGCAAAGTCGCGCTTCAGTATCTGCAGGATCCCCTCTTCGTCCAGCGGATCCGCGTCTACGTGAAGTCATTTCTGGCCCGGAACAGCGACAAGCTCGCCGACGTTGTCGTTCCTTACGTGCAGCATCTGACGGTCCAGGCGATCCGGGACAACATGACCCGCGAGAAGTTCGACCGTTTCTGCCAGTCGGTCATCCACAATTTTCTGACCGATGCCGACACCCGGGTGAAGACGGTCCGGGGAGCGGCGGTGCTTTTCCGGGATCTGCTGCCGGAATTTTCCGCCGATCTCCAGAAAATGGTCGCGGAGCGGGTGGCGAATTCGTTCCGCCAGGAACACCCGGTCCTCAGCTGGCTCAAGGAGAATCTTACCGACAGTTCGGTCGAAGACGAGGTCAGGAATTTCTGGGACCGGGGAGAAAAAGAACTGCTCGAAGAACTGGAGCGGAAGGAGACTCAGGAAAAGATCGCGGAATACTTTTCCCGGGCCCTGCTGATGGCCAAAGAGTGGGCCGAACGGCCGGAAAATGCCGCAAAGATCGATCAGTTCCTGGCCGAGCGACGCGCCGCCGCCGAAAAGTATGCGGAAGAATACCTCGCGGAAAAGGTCCCTGCGATCGCGGACGAAATTCTGGCCGGCGATTCCTTCTGGACCATGCTTCAGGAAAAGGCGCTGCCCGCATTGCAGCTCTATGTCGTCAGACAGCTGCGCGGGGAAGGCGACACGCTCTTGGCGAAGATCGATCTTCCCGGCAGGATCGGGAATGCCGTGGACAAGATGGATATGAAACAGCTTCATCAGTTCGTGGTGAAGGCTTCCAACGACAATCTGACGGTCCTGCAGGTGCTGGGCTTCTTTCTGGGCGGCGTGGCGGGTTTGATCATGTCGTTCGTGCTTTGAAATAGTGTAAGACATTCAATTTGAGAGGTGCGTCATGCCGATCATTCCTCCCTTCCCGTTCGGGAGAAAGAAAGGGCCGGAGTTTTACCGGATGAGTTGTTCCGGATGCGGATTCAGCAAACTGTACGAACTTGAAAAAGCGGATACGGTTTACAACGATCCGGAAAACGGACCTTCCGGAGAGCCGGAACTTGTGAAAGAGCTGCCGAAGGTCTGTCCGCAGTGCGGCGCAAAGCTGAAAAAAGAGACGATCCCGGTCAGGATCTGTCATTGAAAAAGAGGAGGCTTGTCGGCTGAAAAAAACGACAAAACGTTTGTTGTGAAGGTCCGCTCGCGGGACGTCGAACTCGTTTCGGAATACCGGAAATCGGAGCTGACGGAAATGCGGAGCGAGCTCCTCCGGGATCACCGGAAGGAGAAGAAGCCTTTGATCGCTATTAAATGTTTGAGCATCGAAAAGGAGGGAAAATCATGGACAAGATCACTGTCGTGTGTCCGAAATGCGGGAAGGAAATGGAAATTTTCGGGGAACTGAAAAACACCCGCATCGATTGTTCCACCTGCGGCGGTCCTTTCATGGCTTATGAAGCCGTGAAGTGCGGGAGCTGCGGACGTTTTCATCATCCCTACCATCCCTGCAAGTGTTCGGGGGCTCTCCGAAGCCAAAAAGCCGCGGCCAAACCTTCCGCCGGTCGTGAGTGGATGAAAAAGAAAGCCGAAGAGGAAAAGGCGAAAGAGCAGGCCGCCGAGGCCGCTTTCCGGTCTCTTCCCGAAAACATCCGGACCGTTTTCGAACACGAGGCCGAAAAGTACGAGAAACTGCTGGCGGAAATGACGGAGCGGATCGAAGATCTCGAGTCTGCCGTGTCCGACCTCGAAGCCGAAATCGAAGAACTCCGGGAAGAGTAGTCGGGCGTTCCGGCTGTGGTTTCCCGATTTTACGGCTTGCGGCCGATCCGGACCTCAAGGCCCCACTCCGCGGGCTTGTGTCCTTCGCCGGTGAGGCACCAGATCACGGGGTAGTCCGGCGCTTTTTCCGGTGCTTCGCCTTCGCCGTCGGTGAGGTAGATGAAGACCGTCGGCGCTTCCGGCATTTTCTCCTTCACGTACTTGAAGGGCGCCAGAAAGCTCGTTCCCCCGAAGCCCTGAAAGCGCAGTCCCGTTTCCGGCAGAGGGTCCTCGTTGGAATACTCTTTCACCGAATGGATCTTCATATCGCACTGGATGACGGTGAGCTTGTATTCGCCGAAGGCGTTCGCCATGCCCCGCAGTTCGGCCAGAAAATCGGGCAGATCCTCCGTCGTGCTGCCGCTGGTGTCGATGGCGAGGACGATCTCGATGGTCTTCTTCCGGGCGCGGCTGGGGAGATAGAGCTTTTTCCAGACGTAGCGCCGCGCGGGCGGGAGCCATTGCCGTTCCCCGCCGAAAATCTGCGTCACGTAGTCCAGCAGGACCCGTTTCCAGTCCACCGTCGCGTTCCGGTCATCGTCTTCGATCAGCCCCTCCACGTTGCCGGGGAGATTGCCGATCCCCTTGCCGCCGCGTTTCATTTCCCGCTCCACGGCGTTCCGAAGGTTGTCCTTCCAGTCGTCCGCGGCTTCCGCGTCGAATTCCGGCCGGAAATCCGGATCGATGACGCCGGGGTGCTCGACCCGCGGGAGTTTCACGTCGCTCCCCGCGCCGCCCGCTTGTGCCGATGCATTCCCCCGCCCGGAGCGGCTGCTTTCCCCTGCGGCCGGACTCCCTCCGCCGGGAGAATTCCCGTCGTTTTCCGCCTCATCGCCCTCCTCTCCCGATTCCGCCGGAACTTGAGTGCCGGGGGAGCCCGGCTTGCCTTTTTTGCCGCCCGCTTTCGGCAGATCCTCGGGATAGATGTGCTTGTCCTCCTTCTGGAAACGCTCCAGGCCGGGGTACATGAGATCGTAGATCTGTTCCGCCGACTTGCCGACCCAGCTCGGGTCATAGGGGAGTATTTCCACCTTGAAGCCCGCCTGATGGAGCAGCAGGTCCACCTCCACGTCGCTCGCGAAATTGAATTTCTGCCGATCCCGCGTCCCCCGGCGCTGAAAGTGGCGCAGCGCGCAGTGCCACACCTCGTGGCCCAGCACGCCGAGGCGCTCTTCGAGGTCCATGCGGCGGTAGAACTCCGCATCCATGAAAAGCCTGCGGCAGTCGGTGCACGCCGTGGTCATCCGGCCGTCGAAAACCGGGATCAGCTCCAGGTGCATGGCAAGGCTCCCGACGAAGGGCTGGCGCTGGATCAGCAGGGCGCGGTCGCGGACCATCATCTCGCCTGCTTCAGCTTTCAGTTTCTGTTCCTCTTCCGAGGGGGGACGTACTCTTTTCATGACTGTTTCAGAAATCGAAGAGGCTCTCCGGGGCGTACATGCGCCGGACCGTTTCGAAGAGGGGATGTTTTTCGATCAGCTGCCAGCGCACCGTCCCCTTCAGGGCCGATTCCACGTCGTTCATGATCATCGCCGCGAAATCGCTGGGGAGAGTCTGGACGAATTTCAGGAAGTTTTCCGCGATGGCCGGAAAAGTTTTCTCATCCCTGGCCAGCTTGACGTGGTAGGCGACGGCCCCGCAGCAGGCGTGGAGCAGGTCGGCTTTCCGCGGCAGAGGGATGGGGCGTCCGCTCCTCAGCGCCTCGGCGATGTCGATGGTGTCGCTCATGTAGAACATGTTCTTGTAGAAGGCCAGAAATTCGGCCGCCGCGCCCTGCCCCACCAGTCCGGGGATGGTGTGTTTGAGGGTGGTCTTGCGACGGTTCTTCTCGGCGATCTTGAGCATGGTGCTGACCCGCTCCCAGCTCCGGGGGCTGGGCCAGCCGCGCTGGAGCTCTTCTTTTTCCTGCGAGAAGAGCAGCTCCGGCCGGAGCTTGATGAAATCGATGACGGCGGGGTGGAGGTTGTTCTCCTTCGCCCACTCCAGAAAACTGCCCGCTTCGGCGGCGACTTCCACATGGAGGAAACGGTTCGCCAGCGCGCTGGACATGGCGCAGGCGACGGCCCGGTCCTCCACCCGGTTGCCCGCCGCCATGATGTACCAGCCGGGGGGCACGGAATACAGACTCCCGAGGCGGCGGTCCAGGATGAACTCGTAGGCCGCCACCTGCAGCGTCTTGTCGGCGGCGGTCAGCTCGTCGAACATGATGATCCCCCGGCTCTCCGGATCCCGGGGCCACTCGCCGGAAACCAGCCATTTGACGGTATTTTCCCTCTCGTCGGGCACGGGCAGTCCCCGCATGTCCACCGGCTCCCGCTGGGCGAGCCGAACGTCGATGAAGCCGATGCCGAGTTCTTTCGCGAGCTCCCGGACGGCGGTGGATTTCCCCACGCCCGGGGCGCCCCAGACCATCACCGGCGGGATCATCATGCTCGCCTCGGCGTATTTCGTGTGCAGTGCGGGGTCGTTTTCCCAGAGGGCGTTCAGATTGTCCCGCAGAAGGTCCTTCAGTTCGTTGATGGAGATTGCTCCCGGTGTCTTCTCTTTCCTCATTTTACCATCCTTTCGCCTGTGCCCGGCGTTCCATTTTTTTGACCATGTCATCCGTCAGGAATTTGTCGCTTTCGGTGGAGGTCCGCGTCAGGACCAGCTGCTTGCGGGCGCGGGTCATGGCGACGTAGAGTACCCGCCGCTCCTCCTCGATCTCTTCCTCGCGCAGGGCCTTGATGTGGGGGAAGACCCCGTTCTGCACCCGGACGATATAGCAGAAGTCGCTTTCGGTCCCCTTGGCGCTGTGAACGGTAATGAGCGTGATCTTGCCTTCCGCCTCCCGGTCGTGTTCCAGAACTTCCGTGTCGGGATCCAGCTTGAAGGCCTCCAGAAAACGCTCCGTTTCGGAGTACTTGCCCGCGATCCGGACCAGCATCTGCAAGTCCTTTTTCCGGTCCTCCCAGTTGTCGTATTTTTCCTCCAGCAGCCGGGTCTGCTCGAAATACGCCACGATGTCGGTCAGCAGATCGGCGGGGGGACGGTTCGGGTCGAAAGCGGAGAGAAAATCGGCCAGCTCCGGAAATTTGAGGCGGAGATTTTCCGCCATGGCGCGAAGCCCCGTCAGATGGTCGGGCGCGTTCTGGATGGCGAGGAAGAATTTGAAGCTGGTCTTTTCCCCCAGCTTCCGGTGCAGACACAGGAAGCGGTGCCAGGCAAGCTCGTAGCGGAAACTCGTCAGCGCCTCCAGCGCGGCGATCACGTCCTTGATGTGGCTGGACTGAAGAAAACTCATGCCGCCGATGAAGCGGTAGGGGATTCCGGCGGTCCGCAGCGTGTATTCGATGATCCGCGCCTGGGTGGCGCTGCGGAACATGAGCATGATCTCCGAGGGCGGGACCCCGTCCCTCAGTTTGCGCCGGATGGACCGCAGCAGGAAATCCGCCTCGTCGAAGTCGGAGTGGAAGGTGTAGAGCTCCGGGCCGCGTCCTCCAAGCCCCTTGTTGGCGCGCAGCTCCTTGTCGTACTTCACGGGAGAGTTCTCCAAGAGCATGTTGGCGATGTCCAGAATCTCCTGGAAGGAGCGGTAATTTTCCGTCAGACGCAAAGTGACGCTGTCGGGCAGCTCGTCGCAGAAGTTGTGGACGCTCTCGAAATCCGCCCCGCGGAAGGAGTAGATGCTCTGGGCATCGTCCCCCACGCAGAAGAGGTTGACCGAGGGGTAGAGGGGCCGCAGGATCGCCCACTGGATGGGACTGGTGTCCTGCATCTCGTCCACGAGGATGTGGTCGTATTCGTTCCGCACCAGACGGCGGAAGTCGGGGACCTGTTCCAAAGCCAGCGCGGTCATGGAAAGGACGTCGTCGAAATCCAGCAGGCGGTTGTCGAATTTGTATTCCTGATACATTCCCGCGAGCTGTTCCACAAATTTGACCGTGTCCTCCAGCGTGGGCGGATAGCGGGTGTAGTACTCCTTCACGTCGATCCGGCAGTTGCTGACGTAGGAAAGGACGCCGCAGACATCATTGGCTCCGGGGACCAGGATCTCGGGGGCGTTTTCGGGGAGATCGAGGTCATTGCGCAGTTTCCGGATCACGGCGCACTGGTCGTCCCGGTCGATGAGCTTCAGGCCCGTTTCCGGAAAATAGCCGCAGTGGCGGCGCATCAGGTCCAGACAGAAGCGGTGGAAGGTGCCGACGAACATCCGCCCGCCCATCCCCTCGACCTCGGAATCGAGCCGTTCGGAAATCTCCTTCGCCGCCTTTCGCGTGAAAGTGAGCAAAGCGACCCGTTCCGCCGGGACACGCATCTCGCGATGGAGATAGAGGGCGCGGGCGATGAGGGTCTTGGTTTTCCCGCACCCGGCGCCGGCGAGGACCAGCACCGCCTTGGCGGCGTCGTGGTAACAGGCGGCCCGTTCCTGCTCCGGATTGAGGGAGGGATCCCACCGTTTCGGGGGCTCCTCCGAGGCCGTCAGGCTGGATTTGTGGCGGCAGTGCGGACAGATCAGCTCCTTGCCGGCAAGCAGTTCTTCCGCGTCGATCCTGTTCTCTCTTCCGCACGCCTTGCAGATGTAGATAAGTTCCATGGTCCGCTCCGTTTTGACTTCAGGATAATATACACCGTTTCCCTGTCAAATCTTGTCATACCGTTGATGATTTGCCGCAAAAAAAGTTTTTACGTCGGTCCGCCCGTCCCATGGCCCGGAAGATTTCTGTGTCCGGAGGAATTTTTCCGGGCATCCCTGCCCAGGGAACGTTTCCTTTCGGCGCCGCAAACGTGAAAAAATAGTGAAAAAACGCAATTTCCGGCTTGACAAAGCGTAAACGCAGGTGTATATTATGCATATGTGGCAGGGTAGCTCAGTCGGTAGAGCAGGGGACTGAAAATCCCCGTGTCACCAGTTCGATTCTGGTCCCGGCCACCATTTTGTTATAACTCGTTGATATTCAACGACTTATATATGATTTTCAAAAGCCCGGTTTTGAGGCGGAAGCGCCGAAGGAAGCCGGGCTTTTCCGTTCTCCGGATTCTCCGTTTGAGCTCAACGCCGGAGATTTTCTGCCTCTTCGACGATTTGTGACATAACCTCATATCTCCTTTGAGCTTGAAATTTCGCCTCTTCGACGATTTGTGACATAACCTCATATCTTTTTTGAGCTTGAAATTTCCGGGAGCTGGTAGATTTTCAGAACGAAATACTCACGGTCCCGGAAGCCGTAGGCCTGCTTTATCAGCCATCGGATCTTGTTGTTGAATCCTTCCATCTTGGCATTGGTAATGTGCCGAAAAGTCCAAT
>Ga0208297_1000349_pt1 | contig 104774 bp, 102 predicted proteins | sample LMS_cellobiose_e_FD_187367 | JGI IMG/M metagenome (GOLD analysis project Ga0208297, IMG submission 187367) | Rumen-fistulated moose microbial communities from Alaska, USA - LMS_cellobiose_enrichment (SPAdes) (version 2) | ecosystem: Host-associated > Mammals > Digestive system > Stomach >... | reverse complement strand
CCGCCACTATGGCCATCCAGATAATCCATTACGACTTTAACTTTGAACTCATCTGAATACTTCTTTTTCCCTGACATGTTAAACCCCTTTCATTAGAGGTTTTGTCTAACGAAAGGGGTGCACTTCATCAAGGGAGCGGTATTTTATTACTTTAAAGATCTCCGGACGGCGCGGTGCGCCCTTCCCTTCGGTCAGTCGATATCCCTCTGGACGACTTCCGGCGGAACGTCCAGCTTTTCCGGATGGGCGATGTAGGACCTGAGCTTCTTGAAGACGGTGGCGTAGTAATGCCCGTCGCAGATGCGCTCGTCGGTGTTCCAGTGCATATCCACGTATTTTCTGGTGATCACGTTGCCCTCGCTGTCCAGCTCGTGCTCGGTCCTCTTGGCCCCGAAGGCGCAGAACACGGGCACGGTGCCGAAATCGTAGAGGTGATGGGTGATCGGCGGGATGCCCAAAGACCCCATCGAGGTGATGAACATGGAGCCGTGGAAGGGGCTGACCTCAAGAAGGAATTTGGGCAGCAGCCCGTAATAATCGGCCAGGGTCAGCAGATGGACCACCAGCCTGAACAGGAGCCTGGGAACGTAATTGAGGAGCTTGACAACCTTCTCGAAGCCTCCGTCGTCCCCGGCCAGGGTGTCGTTGAGAGCCTTGTCGAACTTGTTGTACACGTCCGCCGCGGTATCCGCGGGGTCGAAATGGACGGTGACGCATTCCTCCTCGGCGCCCAGCTCCATGGCCTTCTTGACCATCATGTTGACCTCGACGTCGTAGTGGTTATATACCCTCTGGCCGGCGAAAAAGCGGTTGAGGGCGGGAAGCTCCGCCACGCAGCGCACGTAGGCCGCGATGATGACGTGGGTTATTCCGAAATGCCTGAGGCCTTCCCTTCTCTTCTGGTGGATGTATCTTTCCATGTTGGAGCACTCCACCGAGAATTCGATGTGGTTGTCCGCCCCGTTCCTGTGGGGCATGATGAAGCCGGCCACCCGGTCCATGGGATTTCCCGTGCGGACCAGCCTTCCGTCCAGCCTGTCCCCCGGACGCATCCGGTAGGGATCCCCCTCCTTGTACGGGGGCATCGGCCTGGACGCCAGTATGGCGAAAATGATCCCGAAGACGATGGCGCAGTCCGCGATGAGGATGGGCCTGTTGTCCTTGATCATCGAGTTGAGCAGCAGCCTGAAATGCCTGTCGGCGAAGAAGATCCCGATGGGGACGATCCACGACATCAGAGCCCAGATGCAGGACCCCAGATGCCCTCTGTAGGTCGCGCAGTAGACCACCGTCTGCAGCACGCACAGGGCGATGAGGACCGCGGTCATGACGGGACTTATGCGCAGATGGACGATCCTGTCGATGAAGACCAGGGCGAAAAGGGCCACGGAGATCCGGGTCACGTAAAACTGCTTCTCCGACATGAAAAGAAGCTGGACGGCCAGCATAAAGCATACCGCCGCCGGGAATATGATGCGCAGGATCACCGTCCACGCTCCGGACGTGCCGGGAGCTGCCCAGCAGATGAACCGCGCCGCTGCCGATACGACCATCAGCAGAACTGCGAGCCTGACCGGAAAACTGTGCCGGTCGGCATAATACGTTGTGATGTTCTTCATACGACCATTTAACCACCGGTGGGACAGTTTTGCAAGTTTGTTTATAATCACTTATACGAAAGATCCGCTTCCGTGATGGAAGCGGATCATATCGATCATTTCAGGTCAACGGTCCCTGATGCGTCATCCGCAGCGGGACCGGTCAGAATGCCTAGTCGTTGAAAACTCCGAGATCGAGATCTGCGATGTTCAGAAGGCTTGCATTGCCTGCTGCATCATTGTTGACGAAGATCAGGGTATAGTGGGCCTGGGCGCCGGGATAGACCGGGGTCGACTTGCAGAGGAAGCAGTAGTTGACGCCTGATACGACCTGGGTCTCAAGAAGGAGGACGGGCTGGTGGTCTGCGCCTACCAGGCCGCAGAGAGCCTTGGCGAACATCTCCTTGAGCTCATCGGTCACGGTCACGTCCTGGACTGGAGTCCAGCTGCCGGGGAGCCTTACGAAAGCCTCATCGATGAAGAGGGAGGCGGGATCAGCGCTCTTATCCACGAGATTTGCGGGATCCACGTTCTTTACCTCGGTGATGAAGGCATTCCCTTCGAGATCCTCATAGACGGTGACGAGGACGTAGCAGGTCGGCTCATCGGGGACTACGACGTTCTTGCGGGCGAGGATGCACCAGTTGGTGCCTGCGACCACCTGACGCCCGAGGACCGCGACGGGGATATAGTCGACGCCCAGCTTGCCTGCCGCTGCCTTTTCGAACATAGCCTTGATCTCTTCGGTGATATCCATGTCGTCAGCGATGGTCCAGCCGCCCATGACGGGGACTTCGGGAGCTTCGGGCTTTTCTTCCTTTGCGATCACCACTTTGCCGTTTTCGATGGAGAACATCTCTTCCACATTCCCTTCCAGGGCCTCAAAGAGTGCGACGGGCACGTAGCTGACGCCCTTGGCGACCACGGGAGGCATCCCGAGAGTGAAGGGAGCGCTCATGCCGACGGTCTCTTCGCCGGAGGCGGTCACCTGATAGCTGTCCACGCCGACCCAGAACTTGGTGTGCATGACGCCGTTGTCAAGGATGACTGCCTTTTCGACCGCGTCCCACTCTACGGTGTAGCCCAGGGCTTCCGCGACCGCGCGGACGGGCACGTAGACGGCTGCCTTGATTCCGCTGTCCTCGCCGCCGATGACCAGATCGTAGGTCCCGACGTGGCCGGCAGCCGGCGCTGCTTCAGGCGCGGGGGCGATCAGCCTCTCCGCCGCCATGACGGGCATCACGGAAGCGGCCAGGATCATCATGCAGAGGAAGACGGATACGAATACGGAGCTTGCTTTTCTCATTTCTTTCACCGGACCCGGGACCTTGCCGGGTCTTCCCTTTCTCCCCTTTCTCGGGGCTTTGTTATTTAGTAATAAGTTGTCTGCTTTATGGAACTAATTTTTTGTGTTCTGTCTATATAACGTTCGGCGCTGAGAAAATGTCGGGCAGTTTTGAAAAGTTTTTAAAAATTATTTTATGAGGCTGAAGACCTTCTCCGCCGCCTGCTTATCACAGTCCTCCGAGAAGAGGACGTAGGAGGCTCCGCCTTCATCCCAGGTGATCATATTATAGGCGGAAGCGCCGGTGTCGACGGTCTCATACCTTCCTCCGCCATCCAGTTCCTCCGCATCCTTCACTTCTCCGTAAAGGCCGGAAAGGTCCTCCGCCGGCGCCTGGGAGGACGCCCTCAGGGTGTAGGAGCAGCCCTCGTATCCAAAGGAAGCCTGGGCGGTCTTTCCCGCGATCACCGCAAAGGATGGGTCCTCGGCCCCTTCGGGGAGCCTTACGTCGATCCCGAGCATTGCCTTGAGCTCTTCCGCGGAATCCACCGCCCTGAAGGGATTGACCAGCTCAGTCTGTCCGCTCGGTGCTTCTTCCCGGGAGGTCCCGGGCGCAGCGCCGTCAAGAGGAGCGGGCCTTCCGTTCATCAATGTGCCTGCGATAAAAAGAACGAACACCGCCGCTGCCGGAAGAGCCCACCTGGCGGCCTTCTTATAAAACGTAGCGGAGGCTCTGGCGCTCTTCACGGGAACAGTATCTACCTGCTCCCTTCCCTGCTCCGCGGCCTTCCTGTAGATTTCAGCCAGCATCCTGTCCCTGGCTCCGGGAGCGGGCTCGATGGCGTCTATGGCATTTTTGATCTTTTCCCTGTCGTCCTTCATCTTTCCTTTTCCAATACCTCTTTAAGCAGAGCCCTGGCGTCCCTCAGCTGGTTCCTCACCGTCGAGGGCGGCCTTTCCAGCATCCGCGCGATCTCGTCTGCCTGATAGCCCTCGTAATAGAAGAGCCAGATCACCTCGCGGTATTTGTCCGGAAGAGCCCTTACGGCCTCCAAAACGTCGCTGTTGTCATCCTTTTCTTCCTGAGCGATCTCGGGCTCATCGTCGATGTTCGACTCGTCCCTTCTCTTTTTGGAGCGGAGCCGGTCCTTGCACAGGTTCATCGCGGCCACCGAGAGCCACTTTTTCTCGTGGACCTCGTCCTTAAAGACCATGCCTCCGGTCAGGACCTTGACGAAGACGTCTTCGGTGCAGTCCTCGACGTCGGCCTCGCTCTGAAAGAACATCATACAGATCCGGTACACTGTCTTCCAGTGCCTGTCGTAAAAGCTCTCAAAGGCGCTGAGGCCCTCCGCTGCCGGCATGATCGGTCTCCTTATTTATATAACGTCGGGAAAGGGAAAATTGTCGGGTGAAAGAGGTGGATAATATCGTTATTATTATAACTCATTTGTAAGCGCAGGAAAACTTATATTTATCCGCGTAAAAAGACCGTCCCATGAAGAGACGGTCTGCTTCGGCCTTCTGACAGGTGAAGGCGTTCCGGTCATTCGGTCTGATGGTTTTCAGGCCCTGCTATTCCTTGAGCCCTGCCAGCTTCTTCAGGGCGTCCAGATCTTCGGCCTTTTTGGAGTAAAGGGTCAGGGGAGCGCAGGTGGTATTGCCGATGGAGACGATATCGTAGCCCTGGGACTCTATCTCGGAGTTCATGTAGGCGATGTGCTGGAAGGAATTCAGGTCGATCTCCCCGCTGTTGAGAGCCTCGTTGGGCAGGTTGTAGGCGTCGAAGATGATCACCTCGACGTAAAGTCCGGAATCCTGCTCATCCAGGACCTTCTGCACCGCCCTCCAGACGTCTCCGGAGCCGCAGACTCCCAGCTTTATGACCTTTTTCCCGTCGGGAGAGGACTTGTAGCCCTCCAGACTGCTGACGTAATCGTCGGGCACGGTGTAATCGGGATCGTAGTCGAAGGCCGGGATCGATGAGCCGATGTTTTTCTCAAGGATGTACTGGGCGATGGTCTGGTCCTGGTAGGCCTCGACGATCTTCTTATAGTCCTCGTTGTCCTTGTCCTCCGTCCTGGCCGCGATGACGTTTATGAAGGGATTGCCGGATCCCGCATCCTGGACCTCGGTGATGAGTCCGTCCTCGGTGGGACTGAGCCCTGCGGGGACCGCGTAGGTGCCGTTGATTGTGGATGCGCCGTAGTCGTCCAGGGTCGCCGCCAGGGTGTTGGCCGCGGCGGGAACGATCTCGATGTTGTAGATGTATTTGGTGATGTCCTTGAGCTCGGGGGTAAAGCCCGCGGCGTCATCCACCTCGATGAGGCCCGCGGTCTCAAGAAGCCTGATGGCCCTGGCCTGGTTGGTCGCGTCGCTGGGAACGCCAATCTTGAGAGGCTCCGCCTGCTGCTTTTCTCCGCAGGAGCACAGGACCGCAAGGATCAGAAGTCCGGTGAGCAGCAGCGCTGCCTTCTTAAAAGTATTCATTTTTGATTCCTCCTATTTTTTAAACAGTTCTCTGTTGTACGTCTTTCTCGCGAGGGTATTTCCGATGATCTGGATCAGCGAGACTATGATCAGAAGCAGTATTACGCACAGGTTCACGATGTCCTGATAGTGCATGTTCTGGCCGTAGTTGATGGCGAAGCTGCCGATCCCCCCTGCTCCCACCGCTCCGGCCGAGGTGGAGAGCCCGATGGTGGAGATGGCGGTTATGGTGACGACCCTTATGAGATCGGGAAGAGCCTCCTTAAGATATACCCTGAAGATCATCCCCCAGATGCCGCTTCCCATGGCCCGCGCAGCCTCGATCTTTCCGGGATCCACGTCCGAGAGGGCGCTCTCCACCTGCCTGGTGAAGAACGGGACCGCTCCGAATACCAGCGGGACCACCGCTCCCCTCACTCCGATGGAGGTCCCGACGATGAGCCTGGTGAAGGGGATCAGGAAGATCAGCAGGATTATGAACGGTATGGACCTAAAGATATTGGTCACCGCCTCAAGGACCGTATGGACGATCCTGTTGGGCCTGATGCCGCCGGGCCTTGTTACGATCAGCAGGACTCCGAAGGTCCCGCCGATGGCCATGGTGAGAACCCCTGCGATGAAGAACATCTGAAAAGTGGCCTCCATGCTCTCGAGGAAGCGGTCCCAGTAGTTGGCCGCGTTGGGGAACATCGATATGAAGAGCTCACTCATTTTCTATCACCTCCGCTCTTACTCCGCAGTTTTTGATGTATTCCAGGGCTGCCGCGACAGCCTCCTTTTCGCCCGAGATCTCAGCGGCGATGCCGCCCAGGGCTCTGTCCGCCACCACGTCCACATTGGCAAGAAGCAGGTTGACGTCCACTCCGAACTGCCTTGAGACCGTGGAGATCAGTGGTTTTCCCACGGTGTCCCTGGTGTAGGTGAACCTGATGAGCTTCCGTTCTCCGCTCTCTTCCAGGCTCACCGCCCCGCTGTCTATGAGCTTGCCCAGCTTTCCCAGGCCCGACGAGGCTTCGGTGAACCTTCTGGTGATCTTCTGCCTGGGGTCGGAGAAGACGTCGTAGACAGGCCCCTCCTCGACGACCCTGCCGTCCTCCATCACCGCGACCCGGCTGCATATCGCCTTGATCACGGCCATCTCGTGGGTGATGATCACTATCGTGAGGCCCAGCTTCCTGTTGAGGTCTCTCAGAAGCTGCAGGATCTGATCGGTTGCCTCAGGGTCCAGTGCCGAGGTTGCCTCGTCCGAGAGGAGTATCTTTGGATCGTTGGCCAGGGCCCTGGCGATGGCGACCCTCTGCTTCTGGCCGCCGGAAAGCTGGCTGGGATAGGCGTCCCGCTTATCTTCAAGGGCTACCAGCTTTAGGAGCTCATCCACCCGGGACGAGATCTGCTCTTTGGTCTTTTTACTGTATCTTAAGGGGTACGCGATGTTCTCAAAGACCGTCCTCCGGTCGAAGAGGTTGAAGTGCTGGAAGATCATCCCGATGGATCTTCTCAGCGCCCTCAGGTCCTTTTCGGTGAGCCTTGTCCTGCTCTCCCCCTTTTCAAGGGTCAGCAGGCCGTTTTCGCATGAGATCTTCCCGAAGCCGTCGATCTCGATGCTTCCGCTGTCGGGATATTCGAGGAAATTGATGCATCTTACCAGGGTGCTCTTGCCCGCACCGGAATAACCCATGATCCCGTAGATCTGACCTTCGTCGATGGTCAGGGATACTCCGTCCACGGCGTCGATGGCTCCGCTTTTCGTTTCAAATCTTTTGCTCAGATCATTGATCTTTATCATTTACGCCTCTTTATGAACAAAATAAAAGGGAGCTCTCTTAAAGCTCCCGGATACCTGCATGAACTGGCCGCGCAAACTCATGCGCAGGCCGGTCCGGTCCGGGACCCGCTGCACATGCACATCATCATATCGATCCTGTTTGCCGCGATCTTCATGTCTGTTTCCTTTCTTAAAAACATGGGTAAATGATAAAACACCTGAGGACTATTTGCAAATCGTATTAATCTTGAGCCTGATATAAAAATTGACTATAACAAACGATGAGATCATTCCCTCTTCGCTTAGGCCGCTGCCGGGAGGGTGACGGAAAAAGGCCGGAAGATCAGGGATCTGTCATAACGCGCCGCCCTCTCCGAAGCACCTTTTGAGCTCGCTGATGTAATCCAGCGCGACGTCCGAAAGGATCGACCTGGACCTGGTTATATACCCTATCTCCATCAGCCTTCCTGGATTGTCCTCGTCGGGCCTGTACGGCACGGCCACGTAATCCGAGCCGTGGAGCTCTTCAGAGATGACTCCCGGACAGAACGTATATCCGTTGAGCCCCTTGAGCAGGTTCAGCATGGTCGCCCTGTCATTCACCTTTATGGTCTGCGGATATTCGTTGTCGGCAAGGATCTCTTCGTTGAGGAAGAGCGAGGCGTTTTCCCCCTGATCGAAGCTCATGTTGGGGTAAGGGGCCAGCTCTTCAAAGCCTATGGACGCGTTTTTCGCCAGAGGATGCCCGCTGTAAAGGCAGACGAAGGCCTGGACGGTGACCAGCCCGGTGAAGGAAAGCTCCCTTTCCCTGAAGAGCTTCTCAAGGTATCTGCGGTTATAATCGGAGAGGAACAGTATACCCAACTCGCTTACCGCGCTGCCGACGTCGGTGATGACGTCCATGGTCCTGGTCTCGCTGATCTCAAAGTCGAACCTGCCGGTCCCGTATTTCCTGACGGTCTCAACGAAGGCCTTGGCAGCGAGGGAATAGTGCTGGCACGACACCTTGAACTTCTTTTTGACCTGCCCGGAAGCATATTTATCCTTGAGGAGCTCATACTGCTGGTAGATCTGCCTTGCCTGCATCAGGAAGTCCCTGCCCTCGGCGGTCATAGTGATGCCCTGATTTGTCCTGTTGAAGAGGCGGATGCCGACTTCGTTTTCAAGGCCCCTGATCGCCGTGGTGAGCGTGGGCTGGGAAATATAGAGGATCTCCGCCGCTTTGTTCATCGAGCCCTGCTCCGCCGCGGCAAGGGCATATCTGATCTGCTGTAGGGTCATCCTAAGCTCCATTCTATAGCGAAATGCATTTTAATAAATCGATTTTATATCAGGTCACCGGTCCTTGCAAGACAGATATGCGGTGAAAGGCCGCAGGCCAGGCATCATCATGCTTCTTGCTGCATGTACGACCTCAAGGCATTCGTCCCATCCGCCGGCGGGCGCTCGGCGGCGGCCCCACCTTCGAATCACTCGCCGCGCATTTCATTATGCGCTGGGCTGTATTGCTGTTTGCTTTCAGCCGCTCGGGGTCCTGGCGCGGGCATCCCCCGCATCCGTCTGCCTGCGGCAAGCGGCGCGGTGCCTCCTTGCGCACCCCTCGCTGCATAAGCTTTCTAGTAGATCATACGCATTATTATGACTATTCTGGCTTCGGGTGATAATAGTTATACCAGATAGCTGTTATTTGTACCGACAGCCGGGCAGTATTATAACTATTATCGCAAATGATCCTGGATCGCAGTAATTCTTGCCTGTTCGAATCCTGTTTAAAGCCTGTTCACCGCGGTAAAAACAGTAAAAGGCTCCATTCTTCTTTGATTTATTACTACCATTTTCGCAAATCGCAAGGTTAGTTATACCAGCGCTTAAACACACCGGGAAAATGCGATCATGATTACTGCGAATCTACACAAAACAAAAAATAGCAGTAATCCATTCGAAGATCTTTCGCAAAACAGCATTATTGCAAAGGGGACCATGCCTCATTTGCTTTCGATCGCTCGGGGTCCTGGCGCGGGCACGCCGCGGAGCGGTCTGCATTCTGACCTTCAGTGGTACGAAAAAGCCGCCCCTTTAGGGAGCGGCTCAATACAACTTTACATAAATAGCTTTACAGTCAACACAGTTTGAAAACCGTTACTTGTAGTACCTAACCGCGGCTTCGAACATCCTGTTGAAGTAATTGCCTGGAACGTTCTTGTACAGTCCCTCGCCCACTCTCTCGGAGTGGCCCATTTTTCCGAAGACCCTTCCGTCGGGAGATGTGATGCCCTCGATGGCATACATGGAGCCGTTGGGATTGAAGTGGACGTCCGCGGAAGCGTTGCCCTCCAGGTCAACGTACTGGGTCGCGATCTGGCCGTTCTCCGCCATCTGCCTGATCAGCTCCTCGGAGGCGATGAACTTGCCTTCACCGTGGGAGATGGGCACGTTGACGATATCGCCGACGTTCATCAGCGAGAGCCAGGGCGACTTGTTGGACGCGATCCTGGTCCTGACGATCATGGACTGGTGCCTTGCGATGGTGTTGAAGGTCAGGGTCGGGCAGGTCTCGTCGGTGTCGATGATCCTGCCGTAGGGAACGAGGCCCAGCTTGATCAGGGCCTGGAACCCGTTGCAGATACCGCACATGAGTCCGTCCCTTTCGTCCAGCAGCCTGGTGACTCCGTCCTTGATCCTGGCGTTCCTGAAGAAGGCGGTGATGAACTTGCCGCTGCCGTCGGGCTCGTCTCCGCCGGAGAAGCCGCCGGGGATGAACACCATCTGGGCATTGTCCAGCTGCCTGGCGAAGTAGTCGACCGAATCCTGGATCGCCTGGGCTGTCAGGTTCCTGATCACGATGATCTCGGGCTCTCCGCCCGCGTCTCTAACGGCCTTGGCGCTGTCGTACTCGCAGTTGGTCCCGGGGAAGGCCGGGATCAGCACCCTGGGCCTTGCGGTCTTTACCACGGGGACCGGTCTGGTCTTGGCCTCGTAGGTGAAGTTGACCAGAGTCGTCTTTTCATCGGGGATGTTGCAGGGGAACACGGGCTCCAGAGTCGCTTCGTAGACCTTGAGGACCTCTGAAGCGCTGAGCTTCTCGGATCCCATGGCAAAGCATCCGTCGCCGGTGACGGTACCGATGATCTCAAGGCCGGGAACGTCCTCGGAAAGCTCAACGATGAAGCTTCCGTAGGAATAACCGAAGAGCTCTTCAAGGGAGACGCCGCCGGAGAACTCAAATCCGAGACCGTTTCCGAAGGCCATCTTCATGACGGCCTCCCCTGCTCCTCCCATGCCGGGAGTGTAGCAGCTGACGGCCTTTCCGCTCCTCATCAGGGCGGTGACGCAGTCGAAGTTCTTCATCAGGGACTCAGCGGTGGGAAGACCGTCCTCTCCGAGTTCGGGCCTGATCCAGCAGACCTTGTGGCCGGCGGCCTTGAACTCGTCGGTCACGATGTCGCCCACCTTCTGGGTGGTGACCGCGAAGGAGATCAGCGTCGGGGGAACGTCCAGCTTTTCGAAGGATCCGCTCATGGAGTCCTTGCCTCCGATGGCGCCGATGCCGAGGGACAGCTGGGCCTCCAGGGCTCCCAGAAGTGCCGACATGGGCTTGCCCCAGCGCCTGGGGTCGCTTCCAAGCTTTTCGAAATACTCCTGGAAGCTCAGGTAGACGTCCTTGAACTCCGCGCCGGAGGCGATCAGCTTGCTAACCGATTCGACGACGGCAAGATACGCGCCGTGATAGGGGCTCTTTTCGGAGATGTATGGGTTGAAACCGAAGGCCATCACAGAGCAGTCGTCGGTGTGCTTCTTTTCCACGGAGATCTTCTGGACCATGGCCTGAGCCGGGGTCAGCTGGTTCCTGCCTCCGAAGGGCATTACGACGGTGCCGGCTCCGATGGTGGAGTCGAAACGCTCGGAAAGTCCTCTCTTTGAGCAGGTGTTGAGGTCCCTGGCGGTCTTCATCATGTTCTCGGTGAAGCTTCCGCTGACCTTCCTGTTCCAGTCCATGGGCTTTACAGCGGAAACGGTGATGTGCTTCTCAGCGCCGTTGGAGCCGAGGAACTCGCGGCTGATGTCGACGATGTTCTTTCCGTTCCAGTTCATCACCAGTCTGGGCTCTTCGGTGACCACAGCAACGGGGACCGCCTGCAGGTTCTCTCTGTCCGCGATGGCGAGGAAGGCATCCAGATCCTTCTTTTCGACCACGCAGGCCATCCTCTCCTGGGATTCGGAGATGGCAAGCTCGGTGCCGTCCAGGCCTTCGTACTTCTTGGGGACCTTGTCCAGATCGATCTTAAGGCCGTCAGCCAGCTCTCCGATGGCGACGGAAACGCCGCCGGCGCCGAAATCGTTGCAGCGCTTGATCATGCGGCTGGCCTCGGGATCTCTGAAGAGCCTCTGCAGCTTTCTCTCCTCGGGGGCGTTGCCCTTCTGGACCTCAGCGCCGCAGGTCTCCACCGAGTGGATGTTGTGGGCCTTGGAGGATCCGGTGGCGCCGCCTATGCCGTCTCTTCCGGTGGAGCCTCCCAAAAGGACCACCACATCTCCGGGCTGGGGCACTTCGCGCCTGACGTTCTCGGCGGGAGCAGCCGCGATGACCGCTCCGACCTCCATCCTCTTGGCCGCGTAGCCGGGATGATAGATCTCGTCGACGATGCCGGTGGCAAGGCCGATCTGGTTGCCGTAGGAGGAATATCCCGCGGCAGCGGTGGTGACCAGCTTCCTCTGGGGGAGCTTGCCCTCCAGGGTCTCGCTGACGGGAACGGTGGGATCGGCAGCCCCGGTGACCCTCATGGCGCCGTAGACGTACGAACGGCCGGAAAGAGGATCCCTGATGGCGCCGCCGATGCAGGTGGCCGCGCCGCCGAAGGGCTCGATCTCGGTGGGATGGTTGTGGGTCTCGTTCTTGAACAGGAGCAGCCAGGGCTCGGTGACCCCGTCCACGTCCACGTTGATCTTGACGGTGCAGGCGTTGATCTCCTCGGACTCGTCCAGCTTATCCAGCTTTCCGGCCTTCTTGAGATACTTCACCGCGATGGTGGCGATATCCATGAGGCAGACGGGCTTGGTCCTTCCCAGCTCCTTTCTGACCTCCATATAGTGGTCGTAGGCCTTCTGGAGCAGTTCGTCCTCGAAGGTCACGCTGTCGATGATGGTGCCGAAGGTGGTGTGGCGGCAGTGGTCGGACCAGTAGGTGTCGATCATGCGGATCTCGGTGATGGTGGGATCCCTGTGCTCCGACGCGAAATACTGCTGGCAGAACTTAATGTCGCCAAGGTCCATGGCAAGGCCGTAGTCCCTGATGAAGGCGGCCAGCCCCTCTTCGTCAAGAGAGGTGAAGCCGGTCAGGGTCGCCACCTCGGTGGGGATATCGTAGTTGACGACAAGAGTGTCGGGCTTCTCCAGGGAAGCTTCTCTCGATTCCACCGGGTTAATGAGATACTTCTTGATCTCCGCGACCTCTTCATCTGTGAGGTCGCCGTAAAGGGCGTAGACCTTGGCCGATCTTATGAGGGGCCTCTCCTGCTGGGATATGATCTGGATGCACTGGGCAGCGGAATCCGCCCTCTGGTCGAACTGGCCGGGCAGGTACTCTACTGCGAATACCACGGCGCCCTCAAGATCAGGCTCCTCGCAGGCGTTGTCCACCTGAGGCTCAGAAAAGACCGTCCTGACCGAGTGGTCGAAGAGCTCACGGCTGATGTTCTCGGCGTCGTAGCGGTTGAGCACCCTCACCTTCTCGAGCCCCTTGATATTGAGCAGGTTCCTTGCTTCAGAGAGCAGGCCCTCAGCCTCTGCAGCGAATCCTTCCTTCTTTTCTACGAATATCCTGTGGACCATTTTATCCCTCCAACGCCTTCAGCGCTCTTGCTCCGATGTCACTGCGGTAATATGCGTTCTCAAAACTGATCTGACGGGCCATACCGTAGGCCGCGTCGACAGCCTCTTTCAGGCTGTCTCTTACCGCCACCGCGCCGAGGACCCTGCCTCCGCTGGTCAGCAGCTTTCCGTCCTCCAGGACCGCCCCGGCGACGTATACGTTGTCCGCGATCTCTTCGGGGATCGTCAGCTCGAAGCCCTTCTTATAAGAGACCGGATAGCCTTCGGAGGCCATGATCAGGCAGCAGGCCGACTTATCGCTGAATCTCACTTCGGTCTCAGCCAGCTTTCCGTCGGTGACCGCGGTCATAACGGTGAGAAGATCGCTCTCCAGAAGGGGAAGGACCACCTGGGTCTCGGGATCGCCGAACCTGCAGTTGTACTCGATGACCTTGGGACCGTCCTCTGTGATCATCAGGCCGAAGTAAAGGCATCCCTTGAAGGTCCTGCCCTCCTTCTTCATGGCCCTTATGGTCGGAAGGAAGATCTCGTCCATGCAGCGCTGAGCGACTTCTTCGGTGTAATAGGGGTTGGGAGCTACGGTGCCCATGCCTCCGGTGTTGAGGCCGGTGTCCCCGTCCCCTGCCCGCTTGTGGTCCATGGACGATACCATGGGCACTACGGTCTCACCGTCGGTAAAGGACAGGACCGAGACCTCCGGACCGGTGAGGAACTCCTCGATGACGACCTTTTCGCCGCTCTTTCCGAATTTTTTGTCCTCCATCATGGACCTTACGGCCTCTTCAGCCTCTTCTCTGGTCTGGGCGATGATGACGCCCTTTCCGAGAGCCAGGCCGTCGGCCTTGACCACGGTGGGTATGGGACAGGTCTTCACGTATTCCAGAGCGCCGGCCATATCTTCGAAGATCTCGTATTTTGCGGTGGGGATGCCGTACCTCTTCATGAGATCCTTGGAGAAGGCCTTGCTGCCTTCGATGATGGCGGCAGCCTTGGTAGGTCCGAAGCATCTGACGCCTTTTTCCTCGAGGGCGTCGACAGCTCCCATGACGAGAGGATCGTCCGGCGCCACGACCGCGTAATCTACGTTGTTTTCCACCGCGAATCTCACGATGCCGTCGATATCGGTAGCCTTGATCGGGACGCAGACCGCGTCGGCCGCGATGCCGCCGTTGCCGGGCAGAGCGTAGATCGTCTCGACGGTCTTGTTCTCTTTAAGTTTTTTGATTATAGCGTGCTCTCTTCCGCCGCCGCCCACTACGAGAAGTTTCATTGATGCTCCTTTATAACTGACTAATGATGGAAAAGCCTCATTCCCGTGAAGGAAAGGGTCATGCCGTACTTGTTGCAGCAGTCGATGACGGCGTCGTCCCTGATGGAACCGCCGGGCTCCGCCACATAGCTGACCCCGCTCTTCTTCGCCCTCTCGATATTGTCGCTGAAGGGGAAGAAGGCGTCGGATGCCAGGGCTACTCCGGTGATGGAATCCAGATATGCTCTCTGCTCTTCCTGAGTGAAGGGCTCGGGCTTCTCGGTGAAGTACTTCTCCCAGTTTCCGTCCTGGCAGAGGTCCTCTTCGTTCTGGTTGATGTATCCGTCGATGGCGTTGTCCCTGTCGGGCCTGCCGAGACCGGGCTTGAACGGAAGAGCCAGGACCTTGTCTGCCTGCCTGAGGAACCAGGTGTCGGCCTTGCTTCCGGCAAGTCTGGTGCAGTGGATCCTGGACTGCTGGCCGGCTCCGACGCCTATGGCCTGTCCGTCAACTGCATAGCAGACCGAGTTGGACTGGGTGTACTTGAGGGTGATCAGGGCGACGATCAGGTCTCTCTTGGCGCTGTCGGGCAGGACCTTGTTCTCGCTGACCAGGTTCTCAAGAAGAGCCTCGTTGATCTTGAAATTGTTCCTTCCCTGTTCGAAGGTGACGCCGAAGACCTGCTTGCGCTCCTGGACCTCGGGCACGTAGTCGGGATCGATCTTTACCACGTTGTAGGTGCCGTTCCTCTTGGCCCTGAGGATCTCAAGAGCCTCGGGCTCGTAGCCGGGAGCGATGACGCCGTCGGAGACCTCGCGCTTGATGAGCTTTGCGGTGGTCACATCGCAGACGTCGGAGAGAGCGACCCAATCGCCGAAGGAGCAGAGCCTGTCGGTGCCTCTCGCTCTGGCGTAGGCGCAGGCGAGGAGTGAATCGTCAAGACCCTTGACGTCGCTGACGAAGCAAGCCTTCTTGAGCTTTTCGGGAAGGATGGTCCCTACCGCTCCGGAGGTGGGGCTCACGTGCTTGAAGGACGCGGCAGCGGGAAGTCCGAGGGCTTCCTTCAGCTCCTTTACCAGCTGCCAGGAGTTGAGAGCGTCGAGGAAATTGATATATCCGGGACGGCCGCTGAGGATCTCGACGGGAAGGTCGCTTCCGTCAGCCATGTAGATCTTCGCGGGCTTCTGATTGGGGTTGCACCCGTATTTGAGTTCGAATTCTTTCATTTTTCTTTCTTCCTGACTACTGATATTTGTTGACGATCCTGTCCTCATAGGCGCCGGTCTTAAGATCGGTGTAGCGGACGTAGAGGGATATCTTGTTGTTCTCGTCGAGAGCGTCCCAGAGCTTTTCGGTGAAGCAGTCGATGCAGTCCATGGTCTGGATCCTCTCGGGCTCGCCCTGGAAGGTGGGGATGGGGTCGCCGTTGCAGACGTAGGTGTGGATGAAGTGGGCGAGGCCTGCCTTGGCGGGATAGCTGAAGGTGTAACGGGCGCAGTCGGTGCCCTCCGGGTCGATGCTCTTGAGGATGCTCATCTCGTAGCTCATGCCGCAGTTCTCAAAGGTCACCACCGAACTGATCCTCGGAGTGAGATTGGGAGCGTCGGGCTCGAACTGCCTGCTCTCCAATGCCCTGCTCATGGTATTTCCGGCTGCGAGACCGTCATAGATGGTGTCGGTCTGATCGCCGTTGGTCACGATTAGCCTGTTCTCAAAGGATCTTACGGCCGCGTAGATGATCAGGCTGGGATCCTCCACCTTGGAAGCGTCGAAGGGCTCGGTGAAGAGCTCGTCTCCCTTTTTCACGAAGACGCGGTTGCGGGAATTGGCGCTCCTTCCCATGATGAAATATGCCGAGACAGCCTTGGTCCCGTCCGGGGTCATGCCGGAGATGATGCCTCTTCCGACGTAAGAATTGCCCTTGATGAGCTCTGAAATATCGTTGATCTTGTAGATATCCATGGGTGTCATTCCCCTCTCTCTGCTCTTTCTTTTCTCAGCTTTTCGCTGACCTGCTGGACAGCCGCCGGGAGCAGCTTCCATTCGGCCTGCTCCATGACCCTTCTCTGAAGGATCTCCGGCGTATCCCCTTCCATGACCTCGACGGCCTTCTGCAATATGATCTCGCCTCCGTCGGGCACCTCGTTGACGAAGTGGACGGTGGCGCCGGTGACCTTGACTCCCTTGGCGAGAGCGGCCTCGTGGACCTTGAGCCCGTAAAAGCCCTCGCCGCAGAAGGACGGTATGAGGGAAGGATGGATGTTTATGATCCTGTGGTCCCAGCGGGCGGTGAACTCCGGTCCCAGAATGGCGAGAAAACCGGCAAGGACGATCAGGTCAACGGACCTTTCTTCAAAAAGGCTGTTCAGACGGGCTTCGAAGCCCTCCTGGCCCCCTGCCTCCTTCTTGCTGACGAAGACCGCCTCGATGCCGGCGTTCTTCGCCCTTTCAAGAGCGTAGGCGCTCCTCCTGTTGGACACGACGAGGACGATCTCCCCGTCCTTTATGATGCCGCTCCTCTCGGCGTCGATGAGGGCCTGAAGATTGGTCCCTCCGCCGGAGACCAGCACTGCTATCCTGGTCCTGCGCTCCATCTACTGCTCCAGTATGATCTTGTCCTCAGACTTTACGATCTCGCCGGCCTTGTATGCTTCTATGCCCTCGGCCCTGAGGATCTCAACGGCCTTTTCGCACTGGGCGGCGGGGACGATGACCACCATGCCTACGCCCATGTTGAAGGTGTTGAACATATCCCTGTCGGAGATGGCGAAGCCCTTAGCCGCGCTCTCGGCCTGGATTGCCTTGAACACGGGCAGGACCTTTACGTCCGAGACCCTGATCTTAGCGCCAAGGCCGTCGGGGATGCTCCTGGGAACGTTCTCGTAGAAGCCTCCTCCGGTGATGTGGCTGATCCCCTTGACGTCGCAGCTCTCGAGGACCTTGAGGACCGGCTTGACGTAGATCTTGGTCGGCGTGAGCAGCACCTCTCCGATGGGAGTATCCCCCAGGAGCTCAGCTGCCTGCTTGTCCTTCATGACCTCTCTTGCCGGGGCCTTGAGGTCGATGTGCTCCACGTCAAAGACCTTGCGGACCAGGGAGTATCCGTTGGAGTGGACGCCGGTGGAGGGCAGCGCGATGACCGCGTCTCCCGGCTCCATCCTCTTATTGTCTATGATAGACTTCTTGTCGGCGATGCCCACTGAAAAGCCCGCCAGATCGTAGTCGTCGGCGGTCATGGTCCCCGGATGCTCGGCGGTCTCCCCTCCTATGAGGGCGCAGCCGGCCTGGACGCAGCCTTCGGCCACTCCGCTGACCAGCTCTGCGACCTTGACCGGGTCGTTCTTTCCGATGGCAATATAATCGAGGAAGATGATCGGCCTGGCGCCGCAGCAGATTATGTCGTTGACGCACATGGCGACGCAGTCGATGCCGACCGTGTCGTGCTTGCCCATCAGCTGGGCGATGCGCTGCTTGGTGCCTACGCCGTCGGTGCCGGAGACCAGGATCGGTTCCTCCATGCCCCTGACGTCGGGAGCGAACAGCCCCCCGAAGCCTCCGATATCGGAGACGACGCCGGGGATGAAGGTGCGCTCCACGTGCTTTTTCATCAGCTTTACGCCTTCATAGCCTGCTTCGATATCGACTCCCGCAGCCGCGTAGGCTTCGGATCTGGATTTGCTGCTCATTGATGACTATTCCTTTCCGTTCCAGCAGTAGGTGCAGAGCTCGCAGGGATCCAGGCCGATGGCCTTTATGACCCCTTCGAGGGACTGGAACTCGAGCGATGAGAAGTGGAATTTATCGGCGATGGCCTGGCGGAGCTTTCTGCCCCTCTCGGTGGTGCCGTCGCTGTATTCGTCGATGTACTTGAGGCCTTCTTCGCCTTCCAGCTCGACGATGATCCTGCGTCCCAGAAGCTCCATCTCGCTGTTGGAGCGGGAGAAGTTGAGGAACTTGCAGGCGTACATGATCGGGGGACATGCTGACCTCATGTGGACGGACTTCGCCCCGTTGCCGTAGAGGAACTCTACGGTCTCTCTCAGCTGGGTGCCCCTTACGATGGAGTCGTCGACGAAGAGGAGGTTCTTGTCCTTGATCAGTTCCTTGACCGGGATCTGCTTCATCTGGGCGATCTTGTCCCTCTCGTTCTGGTTGGGAGGCATGAAGCTCCTGGCCCAGGTCGGAGTGTATTTGATGAAGGCTCTGGCGAAGTGCTTGCCGGACTCGTTGGCATAGCCGATGGCGTGGGGAGTTCCGGAATCGGGGACTCCGCCCACGTAATCGATGTCCTCGGCAAGGCCGTTCTCTCTGTCGGAGGCCGCCATTATGGCGCCGTTGCGGTAGCGCATTGCCTCGACGTTGATCCCCTCGTAGTTGGAGGTGGGATAACCGTAGTAGCTCCACAGGAAGGCGCAGATGCGCTTCTTCTTTCCGGGAGCGACCAGCCTCTTGATGGAGTCGGGCCTCATCAGGACCACCTCGCCGGGGCCCAGCTCTTTTTCAAAGGTAAAGCCCAGCTTTTCGTAGGCGAATTCCTCAAAGGATACGGCGTAGCCGTCTTCCCTCTTCCCGATGCTGACCGGAAGCCTCCCGAGCCTGTCGCGGGCGGCGATGATGGATCCGTCCTCGGTGAGGATCATCACGTTGGCTGTGCCCTCGATCTGCTTCTGGGCAAAGACGATGCCCTCCTCGAAGCTGCTCTTCTGGTCTATCAGGGCCGCTATGAGCTCGGTGCTGTTGACCTTTCCTCCGGTCATGGCGTCGAAGTGGCCGCCGCTGAAGGAAAGATACTGATCGATCAGCTGCTTGGAATTGTTGATGATGCCGACGGTGCAGATGGCATAGGTCCCCAGGTTGGACCTGATCAGCATCGGCTGGGGATCGCTGTCGCTGATGCAGCCTATGACGGACGTGCCCTTCATCTCGCGGAAGATGTTCTCGAACTTGGTCCTGAAGGGTGCGTTCTCAATGCTGTGGATGGTCCTCTGAAGACCGATCTGAGGATCATAGGCCGCCATCCCGCCCCTGCGGGTACCCAGGTGGGAATGGTAGTCCGTCCCGAAGAACACGTCGGTCATACAGTCGCGGGTAGAGGTTATCCCGAAAAATCCGCCCATTTAAAGCCTCCTTTACGCTGCGGTAAGCGTTTTTACTTGTTTTCTGCGAAGAAGAGTTCAGAAAGGGTCATGGGCTGGATGTATTCTCCGTCCTTGTAGACTCTCATGTTGCCGGATGCGATCTCGTCGATGAGCATAACGTTGCCGTCGGCGTCGTAACCGAACTCGAACTTGATGTCGTAGAGGACCAGGCCCTTCTCCAGCATGTCGTCGGCGACGATCTGGGTGATCTTCTGGGTCATGGCTTTGATGTCATCGTACTGCTTCTCGGTCATGACTCCCAGGATCACGAGACCGTCCTTGGTCACGAGAGGATCGCCCTTGGCGTCGTTCTTGAAGGTCATCTCGACGTATGCGGGAAGATCTGCGCCCTCTTCGATGTAGTCGCTGTAGCGGCGGTAGAAGCTGCCCACTGCCTTGTGGCGGCAGATGACCTCAAGTCCCTTGCCGAATACCTTGGCGGGAAGTACTTCCATGGTGGTGTTGGCCAGGTCCGCGCTGACGTAGTGGGTCCTGATGCCTGCTGCGTTGAGCTTCTCGAAGTAATAGATGGACATGCGGAGGTTGACGTCTCCCACGCCCTCGATGGTGAGACCCACCTGGTTCATGCCGGGATCGAAGACTCCGTCGGCTCCGGTGACGTCATCCTTGAACTTGAGAAGATAGTTGCCATTTTCCAGGGCGTAGACGTTCTTGGTCTTTCCGGTGTAAACGAGTTCCATGTTTTCTCCTTTTCTTGTGCTTTAATCGGTGATCATATATTTGAAAATAACATTGATAACTTATCCGTGGAGCCTGTCCGCGATGCCGGCGTCCTTGACCAGGACCGCTTCGGCGTCGGACCTTCTCTTGGCGTCCAGTCTGGCTGCGAGTTCTTCGTCCCCGACGGCGATGATCTGGGCCGCGAGAAGAGCGGCGTTGCCCCCTCCGTCGATGGCCACGGTGGCAACGGGGATTCCTGTGGGCATCATGACGGTGGAAAGGAGCGCGTCGAGACCGTCCAGATTGGAGGATCTGCAGGGGATCCCGATGACGGGGATCGTGGTGTTTGCCGCGATGGCTCCGGCCAGATGGGCAGCCATGCCGGCCGCGGCGATTATCGCTCCGAAACCGTTCTTTCTGGCGTTCAAGGCGAAGTCTCTCGCCTGCTCGGGAGTCCTGTGGGCCGAATAAACGTGTACCTCATAGGGGATCTCAAGGCTGTCCAGCATCTTCACTGCCTTCTGGATGATGGGAAGATCGCTGTCGCTCCCCATGATTATCCCTACTTTTTTCATGTTTCCTCCTCTGAAAAATAGATAGGGCACACCTGTACAATTATATGTTCAAGTGTGCCCAGACGGTCGGCTGTTCTCTGTTGCCTTCTGCTCCTCTGTAGTGCTCCACATGATCCCGTCAGTTGCAGATGGCTTATCAAAAATACGCCCTATCCTACCACTTTGATCGTTATAATTCAACTATTTCCGACTGGAAATTTAAATAATTACCGATGCGTTCGATAATTCCCGAACATTATGCGGAAGAGTCCGTTATAACGTCCGGATATCACCGATCCGGTCCTAGGCCTGGGTCTCGCAGTACATGCAGCGGTAGACCTTGTTCTTTCTGTCGGTCAGGATGAAGATGTGCCTGAGCTCCTGCTCGGTGCCGGTGATGCAGCGGGGATTCCTGCATTTGATCACGTCCACCAGCTTCTCAGGCATTTCGATGGTCCTCTTCTCGGCCACCTTCCCGTCCTTGATGAAGTTCACGGTGACTCCGGGATCGGCGTAGCCTATGACGTCCAGGTCCAGGTCGATCTCCTGATCGATCTTAATGATGTCCTTGCGAAGGCCCCGCTTTCCCATGGCGTTCTTGATGACCGCCACGGAGCAGTCCAGCTTGTCCAGGCCAAGAAGCTCGTACAACCTCATGCCCTGCCCCGCCGTTATATGATCGATGACGACGCCGTTGACGATGGGTTCGATTTTCATATGGTGCCCGCCTCCTTGAGAAGTTTTATTATCAGTGCCTCGCGCATGAACTTGCCGCAGAGGACCTGCTTGAAGTAGCATGCCCTGGGATCGTCGTCCACGGCAACGCTGATCTCATTGACCCTGGGCAGCGGATGGAGGATGGCCAGATCCTTCTTGGCGCCCGCCAGCTTGGCAGGAGTCAGGATGTAGCTGTCCTTGAGCCTGAGATAGTCCTCTTCGTTGAAGAACCTCTCCTTTTGCACCCTGGTCATGTAGAGGATGTCGAGAGAAGGCATGGCGCCTTCAAGGTCCGCGGTCTCTTCGTAGGCGATGCCCCTGGCCTCGAGCACGTCGGTCTTGACGTAATCGGGGAGCCTGAGCTCCTCGGGGGATATCAGGACGAACCTGACGTCCTCATATCTTGAGAGAGCGTTGATGAGGGAATGGACGGTGCGTCCGAATTTAAGATCTCCGCAGAGACCAACCGTAAGTCCTGAGAACCTGCCCTTCTGGATGTCTATTGTGAGAAGGTCGGCCAGGGTCTGGGTGGGATGGCAGTGGCCTCCGTCTCCGGCATTGATCACCGGAACGGATGCGTTGTTCGCCGCCACCAGCGCCGCGCCCTCCTTGGGATGGCGCATGGCGATGATGTCCGCGTAGCAGCTGATGACCCTGGCGGTATCTGCTACGCTCTCCCCCTTGGCAGCGGAGGATGAGGCCGCGCTGGACATGGAGATGACGTTTCCGCCCAGCTCGTACATGGCGGCTTCAAAGCTCATGCGGGTCCTGGTGGAGGGCTCGAAGAACAGGGCCGCCAGCTTCTTCCCATGGCAGATCTCGGAATACTTTTCGGGATTGGCCATGATGTCCTTGGCGCAGGCTATGAGCTCGTCCAGCTCCTGCGTCGAAAGATCGACTATGTCAATGAGGCTTCTTTTCATCTACTTGTCTGCCCCCGCGCTGATCCAGCTCTCGTCCGAGGGATTGTTCCTGAAGGCGATGAGTCTCTGGATATCCTCGGGCTTGATATATCCCTGCTCCGCGGCAACTTCGGCGATGCTGTCGAAATTGGTGAGGGAGTGGTTGACCACGTCGGCAGCGGCCAGCCTGTCCAGGCCCTTCTGCATACCGTAGGTGAAGATGGAGACGATGCCAAGGACCTCCGCCCCTGCTTCTCTCAGCACGTTGACCACCTCGATGCAGCTTCCCGCGGTGGAGATGAGATCCTCCACGACTACGACCTTCTGGCCCGGCTCCAGCCTTCCTTCGATCTGGTTCTGCCTGCCGTGGTCCTTGGCTCCGGACCTGACGTAGCCCATGGGAAGTCCCATGATGTGGCCGCAGATGGCGGCGTGGGCGATGCCTGCGGTGGAGGTGCCCATCAGCACCTGCACGTCGGGATAGTTCTCCTTGATTAGGGTGACCAGACCGTTCTCCACGTCATTTCTTACCTCGGGAGCGGTGAGGGTCAGCCTGTTGTCGCAGTATACAGGGCTCTTGATGCCGCTGGCCCATACGAAGGGCCGCTCGGGGCGGAAGAAGACCGCCTTGATCTTAAGAAGGTCCGATGCGATGAGTTTGTTGAGTTCCATTTTTCTTTCCTGCCTTTTCTCTAATCCACGAATTCCCTGATGCAGCGCTCGTATGCCGCCACGGGATCCTCTGCCGCCGTGATTGGACGGCCTACCACTATATAATCAGAACCGATGGCTTTGGCGTCCGCCGGAGTCATGACCCTCTTCTGATCGCCCTTGTCCCCGTCCGCGAAGCGGATGCCGGGAGTCACGGTTAGGAAGCCCTTGCCGCATACGTCGTGGACCTTCTGAGATTCCAGGGGCGAGCAGACTACGCCGTCAAGGCCAGCGTCCGCCGCGGTCTTCGCGTAGTGCATGACCACCTGATCGATGGGCTCATGGATCAGCAGATCCTTCTCCATTGCCTGCTGGTCGGTGGATGTCAGCTGGGTCACCGCAATAAGGAGAGGTCTGGTGCCGTCGGGCCTGGTCAGACCTTCCAGGGCAGCCTGCATCATCGCGGTGGTCCCCGCGGCGTGGAGGTTGCAGATGTCCACGTCCAGTCTGCTCAGGACCGCCATGGCCTTCTTTACGGTGTTGGGGATATCGTGGAGCTTGAGGTCCAGGAAGATCTTGTGGCCTCTGGCCTTGATCTGCCTTACGATCTCGGGGCCCTCGGCATAATAGAGCTCCATCCCGATCTTTACGAAGGGCTTTCTGCCCGTAAACTTATCAAGAAAAGCGAAAGTTGCTTCCGCGCTGGAAAAATCGCACGCGACGATAACGTCCTTACCCATTTATCTCATACCTCCTATGATGTCCTTAAGAGTTTCTATCCTGTACTTGTCCATGACCTTCGGCAGATCGTCGATGATGTTTCTGCAGGCCATGGGATCCACCAGATTGGCGGCACCAACCTCGACGGCGGTGGCACCCGCCAGCATCATCTCGATGACGTCCTCGGCGGTGGAGACCCCTCCGATACCTATGACCGGCACCTTTACGGCCTTTGCCACCTGGTAGACCATCCGCAGGGCCACGGGAAATACCGCGGGACCGGAGAAGCCGCCCATGACGTTGGCGATGACCGGCCTTCTGGTCTTAAGATCTATCCTCATGCCCAGCAGAGTGTTTATTAGGCTGATACCGTCGGCCCCCTCCGCCTCGCAGGCCTTGGCGATTGAGGTGATGTCGGTGACGTTGGGGGTGAGCTTGATGATCACGGGCTTAGTCGTGACCTTTTTGACGGCCCCTACCACCGACGCAGCGGCCTCTGGATCGGTGCCGAAGGTCATGCCGCCGCCGTGGACGTTGGGACAGCTGATGTTGACCTCGAGCCAGCCTACCTGATCGATCTTGTCCAGCTTTTCGCAGGTGTAGGCGTAGTCCTCGACGGAAAAGCCGCTGACGTTGGCCATGACCTTCTTATGGAAGACCTTGGCCATCTTCGGCAGTTCCTCCGCTATGACCTTGTCCACCCCCGGATTCTGGAGCCCGATGGCGTTGATGAGGCCGGCGGTGCACTCCGCTATGCGGGGAGTGGGATTGCCGAACCTGGGATCCCTGGTCGTTCCCTTGAATGAGAAGGTCCCTAGGCAGTTGATATCGTATATTTCCGCGAACTCGTAACCGTAGCCGAAGGTGCCCGAAGCCGGGATCACCGGATTGTCCAGTTCAATGCCGCAGAGATCGACGCTTAGTCTTCCCACAGGATCTCCTCCTTTCTCATGACGGGTCCGTCCTTGCAGATGCGCTTATATCCCGTTATGGTCCTGCAGCTGCAGCCCATGCAGGCTCCGAAGCCGCAGCCCATCCTCTCTTCAAAGCTGAACTGTCCGGAAGTCCGGGCCTTCTTATATACCGCTTTGAACATGGGTTCGGGACCGCAGCAGTAAAAGTAACTGTAGTTTTCGGGAAGGCCGTCGGTGACGAAGCCTTTGGTCCCGTAAGAACCGTCGACGGTGGTCACGGTGACTCCGCAGCCCAGGGCCCTGAACTCTTCCTCGTAGAAGATCTCGCTCTTCGTGTTGAAGCCAAGCACCACCGACACGTTCTTTCCCTGCTCTCTCAGCTTTCTTGCCAGCAGGTACATGGGAGGGACTCCCACGCCTCCTCCGATGAGAAGAGGCGCGTCTCCCGCGCAGGAGAGGTCGTAACCGTTGCCAAGCCCGGTGAGGACCTGAAGGCTGCCCCCCTCCTTCATGCGGCTCATCTGCTCGGTGCCCTTTCCCACCACCTTGTAGATGATGGTAAGGTCGCCTCCGCCCAGATCGCAGACCGAGATGGGCCTTCTCAGATACAGGCCGTCCAGCCTGATGTTCACGAACTGGCCCGGCGCGGTGATCTGTGAACAGTCCCCGGTGAGGACCATCCGATAGACCTGGGGCGCTATGGCCAGGTTTTCTTTAATGGTAAACAGGACGTCTTTCATAAACTCCTCCTAGGCGTCGATGGTGGAGATGGTCAGGGTCGTCTCTTCCAGAACGTCCAGCAGCACGCTCACGGTGTCCAGCGAGGTGAAGATGGTCACGTTGTTCTCGGTGGAGAGCTGCCTGATGTAGGCGCCGTCGGCGGGATCGGAACCTACGTCCCTGGTGTTGATGACGTAGGCGAGATGGCCCTGCCTGATGGCTTCGGGGATCTCGTCGCTGTCGCTGATCTTGTGCAGGATGTGGGTCCTGATGCCGTTCTCCTTGAGGAAGGCCGCGGTGCCAGGGGTCGCCTGGATGTTGAAGCCCAGGTTGTAGAACCTTCTGATCAGGGGCAGCGCCTCGGCCTTGTCGGCGTCGGCGATGGTGGCGAAGACCGTGCCGTAGTTCTGAAGGTGGGTGCCGGAAGCCTGAAGAGCCTTGTACAGGGCCCTGTTGAGCTTGTTGTCGTAGCCGATGGCTTCTCCGGTGGACTTCATCTCGGGGGAGAGGTATGCGTCCAGACCCTTGATCTTGTTGAAGCTGAACACGGGCACCTTGACGTAGTACCTGTTCTTCTCGTTGGGATAGAGGGTGAAGATGCCCTGCTCCTTAAGGGTCTTGCCCAGGATGACTTCAGTGGCGATATCGGCGAGGCTGTAGCCGGTAGCCTTGGAGAGGAAGGGGACGGTCCTGGAGGATCTGGGATTGACTTCGATGATATACACGTCGTCGTTCTTATCTACGATAAACTGTATATTGTAAAGTCCCTTGATACCGATGCCCAGACCGAGCTTCTTTGCGTACTGAAGGATCACTCCCTTGACCTTGTCGGAGACGCTGAAGGTCGGATAGACGCTGATGGAATCTCCGGAGTGGATGCCCGTCCTTTCGACCAGCTCCATGATGCCGGGGACGAAGACGTCTATGCCGTCGCAGATGGCGTCCACCTCAAGCTCCTTGCCCAGGATGTACTTGTCCACCAGAACGGGCTTGTCCGCGTCGATCTCGACGGCGGTCTTAAGGTAGTGCCTCAGCTGCTCCTCGTTGCCAACGATCTGCATCGCCCTTCCGCCCAGCACGAAGGAGGGCCTTACCAGCACCGGGTAGCCTATCTCGGAGGCTGCCTTTATGCCGTCCTCGATGCGGGTGACCGCCTGGCCCTTAGGCTGGGGGATGTTGAGCTCGAGAAGGATCTTCTCGAAGCTGTCCCTGTTCTCGGCCTTCTCGATGGCCTCGCAGTCGGTGCCGATGATCTTGACTCCCCTGTCGACGAGAGGCTGGGCCAGGTTGATGGCGGTCTGGCCGCCCAGGGAAGCGATGACTCCCTCGGGCTTTTCGAAATCCAGGATCGCCATGACGTCCTCCGGGGTCAGAGGCTCGAAGTAGAGCTTATCCGCGGTGGTGTAGTCGGTTGAGACGGTCTCGGGGTTGTTGTTGATGATTATGGCCTCGTATCCCGCCCTCTTTATGGTCTGGACCGCATGGACGGTGGAGTAGTCGAACTCGACGCCCTGGCCGATCCTGATGGGGCCGGCGCCCAGGACCACGACCTTCTTCTTGTCGGTGAGCCTGGAATCGTTCTTTCCGGTGTAGGAGGAATAGAGGTATGCGATATATGTTCCGGTATGGAGGGTGTCCACCATCCTGAACACGGGCACGATGCCGTTCTTCTTTCTCTTCTCGTAGATCTCGATTTCGGAGAGGTTCCAGCAGCGGGCGATGTACTTGTCGGAGAAGCCCATGGTCTTGGCCGCCTTGAGGACCTTGATGTCGTTGATATGGGTCTTGAGGAGGTTTTCCATGTCGACGATGCGCTTGTAGCTCTCCAGGAAGAGCTCGGTCACCATGGTTACCTCGTGGAGCTTTTCGATAGAGGCTCCCCTTCTCAGAAGCTCGAAGATGGCGTAGACGTTGTCATCCCTGAAGACCCGCAGGTACTCGTAGAGCTCCTCGTCGGTGTAAGAGTCGAACTTGGGCAGGTGGAAGTGGCAGACCCCGGTCTCAAGGGACCTGACGGACTTGAGCATGCATTCCTCCAGGGTGGAGCCGATGCCCATGACCTCGCCGGTGGCCTTCATCTGGGTGCCCAGGGTATTGGGAGCGGTGGCGAACTTGTCGAAGGGGAAGCGGGGGAACTTGGCCACGATGTAGTCGAGGCTGGGCTCGATGGCCGCGGTGCCTCCTGCTACGGGGATCTCCTCCAGGAGCATGCCCATGGCGATCTTGGCGGTGACCCTGGCGATGGGGTAGCCGCTGGCCTTGGAAGCCAGAGCCGAGGATCTGGAGACCCTGGGGTTGACCTCGATGAGGAAGTATTCGCTGCTGTTGGGGTTGAGAGCGAACTGGACGTTGCAGCCGCCTTCGATCTTGAGCTCCCTGATGATCTTGATGGCGCTGTCGTTGAGCATCTTAAGATCGTGGTCGCTGAGCGAAAGGATCGGAGCGACGACGATGCTGTCTCCGGTGTGGACGCCGACGGGGTCCACGTTCTCCATGCCACAGATGGTGATGGCGTGGTCCGCGGAGTCCCTCATGACCTCGAACTCGATCTCCTTATATCCCTTGACGCTCTTTTCGACCAGCACCTGATGGACCGGGGAGAGCTTGAAGGCGTTCATGCCTATATCGATCAGTTCCTCTTCATTGTCGGCAAAGCCGCCGCCGGTGCCGCCCAGGGTAAATGCGGGGCGAAGGACCACCGGGTAGCCGATCTTCTTGGCGGCTTCCTTGGCGTGCTCAAGGTCGTAGGTGATCTCGGAGGGGATGACCGGCTCTCCTATGGACTGGCACATCTCCTTGAAGAGCTCTCTGTCCTCGGCCTTTTCGATGCTCTCGCTGCTGGTGCCCAGGAGCATGCAGTTGACCTCCTTGAGGACGCCCTTCTTCTCCAGCTGCATGGCGAGGTTGAGGCCGGTCTGGCCGCCGATGCCGGGGACGATGGCGTCGGGGCGCTCGTAGCGCAGGATCTTGGCGATGTATTCCAGGGTGAGAGGCTCCATGTAGACCTTGTCCGCGATGGTGGTGTCGGTCATGATGGTCGCGGGGTTGGAATTGCAGAGGATGACCTCATAGCCCTCTTCCTTTAAAGCCAGGCATGCCTGGGTGCCGGCATAGTCGAATTCAGCTGCCTGGCCGATGACGATGGGGCCGGAGCCTATGATAAGTACTTTCTTTACGTCTGTTCTTTTTGCCATTTTGATTCCTCCGATATATTTGAACTATCTTTTATATACTGTCCTGCCCTGATGAAGGGTCAGATAACATGCTCCGTAAAGCTCCATGCCCTCAAAGGGAGTCGCCCTGCCCTTGGAAAGGAACCTGGCGGGATCCACGGTGAACTTCTCGTTCAGATCCCAGACGGACAGGTCCATGGGATCGAGTGGAAGGCCGAACCTCTCCCTGGGCCTGGTGATCATAAGCTCCGCCAGCCTTTCGAGGGTGATGATCCCGGTCTTTACCAGGTGGGTGTAGCAGGCGGAAAAGCTGGTCTCAAGGCCGACCACTCCGAAGGCGCTCTTTTCAAGGCCTTTCGCCTTTTCCTCGGCGCTGTGGGGAGCGTGGTCGGTGATGATCATGTCGATGGTCCCGTCCTTTATGCCCTCGATGAGAGCGTCCCTGTCCTCAGCGCTGCGGATGGGAGGATTCATCTTGAACCTGCCGTCCTCCTGAAGCCAGCTGTCGTCCATTATGAGGTAATGGGGACCGGTCTCGCAGGTGACGTCGACGCCCTCTGCCTTGGCCTTTCTGATGATGTCTACGCTCTCTTTGGTCGAGATGTGGCAGACGTGGTAGGGACAGCCGGTCTCCTTTGAGAGCCTTACGTCTCTGACGATCTGGGCCCATTCGCTCTCGGAGCATATGCCCCTGTGGCCGTGGGCCCTGGCGTATTCGCCGTCGTGGATGTATCCTCCCTTGAGAAGATCGTTGACCTCGCAGTGGGCGACGATCATCTTTCCCAAAGCCTTGGCCCTCTTCATGGCCTCTCTCATCATGCCTTCGCTCTGGACGCCCCTTCCGTCGTCGGAAAAGGCACAGACAAAGGGCGCCATGGCGTCCAGATCCGCCAGCTCTTCGCCCTTTTCTCCCACGGTGATGGAACCGTAGGGGAAGACGTCTATGAGCCCGGCCTTTTTGATCGCCTCAAGCTCCGCGCTCAGGTGCTCGAGACTGTCCGGGACCGGATCCAGATTGGGCATTGCGCAGACCGAGGTGACTCCCCCCGCTGCCGCCGCCATCGAACCGGTCAGGATGGTCTCCTTATATGAAAAACCCGGCTCGCGAAAGTGCACGTGCACGTCGCAAAAGCCGGGAAAGACTGTGAATCCATGCCCCTCGGGAAGCTGGGAAGCCAGCATATCAAGGAGAGACTCCTCCCCTTTCATGCCGAAGAACCTGATATCTCTCAGATCGCAAGCCATGTCTGCTCCTTTCACGAAAAAAGCCCCGCCGATATGGCAAGGCTCAAGTATACGCACAAAGGAAGACCGATGCCGCGCACCGGAAAACCCGTATCACTCGATCTTGCCGATATCTCTGTATCGCCTTAAAGATCAATTTCGCAAGTATAGTATCACAGGCACGGGCTCATTACAAGCAAAAAGATCGTGGCCGGATATGTTTTTTTAAAAACTATTAGAGAGCGTCTTTCAGTCCAGCCTGAGGACGCTGATCACCGGTCTTTACTGCTTGGCGCACCCTAAAGGACAGGTATGGCCCTGCCTGCGGTCCTCAGCGCGGAAACGTCAAGGTTTCCATCGTCCAGGACCAGCTTTCCGTTGATCATGACTTTTCTGATGCCGAAGGGCTCCTCCCTGTCGGGGACGGCGCTTCTGATCTCGTCCTCGCTGAAGAAGGTCAGGTCCGCGTAACAGCCTTCCCTAAGGTAGCCGCGGTCCTTGAGCATGAAACGGTCCGCGGTCGCTCCGGTCATCCGCCTGATGGTATTCTCCATGGTGTCCCCGGTCCCCAGAAGAGAGTCTCTCAAAAACTTGGGGAAGCAGTCATAGATGGCGGGGTTCTGGACTCCGTGGTCCTCCACCCAGGCGTCGGTCATGTACAGGCAGCGGGGATCGTGCTCGAACTGGGAGATTATCTGGGGAGTAGAATAAGGCCCCATGTTGACCCTTCCCTTGAAGCCGCTTTTTTCGCAGAGCATCAGATAGGCCTTAAGGTCGCTTACGCCCTCTTCCTCGGCGATCTGATGGACGGACTTTCCCTCGTACTTTTCGCATCCCGGTCCGATGTAAGCGATGACGATGTCCTTAAAACCGAAGCCCAGGAGCGCGCTGCTGGCCTTGACGAGGGCCGCCAGCTTCAGCCTGTTGAAAGGCTTGTTCCTCTCTTCTTCGGACATGCCCTGATACCAGGCGGGAAGGATCACCGTGATGACCGAGACCCCCAGAAGCTCGTTGTAGATGTCGAACATGAGGTCGACGCCGCTGTCCTGAAGGTCCTTCATCATCTTCAGGAGCTCGTCTTTTTGGGCAAAGGAGCTGCGGCCGACGAAGATGGCGTGGGAGTAGTGGAGCTTGAGGGGCGTGCCTTTGGAGATCTCCGCCAGCTCGTCGAAGGCCCTTAGGATATGAGGCCTTCCTAGGATCTGGGGGTATGCCATGGATACCCTGGACTCCGCCCTGGGGTGGACGGTGAGAGGCTTGTCGTACTTTACGCACAGGGCCGCGACCTTATTTAGCTCGTCCACGTCCGCATAAAGGCCCGGCTCATACATCATGCCGAGAGAGATCCCTGCCGCTCCGTGCTGAAGGGCCTTCTCCAGGATCGCCAGCATCTCGGTCTCCTCTTTTTCGGTGAGCTTTCTGTTCTCGTTTCCCCCGACGGCAGCCCTGGCCGTGCAGTGTCCCGCAAGAGAAGCCAGGTTGCAGGGGATCTTCCCGTCGGTTTTTTCAAAGAACTCGGTAAAATCTCCGAATTGTCCGAAGGTGTCCTTAAAACTGAAAAGACCTCCGCCCATCTTGTCCATATACCTGCAGTCCGGCTCAAAGCCCGCGGCGGAGATGCCGCAGTTGCCGGCCACGAAGGTGGTGATGCCCTGCCTTACGAAGGGCTCGAAATACGGGAGAGGATCGTTCTTTAAGGCGAACCAGTCGTTGTGGGAATGGCCGTCGATGAAGCCGGGGGCTACGCAAAGGCCCGAGGCGTCGATGATCCTGTCCGCCTCATCCTCCAGGCCCTTCCCTATCTTCACGATCCTGTCGCCGTCTACCAGTATGTCTGCGGCAAAGGGAGCGCCCCCCGTACCGTCGTATATCCTGCCGTTTTTTATAAGCTGTCTCATGGTCTCCTCCGGGTCGGTTAACAAAACTCTTTTTCAAAGGATATCACAGAATATGTATGCACTGCAAATAAAAAATCCCGGATAAGGGTGCTTCCTTTCCGGGATCGGATATTTCGGCTGCTGCGCTTTACGCGTTCTTTTTGTCCAGGGTCTCCGGCATGGTCCTCAGCAGCGGGACCCTGACGAAGGCGTCCAGGCAGATGTATATCACGAAGACCCACATGGGGCCCACCCTGTCGTAGATGAGGCCGGCAAGAGAGGCCATGATGGCGGACGTTATCGCGTTGGTGAACTTGGTAAGGCCGATCCAGACTCCCATGACCGAGTTGTCGACCAGCTCCCTCTGGACCGCACCCGCGATGGGCGAGGTGATGTAGTAAAAGCCCAGAAGGCCGCCCGCCAGGATCAGCATGGAGTCGGACCTTGCGGTCATGAGGATGATCATGGAGCACCAGTACAGGGCGCTGGTGACGTAGAGGACCTTCTTCCTTCCCACCTTGTCTGCCATCGCTCCCGCGGGAAAGCCCAGAACGGTGGACATGACGGCGGACAGGGTTACCATGGTTGCGAGGACGGTGACCCCTCCCCCCTTGACCTCCTTGGCGAAGACCTGGAAATACGGGATGACCATGGCGACGGAAAGGTTGTGGATCGAGGCGATGGCCAGCCACTTTCTCGCGTTGTGATTGTTCTTGATGATGTCCCTGCAGATGGCGAGAGCGTTGCTGCCCATGGCCTTGCCGCTGACGAACCTGGTGTTGGTTAGCTTGAAGATGACCACCATGAGGGACATCAGGGTAAAGGCTCCTGCTATGAAGAAGAGCCACCTGTAGTCCGAGGCTCCGGCGTCGTGCTCGCTGACTCCCAGGATCCGGGTGAGGACGAAGGCCGCGATCATGGGGCCTATCATGCCCAGGATCCCCGCTCCCAGGGACTCGCAGATCATCATGCCTCTCGCCCTGTCGCAGGACTTAAGGCAGTTCCCGCAGATGGTGGCGCAGCTCTGGTTGGCCAGGCCCTGACCGAAATAGTACATGACCATGGCGATGATGCAGAAATGCCAGTCGGCGGCGAAGGCATAGATCATGTAGGAAAGAAAGAGCATCATGATCCCGAAGCTGTAGATCTTCTTGGGACCGTTGCGGTCGATGAATCCGCCGGCAAAGGGAGCCAGGAGGCCGCTCATCAGCATTCCCAGGCTGGTTATGGTGCCCAGCTGGGTCTTGGTAGCTCCCAGGGAGATGATGTAGATCGAAAGATACGGAAGGATTATCTGGTAGCCCAGCCTTTCCAGCGAGGTCCTGAGGACGGTGATCTTCCAGTCGGAGGCCTGGTTCTTCCAGAAATTAGGGATGTCGAGGATCATTTCCCAGAGGGACATTTCTTTTTTGTCGTTCATAGATATCTTCGTCGTTCCTTGCTTCGGACGGCCGCATAAAGAGCGGATCCGGCCCTTTCATCGCGAAATCGGATATGACCCGCGATCTATTATATATTTTAATATATCATAACTCAGTCCGGGCCTTGTGGCAACGATTGTTTCCTTCAAAACCAAAACAAAAAGCGGCAGGAAACGCCGCTAAATATCATTTGCCTAATATGCGCAGGGCCTCTTCAGTGATGGCAGCGGGACAGTCCGCAGAGTGCTCCGCTCCGGGAGCGGTGCCGAAACCGTACGCCGCGTGTATGAAGGGTATGCCCGCCTGCCCTGCCGAGATCATGTCCAGCTCGGTATCTCCTACGTAGACCGCCTGAGATACGCCGTTCCTTCTCATGATCAGGCTGATATTGTCAGCCTTGAGCAGACCGGTCCTTCCATACATCTCGTAGTCGTCGAAAAGCCCGTCCATGCCGCTGCCGGCAAGAAAGGCCTGAACGTAGCCGTCCTGAGCGTTGGTGACGATGAGGGTCATGAGACCGGCGTTCCTTAAGGCCATGACCGTTTCTTTAAGTCCGTCGTAGACCCTTCCGCAGTGGTCCTTGAGATACTCGTTCTCGTGCTTTTCGCACCGGTCCTGGACCAGCCGTCTGAATTCGATGGGGCTGTCCGGAAGGAGCCTGTCGAAGATGTCGTCCATGACGAGGCCCATGCAGTCCTGGATCTTCTTTTTGGTGACCACTCCCTTGAGGCCCAGGGCTTCGCAGGCCTCCAGCCATGCGGCTGCGACCTCTTCGGAGGAGTCCCATATGGTGCCGTCCATGTCGAAGATGACGGCCTTTTTCTTATCATCGCTGAACATGTTTAAGATTATATTTGCGCCTGCCCTTCATGTCAACTGCGGCCGTAGGGGCTCCGCTCCCGGACCATCTTCATTGGACAACATTGGACAACCTGGGCCCCGCGTACTATAATAAACTGTTTGGAGGAAGACCATGAACAGAGAACAGCTTTATAAGATGCTTGAGATCGATACCCCTGCCGATCTGGAATACTTCGAGCAGGTCGCGGATCTCATCGAATGCGGAGAATACATACCCGAAGAGCTCTTCAGCGAGGTCCTTTCCGGAATAAGGACCGAAGACGCGGGAGAGATCGCCGAAAACTATATAGAAGAGATATCCAACGCCCTGCCCGAGGACAGCGACGACATGGCGGAGCTTCTGGAGAACATCCAGAGCAGGCTCATGCTCCTCGCCGAAGGCATCGAGACCAAAGAAGGCAGGCGGAAGTTCACCGACGAGCTCTACCGGTTCAGACAGTGGTACACCGAGCCCTTCGGAGTCAGTCTGGACGGCCATCCCGCCAGCTTCCTTGAGGCGGTCACCGCCAGCAGGCTGGAAAAGCTGGGCCACGGCGGGAGCCACACCTATGACCTGGACAACAGGCTTGGATACGAGCTGGACGAGCTCACCATGGATCTCGGCCGCTTCAGCCCCATAGACGTGGCTGACTACGGCGATGAAGAAGACCCGGAGGAATAGACCATGAGGACAGTCGGTTATACGGTGATGATAAACAACAATCCCGTCACCATGAGCACCAGGAACATCAAAAAACTGGCCAGATTCTCCCTTAAGGGAAGATGGTGGGAGGCTCTTATCGTCGCCCTGGTCTTCACCATAGTAAATCAGGTCCCCCTTTACCTGGCCGATATGGTGAGGCCCGAGGGGGAAGGCTTCAGCCCCTGGGTATTCGCCTTCAATCTCCTGGCCATCGCCCTGACCGGTGCGGTGACCCTGAGCACCTGCTCCTACTACCTGGCCTTGTTCAGGCAGCAGCCCGCGACCCGAAAGACTTTCACCATGGGCTTTCGCTATTACGGCAAGGCCCTGATCCTGGGCTGCATCCAGTTCCTGCTCCAGACCCTCAGCTACCAGGGCGGTCTTTTCGTCAGCATCTTCGCCATCGTACTGATACTCAGGTACACCATGTCCTACTTCGTGCTGGCCGAGGAGCCTGAGAATTCAGCCCTGCAGGCTCTGGCAAAGAGCAGGTTCATCATGATGGGCAACAAGATGAAGCTCATCAGCCTGATACTGAGCTTCGCCGGCTGGTTCATACTGATCAGCTTCGCCGCGTCGGGAGTCCAGATCATGAGATTTCCCGCAATTATCGATGAGATGAACGCGTTCATGGAGACCATGAGGAACTCGGATCCCCAGGCCGTGATCAATATGGCTACGGCGGTGCCATCCCTGGCTGCCAGCGAGAAGGACGTTGTGGTCAGGCTCTTCGAGCTACTGAGCCCCCTGGCCCTCTCGGTATATTTCAACACCTCCCTCGCCTGCTTCTACGATCTGGCGTCGGGCAGCATGTTGACCGAAGATTGCGGGCAGGCGGGCTTCGGCGCGGGATACGGCGGCTCCGCCTACGGAAGGAATGACGACTATGACGGAAGATAACAAAAAGATATCAGAATATGTAAATGCCCTGAAGGACGCCGGACTTCTCGTCAGCGTCAGCGGCGCGGATCCCGAGGCCAGGATTGCCTCCGTGAGCTTTGATTCAAGGGAGGCCGGGCCCGGCACCCTTTTCATCTGCAAGGGCCTCAATTTCAAGGCCGAGTACGCCCTCTCCGCCAGGGAGAAAGGCGCCGAGTGCTTCGTATGCGAAAAGGCTCCCGCTGAGGGCCTTCCCTGCCTTATCGTCAGCGACGTCCGCAGGGCAATGGCGGTCTGCTCATGGGTCTGGTGCGGGAAGAGCTTTCTCGACTTTCCCCTCATCGGCCTCACCGGAACCAAGGGAAAATCCACGACCCTCTACTACGTCAAGGCGGTCTGTGAGGCCTGGTGCGCGAAGAACGGCCTGGGCCCCTTCGGATATATCTCGACCATAGACACCTTCGACGGCAAGGTCCTCTACGAATCCCACCTCACCACCCCGGAGGCTCCGGAGCTGGCCCAAAGATTCAGGAACGCCAGGGAAGCCGGCGTCTTTGCCATGGGCATGGAGGTATCCTCCCAGGCACTGAAATACGACCGCTGCTTCGGCCTCAGGTTCTCTCTGGGGGCCTTCCTCAACTTCGGCAGCGACCACATCGGAGACCTGGAGCACCCCACCATCGAGGATTATCTCCAGTCAAAGCTCAAGATATTCTCCTGCTCTGACCGGGCAATGATAGATCTGGACACCGAAAGGATCGAAGATGTCCTCAAGGCTGCGGAGGATGCTGCTCCCGCCGGAGGACTCATCTTCTATTCTCCTCTTGGGAACGATCAGGTCCTGGGAAGAAAGGCCCATTACGCCGCGCGTAACATCCGAAAAGAAAACGGCATGACCGTCTTTGAGGTCTGGGGAAGAGCCTCTCAGGACGCTCCCCTCTCCTTGATCACCGAGATCAGGCTCACCATGCCCGGCCTCTTCAACGCTGAGAACGCCCTGGCCGCCTTCGTGATCTGCAGCCAGCTGGGCATCCCCGCAGAAGACATAAGGAATGCTCTTCTCAATGCCAGAGCAGCGGGCAGGATGGAGCTCTACGAGGACAAGGAAAGAGACGTCACCGTCATCGTCGACTACGCCCACAACGAGCTGAGCTACGAGAAGCTCTTCGGCTCCTGCAAAAGCGAGTATCCCGGAAGAAGGATCGAGATAGTCTTCGGCTGCCCCGGAGGCAAGGGCCTCTCCAGAAGGGTCGAGCTTCCCAGAGTAACCGCGAAATATGCCGACTACGCCTGGATAACAGAGGAAGACCCCTTCATGGACGATCCGATGGAGATCTCCAAAGAGGTCCTGAACAACCTGCTGTCCTTCGGCGGACATGGCGAGATCATCGTGGACAGGGAGGCCTGCATCAGGACCGCCATCGAAAAGGCCGCTCCCGGAACGGTCATCATCCTTGCCGCCAAGGGAAGAGAGCTCTATCAGCACCGCGGCAACGAATACGTCAAGATCGTCTCGGACGCTGAACTTGCGGCAAAGTTGACGGGAAATGATTTCCTGTAAACCTATTCCTAAGGCCTCTGATCCAATGGTCTGAACGCAAACAAATACCCGTGCCGTTTTGAAAGCGGCACGGGCTTTTTTATGATCGGGACGTTCCCGCCCCGGATCAATAGATTATGTGGTTTATGACTCCCCTGATGATGAGGCTGTAGATGGGAGAAAGCAGCCTTGAAGGGAGCCTCAGCACCAGCATCATCATGAGGATGTATCTGCTGTTGTAATAGAGGGTCTTGTAGAAGGCCGAGTTCCTGAGGCCGAAAAGATCTCCGACCACCCCATACCCGTCGAGAGGCGGTATGGGAAGGAGGTTGAAGAGCATCAGGTAGATGTTGATGCTCACGATGTTGAAGAGCATCTCGATGACGATCCCCCCCACCGTCGAATAGGCGAAGGCGCTCTGAGCGATGAGAAACCTCAGGACCAGGGACACGGTCAGGGCTACTATCAGGTTCATGGTGACTCCCGCCAGGCCGACGATCAGCCCGTCCCGCCTGGGGTCCCTGAAATTGAGAGGATTGATCTGGACCGGACGTCCCCAGCCGAAGCCCAGGAACACCAGCGAGATGAGGCCCATGGGATCGATGTGGGCCCTGGGATCCAGAGTGACCCTGCCCTGGTAGAGGGGCGTATTGTCCCCGCACATCTGGGCGGCCTTGGCGTGGCCGAACTCGTGGAAGGACAGACCGATCATTATGGCCGGGATCACCAGCAGGGTATCCATGAACCAGTTGATCAGGCCTGAAGCGCCTCCGGTCATAAGCTCCATCAGGGGCCCTTCAAGTATAAAGACTATGAGAAGGATCAGCAGGAACCGGTCGCGCCTGAGCATCTCCATGAAATTTCTGAACATCTATGCCTCCTGCCCGATCACTTCGCCGTAAAGGCTGAAGGTCTGGGGCTTAGTTATCCTGACTTTGACCATCTTTCCGATAAGGGAGGGATCCCCGGGGAAGTCCACCACCCTGCCCGACTCGGTATGGCCGGTGAGCATGGTATCGTCGGTCCTGCTGAAGCCCTCGGTGAGGACGTAGAGCTCGGCGTCCCTGTATTTTTCGGCCTTTTCCTCCTGGATCCTGTGGATGGCGTCTATGAGCCTGTTGAAGCGCTCGTGCTTTACCTCTTCGGGGACCTGGTCCTTTCTCTCGGCGGCGGGAGTGCCCTGCCTCACAGAATAGATGAAGGTGAAGGCGGAGTCATAGCGGACCTCCTCCACAAGGCTCAGGGTGTCCTGAAAATCCTCCTCGGTCTCGCCGGGAAAACCGACGATGATGTCGGTGGAGATGGCGATCTCGGGGCAGGCCTCTCTAAGCTTTCTTACCAGGGAAAGGTACTTTTCCCTGTCGTAGACCCGGTTCATCTCCTTTAAGACCTTTGTGCTTCCCGACTGGACCGGCAGGTGGATCTGCCTGCACAGGTGCTTAAGATCCCTGAAGCAGTCGATCAGATCGTCGGAAAGATCCTTGGGATGGGAGGTCATGAATCTGATCCTCTCGATGCCCTCGATCTTGTCGGCCTCCCTGAGAAGCCCCGCAAAATCCAGATGAGGCTCGTCGGTCTTTGCGCAGTAGCTGCCCTCGACGGACCGCGCCCTGCCGTAGGAATTGACGTTCTGGCCCAGGAGCATGACCTCCTTGCAGCCGGACGCAGCCAGCTGCCTGAGTTCGCTGAGGACGGCCTCGGGCCTTCTGCTCCTCTCCCTGCCCCTGGTATAGGGGACGATGCAGTAGCTGCAGAAGTTGTTGCAGCCCTGCATTATATTGACGTAAGCCTTGAAATCGTAGGCTCTGGCCGCGGGAAGGCCTTCGGATATGGCCCTGCCCTCCTGCCAGATGTCGATGATGTGCTTCTTTTCGGACGAAGCATTTTTGAAAAGCTCGGGAAAGCTGGCCAGATTGTGGGTCCCGAAGGCGAGATCCACCCAGGAATACTTGGCCTTCAGCTGGTCGATGATGTGCTGCTGCTGCATCATGCAGCCGCAGACGCAGACCATCATGCCGGGCCTCGCTTCGTGGGGATTCTTCAGCTGGCCGAGGACGCCGAAGAACCGCTTGTCGGCGTTCTCCCTGACGCTGCAGGTGTTGAGGACGACGGCATCGGCACTCTTGGGATCCTCGGTATACACGTAGCCCATGTCCTCGAGCATGCCCGCTATGGTCTCGGAATCCCTCTCGTTCATCTGGCATCCGAATGTTATAACGTGATAAGTCTTCATAAGGTCCTCAGTATATCCTCGTTCTCGTGCTTCTTCTTTCTTCCCATGAGCATGCCCAGAGCGTCTTCTGCGGAGGCCTTCCCGTCGATGACGCCGCACAGGGCTTCGGTTATGGGCATCTCAACTCCCAGCTTTCCGGACAGTGCTGCAGCGGCCTTGGCGGTATACATGCCCTCGACCACCATGCCCACCTGCTTTACCGCGTCATCGGGAGATACCCCCTGGCCGATGAGCATACCGCAGCGGCGGTTCCTGGAGTGGACGCTGCCGCAGGTGACGATCAAATCTCCCATCCCGGAGAGTCCGGAAAAGGTATTGGAATCCGCTCCCATCCTCATGCCCAGCCTTATCATCTCGGTAAGGCCTCTGGTCATCAGGGCGGCCTTGGCGTTGTCTCCGCAGCCCAGACCGTCGGAGATGCCGGCGGCAAGGGCGATTATGTTCTTGAGAGCTCCGCCCAGCTCGACCCCGGCAAGATCCGTATTGGTATAGACCCGGAAGACGCTGTTCATGAAGGCGGTCTGGACGGCCTCGGCGTCCTCATCCGAAAGCGATGATGAGACTAGAGCCGCGGGGAGCCTTCTTCCCACTTCCTCCGCGTGGGACGGCCCGGAAAGGACCGCGTATCTTCCCCCGGGACGAAGGCGGGACGCCGCCTCGGAAAGCCTTTCAAGGGTGCCGCAGTCTATGCCCTTGGCCACGTTGACGGCAAGGGCGTCCCTGCCGAGACAGGGCGAAAGATCCTCGAATACTCTGGCAAAATGCTGGGCGGGCACCGCGAAGACGGCAAGCTCAGCCCCCGCCAGGGCCTTTTCAGCATCCGGTTCATATGCGATGCCGTCCGGAAGCGCTACGCCCGGAAGGTACCTTTCGTTCACATGGCGCTCCTTCATGTCAAGGAGCCTCTCCCTGTTCCTGTCCCAGAGGGCGACCTCGTGACCGTTGTCCGAAAGCACCAGAGCCAGGGCGGTCCCCCAGCTGCCGGCGCCGATCACCGCAGTTCTCATAAGTCTTTATCCTTCGGTCTATTTATACTTTGAAAAATCCAGCTTTGATTCCTCGCCCCTCATGATCCTTCCGATGTTGGAACGGTGCTTGAAGATGACGATCAGCGCCATTACCACCGAGAACGGAAAGAATGGCCTTGCGAGCCAGAGGCTGAGAAACGGAAGGCTCACCGCGGCCGCAACGGACCCGGCGGAGACCATCCTGGTGACGGCCATGACAGCGAGGGCGATGACCGCGACGGCGAGAGCGAGCTTGGGAGAAAGAGCCAGTAGAGCCCCGAGGCTCGCCGCGACTCCCTTTCCGCCTTTGAAACCGTAAAAGCAGGGCCAGATGTGGCCGCATATGACGGCGACCACGGCGACGCAGGCCCCGGTCTCTCCTCCGACTGCCCTTCCGATGAGGACGGCGGCAGCTCCCTTGATCACGTCGATGACGAGAGTCAGGGCCGCGGCCTTCTTACCGTAGGTCCTGAGCATGTTGGTGGTCCCGGCGTTGCCGCTGCCGTGCTCCCTGATGTCGGAGCCCTTGAGCCTGCTCATGATGATGGACGGGGAGATGTTCCCAAGAAGATAGGCGATGACCGCGCAGATTACCAGCTTACTCATCGGCCTTCTCTCCCTTCTCCCTGAACACGAACTTTATGGACGTGCCTTCAAAACCGTAGCCTTCCCTGATCTTGTTCTCAAGGTATCTGGAGTACGAGAAGTGCATCAGATCCCGCTTGTTGAGCTGGAAGGAGAAGAGAGGCGGCTTCACGCCCACCTGGGTGCAGTAGTATATCTTGAGCCTCTTGCCCTTGTCCGAGGGCGGATTGTTCATCATGACGGCGTCGGCGATGAGGGCGTTGAGCTGGCCGGTGGAGACCCTCATGGCCCTGTTCTCCGCAACTGCCTTCGCCTTCTCTATGACAGGAAGGAGCCTCTGTCCCTTGAGGGCCGAGGTGAACATGACGGGAGCGTAGTCCATGAACTGGAGCTCTCCCTTGATCTTTCTGGTCATGTCGCGCATGGTATTGGTCTCTTTCTTGACCAGGTCCCACTTGTTGACGACGATTATGATGCCCTTCCCCGCCTCGTGGGCCATGCCGACGATCTTCTTGTCCTGCTCGGTCAGGCCTTCCTGGGCGTCGAGGACCATCAGGGCCACATCGCAGCGCTCTATGGCGGCGATGGCTCTCACCACGCTGTATTTCTCGATGTCTTCGGTGACCTTGGTGCGGCGGCGGATGCCCGCGGTATCGATGAGGGTGTAGCGGGTCCCTTCGTGCTCAAAGGGAGTATCGATGGAGTCCCTTGTGGTGCCGGCGATATCGCTGACAATGACCCTTTCCTCGCCGAGAAGGGCGTTGACGATGGAGGATTTTCCGACGTTGGGCTTTCCGATGACCGCGATCTTCACGTCCTCGTCGTCTTCCTCTTCGAAGTGGTCCTTGGGGATGCGGGCGAGGATCTCGTCCAGCAGGTCTCCCAGGCCCAGCATGTTGAGGGAGGAGATGGGGAACGGGGTCCCCAGCCCCAGCTCGTAAAGGTCGAAGAGATCCCCGTAGAACTTGGGATTATCGACTTTGTTGGCGACCAGTATGACCTCTTTGTTCTTTCTTCTCAGAAGCTCCGCCACGTCCCTGTCGGAGGTGGTGAGCCCCTCCCTTCCGTCGACCAGGAAAAGTATGACGTCGGCCATGTCCATGGCGATCTCGGCCTGAGCCCTCATCTGGGCGGGGATGACCTCCTCCGAATCCGGCTCGATGCCTCCCGTGTCGATGAGCATGAAGGTCCTGCCGGACCACTCGGCCTCGGCCACGATCCTGTCTCTGGTGACTCCGGGCGTATCCTCTACTATCGAAAGTCTTTTCCCTATTATTTTATTGAAGAACGTGGACTTGCCCACGTTGGGGCGTCCGACGACTGCAACTATCGGTTTGCTCATAGGTGATCCTCCTGCTGTTTTCTGACAGCCTGCGGTCCGCTCTCAAAGAGAGCATATTCTCAGACATTATATTATGCACTAAAGATGCGGAGATTTCAAGGATAATTGCGGTCCGGGCCATCCGCAGGGCCCGGGACACCAATGCGAGGCTCATACACAGACCTGTTCACATTATTCCCAAAAGAACGATAATTGTTACCATTGTAATTGAGTTGGCAGCGTTTTATAATATATTTGCATTATTGGATGTTAACTAATCAAATGTAAACATACGGGAAATTGTTTTTTCCGGTTTTTTGAGATCGACGGATACCGACAGACCGATCAACAATGCCCCACCCCTTTCATGACTGCAGCAAAGGAGACGGGAAGATGGGAAGTAAAAGAGATGAATACATCAGCAAAGCGATCGAGCTGATGGGGGTCTACGGCATCGAAGGGATCTCAGTCCGAAGGCTCACCGACAGCCTCAACGTATCGGAGGCGGCGCTCTACAGGCACTTCGAGAGCAAGGAGGCCCTCCTTTCCGAGGCCTTCCTCACCATCGACAGAAAGCTCACCGATATCTTCGTGAAGACCGTTTATCTCAACGGTTTTTCCGGCCAGCCCTTCAGGGGCATCTTCAAGGAGGCCTGGAAAGGCGTGTTCGAATACCTCCTCGCAGGCAGGAACGAGACCGCTTTCATAACCAGGTTCCTCTGCTCATCCATGTACACCCCGGACGTGTGTTCCAAGCGGGCCATCATGACCGATGAGTTCAGACACGTGCTCCAGCTTTGCAGGGATCACCTGGCCGACGGGGACGGAGAGTTCTACACCATGAGGCTCCACTCCCTGATGAACATCACCGTGACCTTCGCCTATGCCCTGTTCAGCAGGACGTCCGACGCGGACTCGATCTCCTCGCACGATATCTACTGGCCCATGCTCTCCGAGATCATCGATACTATCTTTAAGGACAGGATCTCCGAGTAGCCCGGCAATAACATAAGCACCTTAAGGAGGCGTCATGACGTCTCCTTTTTTTCGTGCGGCAGCGGGGCTTTGAGCGCTCCGTTCCACCAAATATGCCGCTTCCACTTGACCATATGTCTATATGTGGTACAATTAATCATTAATATGGAGGTATATGCATGAAAGTTGCAGTAGTAGGCGGAGGAAAGCTCGGCACCACCATAACCGAGGCTCTCTTGGGCGGGAACAACGAGGTCACCGTCATCGATTCCAACCCCGAGAAGCTCCAGAAACTGAGCGACCGCTACGATATAAGGCCTGTCGAAGGTAACGCCATCGAAACAGGCGTACTTAAAGATATAAACATCAGTTCCTATGACATCCTGATCTCGGCCACGGACAGCGACGAGCTCAACATGGTCATCTGCCGCTTCGCCAAAGAGCTGGGATGTCCTCAGGTCATAGCGAGGGTAAGAGCTCCCGAGCACGTCGCCCAGGAGGACTTCATCAAGCGCTCCATGAACATCGACTATGTCGTCAACCCCGACATGGCCTGCGCTCAGGAGATATACAACTATCTCACCCAGAAATACAGTCTCACCGGGGGCAAGCTGGTCACCGGCAAGACCGCCATCCTCGAATGCGGTGCGGAAAAGCTCCCCGGCCTTGCGGGCAACGCCCTTAAGGACCTGGGCCACAGGCTCGAGGGAGTCCTGATCGCCGCCATCTCAAGGAACGGCAAGATCATCGTCCCCAACGGCAGCACCGTCCTCGAGCCCGCGGACACCCTCTACATCATAGGCACCGAGAAGAGGATCAACGAGATCGGCGCCAAGGTGAGAAGAGGAAGAGAACACACCTCCGTGAGGAGGGTCATGCTTGCTGGAGGCGGAAAGACCGGATTTTATCTTGCCCGCATGCTCTCCAACGCCGGCATCAGCGTAAAGATCATCGAAAGAGACAGGGAGCGCTGCGAATATCTGTCCGGCCAGCTGGAAGAGGCTCTGGTCCTCAACGGAGACGCCACCGACACCAGCCTCCTCGCAGAAGAGAACCTGCAGGGCATGAACGCATTCGTCGCCGTCACCGGCTTCGACGAAGAGAACCTGCTCCTCTCCCTCATCGCCAAGCGCAGCGGAGTCGAGGACGTGGTCACCAAGGTCAGCCGCAACAGCTACGGCAGCCTGACCGAGAGCCTGGGCGTGGATATGATCATCAACCCCATGGAGATGTGCGCCTCCAACATCCTGCGCTACATCGAAAAGGAAGGCATCGTGATCTTCTCCAAGATCATCCAGGGACAGGCCGAATTCGTCGAGATCTTCGCCGAAAGGAACATGATCCTCACCGAAAAGCCCCTCTCCGCCCTTCAGCTGCCCCCCGGCGTGCTGATCGCCTCCGTCCACAGAGGCAACGACGTGATCATCCCCAAGGGCGACACCCATATATCCGCAGGCGACAGGGTCATGATCCTCTCCCTGCTCTCAAGCACCGCGCTTCTTGAATCCCTGCTCAAAAAGAGAAGATAGCAAATGGTACTGAACAAGAAGCTCGTAATAAAAGTATTATGCGCCGTCATGGCCCTGGTGGGCTTTCTGATGCTGATCCCCTGCGCGGTCTCGCTGATCTACGGGGAGACGGTCTCCGCCCGGGCCTTCGCGGTATGCGCCGTTCCGATGATCGCGGCTGGCTACGCCGCCTTCAGGCTGACCAAAGCGCCGGATACCAACGCTCTGGGCCTTAGGGACGGCTTTTTCATCGTGGCCAGCGCCTGGTTCGTCCTGTCCCTTCTCGGCTCCCTCCCCTTCATGATTTCGGGGACCATCCCCAACGTGTTCGACGCCTTCTTTGAGACCGCGTCGGGCTTCACCACCACCGGAGCCAGCATCCTGCCCGGCGTCGAGGATCTTCCCAAGGGCATGCTCTTCTGGAGGTCCTTCACCCACTGGGTCGGAGGCATGGGGATCCTGGTCCTGACCATCGCGATCCTGCCCGCCCTGGGCATCGGAGGCCAGAAGATCATGAGGGCGGAGACCACCGGTCCTTCCATGGACAAGATGACCTTCACCTTCAACGACACCGCCAGGAGCCTCTACCTGATCTATTCCGCCATGACCGTCATCGAGGTGGTGCTCCTGCTCATCTCGGGCATGGATCTTTATGACTCCCTGGTCTACACCTTCGGGACCGTTGGCACCGGCGGCTTTGCCACCAAGAACGACGGCCTCGCCGGATACGCGGTGAGCTCTCAGATAATAATCGCGGTATTCATGATGCTGGCAGGCATCAATTTCAACCTGTACTATCTGTGCCTCAACAAAAAGGCAGGACAGGCGCTGAAGGATCCGGAGCTCAAATGCTACCTGGGGATCACCGGAGGCTCCACCCTGTTCATAATGGTCATGCTGATCATAAGCGGCCAGGCTGCAGGGATCTTCGATTCCTTCAGGCTGGCGTATTTCCAGGTCACGTCCATACTGACCACTACAGGCTACAGCACCTTCAATTTTGACCTCTGGCCCCTGCCGGCCAAGGTGGTCCTGATGATGCTCATGTTCATCGGCGGCTGCGCCTCCTCCACCGGAGGCGGAATGAAGGTCATAAGGGTCATGATGGCATTCAAGATCGCCTGGCGCGGCGTCCAGAAGAGGATACATCCCAGCGCTCTGGCGCCGGTAAAGATAGGCGGAAGGATCGTCCCTCAGGACATCATGAGGTCGGTGAGCGAGTTCCTGATCCTCTACCTCGCTACCCTGCTCTTCGGCACCGTTCTGGTGAGCCTTGAAAAGGTCAGTCTTATGACGGCCTTCACCTCGGTCCTCGCCTGCTTCAGCAACATCGGCCCCGGCTTTGAAGCGGTGGGGCCCGCCATGAATTTCGGTTTCTACAGCGGAGCGACCAAGCTCTTCCTTTCGGTACTCATGATCGCGGGACGCCTTGAGCTCTTCACGATCTTCCTCATGTTCACACCGGCCTTCTGGAGCAAGAGATAATGCAGAGCGTAAACAGATCAAATCAGAATAAGATGCGTCTGGTGAGCAGCATCTGGCTCGCCGCCTGCATTTTGGGGAGCCTCCCCTACCTCATCACAGGCTACGCGGACAGCCCGGTCTCGGCCTTCTTCCTTTCGGTCTCGTCCTTCACGACCACGGGAGCAAGCCTTGGCAGCGGCCTTGACGGAGGACTTCTTCTCTACTATACGGCCTGCCAGTGGCTGGGAGGCCTTGCAATACTGGTCTTTCTGAGCTCCCTGCTTCCCTCGGTGGACAGCGACTCAAAGAGCGGCCTGGACAGCAGCTTCGCGGGAAGGAGCTTCTCCGAGGTCATCAAGAGCCGCGAAGGCAACATGCTCTTTCTCATCTACGTCTCCATCAGCCTCATCATGTTCATCGCCATGGTGTGCCTTGGCCACGTGCCTCTCGAAGCCCTGGAGCTGACCCTGACCGTCTGCTCCACAGGAGGCCTGGGAGGGACCGCCTTCTCCGCCATCGACGCGGGGATCAAGGGGACCGGCGCCATCTGCATCGCCTCGATGATCCTCTCCACCATAAGCTTCACCGTATACGCCAGGCTCATCAGAAGGGACTTCGCCTACGTGAAAAAGAACACCGAGCTCAGGGCCTACGCCTGCCTTCTGGTCTCCTCCACCCTGCTGATCTGCGCGGCCAACCGGATAAGCGGAGTCATCCCGGATATTTGGCAGAGCTTCAGAGCCGCGGGCTTTCACGCGGTTTCCTTCAGCAGCACCACCGGCCTCACCAACGGAGACATCAACAGCTGGCCAGCCTTCTCCAAGGCTGTCCTCTGCATGCTGTCCTTCTTCGGGGCTTCTTCGGTATCCACCGGCAGCGGCATCAAGCTGATCAGGATCATCATCGCCTTGAAGGCCATCCGCAGGAGCTTCTACAGGAGGATCCACCCCAGGGTCGTCATGTCCCTTCGGATCAACGGCAAGGCCATTTCCGACGACACCGTGGACCAGGTCATGTCCTTCATCATCCACTACGCCCTGCTCTTCCTGGCAGGCTGCTTCGTGTTCTCCTTCAGCGCCCCGGATCTTGAGACGGCCTTCTTCAGCTCGTCATCCCTCATCAACAACCTGGGATCCGGCTTCGGAGCGGTGGGAGCGGAATGCGGCTACGATTTTCTCGGGCCTTTCGGAAAGCTCTTCGGATGCTTCCTCATGCTGGCGGGACGCCTTGAGATCTACGCTCTCATGCTCCCCTTCAGCCGGGACGGCCGCAAATAGTTAAGGAATTCTTAAGACCATATTACGAATATTAATTCGATCCTAAAAAGCTCCGTCATCCATTGAACGGAGCTTTTTTTCGTAGTTTAATATGGCAAAGACCGCGTCAGCCCGGCATATGCGGTCATCGGAAAGGACTTTCAGATGATAAACTTCAACAAGGATTCCTTCTGGAACCTGCATCCCATCGATAAGGAGAGCGTAAGAGAAGACGTCAAGGGCCTTCTCATCGAAGGCGAAGAGATCATGCAGGCCTTCAAGACCATAAGAGACCAGGTGATCTTCACCACCAAGAGGATCATCGCGGTGGACGTCCAGGGCATCACCGGCATGAGAAGATCCTTCTCGTCCATGCCCTACTCCACCATCCAGTTCTTCACCATCCAGACCCCCGGCTTCATCGAGCTGGTCCACGATTCGGAGCTTCTGATCTACTTTTCCAACGGTTTCAAGGCGAACTTCGAATTCTCCGGCACCGTCGACATCGGAGAGATCTGCAGGACCATCTCAAAGTACACTCTCGGATAAAAGGAGGAAGACATGTTCTACAAGCACGGAAGGATCCCCGGCAGCATGAACAGGACCGGTCAGATCATCGCCATATCCCTGATGCTCATCGCCCTCATCACCATCTTCGTCCTCGCCGTCAGAGGCTACAACGCGGTAAAGAACGTCTTTACCCCCAAGGTGGAGCGAGTGGAGGTCGAGGTGGTAAAGGAGGTCCCGGTCACGAAGTATGTCGAGAAAGAGGTCGTGATCTCCGGAGAGACCATCCAGTCAGGGATCAGGGAGATTGGAAAGCTCTGCACCGCGGAGTATTTCTTCACCCACGTCTCAAGCTTTGAACAGAGCTCAAAGCTCAACACCGAGACTCAGATACCGGGCACCAATATCATCTTCCCCGATATAACCATACCGGGGACCACCAAGACCTTCGCCTACAGCTACGACGGCAGCATCAAGGCGGGAGTGGATTTCACGGGCATAATCATCGAAAAGGACGACGCGAAGAGGACAATATCGGTGACCATCCCCGAGCCCGAGATCATCAGTTCGTCGGTGGATCCCGACTCCTTCAAGCTCTACGACGAGAAGGCCGGCCTCTTCACCAGGATCAAGGTCACCGACGTAACGGACAGCTTCGCCAGCCTTATCAAGGACGAGGAACAAAAAGCCCGGGACAAGGGTATACTGACCCAGGCCCAGGACAATGCTAAAAACCTGATAGAGAATTTTATAAGGAACACCTACGGAGTGCAGGGCTTCGACGTAGCGGTGAAGATCAGGCTCCGGTAAATGCCTTAGAACACTTCGATCCTCTGGACGTAGTCGTAGGGATCGCCCTTGACCAGTTTCAGGACGAAGCCGAAGCGGTCCACCTGAGTGCTCCTGTAGAAATCGCCGGAGGGGAAATCCTTCTGCCTGGCGGGGTCGAAGAACTTGGCCCCGCTGGTCTTTTTCATAGCCTCGATGCGGCTGTCCAGCTCTTCCTTTTTCATGGGGCAGCCATCCAGCAGGCTCTTGATGTACTCGGCGCAGAGCACGTCCTCGTCGGTGTCCTCGGCGCCGCTGAGGCCCATGGCGACCAGGGAGACCTCCTCTGCTCCGCTCCTTCTTATGTATTCCGCGATGGCGGAGGCGTTGACCAGGCTGCCGGTCAGGATCTCGTCCGCCCCGGAGGCGCTGGCGATGCCCTGAGTTCCCGCGCTGGTTGTGTGCATGACCTCCCTGCCTATCACGTCCGCCCCCTCGATCTGGGTAGGCGAATTGCCGAAGTCAAAGCCGGGAAGGATGATGCCTCCCCTCTCTCCCACCAGGATGGCGTCCGGATGGGTCTTTTTATATTCCAGCGGAAGCTCGCTGCTGGCCACCGGCATGATCTTCGCGGCTCCGGCCGCGGCAAGATAGGCCTCCACGGAGAAAGCCCTGAACACGTCGATGATCACCGCGGTGCCCCGCGCTTTTTTAGCGCCTTCTATTAGATGAAGGATCCTTACGTTCATTACTGCTCCTTTTCTGTGATATCTTCCTCGTCGTCCTCGTCGTAATCGCTGGGCAGGATCTCGATGGTCTCGAAGATCTCGTCCAGAACGGTCTCTTCGTCGGCGACGGGACTGTCCACGAACACCGGCTTGTAGACGACCTTGATGCTGGCCATCTGGGCCGCGTCCACCCTGTCAGAGATCAGATCCCTTCTCTCGAACCAGGCACAGTCGACGAACTCCCACAAAAACAGCCAGTAGAAGATGAAGGAGGCCTCGGAGAGCGCGGTGTTGGCGTCCAGCACACTGCCCCACTTCATGATCAGTATGGCGAACAGAATGCCCATGACCAGCAGGGTGATGGATTTCTTCGCGTTCTGCTCCAGTATCAGCTGGCAGTCACCCAGCTTTAAGGCGTAGTAGTCGGCGATGGTCGCCTCGATCACGTCCTTCTGCTCCTGGCTGAAGCTGGTGCCGCAGATCTCAAGGACTATGGGATATTCGGTGGGGACGTACATGGCGTTGGACTCGATGAATCTGGCGAAGGAATCGTTGAGCCACTCGTAGCCCGCGACGGAATAGGGATCTATGATGTCGTAGTATCCCTTGACGTTGCACGATATGTAGGCAAGACCGTTCTCGACGTAGAAATCCTTGACGTATTTGCTGACGTCGACCCTCTTCTTGCTGAATCTTCTGAGATTTTTCCTGAGCCTTGCGCTCTGTCTTCTCTTTTCAAACATGGCGTCACCTTGTAATTGCGCGGTCTTCACGCTTTTATACCACATCGGCGGGATTTTTTCAAGAAAGACGCGCTATTCGCCTTAAGCCCTGCGCCTACCCGTCCTCGGACAGGGCAAACAGGGGCGAATCTATGGCGATGACGTCGTCCGCGGGGATCTCGCTGCCGTCGGAAAGTATCAGGAACCGCCTTCTTCTGTCCAGCTTCTTTATCATCCCCATGCGCTCCAGGGTCCTGCCGCCCTTCTTCCGCTCGTCCGGGGCGAAATAGGTGATGCGGGAAGGGGGCGCGGAGCTTCCGGCGGAAAGGATCAGGCCCAGCCTTCTGTCCAGCTCCGCCCTGCTCTCTTCTGTTAGAAGGGCCTTGGACTCGGTGAGCCTTGCTGTCTCTTCTATGACCGCTTCGTAGCCCGTAAGCGCCGCGAAGGGTGCGAACTGGGCTGCCCTGTCCGTCCTGTCCATGGGCTTGTGCTTCCTTGAGACCGGATGGGGAAGGGCTATGATATCCTCGTAGGGAAAAGGATCTCTGCTCACTTTCTGTGGCCTCCTATCTGCCCGTTCCTCTTGGCCGCGGTGGCCCCTTCCTCCAGGTTCATGCCTCTTAGTATCGAATTCTTTCCGTATCTTTCCCTGATGGCGAGGAGGGCCTCCTGGACCCGCCTTTCATCCTTGAGCTTCTGATCCTCCTCCGCCCTGCGGGCGTCCTCCTTATTTATGTCGGTAAAGATGCTAAGCTGCTCCTCTCCGCTCCCTTTGGGAGCCTCGCTCTCGGGAAGAGTGCCGTTGGCGACCACGTACATCCTTCTCACCGTGAACCTTGGATCGACGATGCGGTCAAAGAGCTCGGTGACCGCGGAAAGGATCATGTCCGTCGACGACGTATATCGGTCCAGATTGATGCTCCCGTGGGCCATCTTGGGGACCAGTCTGCCGTACCAGTCAGACGCCACCGTGCCCGCCAGGGCGGCCTTGAGGGCAGGCTTGTTCACGTTCTCCACGTCGTATCCCACGGTTATGACCATCTGTTTGGTGACCAGCCCCTTGGAGACCAGATCAAGGCTGAGAAGGTCCGCCATCTCCCTGATGACCAGCCGCGCCTTGGAGAATTCATATGGTCCCTCCAGCACCTGCCCCGTGCTCAGGCTCCCAGACTGGGGCCTGTAGGTCTTTATATCCTTCATGGTGCAGGGCTCCCATCCCCAGGCGTGGTCGATGAGAAGCTCCGCGTTGACGCCGAAGAGGTCGTAGAGCAGCTGCTCGTTGTAGAAGTCCGAGGGAGATCCGATGGAGCACCTCGCAACGTCGCCCATGGTATAGATCCCCCGCTGCTCCAGCTTTGAGGCGTAGCCCCTGCCTATCCTCCAGAAATCGGTGAGAGGCCTGTGATCCCACAGGAGCCTGCGGTAGCTCATCTCGTCCAGCTCGGCGATCCTGACCCCATCCTTGTCGGGAGGCATCTTCTTGGCGACGATGTCCATGGCGATCTTGCAGAGGTAGAGGTTGGTGCCGATGCCGGCGGTGGCGGTGATCCCCGTCTGGGAGAGGACGTCCCGGATCATGGTCATGGCCAGCTCCCTTGCGGTCATGCCGAAGGTCTTGAGATAATCTGTGGCGTCGATGAAGACCTCGTCGATGGAATAGACGTGGATGTCCTCTGGGGCTATGTATTTAAGATAGGTCTGGTATATGGAGGCGCTGCACTCCATGTAATGGGCCATCCGTGGAACGGCGACGATGTAGTCCAGCTCAAGGGACGGATCCGAAAGAAGCTCGTCGTGATAAAAGGACTTTCCCCTGAAGGTCCGGCCGGGGGCCTTCTCGCGCCTTTGGGCGTTGACCTCCCTGACCTTCTGGACCACCTCAAAAAGCCTGGGCCTTCCCGGGATCCCCCAGTATTTCAGGGATGGCGAGACTGCCAGGCATATGGTCTTTTCGGTCCTTTCGGCGTCGGCGACCACCAGGTTGGTGTTCAGGGGATCCAGATCCCTTGCGGAGCATTCCACCGACGCGTAGAAGGATTTCAGGTCTATGGCGATGTAGCTTCTTTCTTCCATGGCCCCTCCTTCCGATATTTTATCATAAAAAAAGGCGGCATTGAATGCCGCCGCGAACAAAAGTTCATCTCAGGGTCTACTTCAGATTCAGAAGCACCAGGGCCACCGTGATGACCGCCACCGCGATCTTCTTCTTTTGGCTCAGCCTCTCCCCGAAGAGGAGGCTTCCCGCGATGAACAGGGCCAGCATGGTCCCGATGCAGTTGACCGGGAACGCCACCGTGGCGGGGACCGTCGTCAGGGAATAGAGCATGAATCTCGCGGAATAGTAATTGGGGACTCCGATGATCACTCCCGCGATCACGTCGTAGAGCTTCACGGGGGTCCTCTTTACGACCAGCACCGCCAGAGTTGAGAGCATGGCGAAGCAGAAGTTGTAGAAGAGGAAATGATCCTTCATGGAGCCCTCCCCCATCTTGTCGAAGATGTTGGACATGGCCGAGGTCATGCCGCTGGCGAACAGATTGGCGAAGAGCATGAGCTTGAGCAGCTTGGGATCCTTGGTCTTTCCAAGCTCGGTGAGATTTCCCCGGCCTCCGTCCGAATTGATCAGGAAGATCGAAGCGATGGCGAGGGCAAAGCCCAGGATCTGAAGGAGCCCCGGCCTTTCGCCGAAGACGATGACTGCCATGGACGTAGGCACCAGCACCCCCAGCTTGCTGAAGGTGGAGCTGAGGATTATGCCGCTGGTGGCGAAATTCCACTGGGAGATGGCGAGGCTGACCAGGAAAAAGACTCCGCTTATGAACCCGCATAGCAGAGTAAAGCCCAGGCTGCCCGAATCGGGGAAGAGAGGCTGGGCTCCCATGTACCAGCGGGCGAGGCCTATGCACACGAAGTAATTGGTGATGAACATCACCATGCGCTCCGAGATCCTGTCCTCGAACCATCTCATGAGGACGGACATCAGAGTGGAGCATAAGATCGAAAGGATGAGATATATCATTGCTTCGGGCCTCCTTTGCTGCAGCCTGATCTGCCGGCAGCCTTTGAGACTGCCCAGAAAAATGCCTTGACAAGGCTGAGGCCCAGGGCAATGGCAAGGGCCCACTGAAGGGTCGTGCTGCCCCTGAATTTTATCATGGTCTCGTTCTTGTTCACCGCTGCCTGCATGGTGTAGTACAGGGATCCTCCCGGGACCAGCGGCACCGCCGCCGGGATGAAAATGACGGTTGAAGGAAGCCTGAGCCTTCTGGCCAGGACCTCGGAGTAGACCGAGACGAATGCCGTGGCCGCCAGCACCGCAAAGAAGGTCCCGCAGTTGAGTTCCTCCAGAAGAAGATAGAACGCCCAGCCCAGAAGGCCTCCGAACGCGGCGGCGAATATGAGCCTCCTGCGCTCATTGAAGACGAGGGCGAATCCCAAAGATCCTAAGAAGGCGGTTATAAGCTGGACTATCATATATGCCACCCCCTCGAGATCATTATGGCGAGCATGAAGCCTCCGGCGATGGCCCCGGCCTTGACGAGGCTGTCCATGAGCCTCATGGAGCCTGACAGGGTGTCTCCGATCAGGGTGTCTCTCACCGCGGTGGTTATGGCGATACCCGGGATCAGCAGCATTATGTCCCCTATCATTATCATGTCGCTGTTAAGGGACGGGATGAACGCGCAGAGCCCGCATATGCAAAGGCCCGATATGAACGAGGCGGCCAGGTTGAATATCACGGCCCCGGGGAAGTATTCTGAAGCCTTGAGCTGCATGAAGCAGATCAGGGCGGCGACCAGAGCGGCCGCTATGCCGTCGGCGAGACGGCCTCCGAAGAACACGGCAAAAGAGCCCGCCGCTATCATGCTCCCGACGTAAAGACGCCAGGGAGGAGGCGCGATCTCTTTCACCTTTTCCAGCCTTCGCTCCAGCTCCTCCAGGGGCACGGGGTTTGCGCAGCACTCCCTGCTCAGCTCGTTGAGAGCTTCCAGCTTGATGAAGTCGTTGCCGCCGGATCCCTCTATGCGCCGGGTCTGGGTGACGATGCTGTCGTCTCCGAAGCGGGCGGTGAGGACTATGCTGGAGGTTATGGCAAAGGTGTTCATCCCCTTGGCTCCGTAGGCCCTGCCCATGCGGTCAAGGCTGTCCTCCACGCGGTTCACCTCTGCCCCGCTCTTGAGCATCATCTCACCGATATCAAGAAGGAGCTTAAGAAAATAGTTTTTGTTTATGTTGTCAGATAGCATATTTTAAAGTGTTCTGCGGACAGACCGCAGCCTAGATCATGCCCAGTTCTTCGCTTATGAGGACGCATTCGTCGCAGCCGAAGTTTTCGTCCGCGAAATATATCTTTTGGCCGGAGGCGTCCTTTCCGGCGATCACGGTGCATCTTCCGTAACCGTGGCAGACCCTTAAGTCATCGATCTTAAGATCCTTTATGGTGAACTCCCCGGTCTTTATGACCTGGTCTTCGTCAGCGGGATCCGCTTCAAATGAGATCCGGCCCTTTTCCCTTCCGTTGCACGTGATCAGGATCTCTGTTCCGATGATCTCGATCCCGACGTCGGCAAAGCGCCCGGTCCCGGCATAGGTGCCGCTGATACCCATGGTCCAGTCGTAGGGGACATCCCGCTCCGCTCCGGAAAGCTCCCCGTTCTCCGGGGACGTCAGGACCTGCCAGCCCTGGCCTTCAGTCCTGCCCAAGGGCTCTTTCGCTTCGATATCGCATTCCTCGGGGAAGGACGGAGCATCCTCATCGGGACCGTAGAGATCCGGCATGGCGCCCTCAAAGACCGCGGAAGCGCAGCCGGTGTCCCTGAAAGCGGAGGGACCTATGCTCTCGATGCCGCCGGCAAAGACCGCTCCGGTGATCCCGGTGCAGCCCTCAAAGGCTCTTTCGCCGATTACGGCAAGGGACTCTGAGAACCTCAGATCTCCTGAAAGCCCGGTGCAGCCGCTGAAGGCCTGATCCCTGATATTGACCAGCCCTTTTCCGCCCTCCAGCGATGAAAGGCCGCTGCAGCCGTAAAACGCCCACGATCCGATGGAGAGGGTCCCGTCGGGGATCTCCAAAGGTCCGGCAAGCCCGCTGCAGTAAGAGAACGCGCCGGCTCCGACTGCCCTGAGTCCCTTAGGAAGGACCAGCCTGCCCCTGAGCTCTCCGCAGCCGGAGAAGGCATCCTTGCAGATGTATCTCAGGCTTTCGGGAAGCTCGAGGCCCCCGAAGCCGCAGTCCTCGAAGGCGCAGCTGTTCACCACCGCGATCCCTTCGGTGATCGTCAATGTGCCGGAAAGCCCCGTGCAGCCGCTGAAAGCGTAGCTTCCGATCTCTCTGAGGCCGGTCCCAAGGCTCAGGCTGCCGTCAAAGGCGCTGCCCCTGAAAGCATTTTCTCCGATAACTGCTACCCCATCCGGGATGACCAGCCCTCCCGAAAGCTTCAGGCAGCCGGAAAAGCAGTTGTCCGGGATCTCCGTCAGGCCTTCCGAAAGGATCAGCTGGCCGTCAAGGCCGCTGCAGCCGCTGAAGGAGTAGTCTCCTATGGACGTGAGGCTGTCAGGCAGGGTCAGGCTTCCGGTCAGACCTTCGCAGTTGTGGAAGGCGGTCCTTCCGATGGCCTCAAGGCCCTCGGGAAGCCGGATATCTCCGGTAAAGCCGCAGTATTCAAAGGCTCCCTCGCCTATCCTCACCCCATCCTCAGGCAGGGTCAGACCGCCCTTAAAGCCAGAACAGCCCGAAAAGCAGTAGTCCGGGACCTCCTTCACCCCGTCCGGGATGAACAGACTGCCCGAAAGACCGCTGCAGCCGTAGAAGGCGAACTCTCCCAGCTCCGTCAGGGTCGACGGCAGCGTGAGAGTCCCCTGCATCTCACTGTGGCTGTAGAAGGCGGACCCGCTGACGGAGGTTATGCCCTCTTCTATGACCAGGCTCTTCACTGCATAGTCTCGCCACTGGAACCTTTCGGCGTTCATCGGTCCACTGCCGCTGACGGTCAGGGTCCCGGACCGTTTATCGTAGGTCCAGCTGACCGTGTCGCTGAGCTTTCCCGAAAGGGGAAGACCGTTTGACCCGGCGCATCCGAAAAGCATCAGGCTCACCCCCAGTATAAGCAATGCCGCGGTAAAAGCACGTTTCATACTTTATTTCGATTTATAGTAGAGCATGCAGTGGCAGAAGCCTTCAAAATCGGGATCCGCGATCTGTTCTCTGAACTCTTTGCACATGCAGATGTTCTCGGGGATGCGCTCCCTTCTGCAGGGGCAGTAGCCTCCGGTATGCTCAAGGCCTTCCCTGATGACCTTTACCATCTCGGCGTCGGGATTGAGGCTCACCTTAGGCTTTTTTCCCCCCGCGGGGGCGGTCTCCCTGTCCATGCCGCAGGGGAAGCTCTCCCTTACCAGCTCCTTGTCCCTGGTGACCGCCTCGTAATACCGGTAGCCTCCGGTGAAATTGAAGACGTCGAAACCGTTCTGGGCAAGGATCCTGCTCCCGATGTAGCTCCTAATGCCGGTCTGGCACATTATATATATCCTCTTGGTTCTGTCCAGCTCTCCGAGACGGTCTCTCAGGTTGTCCAGCGGGATGTTGATGAAGCCTTCGGCGTGGCCCGCCTCGTACTCTCTGACGGTCCTGGTGTCCAGAAGGACGGCGCCGGGATCGTCCCTTAAGGCCGGGATCTCGTCGATGTGGAACTGCTTCACGAGGCCCAGCATGATGTTCTCAGTCATGAAGCCGGCCATATTCACCGGATCCTTGGCGGAGGAATAAGGAGGCGCATAGGCGAGATCGAGATCCTTGAGCTCATAGGCCTTAAGACCTGCCTTTATGGCCGTCGCGATCACGTCGATCCTCTTGTCCACTCCCTCGTAGCCCGCTATCTGGGCGCCCAGGATCTTATACGTCTCCTTCTCAAAGACCATCTTCATAGCCAGATTGGAGGATCCGGGATAATACGACGCATGGGACGCGGGGAAGAGTATCACGGACTCGCAGTCAAAGCCGGCCTCCCTTGCCGCCCTTTCGGTGAGACCGGTTGACGCCGCGGTCATATCGAAGATCTTAATTACGGAAGACCCCAGAGACCCTGCGTAGACGCTGGGTATGCCGCAGATGTTGTCCGCCGCGATCCTTCCCTGCTTGTTGGCGGGGCCCGCAAGGGAGATCACCGCATCCCTTCCGCTGACCATGTGCTTCACCTGGACGGCGTCGCCTACGGCGTAGATGTCGGGATTGGAAGTCCGCATGTGATCGTCCACAGCGATGCTTCCCTTAAGGCCCAGCTCAAGGCCCGCAGCCTTGGCTAGGGTCGAATCCGGCCTTACTCCCACGGCCAAGATGACGATATCCGCAGCCAGGGGTACGTCGTCCCTGAGGCGGACCAGGAGCCTGCCGCCCTCCTCTTCGATGGCGGTCACTTCGGCCTTGAGCTTGAGGGCGACTCCTGCCTTTCTGAAGGCCCCGTGGACGAAGCCCGCCATGTCGGAGTCCATGGTGGTCATAAGCTGCTCAAGCCTTTCTGCGACTGTGACCTCAAGGCCCAGCTCCTTAAGATTCTCCGCCATCTCAAGGCCGATGAAGCCCCCGCCGATGACGACGGCGCTCTTAAGACCCTTCTGAAGGGTCCGGTCCTTGATCCTGAAGGTATCCTCGACGGTCCTCAGGGTGAAGACCCCTTCCAGGTCAGTGCCCGGGATGTCCGGGACCACGGCCGAAGCCCCCGGGGAAAGGATCAGCTTGTCGAAGCTCTCCTCGAAGATCCGGTCGTTTTCAAGATCGCAGACCGTAACTGTTTTACGGTCAACATCTATTGATCTTACCTCATGGCGCACTCTGACGTCGATGCGGAACCTCTCATTGAAGCTCTCTGGAGTCTTCAGGGTCAGTTCCTTCTTTTCGCTGATGGAGCCGCCGATAAAATACGGCAGCCCGCAGTTGGCATAGGAAACATAGCCTGAACGCTCGAAGACGATGATCTCTGCCCTCTCGTCCAGTCTTCTTAAGCGCGCGGCAGCGCTGGCGCCGCCGGCGACGCCGCCTACGATGACGACCTTCATGTCATCCTCCTTTTACTTTATACCCAGAGCCTTCTCAAGGGATTCCTTGGGCTGATATCCTACGGTAGCAGCGGAGGGCTTTCCGCCTCTCATCATCACCAGCATGGGGATGCTCATGACGCCGAACATGGACGCCAGCTGCTGCTCCTCATCGCAGTTGACCTTTCCGACCTTGATCTTTCCCTCGTATTCCTCTGCGATCTGAGCGACCACGGGAGCGACCATCCTGCAGGGGCCGCACCACGAAGCCCAGAAATCCAGAAGCACCGGAAGCTCCGACTGCAGCACTTCCTTCTCGAAATTATCCTGTGTGATCTTGATCTCTGCCATTTTTTCTCCTTTCCCCTCATGGCGGTTATACTTCTGAAAAACTATTCCGCAAGGCGTATGACAGCCTCCACCGGCTCATGGTCCGAGCAGACGAAGCCCAGGTCCTTGTTGGCGAATTCCACGACCCGGATGTTCTGCGAGAAGATGAACCCGTCTATCAGATAATACTGAAAGCTCTCCTTGTCGGCCCCTTCGTAGGGCTGATCCAGGCTCCTGCAGCTGGGGACCGAGGAGTCCATCATGAACTGCCAGTCACCTGCTATCGTGGCGACGTCGATCTCGCCGGCCTGCCATTTGCCGGGCTGGGCGGGATAGGCCGAACCGTCCGCGGAGGAGAAGATCTGGTTGAAGTCTCCCCCGGCGATCACGTAGTTGCCCTTGGAGGCCTCCTCTTCTAGGACCTCTGCCAGCATCCTGGTCTGGGCAGCCTTGCCCTCTCCATCGTCATAAGCCTCCAGATGAAGGTCTATGAGGACCAGCTGCTTTTCGCTCCCTTCCACCGGGAGCCTGCTTATGAGAAGGCACCGCTTGAGATTAGCCATCCTCATGGGCCATGAGAAGGGGATGGGGAGCTGGATCCTCTCCGCCTGCGAAGTCTCATACGCCGAGAACGTGGCGATCCCCGAATCGACCTTACCGATGGGAGGCACCGGATAAGGCAGGAAGGCCACCTTGAAATTATTGGCAAATGAGGAGGTATGACCGCTCATCAGGGCCTGTAGCATGAAGTATTCATCGATATGCTCGGACCTGGCGGAATCCCTGTCCACCTCCTGAACGAAGAGGATGTCCGGGGCGAAGGCGGTGATCTCGTTGAACACCCCTTCCATGTTGTCCGTCACCTTCTCGACGTCCGCGGTCTTTACGCTTTTTCCGCCGTCCATGAAAAAGTCGGCGTTGTCTCCGAGGGCCCCGTATCCTATGTTCCAGCTCATCAGCCTGACGTCCTCTCCGGTCTTTAGAGCCTTGGAGGACATCCCCTCCAGAGCCAGGACCTCGGTATCCTTCGGCCGGTACTCCGTAATGGAAAGGAAGCCTATGAGCAGAGTCAGGCAGGCGACCACCGCCAGGACCGCGATCCCCAGACCTTTAAAAATCTTTGCCGCCATCACTCTTCTCCTTTCGGCCCTTCCTCCGAGCCCTTGATCTTCTCGTAGGCGTCGGGCATGGTCTTCTTGAGATTGGTTATCCTTCCGCCCATGAGAAAGCAGTGCTTCGAGGACGCTCTGGCGGAAAGACAGCCCTTTGTCAGGTTGAATATCTCGTAGGATACCTGAAGCAGCACCCCATCGAAGCTCTCGGTGCTCACCCTGACCTCCACCTCGTCGTCGAATTCCACCGGCCTCTTGTAATCGATGGAGATCCCCGTGACCGGAGAGATGACTCCCCTCTCCTCAAGAGCCCTGTAATTGAGATCTATGCTGTCCAGGAACTCAACCCTGGCTTCCTCCATCCAGCGGATGTAGTTGGCATGATATATGACGCCCATCTTGTCCGTCTCGTGATAATGGGCCTTTCTCCTGTATACGTACAAATGCTGCCTCCCTGATCCGTCACAGTCCCTTGATCAGTTTCCCCAGCAGGCCTGTCTTCTTCTCCTTAAGGAAGGGAAGGTCTCTGGCCGCGGGAAGGCCGTAGGCGCTCTCCGCGCTGTCGACGGCCCTTATTATAGCCTCGCTTACCATATCGGCGGCAAGGCTCCCGACCACGTCCTTGTCAGCCTTAAGGCTTCCCAAAGACAGAGCGTAGACGCTGTCCCCGTCGGCGGAGGTGTGGACGGGCTTTATGGACCTGGCAAGGCCGTCCTGGGCCATCCCTGCGATCTTGCAGAGAGACGCCTTGTCGAAGGCCGCATTGGTCATGACGACGGCGAGGGTCGTGTTCTCGACGAAACGGTTTTCGACCTCCTCCGTCCTCTTCGTCATCACTCCCATGGTGTTCCTGAAGGACGATTTATCCTCGGAAAGCAGGCCCGCGATCTTCTTGCCGCTCCTGTGGTCGTAGATGTCGCCCAGAGCGTTGACCACGGCGATGGCGCCGATCTTGAGCTCCCCGGCTTCCACCGCGAAGCTTCCGATTCCGGTCTTCATGCAGGTCTGCATTCCGCAGATCTTTCCGGCGGAAGCGCCGCAGCCCGCTCCGTGGTTACCGTCCATGTAATTGGGGGCTTCGAAGGCCATCTTTGCCGCCACATATCCCATGTCCTTATCCGGTCTTACCGAAGGATCCCCCACGGTGAGATCGAAGATGTCCGACTGGACCACCAGAGGCACCCTGGTGATGCCCACGTCGAAGCCTAAGCCCTTCTCCTCCAGAAAGGCCATGACTCCTCCCGCGGCGTCGAGGCCGAAGGCGCTGCCCCCGGCGAGGACTACCCCGTGGATGACCTGAGCCGCCATCAGGGGATCCAGCAGCTGGCTCTCCCTTGCGGCGGGACCGCCTCCTCTTATATCGAGGCCTGCGGCCATGCCCTCTTCGCTGATGATGACGGTGCAGCCGGTCCCGGCCTGGGCGTCCTCAGCCTGGCCTATCCTCACCGGCCCAATATCGTAAATGCTTATCTCTTTCATACTGTGTAACGGAACTTCCTTTCAGAAGGTCTATCTCTTTCCCCAGCAGGGATCCGCGAGGACCGCCCTGCCCACGCCTATGAGATCGGCCTTGCCGTCCTTGAGAAGGGCCTCGGCGTCCTCAAGGGTCTTTACGCCTCCAGTGAGCACCACCGGGACCTTCACCTCTGCCCTGATCTTTTCGGTCATGGACGAGAAATATCCCGGCTCGGTGTGGCCCTGCCTGTTGTAGAAGCACATGCCCCCGGAGATATCGATGAGGTCGACCCCGGCCTTTTCAAGCAGTACGCAGGCCCTGACGGCGTCCTCTTCGGTGTTTCCGCCCTCCATATAATCGCTTCCGCCCAGCCTTACCGCAAGGGGGAAGTCCTTACCTACCGCTTCCCTGACCTTAGCGACGGTCTCCAGCAGGAAGCGCAGCCTGTTCTCAATGCAGCCTCCGTACTCGTCGGTCCTCTTGTTGGTGAGGGGCGAATAGAACTGGTTGAGAAGGTATCCGTGGGCGCAGTGGATCTCGACCCCGTCGTAGCCCGCCTTTACCGCCCTGACCGCTGCTTTGGCGAAATCCTCCTCGATGGCCTCGATCTCCGCCTTTTCGAGGGGACGGGGAGCCGGCTGTCCCGCCTTTGAGGGGACGTTGAGATCCGACGCGGAGAGCTTCACGTTGACGCCGTTGGCTCCTCCGTGGTTGATCTGGATGAAAGCAGCGGGGCCGCCGTCCTTTATGGCGTAGACCAGCTGCCTGTGCTCTTCGATCATACAGTCGTCCGCGATGGACAGCTGGGTGGGCGAAGCCTGGCCTTCCTTTGAGATGAAGCAGTGCTCGGTGATGAAAAGACCGGGAGCACTGCCGAAAGAGATGGCCTTATAGTATTCGATCATCTCGGCGGTGACGTGGTTCTCCATGGTCTTTCCGGTCTGCATCGGGGGAATGACCAGTCTGTTCTTAAGGGCAAGGGATCCGATATCCATCGGTCTGTCAAGATACATCATACTTCCTCCTCTGTGTTCTGTCGTTTTGACGCCACCCGGGGCCTATCTCTTGAGGCTCCTTACGGACAGCGGGAATTCGAAATAGGTGTCGGGATAGGGCTCGTCCTTCAGGGTGAAATGCCACCACTCGCAGTCGATGGGGACGAAACCGTTCTCGGTCATCATGTCCTGAAGGAGCATCCTGTTGGCGTACTGCTCGTCGGTGACCTCTCTGCAGTCCGGGTGGGACAGCTCGCTGAAATAATCGAAGGGACTTCCCATATCGATCTCCTTGCCGGTGGACATGTCCAGCAGGGTCAGATCTACGGTGCTTCCCCTGCTGTGGCTGGACCTGCTGGCGATGTAGCCCCTGGAGAAGAGCTCCTGCTTTTCGATGTCGGGATAAAAGAAGGGCTTCATCCTAAGGTCCAGGTCCTCTATCCCCCACAGTACGAAGTGCCTCACCGCGCAGGCGGGCCTGTACGCGTCGAAAATCTTGAGCCTGTAGCCGTGGACCTGGGCCAGATTGCTCACGGTCTTCAGTGCCCTCGCGGCCTCTCTGGTGATGATGGCGCAGGGCTCCTCATAGCCGTCGATGCGGTCCCCTACGAAATTATATGTGGAAAAGTAACGGATCTCCTGGACGATGCCGGGGACGTAATCCGACAGGAGCACGAAGCCCGAAGCGTCCATCAATGCCTGTTTTTCAAAATCGACCATTGTTTCTTCCTATTCAAGTCTTATGACCGTATCCGCCTTGGGGAACCTCCCGATGAAGCTCCTGATGGTATCCTTGTCCTCTTGGGTGAGATCGAACTGAAGGGTGGCCAGGTTGGACTTCACATGCTTTGAGTTCCTGGTACCGACCATGCAGGCTCACACCCCGTCCTGCTCAAGAATGAATAACCGTTCCTGATAGTATTGCGGATCTCCATGATATCCTCCTGTTCATCGCGTCCGAATTTGACCGGGAAACAGGGTATTGGTATACTGTTGTACAAATTTTATCAGTTTATTATATCAGTCCGCAGCCTGCGATGAAAGGAAAAAGTATGGACGATACCTTTGTTCTGTATGATCTTAAGGTCAAGATCGTGGAGGGCGAAAAACCTTATGTGTTCAGCCACCACACCGTAGACTGCTTTTTTGTGGAGGGAGAGAATCTGGTCTTTCCCGAGAATACCTCCTTCTCCATGTACGCCATGGCGGCCCTCCTGCCCCTGCTCCCCGCCAAGCAGAGGGAGCTGGATCCCAACGACTGGATGCTCTCGGATTCCGATATAACCTGTCCCGATCCCAACTGCGGAGCCAGGTTCAGGACCACCAGGACCAAAAAGAGGATCCTCTCCCACGGACAGTGCACCCTGGTCCCCCTGCCCGGAAAACAGTAAATCAAGTACAAAAAGATCCCCGTCAGGGACAAAGCCCTGAACCGGGGATCTTTTATATCATTTATCATTCGCCTTACGGCCTTTATTTCCCGACCAGATTCAGGAACTGCCTGAGCCTGGGATTCTCCGGATCATCGATGATCTCCTGGGGAGTCCCGTCGGCGGCGATATATCCGCCCTCCATGAATATGATCCTGTTGGCCACGTTGCGGGCGAAGTGGATCTCATGGGTGACGAGGATCATGGTCGAGGTCTTCTCTTCGGCCAACTGCCTGATGGTGTTGAGGACCTCTCCTACCAGCTCGGGATCCAGCGCCGAGGTTGGCTCATCGAAGAGCAGCACATTGGGATTTACCGCCAGCGCTCTGGCGATGGCGACTCTCTGCTGCTGTCCGCCGGACATCTTGGCAGGATAAAAGTCCTTCCTGTCCAGCATACCGACCTTTTTGAGCTGGGCGATGGCAATGTCCTCTGCCTCTTCCCTGCCCTTGCCCTGAACGGTGATCAGAGCTTCCATGACGTTGCCAAGGGCGGTCTTGTTCTTGAACAGATTGTAACCCTGGAATACCATGGCGGACTGCTTTCTGAGGTCGCGGACCTGCTGCTTGGTGTGGTTTTGGGCGTCGACGGTGACGTCTCCGACCCTGATCACTCCGGTGGTAGGCTCGCACAGATAGTTGAGGCAGCGCAGCAGAGTGGATTTTCCGGTGCCGGAGGGGCCCAGGATAGCGACCACGTCGTGCTTGTCCACGTGAAGGTTTATCTCCTTCAGGACTTCCGTAGTTCCGTCAAAGGTTTTGGAAAGATTCTTTACATCGACCATATCGGATCCTCTTGATATCGGTAAGGCATGGCAGCGGGGGCCGCCATGCCGCTGATTGATTGTCTTATACTACTTGGTGGAGGTCAGCCATTCGTCGCTGATCAGCTTGGTCATATCCTCGTAGAAGTACTTCTCGGTGATGGCGGAGATGGTGCCGTCTTCCTGCATCTCAGCGAGGACCTTGTTGAGCTCGTCGCGGAGGTCCTTGCTCTCCTCGTCGTCTCTGAACCACCAGCCTACATTGTTTCCGAAGAGCTTCTCATCGAGCATGCGGAGCTTGAGGCCCTGCTCTCTCTGATACTTCTCAACGGTGCTGACGGTGTGGGCCAGGGAGGGGATCCTTCCAAGGTCCAGATCCTGGAACAGAGCGCCGGTGTTCTCGTAAGGACGGATCTCCCAGTCATAGTCGGGAGCCATCTTCTCTACGGTGTTCTGAGCGGCCTGGCCTGCGGTGCAGCCCATGACCTGTCCGCGGAGGTCTTCGAAGGTCTGGTACTCGCTGTCCGGCTGTACTACGACGACCTGAGCGTCAGCGTAGATGGGGTCGGAAGCGATGTGAGCCTCAAGACGGCTGGCGGTGATGGCGGCGCAGTTGGCAGCGACGTCGATCCTCTTGGAATCCAGCTCGCCGAACAGGGAGGTCATGTCAGCGCAGCGCTTGACTTCTACTTCCCAGCCGGTCCTCTCGATGATCTCTGCCCAGAGCTCTCCTTCGACTCCGGTCCAGTTTCCGTTGTCCTCAAGGAGGGAGTAAGGCAGGCCGCCGCCGACGGTGCCGACGGTGAACTTGCGGGCAGTGTAACCGGTGTCAGCGGTCTCGGCAGGCTTGGTCTCCTGTGCGGTCTCAGCGGGCTTGGTCTCCTGAGCGGGCTGCTGTGCGGGTGTGTTATTGCTGCCGCAGCCGGCCAGGACGCAGATCACCATGACCGCGGCGAGGACGAGAGCTGCAGCTCTCCTGAAGTTGTTCATTTAGTTTTTCTCCTTTTGTAACTTTTTATTCAAAAGACCTTTGTTGTCTTTTGTGACGGTGCTTGAAGAATAGATGGCGTTGCTCTTCTCTTCCAGTCTCTTCTGGACCATCCCCATGAGAAGGGAGAAGATCCAGTAGATGATCATTACGATGGCGTAGGTCTCAAAGAAGCGGAAGGACGCGGCGGATTCTATCCTGGCGTTGCCCATGACGTCTCTGATGCCTATGGTGAAGGCAAGGGAGGACATCTTGAACAGATTGATCATATCGTTGAACAGGGTCGGCAGAGCGACTCTGACGGCCTGCGGGATGACGATCCTGGTGGTGAGCTGGAAGTTGGTCATGCCCAGGGAAAGCGCTGCTTCCCTCTGCCCTTCGTCCACGGACATCAGGGCTCCCCTGATGGACTCCGCCATGAAGGCGCTCATGGAAAGGCTCATGACGACGCCGGTGGCGACCACCGGAGACATGTTCAGGACCAGGGTGCTGATACGGGCGAGACCGTAATAGAAGAAGAATATCTGGGTGACGTTGGGCGTTCCTCTGATGAAGGAGCTCCAGACCTTGAGGATCTGGACCGCGACGGGCACTTTATAATAGTTGAGCAGCGCGAGAACGGTCCCCAGGAGCAGCGAGAAAACCGCCGCTATGACGGTCAGTCCCAGAGTGGTGGGAAGACCCTTCAAGACCTTCGGGAAAGCCTCAAGAAAATATGACCAGCTGAAAAGCATAATGACCTCCGCAAGTTACCACCTGCTTATTGAATAATCAAACGCGTGGATTATACTTGCGAAGGTCAAATAATGTAAAATGATTTATTCGAATAAAAAGTCGATCGTATTTATATTTTAAATATGATCATGCGGATCTACTATCGATATGCGCTATCTATCAAAGAATTCGCATGCCATGGCCACGTGCATCGCGCAGCCGGTCTTCATTGAATCCTCGTCCAGATCGAACTTAGGATCGTGGATCCATGCCCCTGCTCCCTTGGCGGGGTTGGCGATACCGAGATTTCCGTAGCAGCCCGGCGCTATGGTAAGATACCTGCCGAAGCTCTCGGAGCCCATGGTGACAGCCTGGGGCAGCAGGTTCTCCTCTCCGATGACCTTAGCGGCGGCGCTCCTGGCGCAGTCGGCAGCGAAGGCGTCGTTGAGCAGAGGATCCGAGGGGGCTCTGTCCCTCAGGTTCTCGATGGTGCATCCGTAGGTCAGCTCCAGGCCCTTTACGATGTCCGCCATCTTCTGCTGGAAGATCTTCCTGGCGTCATGGCTGAAGAATCTGGCGGTTCCGTAGAGCTCCGCGGTCTCGGGGATTATGTTCCCCGCGGTGCCGGATACCACCTGGCAGACCGCGACACTGAAATCGTCGAAGGGAGAGATGCTCCTTCCCCGGATCTGGTTGATCTTCACTATGAAGTCGGCCATGACGTCTATGGGGTTGTTGGCAAGATCGGTGCGGGAACCGTGTCCGCCCTTTCCGGTGATCCGGTAGCCTATGCCGATGGGCGCTGCGTCCGCGTTGCCGGCGCTGACTCCGAAGGTGCCCGCGGGATATCCTGGCTCCACGTGCATGCCGAAGCACAGGTCGTACTTTATGCCCATATCATTGAAATACTTGATGATATTGACGATGTTGCCTCCGCCCTCTTCTCCTCTCTCAAAGCAGCAGAGAACGTCGCCCTTGAGCTCGTCCTTATGCTCATGAAGGATCTTCGCAGCTCCCAGAAGCATGGAGGTATGGGCGTCGTGGCCGCAGGCGTGCATGACTCCGGGATTCTTGGATCTTACCACCCTCTGCATCCCGTTGTTGGTCTCGGGCTCGTCGATGGGAAGAGCATCGATGTCCGCCCTGAGCAGGATCATCTTCTTTCCCTCCGCGGGGGCCTTCCCCCCTCTGATGAATGCGATGACTCCCCCGTCGGGGATCTCGGTGACCTCGTCGAGGCCGAAGGCCTTCAGCCTTTCGATGATGTATGCCACCGTGTGGAATTCCCTGCGCGAGAGCTCGGGATCCTCGTGAAGATGCCTGCGCTGCTCTACCAGCATCGGGAAAATGTTCTCAACTTCTTTTCTTATGTCCATGGTATCCTCCGGTATCTCTTTTTTGCGGTCTTGCGGTCGGAAACGCTGCAGAGGGATGATACCATCCGCGGCGGCAAATATGATCGATCTATGATGATTTTAAATATGACAGGCGGGATCATAAAAGGATGTTATAGACCCGGTCCTCTGCCCGTGGATGAAGTCCCTCACCGGTCAAGCTCAAGGAGGACCCTTACCGAATCCCTGTCCTTCTGCTTCTCGACCTCGGAAAGCCGGTCATAAGGCATCAGATCCACGTGGATCCTCTTCACGCTGTCCTTGCTCTTTCCGTTCTCGGGCGTTCCCTGGGTCCAGTTGTTCAGCAGGTGGTACCTGCACCAGCGCATGTGCTCAAGCTCTGAAAGCAGTTCCATCACGTCGCCTGGGATCCTGTCCGGATCCTCAGGCATACCCATGGAGCGGAGCATGGCAAGGCGTATCTCGTGGTAGTCCGCCGAGCTTATGTTGGAATAGCGGGTGGAGGTATCCAGCTTTTTCCACTCGGCGTCCAGGGCATCCTCGGTCTCGGCCGCCACGGAATAAAGGTGGGCGTACCGAAGATTGAGGGCCTTGGCGCGGCGGTACTGGACCTCGCTGAGGATATTCCGAGGCTCGAAGGCAAGTTCCTTCCAGGGAAAGCTCCTGATCCTCTCATTCTCTCCAAGGATCTCGGCCCCGGCCGTGCCTGCGGAGAACACGTCGAAGGTCTTTTCCGCGAGAGCCAGAAGAAGGTCGGAAAGAAGTCCGGTCTGGCCCTCCTGCTGCAAGACTATGATCCGCTCGGCCTCCTTAAGAAGAGGAAGGCGGTCCATCCACTGGTCTTGGTGGAATATCACGGGATCCTGGAGCCCGCCCAGCTCGTGGCGGATCTTAAGATACGAAGGATCACCGCCGAAGATGTGATACTCGATCCTCTGGTCCGGTGAGAATATATTGATCTGAAGAGCGCCGGAGATCATCTCTTCCGCCAGCCTTCCCGCTCCGATCATGACGATCTTCATGCGGTGGTCCCGCGCCCGGGAAGCCTCATACAGGCAGTTCCTCTGCCAATAGAGCCTGACCGCGGTCTCCTCGGGGCAGAATATGCGGACGTTCTCCCCTGCCGCGGTCTGACCGGGAAGAGAGCTGCTCTTTATGAAGACCTCGCTGCCTGCCAGGTCTTTGGAGTTCCGCTCCAGAAAGCGAATGTTCTCATCTTCATCCCAGAGAAGGATGTGGCGCCTTGTCCCCGCGGGGACGTCCCCTCCCAATATGCCGGAGCTTCCGAGAGCAGCCAGGACAGGGGCCGTGTACTCTTCGGGCCCGTAGACCGCGACGGAATCCTTCCTTCTGCTGCGGATGCGGTCCCGCAGCTTCCTTCTCAGGGCGGACGCCGCCAGCAGTACGCTGTAGGCCGATACCAGAGGAGCGGTCCAGCGGGCGATCTCCACCAGGATGTTTGGCGGAGTATCGGAATAGTTGAGAACGTACATCTGAACGCAGGAGAAGACGGAGTCCAGCAGCGCTCCCCCTTCCAGGAGGAAGCCCGCGGTCCCGCAGATCAGCGGCGTGATGAATATGAGTCGGTTCAGAAGCTTTTTATCCGGTTCCATCGTTTCTCTTATCTTTCCTTCAGACTGTTATTAAGACTGCTGCTCACTGATCAGCCTTCTGCTTTAACATCACTGTGATCCGCTGGGACGATATCCTTTTTATACACACGGCTGTCATCTCCATGGACATCCTTCATGATCTTCCAGAATCGATATCCGTACTTCTCATAAAGTCCCGTCTCGCCCGTGGAGATGTAGATGTGCTCATGCCCATCATCCCTTGCGAGCATATAAGCATGGTCCAGAAGTATTCCAATGCGGCGTTTCCCTCTGTACTTCGGGAATGTATACACAAAGCCGACCCAGGGGGTAAGCGACGGATCACGAATGTCATCCTGCTCGGCATACGTACAAAAAGACATCAATCTTTCATCATCAACAAGAAGAAGCACCTTTGTCGTTTCACCGCACAGCTCCTTCAGTTTCTGATCGCGAAGCAGCTCATACAGGTATTTCCCCGCCCGCCAGTCGCTCTTTTGTATCTCCGAAAGCCAGTGAGCCTTATCATCGCTGACGTAAAAATCAATTATCCTCAAAGAATCTCTCCTCGAGCCCCCTCAACTCATCTATCCTGTCAACGATATGATCCGGTCTCTCAGCCTCGTCGTCAATGCTCTGGTATACCGTCTCAGTCGATATCTTACCTGGAGAGCTTAACGATTACTTCTGTGTGCCCTGTAAAGGGGAACATGTCGACGGGCTGGGCCTTCTGGACTTTATACCCCTTCTTTACAAAGGATCTGAGGTCTCTGGCCAGGGTCTCGGGGCCGCAGGAGATGTAAACGATCCTGGACGGGGCGAGCCTTGCCGCCGACCGGATGAACTCCTCCGTGCTGCCGCTCCTCGGGGGATCCATGAAGAGCACGTCGCACTTTTCTCCCCTCTCCGCCATGGCGGCCATGAAACGGCCGGCGTCGTCCTTGAAGAACTTCGCGTTGCCGACCCCGTTGTGCCTGGCGTTGGAGACCGCGTCCCTTACCGCACCGGCGCTGAGCTCGACTCCGATCAGGCGCCGGGCGCCCTCCGCAGCGCATAGTCCGATGGTCCCGGTGCCGCAGTAGGCGTCGATGACCGTTTCGTTTCCGGTAAGCCCTGAGTATTCCACGGCGGTCCGGTAGAGGATCTCGGTCTGGACGGGGTTGACCTGATAGAAGGACCCGGCGGAGATGCGGAATCTCAGGCCGCAGAGCTCGTCGGTGATGAAGCCCGGTCCGTAAAGAGTCTGGGACCGGTCACCCAGGACCATGCCGGTCCTTTTGGAGTTGACGTTCTGGATGACCGTCGTAATGCCGGGATGGGCCTTGACCATGGCCTTAACGAAATTGTTTCTCGAGGGGAAGACCGGGGTGCCGGTGACCAGCACGACCATGATCTGCCCGCTCTTAAAACCCCGCCTTATGAGGACGTGGCGCAGAAGACCGGTGCCCCTGTCCTCGTCGTAGACTGAAAATCTAAAGGAAGCGGCAAGATCTCTTATGCCCGCGATGATATCCCTGCTGACGGGATCCTCGAGCATGCAGCTGTCCGACGGAACGATCCTGTGGGAATCCTCTTTGTAGCTTCCGGTGATGATGCGCCCCTTACGGTCTAGGCCGAAGGCGTGGTGGACCTTGTTCCTGTAGCCTTCGGGGTCCTTCATCCCTATGATCGGAAGCACCGGGCAGATGCCGCCCAGAAGGGCCTCCATTTCTTTTTGCTTCTTGGCCAGCTGGTCTTCGTAGGGGACGCCCTGAAACTGGCATCCTCCGCAGCGGCCGGCCGCAGGACACTTCTCCATATCAAACGAACCTCTGGTCTATGGTGAGGCTTCCCTTTTGGGCGCGGCAGCTTCCGACGGCGCCGCAGACCACGGGCATCATCGGGGGAAGGTGGCCTATGTCGGCGTCGAATACCACCGGAACATGGTACTTCTCAAGGACCGGCAGCACCGCGGAGAAGCGGTCCAGCCCGAAGGTCTCCGCGTCGAAAAACCACGGTCTTCCGATGATGAAGCCCCTGGCGGTCCTGAACCAGCCGGCCTCGTCCAGCTGCCAGAGAGCCCTTCTCATGGCGACGGGCTGAAGATCGCAGCTCTCAAGGAACCAAACCACGCCGTCGCGGCGGTACCTTTCGCAGAATCCCAGGACCCTGTCGAACCTGGTCCCGCAGAGTATCTGCAGGATATCCAGGCACCCGCCCAGGAGCCTTCCGGAAAAGTCCGCGCTCTCCCCTTCCAAAAGCTCGCTACCGTCAGGACCGAAGACCCTGATACAGCCGGGCTCCGCAGCGTTGTACGGAGCAAAGGGATCTTGCGCTGACTTAAGTGCGTCCTTCTCCCACGAAGGATAACTGTGGAGGGCGAGCTTTTCACCTGTAAGAACGGCGAGAGCGTCCTCCACCGCGGGATGGAGGGGCTTCATGGCGAATTCCCCGGCACAGGGGCCGTAGACGGCAGCTGTATCGCAGATGGTGGGAAGAGTGAAGGTCAGGTTGGTGTTGTCGGAGTAGCCCATGAACCAGCGGGGCTCCGAGCTTGAGATCTTTTCAAAATCGACGAAGGACAGGTCCTCGCACATGGTCTCCCCGCCTCCCACCGAAAGGACGGCGGCGCAGTCCCTTTCAGTAAAAAAGTCGTTGATCTCTGCGGCGCATAGCTCCGGCGAGTTGCTCTTGCCCTGCCCCTTTCCCTCAAAGCAGTTGGGGCCTGCAAGGATATCAAAGCCTCTGTCCTTCAGGACCCTGACGGACTCCTCAAGGCAGCTTTTGTAGGGATCGAAGGTGCATCCGAATGAAGGCGCTATGAGGCCGATGGTGTCACCTTTTTTTACGGGACGGGGATATCTCATGTCCTTTACCTCCTTTTCCGCACCGCGGGCCCGAAGCGGGCCTTCCCTGCTTTGCCGCAGCGGTCTTGCTGCCCTGGGGCTGTCTGGGCGGGATCAGGCAGTGCTTCCTGTCCCAGCCAATCAGATCCTGGCGGCCGGCCCTTACCAGGGCTTCCCTGACCAGCTCGTAGTTCTCGGGCTTTCTGTACTGGATAAGGGCCCTCTGCATGGCCTTCTCCCTGGGATCCGAAGGTACGTAGACCTTCTCCATGGTCCTGGGATCCACGCCGGTGTAGTACATCACCGTGGAGATGGTCGAAGGGGTGGGATAAAAGTCCTGGACCTGCTCGGGCATGTAGCCCATGTCCCTGATGCTCTCGGCGAGGGCCACCGCATCCTTTAAGGTCGACCCCGGATGGGACGATATCAGATAGGGAACGGCGTACTGATCCAGCCCCAGCCTCCGGTTGGTCCTGTCAAAGCGCCTGATGAACTCCTTATACACGCTGTTTTCGGGCTTTCCCATGAGCCTCAGCACGTTGTCGCTGACGTGCTCCGGCGCGACCCTCAGCTGGCCGCTGACGTGGTATCTGCAGATCTCTTCTATGAAATCGTCGCCCTTCTTATCGGCAAGGACGTAATCGAACCGGATCCCCGACCGGATGAAGACCTTCTTCACTCCGTCGATGGCCCTGAGCTTTCTTAGAAGGCTGATATAGTCGCTGTGGTCGGCCTTGAGATTGGGACAGGGCTTGGGGAAGAGGCACTGCCTGTCGGTGCAGACGCCGGCCTTCAGCTGCTTGTCGCAGGAAGGCCTTCTGAAATCCGCGGTAGGCCCTCCCACGTCGTGGATGTAGCCCTTGAAATCAGGGTCCCCGGTCATGGCCCTGGCTTCGTTTATCAGCGACTCGTGGCTCCTGGCCTGGACTATCCTACCCTGATGAAAGGTCAGAGCGCAGAAGCTGCAGGCTCCGAAGCAGCCCCGGTTGCTGGTGAGGGAGAACTTGATCTCGTTGATCGCAGGAACTCCCCCGTCCTTCTCGTAGACCGGATGGTAGGTGTTCATGTAGGGGAGCTGGTAGACGTCGTCCATCTCCATGGTCGTGAGGGGCCTTTGAGGAGGATTCTGGACCACGTACCGGTTCTCTCCGTACTTTTCTATGAGGGGCTTTGCCGTCGCGTAGCCCGCGTTGCAGTACTGGATGTAAAAGCTCTCCGCGTAGCGGAGCTTGTCGGCCTTAAGAGAGTCGAAATCCGGCAGGACTATGCCATCCTCAACGGACGAAACGTCCCGGGTCTTGTACACGGTGCCGGGGATGAAGGTTATGTCCGAGATGTCGAGCCCGCTGTTCAGGGCGTCTGCCACCTCGACGATGGAGAGCTCGCCCATGCCGTAGAGCAGCAGGTCCGCGCCGGAATCCAGCAGGATGGACCTCTTGAGCTTGTCCGACCAGTAATCGTAATGGGCAAGGCGCCTTAAGCTGGCCTCGATGCCTCCGATGATCACCGGGCTGTACTTGAACAGCCTGTTGATCAGGTTGCAGTAGACGATGGTGGCGAAGTTGGGGCGAAGGCCGGCCTTCCCGCCGGGTGAATAGGAGTCCGTGGACCGTGGCTTCTTGTTGACGGTGTAATGGTTGACCATGGAGTCCATGTTGCCGGCGCTGACGAGAAAACCGAGCCTGGGCTTTCCAAAGACCGCGATGCTCTGTGGATCGCTGTAGTCGGGCTGGGAGATGATCGCGACCTTATACCCCCTGGATTCCAGGACCCTGCTTATGATCGCAGGCCCGAAGGAGGAGTGGTCCACATAGGCGTCGCCTATGACGTATACGAAATCGGCCTGATCCCAGCCCCGCTTCTTCATGTCTTCGGGGCAGATCGGTAGAAAATCCTTCATAAGGTCACCAAAACGGTACTAAAACTTCCTGCCTGAGCTGGAGTGGCTCGCGCCGGAGGAACTGTGGAACGAGCTGCTGTAGGACGAATGCCCTCCGGAGGAGTGGCCTCCCCCCGAGGAGGTCCGCTGAGGCGGGATGTATCTTCTTGAGGTCGAAGTGAACAGATAGTTGTCGTTGTGCTCGGTCAGCCTGAAGCCTCTGACGTAATCGGAGGCGTCGGTCCTGGTCCGCGGGGTCTTCATGGTCCTCTTGGCGGTCCCCAGGGACGCTCCTCCGAAGATGGTCCCGAAGACGCTGCCCAGGACTCCGGTGGAGAGCCAGGAGGCAAGGCTCCTCGCCACCCTTCCGGTCTTCATCATGTGAGCGGTGTCCTCGATGAAGGTCAGCGCCGCTCCCTTATAGTCGTTCTCGTCGGTCAGCGGGTAGATATGACCTGCCATGCGGCCCAAATTGACGTCGGTGAGCTTTTCTCCCGCCGAACCTTCGGCATAGATCACGCTGTCGGCGTAAGGATACATCACCAGCAGGATGCCGTCGTAACCGTTTCCCCTGCCGATCCCGTTGTAGAAATAGTACTTTTCCGCGTACTCGTTACTGTCCATGCCGGTGGGAGTGCGCAAGGTATGGATCATTATATCGATCCCGTACTGATCTGCGGCCTGGGCGGCGGCAGCTTCGATCTCGGGGATCTCTTCGGGGTAGAAAAAGCCTGCCTGATCGTCGACGTAGCCCAGAGGGGCGTTGGGATCTTCGCTCCTGTGGACCCTGGTATAGGACTCGCCTATCTCGGGCAGCCACTCGGGAGCGATGGGAGTCCCCTTGGTATAGAGGGTCTCGACGGTATCCTGCCAGGCGAGGACTCCCTCTGCGTATTCGGCCTTAACGGCGTGCTCGTAGAGGATATCGTCCATGAGGTTTGAATTCTGCTGAGTGAACAGAGCTCTGGTCTGACTTCCGGTTGCGACGGTCATGAAGCCTCTGTCGTCCGGATCCATGCAGAACAGAAGGCAGAGGCCTTCCCTTTCATCGCCGAAGCCGTAGCCGTTGAAATCGTAAAAATCGGCGCAGTAGACGTTCTGCTCCAGACCGTAGCTTGAGACGTCGGTGAATACGACCACGTCCTTGCCGGTCTTATCGATGATCTCCCAGCATCTCGCCTCGATCTTTGCTTCTTCTTCATCGGAGAAGATGTCGGCGACGTCGACGACCCTGGAAGCGTTCCCGTTGCTGAAGAACTGGAAGTGTGCTGGATCCTCCGGATACCAGTCCGGCTTGCCTCCGGTCACCGCGGCAGCGGGAGACTGGCCCTGCTGAGGCTCCGCGGGATCCGCGGCGGGCACGGGAGCCGGATCGTCCTTATGATCATCAAGATAGTTCTGGCAGAACCTGATGCTGGCGTAGAGCGGGCCCCAGTCGCCGTATTCGTCGTAATATCCGGGCGCCCTTTCCAGGACGAACCGGACGTAATCATCGGAGATCTTCTCCTCCGCCCCGCCGAAGAGCTTGAGCTCCAGCTCCTCAACGTCGGAGCACCAGACCGCGAAGGCCGCGGAGCCGTCAGTCTCATCCCCGTATGCCTCGGCGGAATAGATCTCTTCCGCGATATCGGCCAGCTCGGAACCGTAGCCGAAATAATCGTACGACGGCACGGTGACGAAGACGAAGTCGATACCGTATGTCTCCCTGAAGGCGGCGGAGTCCTCTTCGAGGCTCTCTATCTCCGCCTGGGACAGTATCTCCGCCCTGTCGATCACCCTGGGAAGCTCGTCCGCATAGGCCGGTCCCAGGAGCGGGGCCGCGCAGGAAAGGGTCATCATGACCGCTGCAAGCAGCGCTGCAAATCTTTTCATCGTTCTACGCCCCCATAAAATATCTCGCGGCTGAGATCAGCAGGGTCGCCGCGGCGACGGCGGCCGCCCTGACCAGGAAATACTTGAATTTGAAGCCCTTGTCGTCGGGAAGATCGCCGACGACCTTTCCGCTCTGGCCGTTGACCGCGAAGCTGTAGGACCTGCCGCCCTGCATTATCTCGAAAAGGTAGACCGGAAGGAGCAGATATTTGGCCTTGACGTCGGCCCTTATGTGGCCGCCCTTCGAGACCACGCCGGAGTAGCCTGAACAGGTGCTCCTGGCCGACTCATAAGCGGTGTTCATCATGCGGTCCTCCGCCCTTCTCTGCATGTCGTCTGCGGGAACGTCGAACCGGTCCGCGGCAAAGCCCGCAAGATACGCGGGATCGAAGGCCTTGACGTCGGTAAGGTCGAAGGGTTCAAGGGAATCCATCAGAGCGTCGTCCAGTTTGTCGCTGGCGTCGACGGGAAGATCGGCGAAATCCAGATCAACCATCCTGTGGAGGTTATAGTGGCTGACCTCGGTGATCTCGTAGTCCCCCTGGCGGTAGCTGTGAGACTTCTGGCCGGTAAAATCCACTGTTCCGTCCAGCTTGCCGGAGAATACCCAGAAGGGAACGTAAAGGCCGGTCACCCTCCCCATGGAGGCCTGGCTGAAGAACTTCTTGGAGAGGAGCTTTTTCCCCTTGTAAAACCGGTTCACAGCCCCCGGCAGCTGGTCCGAGGTGATCCTGAAGGGCACCACACCGTCGGGCCTTAAGGCCCCTGCCACCCTGTCGGTCAGGACTATGTTGTTCTTGCAGTAGGGACAGGTCAAAGTGACCTGCTCCCAGTCGGAGATCAGCTCCGCCCCGCAGGACTTGCAGTGATAGATGGGGAGCTGCTCGGCGTCGTCCTTGAAGACCTGGTGCTGAAGAGCGCCGAAATCAAAGCCGGAAACGTCTTCCCCGTCCTTTTCGTCAAGGACTGCCTGCTGCTCTTCGGTCACCTGGGTATCCTGGCTGATGTCGATCTCGGTGCCGCACCAGTCGCAGACCAGCTTGCCTGATGCCGCGTCGAACCGCATGGGCGCTCCGCAGGCCGGGCATTTCTGTTCCTGAATGTTATTGCTGCTCATATCTCATTTCTCCTGTCGCTGCCGGAGCGGGACGTTTTTACGGTCCTGCCTGCGGCCTTCCATTCGAGAGCCCCTTCGGGGCAGACGGCAGTACATCTGCCGCATCTGATGCATTCGCATGAATCCGGATCCCTGGAGGGATCGACTCCCATTCCGCAGACGGCGGAGCAGGCTCCGCAGCCCGTGCAAAGATCCCTGTCAAGTCCGATCCTTACCACGGACACCCTGTTGAACAGGCCGTAAAACGCTCCGAGAGGACAGAGATATTTGCAGAACGGCCTGTATATGATCACCGCGCTGATGAGGACCAGCGCCAGTATGGCGGTTTTAAAGGCAAACCGGCTTCCAAGGAGCGCCCCCACCGAGCTGTCCGCGAGGGCCAGCAGGACGCCGGAAAGAGTCCCCGCCGGGCACAGGTACTTGCAGAAGAAAGGCGTGAGCTTCACGGTCAGGGGAAGCACTACGACCATCACTAAAAGCACCGCGTACTTGAGGTATCTGAGGGGCTTATCCCATTTAAACTTCGGATGCTTTACCGTAACATTTATTTTGTCAAGAAGGTCCTGCAGCAGTCCGAAGGGACAGAGAAAGCCGCATATCAGCCTTCCCAGCAGGGCCCCGAAGAATATCATGAGCCCCAGCACGTAGTACGGGAACCTGAAGGTCCTGGCTCCGAGAAAGCTCTGCAGAGACCCTATGGGACAGGCCCCCACCGCTCCCGGACAGGAATAGCAGTTGAGCCCGGGGACGCATACGTTCTTCACCGGTCCCTGATATATCCTTCCCGTGAAAAATCCCTTTATGTTGGCGTTCTGGATAAGAGCCGCCGCTGCCTGGATCCCGTGCCTCTTCCTATCCAATGCCTACACACTCCAGACATATGGTCGCAGCCTTGACCAGCACCGAGGCTGCCTGCCCCTGCATAAGGCCGGCAGCTGTCATCAGGACGGACAGGGCGATGAGCCCCGCGGTGATCCAACGGGTCTTCATATTTACTTACTGAGAAGGTCTTCGATGATGGCCTTCCAGTCCTCGTAGCTCTTGGATCCGACGTAGGCGTTCTCGGTGAGGCCCCACCCTTCGCTGTCCATGAAGACGGTGGTGGGGACGTAGCCGGTGTTGAAGACTACGAACTCCTCGCTGGCGTGAAGTATGGGATAGGTGACTCCGGTGCTGCGGATGACCCACTTGGCGTCCTCGTCGCCGTCGACGGTGGCGAATACGCCAAGGACCAGGAAGCCCTGATCCTTGTATTCCTGATAAAGTCTTTCGATGTCGGGCATCTCGTTGACGCAGGGCCCGCACCAGGGCTCCCACATGTTGACCATGATGACCTTGGCGTCGGCATAGTCTGCCAGGCTCACCGGATCTCCGTTGATGTCGGTGGTCTCGAAGGCGAAGGCCTTGGCCTCCTCTTCCTCCGAAGAGGCCGCGGGATCATCCTTTGCCGCGCTCTTCAGGGAGATGTCCCCGCCGAAAAATGCGGCCGCGATCATGACGACCAGACCGACGGACAGTACTGCTATAAAGACTTTTTTGATATCCATTAGTTTTTGAACCTTTCAGCGATCATTCTTTATCAGTGTAATTATAACACAGCAGGATGCCGGTGACCATATCAAACAAAAGACGACCCGCTCGGCGATACAGGATCGCAAAGCAGGCCGTGATCTTTAGAGATATTCGAGTATGACCTTCCACTCATCCCTGAGCCTTTCAAAGGACCATGCGGCGTTGGCAGGGCTGGTAGATGGAAGGACCACCGCTCTGATCCCTAGCTCCTTTTCCTGGAACCTGCGGTAGTACTTATATGAGGCCCCTCCGTTGCAGAAGACGGCGGTTATCTCCGACCCCTCGATGACCGGCTTAAGGTCCGTCGGCACGACGTTCCTTATGCTGGAGTCCCCGGAGCCCCTGATATCGCAGCTGTATATGGAATCCCACATGGCGATGCGGTGGCTGAGGACCAGCTCCTTCTTCTCTTCGACGGTCGCCGGGACCGGCTCCCCCAGAAGGGACGCCATCAGCGGCCAGTACCGGTTCTGGGGATGGCCGTAGAAGAAGCTTGCCTCCCGCGATTTTACCGACGGAAGGCTCCCCAGTATGAGGATCTTCGATCCTGCGTCATATAAAGGCCCGAAAGGATGGACGATATGCTCGTATTCCATGCACTACTCCACGGTATCTTCCGTTTTGTTGTTCACTGGATGGAAGGGACAGCGCTCTTCGGTGCACTGGTTGTTCTTGTTGAACCAGCCGCAGACCACCCGGGGCTTTTCCATTTCGACGCCGAAGTGCTCCCTGACGTAGTCTACCGCCTCAAGGATCGATATGAAGGAGCCTCTCTTGCAGCATCTGGGTCCGCCCACCTGTCCGATCCTGGCAAGGGATCTTGAGGTCATGCCGTGGGCGAGGCTGAAGGGCTCTTCGGCAAGGGGCGTGGAGCCTGAGATTATCGATACGAATACGCCGCTGCTTATGCCCGCCCCGCAGGCTCCCCAGTTGCCGCAGGCTCCCCCAGGGACCTGGCCTCCCCTTATCATCATGGTGTCCAGGGCTTTTTTAAGGTCGATGTCCCCTCCGGCGTTCTTATATGCGGTGAGAAGTGCCGCTCCGACCATCACGTGGTGCTCGGGGCCGTGCATGTGGCAGAAAGGCATCGACATCATCTTTTTGATGATCTTTACGGGATCCCTGGACGTCTCAGACATGCAGAGGCCCAGGATGGAATCCAGTCCCTTCTTGTGGCATGTATTGCAGACGTAGTGGCCGTTGACGCAGCGTGTATTGCTTGCTTCCCGCCTACCGCAGATGGCGCAGGTCATCATCTCTTCGTGATCAAGGTATTCCAAAGGCGCCCCGCAGATGAGGCATTCGTCGTTTTTCATATGCACCTCTTTTGAAATACTGCTGCTCTAAGCCCTTAAGGGCCGGTGGATGTACGGAGCCTTACCCTGCGTAATTTATAATGCAGAAAAGGCAAGACTCAGGATCTCCCGCGCTACACGCCCTGCCTTATCCGCAGGGAAAAGCGCAGACCGTTCATGACCTGGGTGCCCGCGTAAAGCGGTTCGCCCTTCTGGTCGTAGGCAGTGCTTTGTATCATTATCAGGGGGGTCTCCTTTGACACCTTAAGAAGCCTCGCCTCATCGCTTCGGGCATAGCAAAGGCTTATGTCCTTGTCGGAGCGGCTGATGCTCACGCCACTGTTTTCCTTGAGGAAGGCAAATAGAGAGCTGTCGTTGAAACTGTGCTCCAGCAGAAAACTGTATTCCAGGCTGAAATAATTCTTTTCTATGACCACCGGCTCGCCGTCGGCAAGCCTTAGGCGGGACAGGAACACGCCCCGGCAGGGGTGCTCAAGGCCCAGAGCAGCCGCTGTCTTCTGATCGAGGGGAACGATACCGGCCTCAAGGAGCCTGGCGCCGGCCTTCATATTCTGGATCCTGCAGGACTCGGTAAAGCTCATGATGGAGCTGCTGTCCCTCACGAACTGGGTGTCGCGAACGAAGGTCCCCCTGCCCTGCTGCTTGTCCAGAAGGCCCTTCTTGCAAAGCTCTGAGATCGCCCTGCGGACGGTTATGATGCTGACCATGTACTCCTGGACCAGCTCATCCTCGGTGGGGATGCGCTCACCGGGCTTAAGGAGCCCCGAGGTGATCTTTTTTTCAAGATCCTCTTCTATCTGTAGATATAAGGGTTTTAGAGAGTCTTTATCGAGCATCCGTGATCTCCGTTTTCGTCCGTCCGCCGCCTTAAGGACAGATTCATTATATATCTTTCCGCTCAAAAAACAATAAGGGGCGGAGACTGTCCGCCCCTTCGCGTGCTTTGTCCTTGGGATCAGTATTCGAACTTCCACATATAGTTGCGATCGTCCATGGATCTTCCCCTTACCTCTGCCATCTGCTCTACGAACATGCGCTCGATGGGCCAGATGACCACAGGCTCGAAGTATTCGGCGATGCCAGGATCAGCCTCTTTGTAGAGCGCGGATTCAGCGGCGTCGATTATGGTATAGCGGCCGGCAAAACGCTCAAAGAAGCGGATGACTCTCTCGTCAAGGGCTCTCGACTTTCCGTTGGTCTCAAGAAGGACGTAGGCCAGCTCTTTGGTAGTGGTCTCAAAGGGACCGTGGAAGTAATCGCCCGAGGGGAGCATCACGGCATGCTTTACCTGCATCTCGTTGAGATGGCAGAAGGCCATGCTGTAGGCAGTGCCCTCAAGGGGACCGTTGCCAAGAACGTAGAATATCTCATCCTTTGCGAAGTCTCTTCCGAAGGCCTTGGCCCTCTCGAGCCAGTTCTGCTTATCCTGATCGACAATGCCGTTGATCTTGTCGAAGAGAGAGATCACTGATTCGTAGTTCTCCCAGCCCTCGAACTGGTGGAGTATCTCGGCCGCGATGCGGACGCTCATGGATGTGGAGTTGCTTGCGACACCCGCTCCGCCGTACAGTATGACGCAGGACGCGGCCTTGGCCATGGGGGTCTCGGGAGCGCCGGTAAGGGCTATCGTATAGGCTCCAGCAGCCTCCGCGGTGCGCATGGCCTCGATGGTCTCAGCGGTGCCTTTAAGGGTGCAGCAGACCACTATGCAGCTGTCGTCGAGAGCCTTGGGGGTGTCGTGGACAAAAAGATTGCTGTTGTACTTTCCGGTGCCGATGGTCTTCGATTCGGTAGCGAGCATGTACTTGCCGGCGGCAAGGGCTGCCTCGGAACCGCCGCAGGCCACGAAATATACGGCCTTAAGGGTCTTGCCCTTAGCCTGCATTTCAGCCTTGAAGCCGGCTATGACGCTGTGAACATCCGAACCGATATAATTAGCATTCATTTTTGATCTCCTCCGTTGATCTTATTGATGATTTCGCCTGATCATCGCACGAGAGCCAGGTGAATCAAGTGCAAGTTATTTGGCGATTCATAATATAAGGTTATATTATGAATATGTCAATCCCCTTTTTGAAAAATGAGTAAGATCAGTTTCTTCAAAAGCGATGCAGTGCCTGAATGAAGGCTCAGATCAGCGGAAAGCTCAGTACAGCCTTGAAGAGGTCCCCGTCCACGGAGAGCCTGAAGCTTCCCTTCTGAAGCTCCGTCAGGCTCTTGGCTATGGAAAGTCCCAGACCGCTGCCTTCGGTATTTCTCGAGTGATCTCCCCTGGTGAACCTTTCGAGAAGCTCCTCTTCGGTCATGTCGAGGGGCTCCTTTGAAGTGTTCTTAAAGCTGATGACCGCGTCGCTCCCTTCCCTTTCGAGAGTGAGCCAGACCCTGGTCCCCGGCTGGGAGTACTTGCAGATGTTGTTCATAAGGTTGTCGAAGACCCTCTGCATCCTGCGGCCATCGGCCAGTATGGTGACCTGTCCCTCCGGGACCCTGGTCATCAGAGAAAGGCCCGCTCCCTCCAGCTTTTCGGAGAATTCCCCCGCGGCCTGGGTAATGAACACCGAAGCGTCGCAGGGCATGAGGCTGACCTCCATGTCGCCGGTGGATGCCCTCGAAGCCTCGACCAGGTCCTCCAGGAGCCTTTTGAGCCTCTCGGACTGGCGCACCAGCACCTCGGAGTATTCGGCGTGCTTCTCATTGCCGCACTCCTCGGAGGCGATTAGCCCGGCGTAATTGATTATGGAGGTCAGAGGGGTCTTGATGTCGTGGGAGACGTTGGTTATGAGCTCGGTCTTCATCCTCTCGCTTTTGACCCTGTCCTCCACCGCGATGGCTATCCCCTTGGCGATGCTGTTGAGATCCTCTCCGCAAGCCTTGAGATCCAGGATCATCCCCCGGGTGTCGGTCAGGTGGGAAAGATCTCCCATGGCAAGAGCGTGGGCCCCGCTGCGAAGCCTTTTCAGGCAGGTGGCCAAATAAAGGACGGCGATGCATTCGACGATCTTCCAGACGGTGAACAGGAAAACCAGAGCTTCCGACGGCCTTCCCGCTACGGCGATAAGAAAGAGCTCACCTACCGATACCGCGAAGATGCACAGGAAGGCCTTCCAGACCAGAGGGATCTCCCTGAGGAGCCTCCCAAAGGCCTTCAGCGCCCTGCCCAAGGCTCCTAAGGACCTGCGGACCAGACTCCAGGCAAGGGCGAGGACCTTATACGTGACGGTCCCTTTGATCAGCGTGCCCTGCTTTATCCTGGCCGCCATGCTCATGGATGTGCCCAGGGCAAGACAGGCGAGGATCAGCATGCCTAAAGCTGCCGCCGCCAGCTCGATCAGATCCCCTTCGTTCCTGGCCGCTTCGATAAGGATGACGAATGCCCCGAAAGCTGCGGCCCCGGCGGCGCCCAGTATAACGTCGAAGGGCACCCTGTTCAGGGGCCCGGGAACGATATCGTCTCTTCCCGGTCTTCTTGCCGCAACGCTCATAAGGCAGATGAAGAAGCAGACCGCACCGCCGAGGGATACCGCGGCGATGGCGTAGATCCAGTACCTGAGACCGTACCCGATGCTGACCAGACTGCGGACGAGCCCGCATCTTTCTCTCAGCGCGGATCCTTCCGGCAGGGAGACGTATACGGTCAGTTCCTTTTCGTTCTCAGCAGGCCCCGCAGAGCCCTCATAGGAATAGACGGTCACGGGATATCCGTACTCCATCAGCGCATGGAAATGAAAGACGTGTCCCCACTCATAGGACTCTCCCGGCGCTCTATTGTCCAGCAGGGTCTGACCTTCGCTCCCCAGGACCACTATCACCAGATCCCTGCGGGAGATATCCGGCTCGGCCTTTCTCTCCATGGCCTCTGCCTCAGCCGCGCTCATGACGTAACGGGAGATATCTCCCCGCACGACGTCTGAGACGAACCTCTCTTCGAGCGCCTCCTCGCTGTTGAGATAAAAGTTATAACTCATGCCGTCGAGCATCAACGCGGCCCCCAGCACGGAGGCGGCGAACACCGCGAGGCATATCAGGCAGCAGGCAAAGGCGATTGTCTTTCCCGCTATGGTCCTCCAAAAATGCTTCATCTCTTTCCCCCTTCAATTTTATACCCCTGTCCGAACACCAGCTTGAGATACCGCGGCTTAGCCGGGTCTATCTCGATCTTCTCCCTGATGTGGCGGATGTGGACCGCCACAGTGTTGTCGCTTCCCAAAGGCTTCTCCTTCCAGACGCTCCTGTAGATCTCCGATGGCGAGAACACCCTCCCCTGCTGGGAGATCAGAAGCTTCAGGATCTCGAATTCCTTGGGAGTTAGAGGCACGGTCTCCCCGTCGACCCTGACCTCTTTGGTCCTGTCGTCCAGCTCAAGCCCCCCTGTGACGTAGGTCACGGACGAAGCGCTCCCCGCGCCCAGCTTGAGATACCTTCTCAGCTGGGACCTGACCCTCGCCGTCACCTCGAGAGGATTGAAGGGCTTTGAGATGTAATCGTCAGCCCCGGCGCTGAGGCCCAGTATTATGTCCTGGTCCTCGCTCTTGGCGGTGAGCATTATGACCGGAACGTTGCTGATCTCGCGGATCTTTGCCATGGCCTGCATCCCGTCCATCACCGGCATCATGATGTCCAGAAGGACCAGATGGATCTCCTCCCTTTGGACCACCTCCACCGCCTCCCGGCCGTTGAAGGCCTCGAATATGACGTACTCAGGGTCCGCCAGATAGATCTTCAGGGCGTTGACGATGTCCCTCTCATCGTCGCATATGAGAATGTTCGGCATAAAAAATACCCCCTTTGCAACAACTATTGTACGCAAAGGGAGTTAAAGAATAAACAGCCCCGGGGATTAAGATTCTATTAAGATGGTTGTCAGTGAGACTATTTCATGCCCGCGGCGAGCCTCACGCATTCGTAGGCTCCGTCGTAGGCGCCCTGAGCCTTCATCTCATCGATGCGGCGGCACATGTGTGCGAAGAGGTCGGGATCGCCGATCACGCGGTCGATCATGGCGTTCATCGACTTCTCGTCGGGGCACTCGAAGGTGCCGTCCCCCGCCTCCTGCGAGCAGACCGCCCCGTAGACCTCGTGCCCGCCGATGTGCTTCATGAAGATCTTGGGAATGGGATAATAGGCCAGCTCGGAGGGCTTGGTTATGAGGACGTCGCAGCGCGGCATGAGCAGGTTCGTCGCGTACACCGCCTCGAAGATATCGCCGCAGCAGACCGCCGTGAGGCCCTCCGCCCTTTCGCTCTTCATGCTCCCGGCGAAGCTCTTGAGGCCCTTGTAATCGTCGACGAAGCAGCGCATGGGGGTCCCCGCGAGGTCTTTGCGCAGCTTTTCGAGCACGTCCTTATGATCGCCGCAGTTGATGAAGACCGAGGCCCTGCCCGCGTTCACGTGGGTCAGCAGGTGCTTCACCATCGAAAGGAACTGGCTGTAGCCGGCTCCGGCGCCTCCCACCGTCAGCAGAAAGCGCAGCGGCGCGGCCCCTCCCGCCCTGGCGACGCGGTCTCTGTCGTCCTCCTCCAGGTCTTTGAGCAGCTCGTGGTCGACGTAGCGCCCGACCATCCTCAGCTGGCTCTCGGGAATGCCCTTGAGGGGCGTTTTGGCAAAGCCGTTCATCATCTTGTAGCCCAGGTAGGCGAACTCGGTCTGGACCGTGTGGACAGCACCTTCGGAAAGGTGCAGGGCCATGGGCCAGTTGTCGGGGATGGCGTTGACGACGTGCGTGAAGCCGGCGTGGACGGCTGCCTGGCTGGGCCAGACGTGGGTCGCGATATAGGGGACATCCTTGGGAAGGGAGGCGAGGATCGGGACCAGCAGCTCGGAGTTCTTCTGGTCCTTGGCGTTGTAGGTCAGCTGCCTGAAGCCCTCGCTGTTCAGGGGCTCCCAGAAGAAATTATTAAAGAGAACGGATTTCTGCGAGATCCTGGAGGCCATGGAATACAGGCGGTTCTGCTCCCTGATCATCTTGGATCCCGTGGCATCGAAGGACGCGAGGTCCAGCCAGTAGGGCGTAAAGCCCAGGGCCCTGGCGCAAGAGGCCATTGCCATGCTTATGCGGTAGTGGCCGAAGCCCATGCGGATGTTGCCCACTATAAGGGCGTTGGGCGCGAGAGGCTCCGCCTCGTCCGAAAAGACCAGGTCCTTCGCACCTATGAAGTCCAGCACCGGGATGTCCACCGCCCGGAACCTGTAGGAAGCCCCGGAATCGTCCCCGTATTTCTTTATGAACTTGGCCTTGGAAGATTCGGCCTGCCTTACGGTCTTTTCGTCTATGGGATTTCCGAAAATGATCTTCGTCCTGTCAGTCATGGTTTCTCCTTTGATCTCTCCCGCTTTATATCTTCGGTGAGGATCCCTCTGTTCATGTCGTAGGTCATGGAATGCCTGCCGCCATCCAGCTCGTAATCGATGGCGATGAGATCCCCCCGCCTCTCGTAGGACAGCGCCCTTCCCCTTCTGAAAAGCGCAAGGGCCCGGTCCAGAAGGGCCCTGCGATCATCATCGTAGGAGCCTGTGTCGTCGGAGGTCATGAGCAGCGATCCGAACAGGGCGTTTATGAGGGTCAGGGCCTTTCTCTGCTCCCTGCTGAGCCCGATATTGTCATCCCTCAGCAGGAAGACGTCGGGATCGTTGAGATACATGCGCCCGTCGGAGGGGCTCCTGTAAATGGTGTTCACCAGCGTCACCTTGGTGGATATCCTCTCGGGATGGAATGCCCTCATATAAAAGCTGTCGTCGAACCTGAGGGAGACGTCGGGCCCGATGCGGCAGTAGTCGAAGCGCCCGATGCAGTTGGCGAGGGCCGCCCCGCAGCCGATGATCAGCCTGTCCTGAAGCTCCTCTCTGAGCAGGCCGTAGGCGAATTCGCTGGTCTCCGCCCTGGTCTTTCCGTCGAGGGGCTTGAGGGACGCAGCGTATATGAAGTCCAGCTTAAAAAGGTCAAAGCCCATATCGCGGTAGCTGCGAAGCACCTTCCTCACGTACTCCACCGCTTCGGGAACGTTGAGATCCAGGGGGCAGTCGCCGCTCCAGTTGCAGCCGGCGTAGATCTTTTTGCCGTCCGCGTCCCTGGCGATCCAGTCCGGATGTTCCTTCGAGAGCCTTGAAGCGTCCTCCGCGACGAAGGGAGCCAGCCAGATCCCGGCCATCATGCCTTTGGCGTGGATCTTCTCAACGACAGGTTCCAGCCCCCGGGGGAATTTGGCCTGATCAACATCCAGCCAGTCGCCGACGAAGGTCTCAAAGCCGTCGTCGATCTGGAAGAGCTCCAGCCTTTCGTCCGCCCTGTCTATTGCGTCCTCTATCAGGCGGGCGTTGATGTTCTGGAAATGGTTGTACCAGGACGTGTATCCGAAAAGCTTTCTATCGCTTCTCGGGCTGAAGCTTTCGAAATACTCCCGGGGATCTTCGGTGATCAAAAAATCGAAGACGGTGAAGCTCTCCCCCGCTCTCAGGGCCTTCCCCTCCACGTCGCCGTAAAGGGTGACGCAGCCCTCATCCCTCAGGATCTGTACGATAAGCCAGGCTTCGGCTGCGTTGAAGCTTCCGATGAAGAACGGCCTGTCTTCCTTGAAATGGGCCCATTCGAAGGCCGTAAGGTCGTCCGACGCGGGCATGAGGGGGTTCTTCCACTTTCGCCGGGACAGGCCTTTTGGGAAACGGTCCTGATCCGCAGGCGGCGTCCAGAAGGCATAGGAACCGTAGGCCCTGAAATGGAACCGGTCCTCGAAGAGAGGCGGCAGCAGGGAAAGATCGTTGAGATGCTCACCTCTTACGAACTCTCTGGTCTCGGTCCAGGACTGAAATCCGTTGGCGATAACCGGGCAGTCCTTATCGATGGTCCTGATACGGTCTATCCGGGCTTCTTTAAGGATCACGTCCTCCACGGCGGTGACCGTGATCCTGGTCCTTCCTGCGGATGTCTCCTCGGAGATAGTCACCCGGGCGTCGGACTCTCCTGCGGTCAGCAGCCTTCCTTTGCTCTCGTACGTCAGGATCATCTTATTCCTCGCCGTGGTCTTTTCTGATGATGCCCATGACCTTGTCCTCATCGTAGAAGATGATGGCGGCCATGGCGCCAAGGCAGAGGATCATGGCAATGATCAGGCTGATCCTGTAGCCCGCTCCGGTGTTTCGGATCACCTCGTTCCCGCCGACGTTCTCGGTATACTGGCCGATGACCGCAAGGGAGGTGAAGATTATCATGGCGATGGACTGGCCCAGCTTGAAGGCGAAGGTCCTGGCGGCGTAGAACATGGCGTCCCGGTTCTCTCCGGTGACGATCTGGTCGCTCTCGGCGATGTCCGCGACGATGGCCTGGGGGATGATGCCCAGGATGGACAGGGGCACTCCCACCAGTATGCAGATGATGAATCCGTAGATCTGGTTGGGGATGAAGCTGACCTTGCCCGCGAAGGACGATACCAGGAACGCGAAGGCGAAGATGCCGAAACCCCAGATGAGCAGCTTCTTCTTGCCGAATCTTCTCGAGAGCATGTTGACGAAGATATAGCAGACGAAGGTCACCATGGTCATGAAGATGAACAGTATCATGTAGTTGTTGAGCCCCAGCAGGTTCTCAACGTAGTAAATGAAGCCCGTGTTGAAGATGGTGATGCCGATCCAGTAGATCACGTCGGAGAGGATGAAGATCCTGAACTGCCTGTTGGCGAAGGTCTTGGAGAGGGATCTGAAGGCGTCCTCCTTTACGGGCTTTGAGTCGTCGTAGTCCTTCTCGTTGATCATGAACGCGGGGAGCAGCATGCAGATCAGGGCGATTACCGCCATGACGGAAAGGACCAGCCTGGCGCAGAGATAGTACTCCATGCCGGTGGCTGCGTGGACCCCTTCCCAGATCATCTTGCCCGCGAAGGCGATCCCGGTGCCTACGATGTAGGTGAGGGAGATGTAGGTGGAGATGTCCATCCTGTCCTTCTGGCTGCGGCCGAGGACCGGGATCAGTGCGTTATACGGAGTGCAGTAGGCGGTCATGAATATGTAAAACAGAACGAGAGTTACCGCAAGCCATATTATGTTGACCACCGATTCTCCCCTGACCGGGCAGCAGAATATGAGCACCGTCACCAGGGCAAAGGGAACTGCGGAATACCTCATGAAGGGGATCCGCTTTCCCAGGGGACTTGAGCAGTTGTCCGAAAGGCTGGCGATCCAGGGATCGGTCATCGCGTCGACGATCCTTCCGCAGGCGGTTATGATCCCGATGACCGTAAGGCCGAGAAAGGTGGCGCTGGTAACGAAGGTGATGACCCCTCCCCCGGTGGAATCGGGCAGATAGAAGTTTACGAGAAGATTTGCGATTATGCCGGAAAGGATGGACCAGCCCAGCTGGCCCACGGCGAAGATCCATTTGATCTTGGAAGTTACAGGTCTCATTGTTCCTCCTGTGGATAGAATTATGTTTGTCACAGGGAGATTATACATACTATTTTCATAATACTGAACAATGATTTTTATAAAGCGATATCAAAAAGCGGAAACCATCAAATAAGTTCCCGCTTTTGTTTCTGCCTGCTCACTATTCAGGACTTGTCACGGCCGCATCCCGTTGACAGAATACCAGACGATCATCACCAGTGCGAGGACGAGGATCAGCAGGGCCGCGGCGACCCTGACGTGGTTCCTGCGCTCGGAATAAATGAGAGCGATGAATTCCCTCACGAAGGCATTGATCCAGAAGTAGCTCCTGGTGCCGCTGCCTACGCCCTGAGCCAGGATGCCCAGGCCTGACGCGATGATCCCGGACCTGAATACGTGATAATTGGTGGTGGAGAAGGCGATCTTCGGATCTCCTGGGCCGAAGTCGTTTTTGATGATCTCCGATGAAAAGATCATGTTCTCCCTGGTGTCGGTGGACCTGTCCTCGGTGAGTATGCTCTCTTCGGCGATCCCCTTCGACAGAAGATAGTTCTTCATTGCCTCCGCCTCGGACACCGGTTCATCTGCGCCCTTGCCCCCGGATACCACGAATCTCAGGGCCTTTCCGGTCTTCTTCATCTGAAGTCCGGCAAACTCCAGCGCCCTGTCCACCCTTCCCTGCAGCAGCTTCGTGGGCTTTCCGTCCCTGGCGACCCTGCACCCGAGGATGATCATGTAGTCCCTGTCGGGATCGGGGACGCCCCTGGCGGCCTTCACGGCCAGGATGATGGTCGCGATGAGCATGCACTCAAGATAAGAGACTATGAAGAACACCGCGTTGGTGGTGAAGAGCTCCACATACATAGCGGTCCCGCCCTCGTAGTGGACGTCGATCACCGTCGACCTCTGGAGCATATCCGAGACGACGCCGGGCAGTATCGTCATGAAGCAGAGGGCAGCGCCGAGGAGAAAGCCCAGCATGTTCCTCCAGTTCCGCCCCTCTCTCTTCATCAGGACCAGATTGCTGGCGCTGACGTAAAGGAAGGTGATGAACGCGAGGGGAAGGATTATATACGAGAAAAGGGAGCCGGAATCCAGGACCCTGCGGGTAAAGGAAGAGATCGAACCGATGGTGAAGACCGATACGATCAGGTTCAAAAGAGCGGGAGCGAGGAAGATGATGATGCCCAGATCCCTGATGTTCCTGTACTGATATATGTTCCTTGAAAGATTCTCCCTGAACTTTCTGATCCTGTCCCAGAGGATCAGAGCGATGTAAGCGCAGGCAGCCGCGGAGACCGCCCTGCTCCCCCTGCAGAAACCGATGGAATCGTTCCAGGTGATCACGCCCAGGGGATGGACGTAGACCACTTCAAAGCCTATGGCTTCGCCCCCCTCGCTGTGTATATCGATATAATCGGTCCCGGTATGCCTCGGTCTTACGGACACTGTCACTGTGTCCCCATCGGCCTCGAGACCCAGGATCTCGATGGGGCTGTCCTCTTTCTCGGTCACCGCTGTGAGCCTGCCGGGGTCGTTCTCCGAGGTGATCCTCACGGGGATCTCCACTGACCTTCCGAAGGCGATGAGGCCACCGAGGCCCAAGGCGAAGGCAAGGATAAAAGCTGTCAGGTAATGGATCCTCTTCATCTCTGTCCTCTCGTGATGCTAAAAGCGGGCCCTATTCCAGGACCCACTTCTCCCCTCCGGGCATGGTCCTTACGCTGCCTCTGCCGGAGCCCAGGACCTTTCCGTCGGGATAACGTCTTAAAATATATTCTTCGCGGTAGTCGGGATCCTCGAACCATATGGAGAAGATGAGGATGTCTCCGTCCCTTGAATCCAGGGACTCCCGGGGATCTATCGTGAAGCTCCCCTGCTCGGGCCAGACCACCTGAAAATCATCGTCAAAGCCCTGCCTTGATAAAAACAGCGGCTCGCTGTGGAGCATCAGATTGTAGCAGTCCTTTACGCAGCTCAAGGGGAGCCGGGCGGCCTCATCAGCCCCGTCCAGAGCCTCCCAGCAGCGAAGGACAACGATCTCTTCCTTCCTGAAATCGACGAGCAGGCAGTACACAGACCCGCCGCTGATGACAGGCCTGCCCAGATACTGGCCGTCCTCTGCCTTCACAGGCTCAAAAACGGCGCCCTCCGGATACCTGACGAAGATCAGCCTGTTCTTATTGATGCGGTGGCCGTCCCGGTAAAGGTCGAAGGCCTCGTAAAGATCGCCGGACGTGTAGTCCATGCCCCAGTACAGACCGTCTCCCAGCTCATCGAGCCAGCCTATGCCTCCGGTGTCGATGGTCTTAAGACCGGACATCGCTAGGCCTTCTCCTGTCCGCGGACCAGCCTTGCCCCCATCTCGAAGGCCTTTTTGCACTCCTCGGGGAATACGGTCTCGTGCCGTTCCTGCTTCGCCTTGGGATCGAACAGGGTCCAGGGCCAGTCGGTCTTCGAATAATCCTTGAGCTGCAGGGTGTTCCCGCTGATAAGGGTCTCGGTGGGACCTACGAACCTGTCCAAGGTGCCCTTATATCCCCCTACCAGATCCAGATAGGCCTTGTCGCCGGCGTTGCTGGTCATGATCAGAAGCACCGGCACGGGATGCTGGTTGCAGCACGGTTTTTCCTTGTTGTAGGTGAGGTTCTGGAATATCAGCCTCTCGTAGAGGGCCCTGAACACCGCGGTGAACTCGGAAAGGTAGTTGGGAGACCCGATGATGAGCCCGTCCGACTCCCTTATGGCGTCCAGCACCGGGGTCAGCCCGTCCTTTACGATGCAGTGGCCCTTGAAGGCCTCCTTCTTGCAGCCGAAGCAGGATATGCATCCGGTGAACCTCTCCAGCCTGTAAAGGTCGAATCTTTCCACCTCGGCCCCGCAGGACTCTGCGCCTTTGGCCGCTTCGTTTATAAGCGTATCGGTATTCCAGCCCTTTCTGGGGCCGGCGTTTACCGCTATGATCTTTTTGCCCATGTTCTCTCCTTCTTGTCCCTGCATAAGGCTGCAGACCTATGCCTTGTTGAACTTTTCCTTTCCCTGCCTGCACCTGGGGCAGCGCCAGTCCTCGGGAAGATCCTCGAAGGCGACGCCGTCGTGCTCGGCGGGATCATAGACGTAGCCGCAGATGCTGCAAACGTACTTGCCCGAAGCCTCCTGCCTGGAAAAATCGAACTCCTCAAATACCGTCGAGACGGGATGCTCCAGATCCATCACCCTCTTGGCCTCAAGGCTCTCATAGCCCTGGGGAGTATGGGTCCCGCAGTAGACCATGGGATGGGCGGAGACGAACTCCCTTACCATTTCCAGGGTCTGCCTGGCAGCGCCAAGATCGTCGTAGACCATGGAGAGTTACTTTTGATTATATCATACGAGAACAGAGCCCCGAAAGGACAAAAACCGACGCGTGTACCTATACGGTATCGATGAAATTCCTCTCCACCTTATTGAAGACCATGATCCCTGAAAGCATCGAGACCGCGGCGAATACCAGGGTCGAGATAACCGATACCGGGGTCACGGACCCCGTCCCGAGAAGGACCAGCCTGAACAGTTCCAGAGGTGCCGTCATGGGATTCAGCTGTATCAGGTACTGATAAGGCCCTTCCAGCGGTATCTGAGACACCGGATAGACCACCGGGCTCATGTACATCCAAAGCTGCAGCCCGAAGCCTACCAGCAGGTTAAGATCCCTGTATTTGGTGGTCGCGCTGGAGATGAGGATCCCGAGCCCCAGTCCCAGAGCGCCGGTAAGGAGCAGTACCGGGATAAGGAGCGGCATCATGGCCCAGTCGGGCGAGACCTCCCCTCTCACCGCATATACGGCCAGCATCGCTCCGACCAGGACCATCTGGATCGCGAACTCCAGGAAGGCGGTAAGCACGGTGGAGAAAGGCATGGTCAGCCTCGGGAAGTATACCTTCTGGAATATGTGGGAATTGGTCAGGAAGGTCGAAGCGTTGTTCCTCAGACAGCTGGCGAAGAAGGTCCACATGGCGTGGCTGCTGAGATAAAAGAGCAGCCTGGGGACCCCGGCGGTGCTGAGCCCCGCTATCCCGCCGAAGACCACGGTATATATGAGGCTGGTGATCAGAGGGTTCATGATGAGCCACATAGGCCCCAGAATGGTCTGCTTGTACACCAGCTTGAAGTTCTTCTGGGTGAAGAGCCAGATAAGATCCCGGTATCTCCAGACCTCCCTGAGCCCGAGCCTAAAGAAGTCGTGATCCGAGGTGATATGAACATGGTATCCCCGGGTGACGTCAGCCATCCTGCCTTACCTCTTTTCCGAAAATGTACATCCGTGACCGTCTTCCCGCGGCGGATGATAACTGCCGTGTTGTAAATATGCCACACTAAAAAAATAGCATACGGTCACTGACAAAACAAGAAAAAGAACGACGGGGATATACCGTCTAGATCAAACCATAAACGATGATCCCCGCGGCGGCCGAGATCCCGATAAGTCCTATGGGCGACAGCGCCCTTTTGGCGATCTTAGGCAGACCGAAATATACGGCGGCAAGGACAGCGGTCATGATGACCGCGGTCGGATCTACGGAGATGCCCGAAAAGCTTCCGATGCACCGCTGCAGGATCATGAATATGCCGGTCGCAAGGATGATCCCGATGATGCAGGGCTTGAGACCTCTCAGGACCGCCTGCACGTAAGGATCCTTGAGGAGCCTTTTCAAAAGGATCATTATCAGCAGGATGATGACAAAGGAAGGCAGAACGACCGCCGCAGTCGCGATCAGCGCTCCCGCAAAGCCTGCCTGGGAGCTTCCTACGTAGGTCGCCATGTTCACCATGATCGGACCGGGAGTGCTCTCGCTGACGGCGATCATGTAGGTGAGCATCTCATCGCTGATCCACCCGTAGGACAGCACCACGTCTCGGATCAGAGGGATGGCGCCGTACGCTCCTCCGAAAGCGAAAAGCCCGACCTTGAGAAAACCGATCATAAGATCCAGATAGATCATTTCCCAGCCGCCTCCCTTCCGCCGGACCCCTTCGCGATATACAAAGCAAGGCTGACGGCCGCGGCAGCGAGCATCAGCGTGATGGAGGATATGCGCAGGGCAAAGATGTCGACCAGAAGCATAGCGATGAAGGATGCTGTCATCACGGCAAGTGGGAACGGTCTTTTCTGCATTTTTCGTATCATCTTGACCGCTGCGTCCAGGATAAGGATGCCTACGGCGATCCTGATCCCCTGAAAGGCGTGGGCGATCCACGCTATCTCCAGGAAGTTGTCCAGAAATCTTGAGATCATAAAAATGATGCAGAAAGACGGCAGGACGATCCCCACCGTCGCCGCGGCAGCTCCCGCGTACCCTTTCTGCTTAAAGCCCACGTATGTCGCGCAGTTGATGGCGATGGGGCCGGGAGTGGATTCTGCGATGACCGTGACGTCCATCATCTCGTCATGGGTGATCCACCGCTTCTTCTCGACACACGCGTCTTCGATGAGAGCGATCATGGCGTATCCGCCGCCAAAGGTGAAAAGTCCGATCTTTGCGAAGGTCAGAAAGAGATCGGGCAAAATACTCATGCGCCTTGTCCTCCAGATCTGCCAGATTAATTATGTCCCGCGCAGTGATGCTCACCGCAGTGATCGTGGCCGCAGTCGCCGTCGTGATGCTCATGATGATCGCAGCGGGCATCCGGATCATATTGGAGAGTCCCCTCGGCCAGAGCCTTCGCTGCCTCGTCGGCAGAACCCTGAACTCCTGCGTACAGCCTGATGCCGGCGTCCGCCAGAGCCATCTGGGCGCCCATTCCGATGCCGCCGCAGATCAGCGCGTCGGCCTTGACCGCGTTCAGAAAACCGGCCAGAGCGCCGTGTCCGCTGCCGTTGGTAGGCACGATCTGCTCTCCGGCGATCTTTCCGTCCTCAACGTCATAAAGCTTGAAAGCCTCGGTGTGTCCGAAATGCTGGAATATCTCTCCGTTTTCATAAGTGACCGCGATCCTCATCGTCTTTGTTCCTTTCTCCTTAATGTCCTGGCAGATCTCCACCGGACTGAATTCACAGCAGCCCCCGGTTATCAGCAGCCTTTTGCCGTAGACTAGCGCCTCCGCGACCTTTTTGCGGGCGCTGTCGTAGATGGCCGTGACCGTCGTCCTGGCGACGTTCATCCTGACCGCGCAAGCCTCCTGGGTCAGTCCTTCGTCATCAAGGAGCCTCAAAGCCTCGTATTCGTCGACCGTCATAAAAACGCTTTCGGCAGGCTTGACGTCATCCGGCGAGAAGCTGCGGAAAGCGGGCATTTTTTCGATCCTTCTGCATCGTATCGGCCGCGGCATAGATGCTCCTTTCTGACATATGTCAGTTATTACTCTACCGCGTTTTCTGACAAATGTCAATTACGGCGATCCCTGATATTTGATCTACCGTCTTCTTAAGAGAACGAGATATTCGGAAGTCCCTTCCTCAAGCTTTTTCTCTTCGGTCACATAAAAACCGTGTCTTTCATAAAAGCGTATGGCTTTCGGATTCTTCTCCAGGGCCCAGAGATGATCGGCGCCGTGTTCCTTTATCGCGAATCCCAATAATCTTGAACCGATCGATGCATTCTGAAGAACGGGCTCAACGAACAGCCTGGCGATATATGTCCCCTCTATCTTGATAAAGCCCTTGACGACGCCGTCATCGTACACGTACAGGCTGTCAAGCTCAGGTCCGTACTTCTGCATCAGAGACGGAACGGAAAGCTCACTGAAGTAATACTCATCCGATCTGAAAATGGGATAAAAGAACAGACGGTAGTTAAAGACCTGGATCTCCGCTATCCGCGGCAGATCGTTCGCATCAGCTTTCCTTATCGTGAATTGGTTTTTCATTCGTACGCCCCGCACATCAAGATCATTTTATTACCGGATCCGATCCCTTAAGCCTTATCGGATGCCGGATCACTGTCTTGAGCTTTTCGGGAGCGGTTTTTCGTGCGTCGCTCAGGTAGATCTCGTGATGCATGCGCTCATCCGTGATGTCAAGTTCATATCCTTCACTCTCCATGAACTCATGCATCAGCCGCACCGTCGCGGGCTCGTCATCATAGGATCCTACATGCATGCACTGGACGCACAGGCCCTCGTCGTAGGTAAAGAACCGTACCTTTGAAAAGTCCTGCTTTTTCTTTACGGACGCCTCTTTCACGGCCCAGTCGAAGTCCTCCTTCGTGACGAAATCCGGCAGCCGGATGACGGATATCCACTGAAAGGATCCCTTATCGGAATAATCGACGCCTTCGACGCCGTCCTGCCACCAGAAGCCCTCCAGAGGAGGCACCACGTAGTCAAAATAGCCTTCGATCTGACGGCTTCCCTTTTTGCTCATCTTGACGGTGAACGCGATACCGTACAAAAGGCCTATCGCCTGTTTATACTCGCCATCCTCTTCATTGGGGTCGCCGCTGCCGCGCACCGCGATATAGTTCATCTTCGGGACAGTCACTATGGACGGGGTCCCCTTGGGCATATAAAACTCTTTGTATTCCTTCTTGAAATCGAATGCCATGGATCCTGATCCTCCGCAAAGCAAGCAATACCGTCTGCGCTCTCCCCTGGGGATCAGTCCCCGGCTTCGGAAGGCCGGGTGCTAAAATATAGCTTCCGCCTTAAGAGACAGCGTTTTCCGATATTTTACCACAAGGGCACACCATCTAACAATGTTGAGGTGTTCCCTTTCGATGTTTTGCGGATTATTTCTCAAATCCGAAATTATCAACTCTCAGTGTCTGGCAGTTCTCAGAAACAGTACGAACAGTCCCTTGCGGGAATCCATCGGTAGCCTGCGCACTGACTTCGAGCATCAGTTCCACCTCACAGTTGTCTACAGTGGACAGATGAGTAATCACCTCATCCAGATATTTCTGTAGATCTCTGATGACCCTACCCAAGCGTCTGCTAACGAAGATCACCGTCTTCGAGGATCACTTCACCATCGACTTCAAATCCGCAGTCACCATTGAAATCAAAGCATAAGAAAGGCTCCTCGCCACCGACGTATTTGTCGGAAGTGAGGAGCCTTGGTCTGTTTTACTTCCAGTGTTTCAGTTGTGAAAGATATCCATCAAACTGAGCACGCCTTTCATCGTCAGGCGTATTATCCGGATTTGGCATGTGGCCTACCAGATAATCAAGCAAGGAGTCTTTTGTTTTATAAGCAAACTTTCCGTCTGCATAGCACCATTTACAGAAGTCCTCATTGAAACTACCATCCGGCTCTTTGCTGATGACTTCATCTTCACTCAGAGGCATACCACAGCACTGGCAAATAAGCTGTCTCGGCCTGCCAAGCAGTGTGTTGATTGACACGTCAAACTCTTTTGACAACAATTGGAGCGTATCCGTATTTGGCTGCGTTTCTCCTGTCTCCCAGCGACTTACAGCCTGCCTTGTTACCATTACCCGTTCTGCAAGTTGATCCTGTGATAATCCGTGCTTTTCGCGCAGGCTTTTTATTGTATCTTGTACTGTCATTGAACTGTACCTCCATATTCTTAGTTCACATTCATTATGAACCATATAGGAAGTTCGAACAAGCAACTCGCTGTTGCCCTCAGTTTTTTCATGAATTAACAGTTTTAACAACACCCAAACAATGAATTCTTACGACACGATTCTCGTCGGTTTCCGATATCTCACGCAGCTGCTCCACATACGGCTTGACGAATTCCGGCCTGCGCTTTCCGAGAACACGGAAGATCTCCGGTGCTTCCATCCTTACTTTGTCATCCGCATCGTGCAGGAGCTTCTCAAATACCGACATATAATTCTCATAGATGTCGGGAGTGTTTGTGGCAATATTTTCTGATGCCCAGATGAACGCCAGACGGACTCTTGGCTCCTCATCAGAGGCGAAACTGAACAGCTTCACCCAGTACGGTTCAATCACATGAAAGCCACCCCGTCCGATTCTGCCGAGAGAGTTTACCGCCCGTTCCCGTAAAAGCGGCTCTAAGCTGTCAAGTAAAGATACAATGGTTGGAACGACATCCTGCACAGACTGAGGGTAGATGAGACCCATCTCGCCCAGCAGCCAGAGCACCTTTGCCTGTATCTTTACGGAATCATGGGTGAGAAGAGACGAAACATAGGGAATACTCTCTTTCCATCTGTCCTTGTCCTTTGTCAGGGCTCCAAGTTCTTTATAAAGGTCTGTTTCGGTCATTTCACAGGTCTCTCAAACTCGAATTTATACTACTGTGTATCCCTCTGAAGCTAAAACTGTCAATGCTCTCTCATAGTTTTCTTCTTTTACAAGAATATAATCTGTGTTGTATGTAGACACTGCGAAGATTCCTATTTTATGGTCTGCGAGGATGCCTGACAGTTTTGACAGAATCCCAATCAATGAAAAGTCGAGAACTCCCTGAATACGGAAGCCTCTCCATCCATCATCACGCTCGACTGCGCTTTGCGGCGTATCCTCCGTCTTACACACCAAAGATAACTCCTCATCCGTTTTCCCAATGAAATAGAAATCGGTATCCATATTGATATTTGATACCTCAGCAACTTTACAGACAGTAAGTTTATAATCGATTCTCTTCAATTCCATTTACAATGTCTCCTCTACAATTCCGAGTTGTCGCGCTGACATCTGAACCGCCTACTCAACCATCCGACAGAAACGATAGATTTATTCTGATAGAGCGATTTTTGCGTTCAGACCATCTCCCCGGTGCTGATGCCCAGATGCCAAAATAGCCCGGAAATACGGCACTTTTGACGACCTTATGTGTATTTCCGTGACATCAATACGACCGTCTCAACATGCAACGTCTGATGACTTATGTGACAATTAATTCTCGTCGTCGGCAGGTTGTGACGACATTTTTTTAGACTTGGAATTCCTCCTCGGAGGCTTGTAATCGTCACCCTTTTTCTTATCTTCAAAACCGATCTTATGATGTTCCGATCGATGGAGCTGCAGGATACCATGATATCCTCTGCAGCAGCGTCACATGTTTATTCTTTCTTCCGAATGACGGTATTGGTCCTGCACGGTATGAATCCGACGCTCAATGCCGCTTTCCGTGAACCTGCATTGGTCTCAGCGTGAGCCCATATAGGTCTTTTGCCCTGCTGCATGACCTCCTCGATCATCTTGTAAGCAAGATATGAAGCCAGTCCGTGGCGCCTGTGCACTTCAGCGGTCTCAACGCCTATGTCCACTTCGTCCGAACTGACAGCGCTTGAAAATGCCACCGCGGCAAAGCTTCCGTCTTCTTTGGATCTGGCTATGAAGCCGGAGCCGTCCCGAAGAAAATGACCGCTGTCCTTCCAGGAAAACGACGGTGTGATCCTTCCCCGGACGCAGCCTATATTATCTTTTGTTATACGTTCAACGACATAGCGGTCGTCAAGCCTGGGAGGATCTTCAGGCATCCCTCCGTAAGAGTATTCGATCCTCTTGTCAGACCGAAGCATCTCCCTGCCCGAATAATGATCTGAGACAAACTCAGAATCAGTGATCAAAACGAATCTCCGCTCCGTATCCGCGGTCAGAAACCGCTGATATATCTCTTCGAGGACCTGAACGCTCACATTCCCTGAAATATGGCCAAAGCCGCAGTAATGCCAGAACAATACGCATCCGTTGTCATCGGCGTATATCTCCCCATCCTGGATCCCGGCCGCGATGGACGTCGGATAAACGCGGTTGGCCGTACAATTTCCGGCATATCCGATGAACTCTTTATAACTGCTTCTGTCGATCTTTCTGAGCAGATTAATCTCTTTTATCTTCATATGTATTTTTCGTCCTTTAACCACTGTACTGAATGTTTCAATGCTTCGATAGTTTTGGTTTCCAGAACGCATCTGGCTCTGTTGATCTCGGCCAGCCGCAATCTGTCGGCAATGTCTATTTCTCCGTCGCCAAGCGCCAAATGATTCTTTGCAGGATACTCAGAGCCATCGTGGACATGAAAATGCAAAAGACGATCCTGATGCTCCAAAATAATCTACGCGGAACTTAAATCTGATTCGCTTAAAGATGCTTCCATTTTCATGTAATTAATGACTTCTCTGCCACCAGCTTCGTCCACCCATTGACATCTGCTTCCGAAATAATCTCAAATCCATTCTTCTTCCAGAAATGCGTGGACTGCGGGTTCCCTTTATCTATCGCAAGCCGAACCGATGTTTTTCCTGTACTTTGTAAATAATCTATAACCTCAGCAATAATAGCAGTCCCTGTCTGCTTCCCCTGATACTGCGGATTCATCATAAAAAATCCAATATACGCAATCTCCGCTTTAGGGTACCCATCTATCAGTCCCATAATAGCTATCAGCTCCCGGTCATCAAAAAAGCCAAAGTAGTATTTATCATCCATAGTTATTCCCGGCGGAGTTGCCTTCATATCATTAAGAATGTTTTCCTTGGTTGGGCGTGCTTCGGTATACTCGTAAAAAACTGTATTCTGCTTACAGATTTCAACAAGCGTCTCTACGTCCGATTCTTCCAAAACACGAACGGAATACCTCTTGCTAAGCTTAGAAATATCGATCATATAGAAATCCCTCACCTTACTTCCCAATGTCCGTATCTCTTTCCGCCGAAACGTATAACGCGCCCGGACTCACGCAGTTTTTTCATTTTCCGCTCTATGGTCCTGGTTGTAACTACCAGCTACCACGGTACGTTAAGTTGTAAAAAAACAGCAGGTCAAATGAAAATGCTTGTATTCGACCCACTGGTTCGTCCCGATGAAGAAATGGGCAATTCCCGGTATCGATCAGGGTCGAGACAGTAAGATAAATATCGGCGGAGCGATAAATGGGAATTTATGCCTTTCTTTGACTTGCTTTCCATTTTAGCCATATGGGGCTGAGAAGCGTTGCCTTAGGGTCTGTTTGAATTCTGGGGCACGGGAAATCCTTACAATGCCCACAAGATACGAGTTCTTTTTGTATCACACAATCTCTTGCATAGCATACCCCACTTGCATTTCCTTGGACACATCCGAGGCATTCTTTGTCCAAAAAGCTTGGACATTGTCCGCAATAGTAGCCGCATTTTCCCAACAGTTCTTTATCCATTTGATATATCCTCACAAATCCCGATTTGTTTACTTCTTCAACCCCGCCGCTTTGATCGCACCCAGGCAGTGTATCCTCACGACGCAGTTTTCGTCTGTCTCTGCGATTGTTCGCAGTTCTTCCACATACGGTCTGACAATCCCCGGTCTGCGCTTGCCGAGAACACGGAAGATCTCCGGCGCTTCCATTCTGACCTTATCATCCGTGTCATGCAGAAGCGTTTCAAAAATCGGCATATGTTCCGCATAAACGTCCGGCGTGTTCGTTGCGATGTTCTCCGACGCCCAGATAAACGCCAGCCGAACTTTGGGCTCCTCATCAGAGGAGAAACGGAACAGGTCCGTCCAGTATGTTTCGATCACGGTATAGCTGCCCCGTCCGATCCTGCCGAGGGCGTTTACCGCACGCTCCCGCAAAAGAGGCTCCGGGTTATCAAGGAAGGAAGCAATCACCGGAACCGCGTCCTGTACGGACTCAGGATACTTAAGCCCCATCTCGCCGAGCAGCCAAAGGGCCTTTGCCTGTATCTTTACGGAGTCATGGGTGAGGAGAGATGAAACATAGGGAATGCTCTCTTCCCATCTGTCCTTCTCTTTTGTCAGGGCTCCAAGCTCATTATAGAGTTCTGCTACGGTCATATCACTGGCCTCTCAAAGCTGGAATTCATGCCTCAAGTTCGTACAGGCGGTATATCTTTCGGTACAGCTTGCCTGTAAATAGTAGCTTGAAGATCATTCTTTCGACTGGCGTAAGCTCTTTGACCAGCGCGGCGGGAGTGAAGCTGTGCTCTTTTATAAATCTGATCCGAAGTCCATCGATGATGCTCCCAATAGCATCTATCCCATACAGCTTACCAACGCCGACGTCATTGACAGGGTTTTTATATTTCGATGCCTTGACACCGAATTCTGTATAAACATCCATCAAAATGTGAAGTTCCCGATACTTTTTATCAAGCGCTTGCAATAATCCCCGTACTTGGCTGTTGGTCAGATACATGCTAAGTCCCTCAAGGACAACGATGGCTGTATCACAATCCGGGAGCAATGCAATCTGCTCAGGTCTGGATGCATCCAAAGCCATCATGTGGTACGTTTCATTTTCCTGAAAGTACTTCTTGCGAATCTCTATGACATCTGGAAGATCGCAGTCCACCCATTCAGAACAGGGAGTTTCTACCCTCAAATACCTACTGTCAAGTCCGCACCCAATATGAACTACCAACGCATTGCTGCTCCGTTGCAGCATACTGTCTGTCCAGTCGTCGAACACACGGGCTCTCATAGCCATATTGTAAGCAAGCCATTTTGATCTGGACTTACCGTGAATCGGGAAGGCTTCTTCTTCCCATATTCTCTCAGCTGAGGGATCGTTCAGAATAATCCCCTGTTTGCTCACCTTTGATTTTCCATACAGCGGAATATACAGTGTTTTATTCACTTCATTCATGCGATCCTTCTCCTCTGCAGATCCGGCTCCGTGACATTGGCCCATCCCATCATGTCGGTGATCAGTTTCTCCATATCCACAATGGGAGAGATGAAATATGCATGAGCGACATACCTTTCGATATCTGCATTCATCGAGAAATGCGCACCGATGCTGTTGGCGATCAGAATAATCCTGTCGTAGTTTGCTTTTAATCCAGTAATCGTCTCATGTATTTCTTTTCCGGCATCCCACGGCGTAAATCCCTTATACGCAAGGCCGATCACATCGCAGGAGGGATACAGCTGCCTGTAATGCTCTGCCTCTGCTGCGCTGCCGCCCTTGCCGTGAATATATAGAATAACGTCTATTCTTTTCTCCTTCTTTTCCGCTCCCCACCGCAACTGATGGCAGAGTGGAAGCCTTGGAGCGTTCTTTCCCTGTACGTATTATCGGGATACCAGCTTCAGGAATTTCTTGTCGTTCATCTGCTCGTTTGTCAGATACTCTCCATCACAGAACAGTGCATAGTTCGTGATCGGCGTCGGAGCGTTCTGCGCTTGTTCTTTACTTTCGATATGGATCGCCCGGAACGGAATGTCATGCTCTTTGGCAGTCTGCTCCACGATCGGAACATACTTCGCATTGAAAGGGCACTGGCTTGTGTAATACAGGACATAACCCTTCTCCTCCACATGAGGATGCCTGGCGCAGTCCTTGAATCTGGGAGGCTCCGCATCAAAAGAAAAAGGCAGATACCAAAGTTGGATACCATTGTCGGCTTCATCGCACACAGCAAAGCCCTTGTATTTTAGAAACTTCGGATCAGCGAGGAAAGGTTTTTTCTTTTCGGCGCACAGAGTACAAAGTCCCTTTTTTCCTCTTTCCCTGCTGTCTGCAACGCAAGCGCCGAGCAGGTCATTGGAATAACCGTGTCCCTTGAAGGATCCGGAAACCCAAAGGCAGTCTATGAACATATATCCATCAGCGTCTATTGGATTCCATGCATTCTCAGCCGGGATGTATTCGATGAAGCATTTTCCGCGCTCTGTGCTTTTCAGAAACACAAGACCATCATCAAACCGATCCGCAAGCCAGGCTTTCTTGGATGAAACCTGAATATCTTTATTGTTGGAAATAGCGCAGCAGATATGCTCCTTCTCCAGATTATCCTTTGTTACTCTAATGTATTCCATAATAAACACCTCTTATGTCCGCTGACATCTAAACCGGTCACTCAACCCCCGATCGGAGCGATTGATATATTTTGATAGAGCGATCCTGGCAGACGTTTTTGCCTTAAAATTCTGACGGCCGGATACACAGAAAACCCGGAAACACGGTACTTTTGTCAGCCTTATGTTTCTGTCCGTGACATCAGGACTACCGTCTCGATGTGAAAAGTAGCGGCAAAACGATCTACTGCAGACTTGTCAACATTGATTCAGCCAACTGGCTTCTGTTTATTCTTGACTGAGTCCAAAAACCGCTTCAACTATTTTCAATGTCTGCTCAATACTTCTGTTATCATCCCGCAGAATTACAGGAAATCCTGAATTCAAAAAACGCTCATACTTTTCCTGCGAATTGATCATCATTAAACCACGGCGGTAATTATCCATTGCTTTTTCTGTATCAGGTTCCTCCAAGATCAGCTGATACAGAAATTGCTTCTCCCGGTCAGGTCTTTCAAAAAACCGGCGCACAGACGTTTCCGGATCTGCAAGCATTACCAGTACATGACCAGGTTCAGCGATCTTTTTAAGAGTTTCTGCGGAAATATTCGTATCGACAAATACCGGCTTCCCCTGCTCACACAGTTCCTGCAGAATTCTCAGTTCCAGTGTTTCACATTCTCTGGCCACGCCATCGATCCAGGCTGCATACTCTTCCGGTGTTCTCCGGATGAATTCATGCCAGTCATCCAGATCACGGGTATAGCACAGGCATGGATACTCATCTTTGTTCAGGTCCGGGAAAAATCTGTCATGGTAATTCTCTTCACAGAGTATGCCATCATACTTCTCAGCCAGAAGCCGGATCATCGTCGATTTTCCTGCATATGCTGTTCCGATGATAAAGTATACACTTGCTAATGCCTTCATTGTCAATACCCTTCAGTCCTTCAGACATGTAACCGGAACAACATAGACTCCATCTTCACGTTTATAGGCAAACGGAGCCACTCCGCATAATACCATCATAAATGCCGGTTCACGCATCTTTTCTGTATCAATTCTGTCTGCCAGTTTCTTAAGGCTTGCAGCACCCTCGTTGATCAGTTTATCTCCGCCCAGTTTCACTTCGATCAATCCATATCTGCCGTTTCTCAAATGAATCACTGCATCACATTCAAGACCTGTTTTATCTCTATAGTGATAAACATTTCCATCCAGTGCATCTGCATAAATCCTGAGATCCCTGACGCACATGTTTTCAAATATTAAGCCCATAAGTTCCAGATCATTGACCAGATCTGAGGGACCGACTCCTAACGCTGCTGCCGCCACCGAAGGATCAACAAAATATCTAGTATCTGAAGTGCGTATCGCTGTTTTAGAACGCAGATTAGGATTCCATGCCGGAGAGTCCTCGATAACAAAAATCCTCTTCAGAGCATTCAGATA
>Ga0208297_1000348_pt1 | contig 105086 bp, 93 predicted proteins | sample LMS_cellobiose_e_FD_187367 | JGI IMG/M metagenome (GOLD analysis project Ga0208297, IMG submission 187367) | Rumen-fistulated moose microbial communities from Alaska, USA - LMS_cellobiose_enrichment (SPAdes) (version 2) | ecosystem: Host-associated > Mammals > Digestive system > Stomach > Rumen... | reverse complement strand
AATATATTGCGGTGGTTAAAGCGATGAGGTCCCACCTCTTCCCATCCCGAACAGAGAAGTTAAGCTCATCCGCGCCGATGGTACTGACCCACCAGTTGGGAGAGTAGGTCGCCGCCGTTCTTCGAAGGCCCGGTCGTCACAGACGATCGGGCCTTTTTGTGTTGTTTTACCAAGAATATTGCTTGGAGACTTTTTTTTGCTATATTTGTTTTTACAGTATTGGTCAAGAAAGCCTTTTTTACTGTTTTTGATAATAACGTTTGCTGTTGATCCTAAAATGTGGCTTATTTCGCTTTCAAAAGTGCTTTTTACCCCTTTTTTTGTCATTTTTTTCATGAATTTTCTTGTTTCTGAAAAATTAAACTCATATATTTGTCGTTGTGTTAGTGTGTCCAGGCGATTGGACGCCTATACATATATATAATAAGGAAAATTACAGGTTTAACTTTTTTATTAACAAATTATCCTTTATGAAAAAATTTTTTAGATTGGTTTCAGTGTTCGCCATCGCTGGCGTAACATTTGCGTACACTAGCTGTACGGACTACTCTGAGGATATTGAGCAGACCAATGGTCGCGTCACTACCCTTGAGGGTTCGGTAGCTACTCTGCAGAACCAGGTAACCTCTCTCCAGTCTGCCGTTAGCAGCCTTCAGTCTGCTATGACGACTGCACAGACCAACATTACCGAACTGCAGACTGCGCTTGGTAATCTGCAGACTAAGCACGACAAGGACATCGCTGACCTTGAGACTGCTTACAAGAATGCAGACACTGCTCTGAAGACTGAGCTGGAAGGTAAGATCACTGCTCTCCAGACTAAGCATCAGCAGGATGTAAATGCCATCAATGGGGAGATTTCTGCCCTCAAGACCCTGACCACCAACCTTGGCAACAGGATTACCGCTCTTGAGACTTGGAAGGAAGATCTTGTGAAGAATGTTCTCCCAACCTTCGCTACCAAGACAGAACTTGAGCAGGCTAAGCAGTGGGTTGAGGCAACCTTCGCTACCAAGGAGGCTCTGGGTAAGGCTCTCGAGGCAATCGGTGCTCTCGACGGACGTCTGACTATTGTCGAGACTAAGCTCGGTAAGCTTCTTGACGAGACCGTTCCTGACATCTACACCAAGATCCAGGCTGCCCATACCGCTGCTAATAATGCTCAGGCAACAGCTTCCGAGGCTCTTGGTAAGGTTGACACCCTCATCGAGGCTCTTGGCGTTTACGCTGAAAAGGGTAAACTCGAGGAGACCATCGCTGAGCTCGTCAAGACTGACTCCACTCTCAATGCTGCAATCCTGAAGCTCATCGAGCAGGACGAGAAGTTCAAGGTTGACATCCAGAATCTCCAGAACAAGGACGCTTATTTCGACCGCGTTGTTGACACCCTGAAGGCTCAGGACCTTATCTTTGACGCAGCCATCTTCGCTCTCCAGGAGAAGGACAAGGCACTTGACAAGGTTGACGCAAAGCACGACTCTCTCATTGCAAGACTCGACGCAATCAAGCTCAACATCTCTGACTTCCAGACCTACTTTGACAACGCTCTTACCGAGGCTGTCAAGGACAACGGTATCGTTGGAAAGGTTATTATCTCTAAGGTAGAGGCTGCCAAGACTTTCCTTCTTGGAAAGATCGCTGAGCTCCGTACCGAGGTCATGGGCGAGATTGCTAAGATCAACGGTATCTTCCCTGAGCGTCTTACCAGCATCGTCTTCGTTCCTCAGTACTATGTTGACGGAATCGACGCTATCCTCTTCGAGACCCTTGCATACAACGGCCTCGAGGCTAATGAGAATGCTGTTGCTAAGGAAGACCAGACCGGTCTTGTAAGCAAGTATAAATTCAACGTTTCCGCAGAGACCACTGCTAAGTATCGTTTCAGCCCTAAGACTGTCGGTCTCGACTGCGCTGACTTCGACTTCGTCGGCAATGTCGCTGAGACCAGGGTTGTCGCTCCTGAGGCTCCTATCCAGATCGTAGGTACTCCTAAGTACGATGAGAAGACCGGTGAGGTTGTCTTCACCGTCGAAAAGAAGGAGAACGTCAAGTTCCAGGAAGGCAACAAGATTGACATCGTTGCTCTCAAGGCTACCCTCAAGAAGGGTCTGACCGATGCTGAGAAGGTTGCTGAAGAGAAGCCAGTTGTCTTCTCCGAGTACGAGAGGGTTGACGAGGACATCATCTATGCTAAGGATCTTGCTATCTCTGACTCTACTGCTCTCGTAACCAACGCAGCTAAGTATCCTGAAGTCGCTTCCAAGGCTTGGAAGGCTTCTAAACTCCACGAGTACACCAAGACCTTCAACGCTGCTGTTGCTGGCCCTGTCGTTTACGAAATGGCTTATGACAAGGACTTCGACCTTGGCGAACTCGTTGCTACCTGCGTCAACAAGGGTAAGCACACTCAGCTTGATCTTGCTAAGTTCGGACTTTACTACAAGTTCTCCGTAGCTTCCAGCAAGTATGAGATTACTTCTGCTGAGACTGTTACCAACCAGCAGACCAACATCAAGTGCGTTGATGAGGTCAATGGTATCTACAGGACCACCGGTAAGTATACTGACGGAACCGAGACTGAGTACAACAAGGAGTCCATCGGACGTACCCCTATCGTCAAGATCGAGCTTATGCATGGTGACCAGGTTGTTACCCGCGCATTCGTTAAGCTTGAGATCGTCGTTGTCCACCAGCCGGATATCCTCATTGTCGAAGATCAGGTGAACTATGTTTATGGTTCTGCAGGTTGCGGTATCGATCACACTCTGAAGATCGATGTCGAGACTATGCGTGCTGCTGTCTACCGTGTCTGCAACATCAGCCACGAGGAATTCTGGAACACCTATGAGGTTGAATCCTCTGTTGTTTACAAGAATGGTACTAAGCCAGAGAATGTTGTTCTTGTAACTCCTCCTACTGTTGTTTCCGGTATCACATCACAGGGTGTTGCTACCAAGGAAATCGTATGGACCTTCAATGATGACGAGGTTGGTGTAATCGGTAACGGTGCACTGTTGGTTGCTACCATCAAGCTCCATAATAAGCTTGCCAACTCTTCAACCTATCCTGAGTATGTTACCTTCACCTTCAAGTTCAACTATACTCTCCCTGATATCACTGCATTTGTTGATGTAGTTCCTAAGGATATCTTCTGGAAGGATGGTATTCTCCAGGCTAATGTCAACCGTCCTAACTCTGTTGTTGACATTGCTCCTAACTGCTGGTTCAACACTCCTATCGAGAAGCAGCCTTGGGATAAGTTCGATATCGACCTTAAGAACAAGCTCTGTATCGAGGATGCCGAATTCGTAATCGTCAATGTTTACGAGAATGGTAAGAAGATTGCTTACGGCAAGTCATCTAAGGGTGTTTACATCTCTGAATACAATGATGAGGTTTCTATCGCTCTGAACAAGCAGGATGAGGCCGTTAAGGTTGCTCTCAACAGCGAGAAGGGTCTCCAGGCAGAGGTTGCTTATGTAGCTACCCTCGAGTCCGGTGATAAGGTTACCCTCTATAGCTTCATGGTCAACTTTATCCGTCCTCTCACTCTGAACATGCCTCAGGGCCTGTCAGTGATCGACGCTAAGACCGGCGGTGATGTTATCGACTTCGACTTTGACGGACTGCTTGTCGACTGGAGAGGCGAACTTGTCCTCCCTCCAACTTGGAGCTGGGTCGAGCAGACAAATGAATGGTTCTTCTGGAAGAAGGTTTGCTCACCTGCAGATCATGCTCTCGTAATCCCTGGTTATCAGAAGATTGTCGAGCCTGCTAAGTGGGATATCGAATTCCAGGATGTTACTATCACTGTTCCTGGTGGAGAAACCAAGACTATGTACAAGGCAGTTCTTCCTTACTACTATGGTGCAGAACTTGAAAATTGGTATCGCGAATATGGTGATGCATATCGTGCTCGAGTTGGAGGTACTTGGGTCTACCGTGTAAATCTGCCACGTGCTACGCGAAATACTGTCGAAGGTGTAGGTGAATCCGAGCAGCAGGCAAGGCAGAATGCTAGCGCAGCACTTGATGCTATCGGTGCTTACTTCGGAAATTCCATCCGTTGGGAGATTGATGGCTGCGAAGGTATGTATACTGATATTGAGGTAACAACATTCGAAGTTGCTCAGAATCAGACGATCACCTTCAAGAACATGGTCAGCGCTACCTACACCCCTGCAGTTTACAAGACAGTTGAGGCTGAAATCGTTTACTCTGAGTGCAACCCAGAGCCTACCAACATTCCGTTCGAGCAACTCAACGAAGGTGACCGCGTCGGCTGCTGGCAGTGGACAAAGGCTTCTGCTACTTGGAATGTTCCTGTTTGGGAAGCTGGTCAGTACTGGTTCTTCTATGGACCTATCTCCACTAATGTAGTTCTCGATCTTGAAGATGTCACTACCGATCTCGCTGACGGCAAGCTCCCTGCTGGTGCTTCCCTCGTCCAGACTGGTAACACCCTCAAGTATGAGAATGTTCTTAGCCCGATCCAGTATCCATACCATATCTTCATCCCTGCAACAGTGACCTATGGTTGGGGAACTCTGAATTCAACTATGACTATCCTGGTTAAGCCAGTTGCTACCATCGGTGGTGGTGAGTAATAGGAATTAACCTAGATTAATACCCGAAGGGGCTGGTCATCCGACCAGCCCCTTTTTTTATTCCCTCACTTATTCGTCCTGCCCGACCTTTATTCGTCCTGCCCAACACCCTCGGGCATCCCAGCCTTCGTCATGCCCTAATCGTTCGGGCATCTGCGATTGCCGGTCGAGCCGGAAATGACGTAATAACTACCCGGCAATGACGATCTATCGTCATATTCCTGCGAAGAGTCGTAAAAAAATTAAACAACAGGCACAACGAGATATGCCTGTTGCCTAAATTAGCCGAATAATCTCTATTCTTTTGTGTCTTCCAAAGCCTTTGCGATAATTTCCTCAGACACACCCTGATTTCTTAATGCCTCGATAAAGAGTTTGTTCTTGACCCTTTCTTCTTCGCGACCTTCTTCACGACCTTCCTCTCGACCTTTGTCCATTGCGAAGTCGATCTGGTTCTGTATGTCCCGCTCGGTTGTCATGTCGTTCTGGTATTTGATTTTGTCCTCTTCAGCAAAATTATGCAAATCCGCCGAAGAAAACAACAGTCGTTGGTGAAATGCGGGGACCCTGATATCAAGGTCCCCGCATTGATTATCTTGCTGATTCTTAGATAGTTCTATCTCATCCTACAGATTACTGAGCACCCTCCGGATGACCTCCTCCGTCACACCCTGCTCTTTCAATGCCTTGATAATCTTGGCTCTCTCTTCTTCTCGTCCTTTCTCGATACCCTTCTCGATGCCCTTTTCTATACCTTTCTCAAATCCTTCCTCTCGTCCTTTATCCATCGCGAAGTCGATCTGGTTCTGTATGTCCCGCTCGGTTGTCATGTCGTTCTGGTATTTGATTTTGTCCTCTTCAGCAAAATTATGCAAATCCGCCGAAGAAAACTAAGACTCAGAAAGCGCCTGGTCAATTAACTCTTTCGGGACCCCTTTACTTTTCAAGACCTCGATAAACCGTTGGTTTCTTGTTCTTTCTTTCTCGATACCCTTCTCGATGCCTTTCTCAAATCCTTCTTCGCGACCTTTGTCCATTGCGAAGTCGATCTGGTTCTGTATGTCCCGCTCGGTTGTCATGTCGTTCTGGTATTTGATTTTGTCCTCTTCAGCAAAATTATGCAAATCCGCCGAAGAAAACAACAGGTCGAAGATCTCCTCATCGAAGCCTTCAGGTCTGTCATCAAGCTCCGGCAGGTGGTAGAGCGCATATCCAACCCTCTCTATCAGAGATGCTTCCGCGTCAGGACGGCACTTCTCCACTTCCAGGAAGATGTAGTGCAGGTCGTCGGTCATCAGTTCCCCAGTCTCATCCTCCGTCACCGAATAACGGAACAGGAAACGCTCGGTTTCCGGATGGAGAGAGAACCGCATTATGCCGATAAAATATACCGGTGGGAAGCCGTACTTCCTCGAACCTTCCCTCAGTTGCCTCTGGATCGAGAATGTCGAGTTGAATACCGCCCTGTCATAGAAATCGTGCTGCTCGGAGCGCTGCACCTCGACCAGGAAGCGCTCGCCGTTCTCGTCGGTACATTCCACGTCAACACGGATGTTCTTGCCTTCGGGACTCTGGTTGGTGCTTTCTTCCGGTGCGTAGGTCAGGCTGGCTATCTTCCGCTCCGGGATCAGGGCCTGCAGGAACAAGAGCATCAGGCGTTTGGCGTTTCCGTATTCCTTGAATGACCTTTTGAACCAACGGTCCAGTAGGATGTCCGCGTACCGTCCGGGACCCGGACCGTTAATAATTCTGTTTTCCATCGTTTGTTTAGGTTTGCGGCTGTCGGGAGTGGCCGGGCACAAATCTCTCCCTCCAGCCGGGTAAAACAACACTTGCCCGACCGGTTACAAATATGGCCGGACCAAAGTTGTTATAATTAAAGAAACAGAGAATTCGTCTTAATAAAACAGCAAAAAGTGTTTTTGAATGGTGTCTCCTTTCTTGAATCGACGATTGAAAGCAGATTATCTCGAACTGCCGTTTCGAGGCTGGTACGGAAATTATTGATATTCAATTAGATGATTGATCAGATGGTGTCGATTTTACTACCATCTGATAAAGTAAATGAATGATTATAAGATATTTACGTACCAGGCAGAAATAAGTAAAGGGATGCCCGTGGAGATTGCTGAGTGTCCTGGAAAGATTGCAGATAGGACAAGGCTGGTGCTGGGTGAATAGGGGCTTGATGGCACCGCCGCCGGAATATGCGGGCTCCGGCGGCTGGGCGCTGCGGGGAGCTACGCCCCCAAGGGGCTCTCCTCGCGCCCTGCCAAAGGGTCGAATTAGATTCCCGAACGGGTCGGGAATGACGGAAAGTGGACGGCAGTCGGCTGCAACGTTAGGGCGCATTTACCCGTATAGGGCTGCGAAGCAGCAAGCGCCCGGTGTTGCAGCCGCTGACGCAATGATCCCCGGACACGAGCTGGGAATGACGGTCGGAGCCGGGAATGACAGTTGAGCCGGGAATAACGGGGAATAGTAACTATTTCTTCTTTCGGCTATTGCTTGCAGCGGCTTTGCCTCGGGCCGGGGCTTTCGTGACTTTGCCGCGGATACGGAGAATCTCGTAGTCGGCGTTGCCTTCGTAATAGACCATCAGTTGCTTATCGAAAGGCTTGGCACCGTCGTCGTTCAGGTATGTCACGATGACTTTGCCGGTTTTGCCGGGCTTAATAGCTTTTTTCGGCCATTTAGCCTTTGCGCAACTGCACATGCTTGACACTTTCCTGATCTTTACCGGGACCTCCCTCTCGTTCACGAATTCAAACGAGTAGGACTTTGGACCGTCCTTTTCTGAGAACTTGCCGAAATCGTGTACGTTCTCCTTGAAAGTCAGTGCATCGTAGGGATATGGAAGTGCTTTCGATTTCTGGGCGTAAAGCTTGTTGCCGCACAGCAATGCGCAGAATGACAGCGTAAAGATCAGGAAGATGCGTGATATACTGATATTCAAGATAGTTCGCATAATTCTCAGTTTAATGTCCGAATGTACTCTGAAAGTCGGATATTCCAAGTCCAAAGTTACAAATAATGCGCCTGAAATCACTTTCCGGGCGTCTTAAATTAGCGGATATATTTTGCAGATTGAAAAATTTATACTAATTTAGCATCGCTAATTGGACAATTTTATATTCATTACTATTATGAAACGTATATTAACTATTCTTGCAAGCCTTGTGCTTGCTGCATCGATTCCTGTAGCTAATGCTCAGAACAAGGACTTTGATGGTTACTGGTTCATGCAGCTGCAGGGCGGAGTCGCACACACGATCGGTGAGACCAAGTTCACCGACCTGCTTTCTCCATCGGCCGCTGTAAGTCTCGGTTATCAGTTCTCGCCAGTTTTTGGTGCCAGGCTGAATGTCAATGGCTGGCAGGCTAAGGGTGCTATCGCAGGCCCTCTCACCAACTACAAGTGGAATTATGTAGAAGGTGGTCTCGACCTCATGGCTGATATGGCAGCTCTTTTCGCTGGCTATAAGTATGACCGTCTCCTCAATCCTTACATCTTCGGTGGTGTTGGTGCGAACTATGCATTCAACAATGATGAGGCTAACGCAGTGAAGAACCAGTTCCCTGCAAACGGCTATCTCTGGGAAGAGAAGAGCCTTTCACCAGCTCTCAGGGCTGGTGCAGGTTTGAACATCAGGCTCACCGACGTCCTTGCTCTCAACCTCGAGGGTAACTGCAGCTTCATCAACGACTACTTCAACTCAAAGCAGGGTTCCAAGGCTGACTTCCAGATCAAGGCTCTCGCAGGCCTGACCCTCAGCTTCGGTAAGGCTAAGCCAGTTCCTGTACCAGTGGTAGTTCCTACCCCTGCTCCAGCTCCTGCTCCAGTCGTTAAGCCAGAGCCAGAACCAGAACCAGTCGTTGTTGAGCCAGTTGTTGAGACCGAGCCTGTATTCGAGTCACTCCAGCGCAACGTATTCTTCATCATCGACAAGTGGGATATCCGCGACAGCGAGCAGCTCAAGATCGATGAGATCGTCGAGGCCCTCAAGGCTCACCCGGACACCAAGGTTCGCGTAAGCGGTTATGCTGACAAGGACACTGGTACTGCCAAGAGGAACAAGTTCCTCTCTCAGAAGAGGTCTGAGGTTGTTGCTGCTGCTATCGAGGCTGCCGGCATCGCTAAGGATAGGATCATCACTGAATACTTCGGTGACACTATCAACCCATTCGACACTCCTGAGGAGAACCGTGTTGCTGTCTGCTTGGTTAAGTAAGCAAGTCTGACAATAAGCGATAAAAGAAGGCGGATCGATGTTCAAATCGGTCCGTCTTCTTTCCTTTTTGGGAAATATTCATTAATTTGGCGTAAAATTTACAGCGGTTCTCGCATATGTCAGAAAGCATAGGTTATATTTCTCAAATCATCGGTCCGGTGGTGGATGTACACTTCGGTGCCGATACCGATGAAAAGGCTTTGCCGAGCATCCACGATGCGCTCCTTGTCGACAGGGGAGAGGGCAGGAAGCCATTGGTTATTGAAGTTCAGCAGCATATTGGGGAGGATACCGTCAGGTGTGTCGCAATGGATTCCACGGACGGATTGCGTCGCGGGATGAAAGCCGAGAATACCAAGGCTCCTATCTCGATGCCTACCGGAGGCCAGATCAGGGGACGGGTAATGAACGTAGTTGGCGATACCATCGACGGACTTGGTGCCCTGAGAAATGCGAATTCGTTGCCTATTCACCGTGACCCGCCTAAATTTGAAGATCTCACGACGTCTCAGGAGGTCCTTTATACCGGTATAAAGGTCATAGACTTGCTCGAACCTTATCTGAAGGGAGGCAAGATCGGTCTATTCGGTGGCGCAGGAGTAGGTAAGACCGTACTCATCAAGGAGCTGATAAACAATATCGCAAAGAAGCACAACGGATTCTCCATTTTCGCCGGAGTCGGTGAGCGTACCAGGGAAGGTAACGACCTGCTGCGTGAGATGATTGAATCCGGAGTCATCAAATACGGAGAGGAATTCCAGAAGAGCATGGAAGAAGGCCACTGGGATCTGACCAAGGTCGACCGTGAGGAGCTGGAGAAATCCCAGGTGTCAATGGTATTCGGCCAGATGAACGAACCGCCTGGAGCGCGTCAGTCAGTTGCACTTTCGGGTCTTACGCTGGCCGAGTCGTTCCGCGATTCCGACACTGGAGACGGCCCGCGCGATATACTCTTCTTCATCGACAACATATTCAGGTTCACGCAGGCCGGCTCTGAAGTTTCCGCCCTTCTTGGGCGTATGCCTTCTGCCGTCGGCTATCAGCCTACCTTGGCCACGGAAATGGGTCAGATGCAGGAAAGGATTACTTCCACCAAGAACGGCTCCATCACTTCTGTCCAGGCTGTATATGTGCCGGCGGATGACTTGACGGACCCGGCTCCGGCTACGACTTTCTCCCATCTGGATGCAACGACCGTCCTCAGCAGGAAGATTACCGAATTGGGAATATACCCGGCCGTGGATCCGCTGGAGTCCACATCCAGGATCCTGGATCCTAACATTGTCGGAACCGACCATTATGAGACCGCGCAGCGGGTGAAGCAGATCCTCCAGAGAAACAAGGAACTGCAGGACATCATAGCCATCCTCGGCATGGATGAACTTTCGGATGAGGATAAGCAGACCGTCAACCGTGCCAGGAGGGTGCAGAGGTTCCTCTCGCAGCCATTCTTCGTGGCTGAACAGTTTACCGGAGTACCTGGCGTGATGGTGGACATCAAGGACACCGTCGAAGGATTCAGGAGAATCCTGGACGGAGAGGTGGATTACCTTCCTGAACAGGCATTCCTCAATGTGGGAACCATAGAAGATGCCATCCGTAAGGGAGAAGATATCCTTGCAAAAGCCAGGCAATGATCCAGTTGAGCGTCAATAGTCCTGAGGGAGTCCTTGTGCAGGCGGAAGCCTGCATGGTGGAATTGCCGGGAGCGAAAGGGAGGTTCGTGGTCCTTGAGGATCACGCCCCGCTGATTTCGTCCCTGGTGAAAGGGAATATCGTTTACCGCTCGGAGGAAGGCAAGGAAGAAAGCCTGTCCATCGATTCCGGATTTGTGGAAATATGCAATAATCACGTAAGTGCCTGTGTAGAACTCTAATGAAGAAGTGGATCGTCATATTGCTGTCGCTGTTGCTTCCGCTGGCTTTGCCGGCTCAGGAAGCACAGTCCGCCGACGATGGATTGTCTTTCGACATGGATGAATATCTCTACGGTCACGTCCGTGACTCGTATGAGTGGCACATCACCACAGTGAAGGGGAAACCGGTCAGCATTCCGCTTCCGGTCATCGTCATAAGCAAGGCCGGCGGCGGTTTCCACTGCTTCTCTTCCAGGCACCTGGAGGAAGGGGAATACAAAGGCTTCTATATCGCTCCTGCAGGCAGCAGATATGAGAACAAGATTGTCGAACGCGGGTCCGATGGATCCGAGGTCCGTCCGTGGGATTTCTCAGTAACCAAGAACGTGGCCGGTCTCCTTATCAACAGTGCTCTCCTGCTGTTCATCGTACTAGGCACGGCATCCTGGTACCGTAAGCACGATGCTGCCGAGGAAGCTCCGACAGGCGGGGTCGGTATTATGGAGATGCTCGTGACCATGGTCGAGAACGACATCATAAAAGACTGTGTAGGAGAAGATTACAAGAAGTATTCCCCGTATCTCCTGACAGCGTTTTTCTTCATATTCATCAATAACCTGATGGGTATCGTACCGTTCTTCCCAGGCGGGGCAAACGTTACCGGCAACATCGCCGTAACCCTCGTGCTGGCGCTGTTTACTTTCTTTACCGTCAATATATTCGGTAACAAGCATTATTGGAAGGAGATTCTGTGGCCGGAGGTGCCTACATGGCTCAAGGTGCCGCTCCCTCTGATGCCGGTGATCGAAATAATCGGTATGTTCACGAAGCCTTTCAGTCTGATGGTGCGACTCTTTGCAAATATCCTGGCAGGCCATTTCATGATCCTGGGTGTGGTGGCAGTCGTCTTCCTGACGGCCAAGATGGGAGTCGCCGTCAATTCCGGCCTCAGCGCCGTGGCCGTAATCCTCGGAGTATTCATGGATTGCCTCGAGATACTCGTGGCATTCATCCAGGCATATGTATTCACCATGCTTTCGGCGGTTTTCATCGGGCTGTCGAGGCAGAAAGCAGAAATTGAATAGCATTAACTTTTAAACAATATCATTATGTTTCCTTTAGCATTTTTACTTCAGGCAACGTTGTCTCTCGGGACTCTCGGTAAAGCAATCGGTGCGGCTCTTGCAGCTCTCGCCGCAGCATTTGGTATCGGTAAGATTGGCCAGGCTTCCCTCGAAGCAGGTGCCCGTCAGCCTGAACAGGCGGGACATTACAGGATGACCGCCATCATCGTCAGCGCCCTTATCGAAGGCGCCTGCTTGTTCGCAATCGTAGTCTGCCTTATCGCTAAGTAACGATGTCTCTGATCACTCCTGATTTCGGATTGATTGTATGGATGACGCTGATATTCGGCATCGTCTTCTTCATCCTGGCCAAGTGGGGATTCCCTATGATCACCGACTCGGTCCAGAAGAGGGCGGACAGGATCAACGCTTCCATCAAGGCGGCCAAGGAGGCGGAGGAAAAGCTCCGCAACCTTGCGGCCGAGCAGTCGGAGATGATCGAGGAGGCCAGGAAAGAGCAGGCTCGCATCCTCAAGGAGGCCGCGGCATCAAGGGACATGATCGTCGAACAGGCAAAGGTCCAGGCCCAGGATGAGGCCACCAAGATAATGGACCATGCCCGTACGCAGATTGCGGCCGATAAGGAGAGCGCATTGCGGGACATCCGCAAGGAAGTCGCCCTGCTGTCGGTCAGCGTAGCGGAAAAAGTCCTCAAGAAGGATTTGGCGGACAGCGGCAGCCAGACTGAGCTTGTGAACAGGCTTGTGGATGAAATAGGCAAGGAATGAATACGGGAATTATCGCTTCACGCTATGCAGAGGCACTCCTGAAGTTGGTCGACGAGACCGGCGGAGGGGAGGCTGTAATCGTACAGGTGCAGCATCTATGTGAGGTTCTGGACAACATTCCGGATCTCAGACGCGCGCTTGTCGATGTGGCTGCGGTGTCTGCGGACCGGAAGGTGTCCTTGCTTGAGGCTTCACTTCCGGAAGGCGAAAAGCTTTGTCCGGAATTGGAGAAGTTCATCAACCTTTTGGTCAAGAACGGCCGTATTGGCGATATCCGATTGATATTCAATTCCTTCGTGACTGCCTGGTACAAATCCCGCAACATCGTGCGCGGAAAGCTTTCCGTTCCTGTTTATTCAGACAGCACTCCCGCACTTGAGAAGAAGCTCAGGGAGATTATCGAGTCCAGGACCGGCAGCAAACTGCTGATGACCACGGTAGTCAACCCGGATCTGATCGGCGGCTTCGTCTTTGAAGTCGAAGACATGCTCCTCGATGCATCAGTTTCCCATCAGCTTGAACTTATCAAGCGACAATTTATCGAAAAGAACCGCAGAATCGTGTAATTCTATATGGCGCAGAACAATAATATAAAACCAAGTGAGATTTCGCAGGTGCTCCTCCAGCAGTTGAAGGACATCGATACCTCCCTCCGTTTCGAAGAAATCGGTAAGGTTCTCCAGGTCAGCGACGGTGTCGCCCGCATGTACGGGCTTGCCAATGCTGAAGCGGGGGAACTGCTTGAATTCGAGAGCGGTGTTAAGGGAGTCGTGATGAATCTCGAGCAGGACAATGTCGGAGCCGTTTTGCTCGGTCCTACCGACGAGGTCAAGGAGGGGATGATGGTCCGCAGGACCGGCAGGATCGCTTCAATCAAGGTGGGCGAACAGATGCTCGGCAGGGTTGTCGATCCTCTCGGTGTCCCTCTCGACGGCCTGGGCAGTATTGGCGGCGAGTTGACAGAGATGCCTCTGGAACGTAAAGCTCCCGGGGTGATTTACCGCCAGCCGGTTACGGAACCGCTCCAGACAGGCTTGAAGGCCATCGATGCCATGATCCCGATCGGACGCGGCCAGCGTGAGCTGATTATCGGCGACCGACAGACAGGCAAGTCTTCCATCGCGATCGACACCATCATTAACCAGAGGTCCTGCTACCTGGAAGGAAAGCCGGTCTATTGCATCTATGTGGCAGTCGGCCAGAAAGGTTCTACGGTCGCCAACATCGTCGAGACCCTCCGCGCCAAGGGAGCGATGGATTACACGATCGTAGTAGCTGCAACCGCAGCCGATCCGGCGGCCCTTCAGTATTACGCTCCTTTCTCCGGAGCCGCCATCGGGGAATATTTCCGCGATACCGGCCGTTCTGCCCTCGTTGTCTATGACGACCTTTCCAAGCAGGCCGTGGCCTACCGTGAGGTGTCCCTGATCCTCCGCCGTCCTTCCGGGCGCGAGGCGTATCCTGGCGATGTGTTCTATCTTCATTCAAGGCTCCTTGAAAGGGCTGCGAAAATCATTGACCAGCAGGAAGTTGCAGAGCAGATGAACGATCTTCCGGAGAGTCTGAGGGGCAAGGTCAAGGCAGGCGGTTCGCTCACCGCCCTGCCTATCATCGAGACCCAGGCCGGTGACGTTTCGGCTTATATTCCTACAAACGTCATCTCCATCACCGACGGCCAGATCTATCTCGAATCCGGTCTGTTCAACCAGGGCCAGCGCCCTGCCATCAATGTCGGTATTTCGGTGTCCCGAGTCGGTGGAGCCGCCCAGGTGAAGTCGATGAAGAAGGTGGCCGGTACCCTTAAGATAGACCAGGCACAGTACAACGAGCTGGAGTCCTTCTCGAAGTTCTCTTCGGATGTGGACAAGGTCACTGCAATGGCACTGGATAAGGGTCGCAAGAACAACAAGCTCCTGATCCAGCCGACGTATTCTCCGATGCCGGTAGGGGAGCAGGTGGCTATCCTGTACTGCGGCACTCATGCGCTCATGAGCGATATCTCCATTGATGCCGTACCGGAGTTCCAGGCTTCGTTCCTGGACAGGATGAGGGCCGGTCATCAGGATATCCTGGAAGCCCTTGCTTCCGGCAAATTCGATGAGAATTCAGCAAAGGTTATCGAAGAGGTCGCTGCGGCTGTGTCTGAATCGTTGAGGTAATGGCTTCGCTCAAGGAAATAAAAGGCAGGATCGCTTCCGTTGCGAACACGCTGAAGATCACTTCAGCGATGAAGTTGGTTGCATCCGCCAAACTCCACAAGGCCCAGCAGGCGATCGGGAATATGCTTCCGTACCAGAAGCAGCTTTATCGTATCCTGATGGACCTCATGGCTACCGCCGGTTCCGAAGGGACAGGTCTGCAACCGGATAGCGGAGGGCTCATGGCCTCCCGCCCTGTCGGCAAAGTAGCTGTAGTGGCATTTTCCTCCAATTCCTCCCTCTGCGGAGCGTTCAATTCGAATGTCGTAAAGCATGTCCTTGCAGTTGTAGCCGAATATCGCGCCCAAGGCCTTTCGGATTCTGACATTACGGTATATTCCGTCGGCCGCAAGATGGCCGATGCCATGCGGAAGGCCGGATTCAGGAGTCCGGCTGACTATTCCAGGATGGCAGAAAACCCTTCCTATGAAGCTGCAGCCGCCTTGGCTCAGGAACTGCTGGACGGATTCCGTGACGGGCGTTTCGACAAGGTGGAACTCGTTTACAACCACTACAAGTCCACCGCTTCACAGCCGACTCTCCGCCAGACTTATCTGCCTATGGCTCTGTCGGATGCCAACCCTGAGATCTCTTTGAAGAGACCTGAGGTATCCGAAGCGGAGATCCCGCATCCTCGCAATCCGGAGGATTTGCTCATCGAGCCTTCTGTGGATGAGCTGATCGGTGTCCTCCTGCCAAAGGTCGTCCGTCTCCGTATTTACACGACCCTCCTGGACAGCAATGCCGCAGAGCATGCTGCCCGTACCGTGGCCATGCAGACCGCAACGGACAACGGAAACGACCTGCTTGCCGAACTGACTCTTGAATACAACAAGGGCCGCCAGCAGAAGATCACATCCGAGATCCTCGACATCGTTGGAGGAACCCTTCAGTAAATAGCTGATAATCAAGCACTTATATTTCGCGAGAGATTTACCCGCTGACTGTCTTTGGAACTAATTGACAGTCAGCACTTTATGTTTCCGTTGCGAGAGTTTTCCGATGCCCCGAAATTTGCAAAAGGGTTTCCACGGGCCGTATCTTTGCATCGAGGTTTAACAACGAAGGGCTGCGTAGCAACAAGTACCCGGTTGTTGCAAGTCATCATTAAAATAGCTACGATTATGGAAACAAAGAAAACCGAGAAAGCCAATCTTGAAAACAAGAGGCTTCTGTTCACCGAGATCGGATTGGTTGCTGCACTTCTGGTCGTATGGGGAGCGTTCACTTACGGGACAAGGGAGAAGAAACTTGTCGATCTGGGCAGCAACATAGTGGAAATTGATATAGAGGAGAGTATTCCTGTTACACAGGAGACCCCTCCTCCTCCGCCGCAGGCCCTGCAGGTGCCGGTCCTGTCGGACTTGATAGATATCGTCGAGGATGACATCAAAGTCGAGGACAACTTCATGAGCCTTGAGGACGATCCTAACCTCAGGGTCGACATTATCGACTACATAGAGGAAGTGAAGGACGAGGAGGTTGATGAAGAGGCTATTCCATTCGCAGTTGTGGAAGAGAAACCGATGTTCAACGGGGGTGATGCCAATGAATTCACCAGATGGGTCAATTCCAAGCTTGTCTATCCTGAGATTGCAAAGGAAAACGGAGTCCAGGGCCGTGTGACCCTCCAGTTTACCGTTGAAAAGGACGGCTCCGTCACCAACGTGAAGGTGCTCAGAGGCGTTGATTCTTCCCTCGACAAGGAAGCTGTCAGGGTCGTCCAGAGTTCTCCGAAATGGTCACCTGGCAAGCAACGTGACCGCGCTGTGAAGGTGACATACACTTTCCCTGTGATATTCCAGTTGAGGTGAAAAAATTTTGGTCAAAGAGAGGGTTTTGGCACGGAAATGGTAATATCTTCAATCGACATAAATATTATTTACTCATAAACCAAAAACTGACTCAATAGTTATTTCATAAGTATTGAATAGAATGGACGGAGGCCAATCGTGAGATTCGTCTCCGTTTGTTTTTATAGTCCTTCCTATTCGTACAGCAGGTATGGCTTCCGCTGTTCTTCGAATGCCTTTACGTCTCCCGCCCAGCGCTGTGATATCTCGCTTGCATGGAATCCTGATTCGATCATTTCGCGTACCCATCCTACCCCTGCAAGGAGATCGAAATGTCCGTTCTTCATGAAGAACTGGTCGCCGATGCCGAGAGCCTTCCAGGCATCGATGACATATTCAAGGTGTATCCTCTCTTCCCAGATTGCTTCAAGGGGTTTATCGCGCAAGTCGGTCCCGAAGCATTTTTCTCCCAGGTATCGTGGATTCTTCGCTCCCGGGATACTCTCGGGAACGAAGGTGAAAGGATATCCCTTCATCTCCGGGTGTCCGTACACTTCGAACGGGAACTGTGTGCCTCGTCCGGCGGTTACCACCGTCCCTTCGAAGTAGCAGGTGGAGGAATACACGTACACCGATTTCATGTCCTTGAGGTTTGGGGAAGGGGGGACTATCAGGCAATACTTGGTCCTGTGGGTATAATTCCTGCAAGGGATGACTTCCAGGTCGCATTTCAGGCCATCTTCCAGCCAGCCTTCGCCGTTGATCATCAGGGCGAGTTCGCCGAGGGTCATCCCGTGCACAGTGCAGATCGGGAGCGCGCCGATTCCGGATTTGTATTCCATGTCTAGGATCGGCCCGTCCACGTAGAAGCCGTTTGGATTTGGCCGGTCCAGTACGATTACTTTCTTGCCGTACCTGGCGCAGGCGTCCATCAGATGGAGCATCGAGATGTAATAGGTGTAATATCTCAAGCCGACATCCTGGATGTCCACCAGCAGCACGTCGAACTTGTCCATCTTGTCCTTTCCTGGAACCCTGGAACCTTTTTCGTATAAAGAGAGGATCTCTATTCCGGTCTTTTCGTCCCTGCCGCTGGCAACGTTCTCTCCTGCGTCGGCCGTGCCCCTGAAGCCATGTTCAGGGGAGAATATCCCTCTGACATCCACGCCTTTCTCCAGCAGGACGTCCACAAGGTGAGGTCCGTACTCAATCTTTCCTCCGGGGACGGATGGCTCCAGGAACGGGATCAGGCTGTTCCCGTCGGTGACACCATCCTTGCGGACTTCATCCGCGAGGCGCGAACCCTTCACCTTGTCTCCTACAATCCCGGAGTGGTTGCTGAAGACAGCGACCCTCTTGCCTTCGAGGGAGGGGACATATTCTCCGAACCTTTCATCTCCAAGGGTTACCCTGCCTCCGTGGCAGGATGCAGCTCCTGCGTTGAGACTTGCCAGGAGCGCCAGAAGGGACATAAGAATCTTCATAGCATAAAGATACGAAGAAATTTTTTCTGTTCCGGGGAATATTATTATATTTGCAGTCCCGATTTGTTTCGGGGAAAAGGAGAGATGCTCGAGTGGCTGAAGAGGCACGCCTGGAAAGCGTGTGACCTCCAAAAGGGGTTCGCGAGTTCGAATCTCGCTCTCTCCGCGCAACGCAATCAGCAAGGCAGACGCCGCACCTCAAGGTGCGGCGTTTTTGCAAGTAGCCGGGGCACTCGGAGAGCTAGCTCTCCAGATGCCCCGGTTACTTGCAGACCGCGGCCTCTGGCCGCTTCTGCCGCTGCTGATTGCTCACGGACAGCCCGAGTTGCCGGAGGGCGTGGCCCGACGGAATCTCGCAGCCCCTCTATTACAACGTATTCTGCTTCAACTTCTCTACGTAGCGGTCTATGCGGGAGAGCTCGTGCGGAATCGCTATGCTCTGCGGACACTTCGAGACGCATTGCTTGCAGTGGACGCAGTGGTTGGCCTGGCGCAAGGTAGGGATAGCCCGGTCGTAGCTGACCAGGTATGCCTTGCGAAGCTTCATGTAATCTTCCTGATCCTTGCTCTGCGCGATCAAGCCGCCGTTGACGCAGGAATTGTAATGCTTGAATATTCCCGGAATATCTATTCCGTAAGGGCAAGGCATGCAATACTTGCAGTCGTTGCAGTCTACGGTAGGGAAGTTGGCAATGATCCCGGCGCACTCGTCGCACAGGAAGCTGAGTTCCGCTTCGCTCAGAGGCTTGAAGTCCATGAACGTGCGCAGGTTGTCCTCCAGATGCTCCTTATAGACCATTCCGCTCAGGACGGTAAGTATCCTCGGATACGAGCCGACGAACTTGAAAGCCCAGGAAGCGTTTGATGCTTCCGGATCGTGTTCCTTCAGCATGGTCACGACTCCTTCCACAGGATTGGCGAGGCGGCCGCCCTGAAGCGGCTCCATGATTACGATCGGAATCCCACGCTTGTCAAGTTCCTGGTAGAGGTACTCTGCGTTGACGTTGCGCTTGCCGTCGGCATGTTTCCAGTCGAAGTAGTTCATCTGGATCTGCACGAAATCCCAGTGGTATTTCTCATGCAGGGCCATGATCTGGTCGAACTGTTCCTGGTTTCCGTGGAACGAAAGACCGAGCTGGCGTATCTTGCCTTTCTCGCGCTCCGCGAGCAGGAAATCCATCACTCCATTATCCTCGAACCTGGCCTTGAAGCCTTCCGCTCCGCCTCTTCCGAGGGAATGTAGCAGATAGTAGTCGATGTAGTCAGTCTTCAGGTATTTGAAAGAGTCCTGGTAGAGCTTCATCGCGACGCTGCGGTCGTTGCTCCAGAAGTTGGACATCTTCGTGGCGATGAAATAATCGTTCCTCGGATGCCTTGACAGGGCGATGCCAACTGCTTCTTCCGACTGACCCTGGAGATAAACCGGTGACGTGTCGAAATAGTTGACCCCGTGTGCAAGGGCGTAGTCTATGAGTTCGTTTACGTTATCCTGGTCGATGATGTCATTGCCGTCGGCGTCTTTCTTCATGGTGAAGCGCATGCAACCATAGCCGAGCAGGGAGACCTTGTCTCCGTTTCCCGGATTGGTCCGGAGCTCCATCTTTCCCGTTTCAAGCACGTCCGGGCCTTTTTCTCCTGATCCGGCGGCGAGGTTCTCAGCGGTCTTTTTCGGCGCGCATGAAGCCGCCAGGGCGACTGCACCGACTGCTGCGGCGCCTTCACCGGTCTTCTTGAGGAATTCTCTTCTGTCTATCTTTTTCATATTCTTCTCTAAACTGTGTGGTGGACTTCGCAACCGCTTACGGTGATGGCGCTGATCGGACGGGCAGGGCAGAGATTCTCGCATGCTCCGCAACCGATGCACTTGGCTTCATTTACAGTAGGGATCCTTACCGGATGCTCAGCGGTCTCGTCAGGGTCCTTGCGGACCATCTTGATGGCTCCCACAGGGCAGTGGCGGGCGCAATTGCCGCATTCTTCCACCTCGCCTTTTGCTACGATGCAGAGGTCATAGTCAACGGCGGCGGTTCCGACTTTCCATGTGGTCTTTTCTTCCGGGGTAATCTTCAGAATCGCTCTGGTAGGGCAGACCTCGGAGCATTTTACGCATTCAGGCCGGCAGTAGCCGCGTTCGAAAGACATTTCGGGCTGCATGAACCTGGCAGGGTCTTTCGACGGCCTCAGTACGCCGTTCGGGCAGACCGAGACACACAGCTGGCAGGCCGTGCAATGGTTCCGGAACTTCTTCAGGCTTTCCGAGCCAAAAGGAGTCAGCGGAGTGCTGCGCTGCGGTACCTTCTTAGGGATTATGGTGGCGAAGCCTCCTTCGTTCTCCTTCTCGAATGCGGTGGTGTCAGCTTCTTCGGTTATTTCCTGTGCCTTCAGGCCCAGCCCGGTCAGAGCAACGGCTGAACCGATCAGGAATGCCCTGCGGCCGTTTTCCACGGCAGTTTTGTCCGCAACCGCCTTATCAGTTGCAGGAGTCGCGGCCGGAACAGCAGGACGGGTCCAGGCGAAACGATATTTTATAGCTCCGAACTTGCAGCTGTCAATGCAATTGAAACAATCCACGCAGCGGCTGTAGTCGATCTTCTTTCTGGAACTGTCTATGCAGGCTGCCTTGCAATGTTTCTCGCATCCGTGGCATCCCTTGCACTTATCCGGATCGATGACCGGACGGAACATCGCGAACCGGGAGAAAAAGCTCAGGGTCGTTCCGACGGGGCAGATGGTATTGCAGTAAGTCCTTCCGTTCTTCCAGGCAAGTATCACGAGCGCGACGAGGGTCGCCACCGCTACCAGGAACACCGGAAGACTCTTGAGCCATACTTCCTTGGTATAGAAGGCGTAGCTCCCTTTCCTCTCTGCGAGATAGGCCAGAAGGTTGTTGCCCCACTGGTAAACCGGAGCAAGGAGGTTGTTGACGATCCTTCCCCATGCGCTGTACGGAGCCAGGAGAGCGACGAAAGCATTGACTCCGGCTACGAGAGCTATGACGAACAGCACCCATATTCCGTATCGGAGCAATTTGAGTTCCTTGGAGTAGGAATACTTGCCCTTCTTGCCTTTCCGGCTGATGTTGGCTACCACGTCCTGGAACACTCCGAGAGGGCAGATTACGGAGCAATAAACCCTTCCGAAGAGGATGGTCAGCACCAGGAGGCCGATTATGACCGCCACGTTGAGGGCGAGGACGGCAGGTAGGAATTGAATCTTGGCCAGCCATCCCAGCCATCCGTGAAGCGTTCCGGTGAAATCCAGGAACAAGAGTGTGATGGCGATGAAGCACAGGGCTGCCAGAATGACTCTGATTTTCTTAAGCATCTGGATATTAATTAATCGTATATTCATACAAAGATAGCATAATTCTCCAATAAGCAAGCGACTGGGCTGGTACAATCGTAGTCTTGGAATGACGGGCATTTACCCGTACAGGGCTGCGAAGCAGCAAGCGCCCGGTGTTGCAGCCACTGTCGCAAAAGGATTCCCGGTCAAGCCGGTAATGACGGGATGACGAGCCACCTGGTCAGTCGAGGATGACGAGGGCTATGGATTTGTGTGAGAAGCGGAGACGGACAAGGTCGGCATCGGATCGGTTGAGGGAGGCCTGCCACCAGTTGTCGAAAACGACGCCACCGGTCTGCCATACCAGGCCTTCCGACTTTATATTCAATGAGTTGTCGGGAGAGAATATGGACACGGTGCGGCCTTCTCCTACGAACAGTTCGCAAGAATCGGTGACCGGAAGCACTGTCGAATAGTCTGAGACGGCCTGCAGGCTGATGGAAGACCCGATGCTCTCCAGGTGCCTGGCGAATTCCATAAGCTGGCCGAAGTTGCCCAGGGTGTGGTCTTCCCGTTTGCCGGTTGTCGCCAGGAAGGTAATCAAGTCTACTCCTGGGATATGGTCCAGGACGTAGTGGAAAGCCTTGGCCAGGTCGTTGTCGTCCTGCTCTTCGATATGCACGAGCAGGTCGCCGTATTCATCGAGAAGCTTGGCAGGCATACTGTCCAAGTCCCCGACCACGGCATCCGGCTGGCGGCAGTCTTCTCCGAATATGGCCTTCCGGTTGCGAAGGAAGGCCTTCAGGGCGTTCCCGTCGCAGCAGATGATGGAATCAGCATCCCTGAGGATCTGCCTGGGATATTCTTTCTTCGGGAAATCTCCTCCCGCTATGATGACAACGGAACTCACGATGCTTTGGTCTTGGCGATTTCGGCCTTTGAAGTACCTGGAGTGACGGAATATGCTTCCGGCTCGCGGAATCCGAGGAGGAAGGACTTGATGTCCATACGCTTCTTGCCTGCAATCTGGACTTCCTTCAAAGCGATAGCTCCGTCGGCGGTGGTGATGTGCAGGTAGCTCTTGCCGTCGGTGATTATCCTGCCAGGCTGGTTGCCGGAGACCGGAATGCCGCCGTATTCAGCGGAAGATACCGTTTCGGCTGAATAGATCTTCAGCTGGACAGGAGCGGCGCCGTCCCGGACAAGTTGGGTAAAGGCAGCCGGATACGGACTGAGGCCGCGGATGAGGTTGTATATCTGCCTCGTGGAGTCGTTCCAGTCGATGTGGCAGAGCTCCCTGGTGAGCTTAGGAGCAGGCCTCAGGACCTCGGAACCCTGGATGAAGCTCCTCTGTACGCGAGTGTCCACATTGTGCTCTATCAAGCCCTGAGCCGTCTGGACCACCATTTCGGCCCCGATCTCCATGAGCTTGTCGTGGACCTCTCCGGCAGTGTCGGAATCATTCAGGAGTATGCTCTGGCGCAGGATGATGCCACCAGTGTCGATCTGCTTGTCAATCATGAATGTGGTCGCTCCTGTACGCGTTTCACCGTTGATCACGGCCCAGTTGATAGGAGCAGCGCCACGGTATTGCGGAAGCAGGGAAGCATGCAGGTTGAATGTCCCGAGCTTAGGCATGGACCACACTTCCTCAGGCAGCATCCTGAATGCCACGACGATGAACATGTCCGGCTTGAGGGCCTTGAGCTGGGCGAGGAACCCAGGATCCTTCAGTTTCGCAGGCTGCAATACAGGAAGTCCGTTCTCCACGGCGAATTTCTTGACTGCGCTTTCGTTGACGTTCTGGCCCCTTCCGGAAGGCTTGTCTTCGACGGTGACCACTCCCACGATGTTGTATTTATTCTCTAGGAGAGCCTTGAGAGGTGCCACGGCGAATTCCGGAGTACCCATATACACGATCCTGGTCTTCTTGAACAATCCGGCCACTTTGCTCTTGAACCTCCTCCACCAGTTCTTGATGGAATCCAGGTTCGAGAGGTCGGTATCGTGGATGGCCTTTATGGTAAGGTATATTCCTATAGGAAGCATCACTGCGGGCGCTCCGAACGCCCCGACCACGGCTCCGACGGAACCATCCCTTGCAAGCTTCGTGACCGTTATGTCCACGATCCAGTAGAGGACGAAGAACAGGATGGACACGATGGCGGAGACACCCAGGCCTCCCTTTCGGATAAGGGCTCCCAGAGGGGCTCCGATAAAGAACATTATGAAGCAGGCGAGCGCCTGTCCGTAACGCCGCAGGAATTCGACCAGGGTCCAGCGCAGGCGCACCGTGTAGTCGAAAGCTCCGAACTCGTAGTTCTCCAGGTTGGCCTCCATCTGCATTGCCATGTTTGCTGCACCCTGGATGGCGTCAGCCTTCATCTGGTCATCCCTGAACTTCAGGTAGTCAGGATCCTTGAAATTCCTGCTGATGCCCGAAGCGGCAGTGTCCAGCTGGCTGTGCAGGAGGAATATGTAGGCTGCAGCGGTGCTCATCAACTGCTCCGTCTTCGTCGAATCCCTCTTGGCTTCAAGGGAATCCCTGTCCTCCCTCAGCCGTGCCAGAGGAAGAGCCTTCACCTGGTCTCCGAACCTGGCACTGTCGGATTTCTGGAAAGCGTAGTTCTCCAGTGCGATGACCATCTCCTGCTTGGAGAAGTCGATCATCTGGAGTTGCAGGGAAGTGTCGCGGTAGTTCTTTGTATTGGTCTCCTGATAGTTCGTACCGTTGTACATCTTGATGGTGATGTAGTCCTTGTCCTTGGACATCTTCATCACCGCGGAATCAGCTATGGTGAGTCTTGTGTTGCCCCGTCCGGTGTGGTCGTACAGCATCACGTCCCGCATCATCCCGTCGGAGTTCTGGCTGCCGACCCGGAGTACATAGCCGTCCACGCCGTCGTAGAAAGTACCTGAAGGGACCTTGATCTCGTCCTTTGTCTTTCCGATGTCGTCCCTTAGGGTGAAGATTTCGTTATATGATACCGGGACGAGCTTGTTGATCACGAAGAAGGTGCCTATGCTGATGAAGAAAGCGGCGATCATGAGCGGCATCATGACCCTGAGGACGGACACTCCGGCCGACTTGAGGGCTATTAGCTCGTTGTTCTCGCCCATGCTTCCGATGGTCATCATCGACGCGAGGAGGGTGGCGAGAGGAAGCGCAAGCGGGAGGACCGTACAGCCTCCCCAGAAGAGGAATTCAGCTATAACCTTGAAACCAAGTCCCTTACCGACAAGTTCATCGATATACACCCAGAGGAATTGCATCATCAGGATGAATATGACCACCAGGAGGATCAGAAAGAACGGTCCTATGAAAGAGGTCAGTATGAACTTGTCCAGCTTCTTCATCTGTTATTTGCCGGTTGCTTTTTCAACCATCGTTCCGAGGGCCTGGGAAAGGCCTTCCACATTGCGTCCGCCTGCGGTTGCGAGGAAAGGCTGGCCACCGCCGCCTCCCTGGATGTACTTGGCCGCCTCGCGGATGTCGGCAGCAGCATTACGGCCGCCTGCAACCAGGTCCTGGGAATACATCAGCACCAACTGCGGTTTTCCATCGTGGGCGAAGGCGGCGCAGAGGGCGAAGTTGCTCACCTCTTTCTGGAGCAGGGCAGCGGCTTCCCTGAACATCACAGGGTCGCAGTCCGACTGGAAAGTAACAACATCCGTTCCATTGATAATCTCTGCGCGCTTCGTGAGTTCCTTTGCGAAAGCAGCTGCCTTCTCCTTGGCGAACTCTTCGAGTTTCTTCCTGGCCTCGGTGTTCTCAGCGACGAGCTTGGCTACGGCGGCAGTTACGTCAGGAACGTTGTTGAATGCTGCCCTGATGCCCTTGAGGGTGTCCGAAATGGTATCGAGCATATTCTCGGCGGCTTCTCCTGTCACAGCCTCGATCCTGCGGACACCGGCTGCGATGGCCGATTCGGATACGATCTTGAAGAAACCGATCTTTCCGGTAGAGGCGGCATGCGTGCCTCCGCAGAGTTCCACGGAATCGCCGAACCTGACCACCCTGACCTTATCCCCATATTTTTCGCCGAACAGGGCTATGGCACCCATCGCATTGGCTTCTTCCATGGTGGCGTCCCTCTTCTCCTGGAGAGGATAATCCTCGCGGATCATTTTGTTGACGAGGTGCTCCACCTTTCGGATTTCTTCATCGGTGACCTTTGCGAAGTGGGAGAAGTCGAAGCGGAAATATTCACTGGTCACGAACGAACCTTTCTGCTCGACATGGGTCCCGAGGACGCTTCTGAGAGCGTAGTCGAGAAGATGGGTCGCCGTGTGGTTGGCTGCGATGTCCTTCCTGCGGCCGGCATCCACCTTGAGTGTGAAACTTCCGGTGCAGTCGGACGGAATGCGCTCTGCGATATGGATGGTGAGGTTGTTCTCCTTGACGGTGTTGAGGATGCGGATATGTTCCCCGCTCTCGGATATGATTTCTCCGGTGTCGCCGACCTGGCCGCCCATCTCTGCATAGAAAGGAGTGCGGTCGAAGACCAGCTGGAACATCGTCTTGTTCTTCTGCTTCACGGTGCGTTGTTTCAGGAGACGGCCGCCCTTGAGCTCAAGTGTGTCGTAACCGATGAATTCGGCCTCCTCGCCTTCATGGAACACGGTCCAGTCCCCGAATTCGTTGGCGGTGGCATTGCGGGCCCTCTCCTTCTGCTTGAGAAGCTCTGAGTTGAAGCCTTCCATATCCACGGTATAGCCGTTCTCCGCAGCGATAAGCTGTGTAAGGTCGATAGGGAATCCGTAGGTGTCGTACAGGACGAAGGCATCCACTCCCGGGATGGCCTTGGTTGCGGCGTTCTTGGCGATATATTCGTCCATCAGCCTGATTCCACGGTCCAGGGTCCTCAGGAATGACATTTCTTCCTCCCTGATTACGCTTTCGATAAGCTTCTGCTGCTTAGGAAGTTCCGGGTAAGCCTCTCCCATATCGGAGATAAGCTGCGGGACAAGGGAGCAGAGGAAAGGCTCGTCGAAGCCCAGGAAGGTATAGCCGTAGCGGACCGCACGGCGCAGGATCCTGCGGATCACATAGCCTGCCTTGACGTTGGATGGGAGCTGGCCGTCTGCGATAGAGAAGGCGATAGCCCTGATATGGTCGGCGATTACCCTCATCGCAACGGAAGTCTTCTCGTCTTCTCCGTATCTGTGTCCGGAAAGCTCTTCAATCTTTTTGATCATTCCGGAGAACACGTCGGTTTCGTAGTTGCTGTGCTTGCCCTGCAGCACCATGCACAGGCGCTCGAAACCCATTCCGGTGTCGATGTTCTTGGCCGGGAGCGGTTCCAGTGAACCGTCGGCCTTGCGGTTGAACTGCATGAACACGAGGTTCCATATTTCGATCACACGGTCGTCGTCGGTGTTCACCAGGTCCTTGCCCGGTATCCTGGCGATCTCCTCTTCCGGACGAAGGTCGATGTGGATTTCGCTGCACGGTCCGCAAGGGCCGGTGTCGCCCATCTCCCAGAAATTGTCATGCTTGTTGCCAAGGACTATGTGGTCTGCCGGCATGAGCTTGCGCCAGGCCTCCATCGCTTCTTCGTCCAAGGCCGTACCGTCCTCGGCGCAGCCCTCGAACACTGTTGCGTACAGCTTCGTCTTGTCGATCTTGTAAACCTCCGTGAGCAGTTCCCAGGCCCATGTGATGGCTTCTGTCTTGAAATAGTCCCCGAAGCTCCAGTTTCCGAGCATCTCGAACATCGTGTGATGCCTTCCGTCGTGTCCCACTGCTTCGAGGTCGTTGTGCTTTCCGCTGACCCTGAGGCATTTCTGCGAATCGGTGGCCCTCTTCGACTTAGGAACCGAGTTGCCCAGGAATATATCCTTGAACTGGTTCATTCCGGCATTCGTGAACATCAGGGTAGGATCGTTCTTTACGACCATCGGGGCAGAAGGTACTATGGTATGTCCTTTGGAAGCAAAGAAATCCAGGAATTGCTGTCTAATCTCTTTGGAGGTGTACATATTTCAATAAATCAATATAAGCGCATAATTCGCAAAATTATAACATTTTTCGCGATTAATCGCAAAATAACGGTATATTTGTAAGCTATGAGAAGGTATATTCTCAACCCCGAGACCTTGATGTACGAGATCAAGAAAGTGTCCTTGAAATCAAAAGTTTTCAAGGTTTTCTGTCTTGTAGCGGGGAGTCTCCTGATAGCTTTCCTGTACATGTGGTTCGTGACGTCCGTGCTTAAGGTGGACCTGCCCAAGACGGCTTTCCTGAAAGCCGAGCACGCGCGCCTGGACGCCCGTCTGGACTTGCTCAACAGCAAGATGGACCGTGACCAGGAGATCCTGGACGGACTCCGTGTGAGGGACGAGGATGTGTACAGGTCGATATTCGGGATGAACGAGATCCCGACCGAGGTCCGCAACGCTGGTATCGGAGGAGTGGACAGGTATGCGTATCTCGATGGTCTCGAGAAGGACAACTACTTGAAAAATACGGCTTTGAGGCTTGACCGCCTGACTCGTCAGACCACTGTGCAGAGCAAGTCTTTCGACGAGATAGCTTCAGTTTCCAAGACTGCCGGGGATATGGTTTCCTGCATTCCGGCCATCCCGCCGATCGTTCCGGACCCGTCCAAATACCACCTCTCAAGCCCGTTCGGCTACAGGTCCGATCCTTTCACAACCGAAAGCAAGATGCACACGGGGGTGGATTTCGCGATGGACATCGGCAATCCGATTTACGCTACCGGAGACGGTGTGGTCGAGACCGTGGACTTCGATTTTTTCGGATACGGGAACTGCATAACCATAGACCATGGTTTCGGGTACGAGACAAAGTACGCCCACCTGAATTCGGTCAACGTCACCGAAGGCATGAAAGTCAAGAGAGGGGACTGCATCGCAGAGTCTGGCAAGTCGGGCAGGGCCAGCGGTCCGCACCTCCATTATGAAGTCATATACAAGGGTAACAAGGTCAATCCGATGAACTATCTCGACCTTTCGATGTCCAAGGCCGAATATTCGGCTATGGTACGCCAGCGCGAGGATGAGACCGGCACCTTGCCGGCAAGACGCAGGTTCGTAGTCACCAGCAGATAGGAGGGAAGGATGGCGGACAAGTACATATTCGACAAGAAGAAGATGGAGTTCAGGAAGGTCACCCACTCGGTGGGCTGGTTCCTCCGCAAGGGCCTGAAGTATTTCCTGGTCACCGCCTCCATCTCGGTTATATATTACATTGCGTTCGCACTGCTGGTGAATACCGATACTGAACGCCAGCTCAAGCGCCAGAACCAGATGTACAGGCAGCTGTATTCGGAGATGAGCCGCAGGGAGGAGCTGGTGAGCGATGTCCTGGAAGGCCTCAAGGCGAAGGACAACGACATCTACCGCCAGATATTCAGTGCGGATGCGCCGGAGCTGGGTATGGCATATTCCGGAGACTTCCTTTCCAGGATCGACTCGGTCGAGGACAAGGACATCGTGGAGTATGTTTCCAGGAAGCTGGATATCCTGAAGGGGCAGACAGCTGCGGTCGATGAGGATTTCCGGAAGATAGCGGAAGTGCTCGAGAAGGGCAGTGAGTCGCTTCCTCCTCTTTCCAGCCCGCTGGAATCGTTCAATCCTGCCAAGGCAGGGGCCTCGGTAGGGGAGAAGGTGAATCCTTTCTACAAGATTCCGGCGATGCATACCGGCCTGGACATGATATCCCCGCAGGGGACGGAAGTCCTTGCATCTGCCGGCGGGGTGGTCAGGGAAGTTACAAAGTCCGCAAAGGGGCTGGGCAACGTGGTCTCGATCGACCACGGAAACGGCTACACGACCCGGTATGCCCACCTCGACGACATCAAGGTTTCATCCGGGCAGAGGGTGCAGAAGGGGAAACTCATAGGCCATGTCGGGATGTCCGGCAATTCCTTCGCCCCGCACCTCCATTACGAGGTGCTGAAGGACACGGTCAGGGTGGATCCGCTGCATTGCTTCTTCGCCTCGGTGGGTCCTGAGGAATACGCGGGGATGCTATTCATGTCGGCAAATACGGCGCAATCACTTGATTGACAATAATATTCTTGTTATGGAGAAATTATATTACACTATCGGCGAGGCTGCCGAAATCCTCGGAGAGAGTACATCTCTGGTCAGGTTCTGGTCGAACTCTTTCCCGAAGTACATCAGCCCGAAGAGGAACGCGAAGGGGAACCGCCTGTTCACGGAGGAGGACTTGGAATGCCTCAAGCAGATCCATCTGCTCGTGAAGGAGCAGGGGATGACCCTGGAAGGTGCTTCCAAGAAGATGGCTGCCGACCGCAAGAAGGTGGAGGGACGCGTGAAGGTCCTGGACAGCCTGAAGGATATCCGCAAGCAACTCGTTGAAGTAAGGAAGTCGTTATGAGGGTAAGGGATATCACCTCGGTGATCGAGGGGTTCGCTCCGCTTGCGATCCAGGAAAGCTGGGACAACAGCGGACTGATCCTGGGATCCCCTGACCAGGAAGTCCACGGGATTCTCCTGGGATTCGACTGTACGCCTGAACTTGTGGATGAGGCCGCAGGATGCGGAGCCGACATGATCGTCACGCATCATCCTCTGATCTACGGCGGGTTGAAGAAGATTTCCCCGGACGACAACGTCGGACTTGCGGTGATCAAGGCCCTGAAGGCCGGGATCGCGGTGTATGCCGCCCATACCACGGCCGACAAGGTCCTGGACGGAGTCAGCGGAGCGATGGCAAGGAGGCTCGGTTTGGAGGACATCGAAGTCCTCGACATGGACGGTGACGGTACCGGCCTGGGAGCCGTCGGCAATCTTCCGACACCGATGAAGGCTATGGATTTCATCGAATACGTAAAGTCCGCCTTCTCCCTTTCGCTGGTGCGTTGCTCTCGGCCGACTGACGTCCTTGTAAAGAGGGTGGCGATGTGCGGCGGCTCCGGAACTTCCCTGATCGGGAACGCCCTCGCGGCGGGTGCCGGAGCGTACATCTGCGGGGATATATCCTATCACCATTTCTTCACTCCTAAAGACTTTATGGTCATTGACATAGGCCATTTCGAAGGGGAAGTGGAAATAGTTGACATATTATTTTCTCTGTTAAGGAAAAATTTTCCTACCTTTGCAATCCGTACCAGCGAGAGGCTGGGATCAAGTAATCCTGTACATTATTTTTAGTTAGATATGGCAACCAAGAAAATCAAGAAAGTCGAAACTCCTATAGACCAGAGGGAAACCTTCGTTTCCCTGCAGAAGAATTTTGCAGACTCCGAGATCAGCGTAGAGGAAAAGCTCAAGACCCTTTACGAGCTCCAGCAGGCTGATTCGGAAATCGACAAGATCCTGCAGCTGCGCGGGGAGCTTCCTTCTGAAGTAGAGGCTCTTGAGAACGAACTGGCCGACCTCAAGGCCCGTCAGGCCCAGGACGCCGCCGTCATCGACGCCTACAACCAGACGATTGCCGAGAACAAGCAGAACATCGTGGACTGTGACATCCAGATCGAGAAGTACCAGCAGCAGCTGAACGACATCTCGAACAGCCGCGAATATGATTCCATAAACAAGGAAATCGAGAACCAGGGTCTTCTCCGCCAGATCGCCCTCAAGACTATCGGGGACACGAAGACCGCCATCGCCGAAAAGAAGGAAGATATCGATTACCTGAAGGACCGCCTTACCATCCGCAACGAGGACCTCAAGGCCAAGAAAGAGGAACTTGCCACCATCGTGGAGTCCACTTCCAAGCAGGAAGAGGAACTCAGGGCAAAGCGCGACCAGTGCGCTGCCAAGATCGACGAGAGGACGATGAGCGCCTATGACCGTATCCGCCAGAGCGTCCATAACCATCTCGCGGTGGTTTCCGTCTATAACGGCGATTCCTGCGGAGGATGTTTCAACACGATCACCCCACAGCGTCTCGTCGAGATCGCTTCCAACAAGAAGCTCATCATCTGCGAGCACTGCGGCAGGATCATAGTCAATCCTGACTTCAGTTCTGAGCAATAATGAAAAAGGCTTCAGCAGTCAATCTTGATACACTCGGGCTTGAGATGGGTAACAAACCGCCTCAAGCCCTTGAAGTCGAAGAGGCTGTCCTCGGAGCCATGCTCATCGAGCCTTCATCCGTCGACATGGCGCTTGAAGAGCTTTCCTCTTCCTGCTTCTACGACCCTCGCCACAGGATGATCTATGAGGCTATGTCCGAACTTGTGAACGGACATACCCCGGTGGATATCGTGACGGTCAGTTCCAAATTGCGTGAGAAGGGGAACCTGGAGGCCGTGGGTGGACCTGTGGCACTTGCCGGCATGTCCGACAAAGTGGGTGCGGCAGCCCATATCGAGTATTATGTCAAGATACTGAAGCAGAAGAGTATCCAGAGGGACCTGATCACCGCTTCGTATGAAATCCTGAAGGATTCGTACGATGATTCCGTGACCGTGGACCAGCTTATCGACGATGCCCAGACCAAGGTTTACAATGCCATCCAGAACAACCTGCGCAAGGATGTCCAGGAGGTTGGTTCCATAATCAACGACGCCCTGAAGGAGGTAGAGAAGAACCAGAACACCACCGGCATGAGCGGAGTCCCTTCCGGATTCCCTTCACTTGACCGGGTAACCATGGGCTGGCAGGCTTCAGACCTGATCATCCTTGCCGCCCGTCCGTCGGTAGGTAAGACGGCTTTCGCCTTGAACCTGGCCCGCAACGCTGCCGTGGACCACAATATGCCGGTCGCTGTGTTCTCGCTCGAAATGTCGGCATTGCAGCTCGTGATGCGTCTCATGACCACCGAGTCGGGACTGCCTGCCGAGAAGCTCAAGGGTGGATCCAAACTGGATCCGTGGGACTGGCAGCAGCTTGAGACCAGGCTTGCATCCCTTTCCAAGGCACCACTGTACATCGATGATACCCCGAGCATTCCGCTCATGGAGTTCCGTACCAAGGTCAAGAGGCTGGTCAAGTCCAAGGGCGTACGTCTTGTCATCGTGGATTATCTGCAGCTGATGCAGGGGCCGGTCGAACTCCGTGGTCTCCGAGAGCAGGAGGTGGCCGCCATTTCCAGGACCCTGAAGGCCACGGCAAAGGAACTCAATATACCGATCATAGCCCTGTCCCAGCTGTCCAGGAATGCCGTCCAGAGGACCGGCGGAAGCGGAAAGCCTCAATTGAGCGACCTTCGCGAGTCCGGTTCCATCGAGCAGGATGCGGACATGGTCATATTCATACATCGTCCGGACTATGTCGGACTCGGGGAGTCTCCTGAAGGAAAGGAGGCTACCCAGATCATCATTGCAAAGCACCGCAACGGAGAAGTGTGCGATATCGACATGCTCTTCAAGTCCGAGCAGGTGAGGTTCGTGGAGCCTGGTGACTCCTTGACTGCCGTGGCCGAATCGATGGGCACGGAATCTGCAATGAACAGTGAGTTCGACCAAAATACCGAATTCTGATGAACCTGAAACATCTCCCGGGCCTCGTTGCCTTGATGCTGCTGCTTTCAGCCGCCGCTGTCCCTGTGTATGGGCAGAAGTGCATCCCCGTCAATCTCAACAAGGATAAGCTCGCTTTCAAGGGAGGCGAGAAACTGGTGTTCACCATCCACTACAAATGGGGCATCGTCAACGCCGATGTCGCCCAGGCCATCATCAAGCTGGATTCTACCAGGCTGAACGGGAAGAAAGTCTATCACGGATCCCTTTCCGGCAATACCCAGAAGATATACGAGCAGGTCTTCAAGGTCAGGGAGCATATGGATTCCTGGTTCACCTGTGACGGCTTCGACCCGGTGAAGTTCACCCGTGATGCCAGGGAAGGAAACTACTGGTGCACAAATCTTTACACATATTCTGGCAGCCAAATCAACGCCACGATAAACAATTCCCGCAAGGGTGAATTCAACGTCACCCTCCCGAAGGACAACTGCACATTCGACCTTCCGCTGATGTATTACGTTATGAGGAACATGGATGTGTCCAAGCTGAAGGTCGGGGGCAGGTATCCGATGACCTTTGCATGTGACAGCCATGTGCGGACCTTGTCTTTCGTCTATCTTGGCAAGGAGAACCGCAAGGTAAGGGGCATGGGGACCGTAAGATGCCTGAAGTTCGGATTCGATGTGGTCAAGGGTGAAGTGTTCTCCGGGGATTCCAAGCTGTATGCCTGGTTCACCGACGATGCCAACAAGATTCCGGTGTATTTCGTAGCTCCGCTCAAGCTCGGTGAAGTTCGCGGCAGGCTGTATTCCAGCAGCGGAGTCCGGCATCCTTTCACATCCATAGAGTCCGACTGATGGCGGAAGTCGTTTCCCACAAGGGCCGGGTGACCGGATGCTCTGACGGAAAGGTGACCGTCGAGATAGTGTCCGAGTCCGCTTGCGCTGCCTGCCATGCTGCAGGACTATGTACGATGGCGGAATCCAGCAAGAAAAGCATCGAAGTTCCTCTCGGGACCGGAGAATCATACGTCACAGGTCAGGAAGTGGAAGTCTGCCTTGCCCAGAAGTCCGGGCTCAGGGCTGTTCTCTTTTCTTATGTCATCCCTGTGATGATTTTACTGATTTTAATATTATCTTTGTCAAATTCAGGGCTGGGCGAGCTGGTTGTGGGATTGTTGTCGGTAGGAGGCACCGCCCTGTACTATTTTGTACTGTATCTTTTCCGCGGAAAACTGGCGGAAGGGTATGCGTTCTATATTAAGAAGTAATTATATTTCAATACTTTATGTCAACTACTATCATTTGGACCATCGCAATCATCTCAGGTCTCGGCCTGCTGCTTGCGCTGACCCTCTACCTTGTCGCGCAGCGTTTCAAGGTCGTTGAGGATCCACGCATCGAGCAGGTGGAGAAAGCAATGCCTGGTGCGAACTGCGGTGGATGCGGCTTCGCCGGCTGCCATGCCTTCGCGGAATCCGCGGTGAAGGCTCCCAACCTGGACAACCACTATTGTCCGGTTGGAGGTAACGAAACGATGAAGCAGGTGGCCGGAATCCTCGGTTTCGAGATCAAGGAGAAAGCCCCTATGGTGGCCGTGGTGCGCTGCAACGGCTCTTGTGACAACAGGCCGAGGATCAATGAGTATGACGGCTCGCTGTCCTGCAAGGTCAAGGCTTCCCTCTATTCGGGAGACACCTTGTGCGCCTTCGGATGCCTGGGTTGCGGCGACTGCGTAGAAGCCTGCCGGTTCGGAGCCATCTCCATGGATCCGGCAACAGGTCTTCCGGTGATCGATGAGGAGAAGTGCACCGCCTGCGGATCCTGCGTCAAGGCTTGCCCTAAGGGCATCATCGAGTTGAGGAACAAAGGCCCTCGCGGGATGAGGATGTACGTTAGCTGTGTCAACAAGGACAAGGGTCCTGCCGCCAAGAAGGCCTGCGCTGCTGCGTGCATCGGATGCGGAATATGCGCAAAGACCTGTACCCACGATGCCATCGTGGTCGAGAACAATGTAGCTTACATCGACTTTGCGAAGTGCAAGCTCTGCCGCGAGTGCGAGGCTATGTGCCCGACCGGAGCCATACACGGAGTCAATTTCCCTAAGCCTTTGGACAAGGAGGCCGTCAAAGCCCGCGTCCAGGAGCGTCAGAAAAAGGCCCGTGAAGCTGCCGCCGCCGCTGCCGCCGAGGTGAAACCTGAAGTAAAAAAGGAGGTTGACAATGGCTAGAAGAACATTCTCCATAGGAGGCGTGCATCCGTCGGATGCGAAGATCTCCCGTGACTGCAAGATCGAAGCTCTCCCGATAGCTCCTACTGTATATATTGCTGTGGCTCAGCATATCGGTGCTCCGGCAAAGCCGGTGGTGGCTCCGGGCGACAAGGTGAAAGCCGGTGATGTGATCGCAGAGCCCGGTGCCTTTATGTCGGCCTATATCCATTCCTCGGTGTCGGGTACCGTGAAGAGCATAGGACCTCGCAAGGACCTGTCCGGCAACATCCAGACCGTAGTTGAAATCGAAGTCGAAGGTGACGAGTGGAAGGAAGGCATCGACCTTTCGGACACCCTTGTGACTGATATTCCGGAAGACCCTAAGGCTATCATAGAAAAGGTCAAGCTTGGCGGTGTCGTCGGTCTCGGAGGTGCCACTTTCCCGACCCACGTGAAGCTCAGCCTTCCTCCGGGAAAGAAGTGCGAGATGCTTATAATCAACGGCTGCGAGTGCGAGCCTTACCTCACTTCGGACTTCCGCACCCTCTTGGAGAAAGGGGAGCAGGTGGTCGTGGGAACCGCGCTGTTGATGCAGGCTCTCGGAGTGGACAAGGCTACCATAGCTATCGAGGACAACAAGCCGGAGGCGATCGAGCATATTTCCGGGATAGTTTCTTCCTTCAAGGCGAAGGGTGGGAAATACCAGGGAATCGAAGTTCTTCCTCTTATGAAGAAATATCCGGAAGGGGGAGAGAAACAGCTTATCGATGCCGTGATGCACCGCCAGGTGCCTTCCGGTTGCCTGCCTATAGATGTGGGAGCCGTAGTGGACAATGTTTGCACCGCACTTGCCGTCTATGAGGCCGTCCAGAAGAACAAGCCTCTTGTAGAGAATTCCGTCACCGTGACCGGTGAATGCTTCCCGAAGCAGGCCAACCTTATGGTCAGGGTCGGAACTCCGCTAAAGTACATCATAGATTATCTTGGAGGCGTTCCTGAGGATGCCGCCAAGGTGATCAGCGGAGGCCCTATGATGGGCAAGGCTGTCGCCAACCTGGATGCTGCGACTCTTAAGGGTACCGGCGGTCTGCTTTTCCTTACAAGGGAACAGACCAAGAGGATGCCTGAGAGCAGCTGTATCCGTTGCGGCAAGTGTTCCGAGGCCTGTCCTATGGGACTCGAGCCGTTCCTTCTCAGACGCCTTTACAAGGCCGGGGATATGGATGCCCTTGAGGCCAATGCGGCTCAGGACTGCATAATGTGCGGCTGCTGCCTGTATTCTTGTCCTGCGGGTATCCCGCTTCTGGACATAGTAAGCCAGGCAAGGGGCCAGGTAATGGGAATAATGAGGGCAAGAGCAAAAAAATAATAGCGTATGGACAAAATATTGGTTTCACCGAATCCTCACCTGCATTCCAAGACCACGACGTCAGTCCTGATGCGCGATGTCGTGATCGCGTTGCTGCCGGCGGTGATCGTATCGGTCGTGTTCTACGGCTGGAAGGAACTGCTGGTGCTTGCAGTGAGCGTGCTCTCGTGCATACTGATCGAGTGGTCTGTGACTAAATACCTGCTTCGCAAGCCTTGTACGATTGGGGACTGGTCAGCGGCGGTTACAGGTATCCTACTCGCGCTCAACCTGCCTTCCACGACACCGTGGTGGGTTGTGCTGATCGGCGCTATCGTGGCTATCGGGGTCGCGAAGATGACTTTCGGAGGCCTGGGACAGAATGTATTCAATCCTGCTCTCGTAGGCCGAGTTTTCCTGCTCATTTCCTTCCCGACATATATGACCCACTGGGTGCAGCCTCAGGGACTGTTCGGCGTTGATGCCGTGTCCGGAGCTACACCTCTGGGAGTCATCAAGGAAGGCTTGATGCAGGGCGCTTCCGTGCCGGATCTGATGGCCGCACACGGGTATTCATATTCCCAGATGCTGTTCGCCAATATCGGCGGATCGGCCGGAGAAGCTTGCGCGATCGCCCTCCTCGTGGGATTTGTCTATCTTCTTGTCCGCAAGGTCATCAAGCCTTGGATCACCCTTTCGATCCTCGGCACCGTGGCCGTCGTCTCGGCGGTATTCTGGCTTGCGAACCCGATGCAGTTCACCGATCCTCTCTTCAACCTTCTCACCGGTGGTCTCATCCTCGGTTCCTGCTTCATGGCTACCGACTACGTGACATCACCGATGACCACCAAGGGAGGCATCATATTCGGTATAGGAATTGGTTTCATTACATTGATGATCAGGTATTTCGGCTCCTATCCGGAAGGCGTGAGCTTCGCCATCCTGATCATGAACTCGGTGGTTCCGCTCCTGAACAAGTGGTTCCATCAGAAAAAATACGGGAGGGCATAGGATATGGCAGCAAAATCCAATCTTCTGAATATGGCCCTGTGCCTTACATCGGTATGCCTGGTTTGTTCGGCGCTCCTTGGAGGAATGTACGCCCTTACGGCCGAGCCTATCGCCAAGACGAACGCGGACATCCTGAGGGCTTCTGTCAACGCAGTCCTGCCTGAGGGCGGGGAACTGTCCGAAGCCGTTCCTGTAGAAGTCGGAGGCCAGGCTTCCGAATATTACATCAGCAAGTCAGCCGACGGTACTCCTGCTGCTTATGCTATCAAGTCCACGACTGCGGGCTTCGGTGGTCCTCTGACCGTGATGGTCGGCATTACTCCGGACGGCAAGGTGTACAACACTTCCGTCCTGTCCCACGCCGAGACTCCGGGACTCGGTGCCAAGTGCACCGAGGACGAGCACTTCATGACCCAGTTCAAGGGCTTCGATCCTTCGCAGAAGATCCTCACCGTCAAGAAGGACGGCGGGGACGTAGATGCGATCACGGCGTCCACGATCACTTCCAGGGCATATTCACTGGCAGTGAAGAACGCTGTCGATGCTTTCAAAACAATCAAAGGAGAATAGGCTATGAGCAAGAGAAAACTTGATATCTTCACCAAAGGTTTCTTCAAGGAGAATCCTACTTTCGTCCTTCTCCTTGGAATGTGTCCTACCCTTGCCACCACCACTTCGGCGATAAACGGCTTGAGCATGGGCCTTGCTACGCTTTTCGTGCTAGTGCTGTCGAACATCGTGATTTCCGCTATCGCACCTGTGGTTCCTGACAAGGTCCATATCCCGGTATATATCGTGGTCATCGCTACGTTCGTCACGATCCTCCAGTTCGCGATGCAGGCTTATACCCCTGATATGTACAAGACCCTGGGCTTGTTCATCCCGCTGATCGTGGTCAACTGCATCGTGCTCGGCAGGGCTGAGGCCTTCGCAAGCAAGAACGGAATAGTTGATTCCGCGCTTGACGGCCTCGGGATCGGCTTCGGCTTCACGATGGCCCTTACCGTGTTAGGTATGGTGAGGGAAATCCTGGGAAGCGGCTCGGTCTTCGGATGGAAATTCATCTCCGGCGACGGACTTCTCGTATTCATCATGGCTCCGGGTGCTTTCATCGCCCTGGGCTATCTGATGGTACTCTTCAACAAAATCGCAAAAAAGAACTAAGTCATGGAATATTTCCTCATCATAATCTCGGCAATATTCGTCAACAACGTAATGTTGGCCCAGTTCCTGGGGACGTGTCCGTTCCTGGGCGTTTCGAACAAGCTTTCCACGGCTACCGGCATGTCAGGTGCGGTGGTGTTCGTGATCACCCTTGCGACTTTGGTGACTTACCTTATCAACAAGTATCTCCTCGTGCCGTTCGGCCTGACCTTCCTCCAGACGATCGCCTTCATCCTGGTGATTGCCACGCTGGTACAGATGGTCGAAATCGTGCTCAAGAAGATCAGTCCTTCCCTCTACCAGGCTCTCGGAATATTCCTGCCTCTCATCACCACCAACTGCGCGGTCCTCGGTGTGGCGCTGAGCGTCGTTACGAAGGAGTTCACATTCGGCGGAGGTGCCGCCCACATGCTGAACCTCGGCGAATCGGTGGTATATGCTTTCGCGACGGCCATCGGTTACGGAATGGCCCTGATCATCTTCGCAGGATTGCGTGAGCACCTGGAACTCAACGATGTCCCGAAACAGTTCAAAGGCGTGCCTATCGCCCTGATCACCTGCGGCATCCTCGCGATGGCGTTCATGGGATTCTCGGGACTTGTATAGTTTTGAAACGCTAAAAACAAGAAATTATGAAAAAAACATTGTTCATCATTGTGGCAGCCCTTGGTTTCGCTGCTTTTGCAAATGCACAGCCTAAGTCTCTCGGTGGACGTATCGGCAACTATGGAGTCGATGTGAGCTACGAGAATTATGTATTCGGGGGTCCTCATTTCCTCGAGTTCGAGCTTGGTCTTGACGATGGTTTCAGCACCAATGCCTTCCACGTGGACGGAATATACAACTTCATGATCGCCCAGCCGGACTGGACTCCTTCCGGAAGTTGGGGATTCTATTGCGGCCCCGGAGCCAGCGTCGCCGTTTGGGAGAACGCTGCTGAGGAAAACGTGGTCTATGTCGGCGTAGTTGGCAACGTGGGACTTGAATATACCTTCGATTTCCCTCTCAGCCTCTCCGTGGACTTCCGTCCGCGACTGATGTTCGGTGACGGCAAAGTCCGTGATAACGGTCCGTTCACCCTCGGCGTAGGCGTCAGGTACGCATTCTAGGGATTTACGACGATTATCATCCAGGGCAGTCCGGTTCGGGCTGCCCTGTTTCATTTGTTTCGTTATTTAGCTATCTTTGTAAGATTAATCTTACAAAGTGTTTTTCGGATGAAAGGGCGTTTTGAATTCAGCCTTGAGGGAGTGGAAGAGCTGCTCCAGGGGAGGAAAAAGATTGATATCGCGGGGCTTCCGATGGAGGAAGTCAGGCAGTGCTATGAGTTTCTCAAGGAATTTGAGTCGGAAAAGGTAATCTACGGCATCAATACGGGTTTCGGCCCGATGGCTCAGTGGAGGGTAGATGACAAGTATCTCACCGACCTGCAGTACAACATAATCAGGAGTCATTCCACCGGAGCGGGAGAACCGCTTGAAGACATATATGTAAAGGCCTCGATGATTGCGAGGCTGGGGACCTTCCTCCAGGCCAGGTCGGGAGTCCATCCGGACTTGGTGGAGCTGCTTGTCGGGATGATCAACGCCGACATAATCCCTTATATTCCACAGCACGGAAGCGTGGGAGCCAGCGGCGACCTCGTGCAGCTCGCCCATATGGCGCTGACAATGATCGGGGAGGGTAAGGTCCATTACAAGGGAGAATGGCGGCCATCCGCCGAAGTGCTGAGGGAGAACGGCCTTGAACCTTTCAAGATCCATATCCGCGAAGGTTTGTCCATATCCAACGGGACATCGTTTATGACTGGTATCGGCGCCGTGAACCAGATATATGCCGAAAGGCTGCTGGACTGGGCCACGCTAGCATCTGTGATGATGAACGAGATCGCTTCTTCCTTCGACGACCTGATGAGCGACGAGCTGAATTCAGTTCGCAGGCACGAAGGACAGCAAGTGATTGCAAGGCGGATGCGCGAGCTTTCGAAGGGAAGCGACTGCCTGCATAAGCGCGAGCACGAGCTCTACGACAACGGTCATTCCGGCAGCAAGACCTTCGAGCACAAGGTTCAGGCATATTATTCCCTGCGCTGCACCCCTCAGATCCTCGGTCCGGTTTATGAGACCTTCGCCAATGCACGCAGGGTGCTGGAGGAGGAGATGAATTCAGCCTGCGACAATCCTATCGTGGACCCTGTGGCAAGGAATGTATTCCACGGCGGGAATTTCCACGGGGACTACATATCCCTCGAAGAGGACAAGGTGAAGATAGCCACCGTAAGGATGGTGATGACCGCGGAAAGGCAGCTGAACTACCTGTTCCACGACCGCATCAACGGCATCCTTCCTCCGTTCCTGAATATGGGTACCCTCGGTCTGAATTACGGTATGCAGGCCTGCCAGTTCACGGCTACTTCGACTACTGCGGAATGCCAGACGCTCGCTATGCCGAATTACGTCCACAGTATCCCGAACAACAACGACAACCAGGATATCGTCAGTATGGGCACAAACACGGCATTGCTGACCAAGAGAGTCCTGGACAATGCCTACCAGGTGTTCGCTATCCAGTACATTGCCCTGGCCCAGGCCGTGGACTGTCTCGGAATCGTAGACAGGCTGGCTCCGGTCTCCAGAAAGACATATTCGGATATCCGGGCCATCGTTCCGGTTTTCGTCGAAGATACTCCGTTCTATGAAGAGATAGCTCAGGTCGAAGAGTATCTGAGGACCAATCCGTTGAATCTCAAGTAAGCCATATGAAACTATTCCCGGAATTAGAGAAAAGGTACACGGCAGACTGTTACAGCGCCCGCGAGGCTCAGAGGCTCGCGGAGATGATAGCCTTCGGTCCTATCGTGTTCCAGGCATCCCGTCTGATGGTGAAATACGGTATCCTGGATGCGATAAGGGACAGCGCCGACGGTCTTACGATGGATGAAGTCGCTTCGAAGACGGGACTTGACGCATACACGGTCAAGTGCCTGATGGAGGCCAGCTTGTGCATCGGTACCATCCTGGTGGATCCGGTGACCGACAGGTTCACCCTTTCCAAGGTGGGCTGGTTCCTGCTGACTGACGAAGCCAACAAGGTCAACATGGACTTCAACCACGATGTCAATTACGAAGGCTTCTTCCGCCTGGACGAGTCGTTCAAGGAGCATCGACCGGCCGGACTGGAGCATTTCGGAGACTGGAATACGATCTACGAAGGTCTTTCCAGCCTGCCGGAGCAGGTTCAGAAAAGTTGGTTCGCCTTCGATCATTTCTATTCCGACAATTCCTTTTCGAAGGCCCTGGAAGTGGTTTTCGACCGCCCGGTGAAGAATCTCCTGGATGTGGGCGGGAATACCGGGAAGTGGGCCTTGCAGTGCGTAGGGCACGACCCGGAGGTACACGTGACCATCCTGGACCTCCCGCAGCAGATAGAGCTTATGAAGAAGGCTACCGCAGGCAAGCCGGGGGCAGAAAGGATAGAAGGCTGCGGGATCGACATGCTCGATTTCAATGCTGCGTTCCCTCGCGACAAGGAATACGACGTCATCTGGATGAGCCAGTTCCTGGACTGTTTCTCGGAGGAAGAGATTCTCAGCATCCTGAAGAGGGCGTCAGATATCCTCGGTCCGGATTCAAGGCTCTGCATAATGGAATTGCTCTGGAACCGCCAGCGTTTCGAGCCTGCGGCATTCTGCCTGACCATGACCAGCCTGTATTTCACGGCCATGGCGAACGGCAACAGCAAGATGTACTATTCGGAAGATTTGATCGCCCTGATCGAAAAGGCCGGGATGGAGGTCGAGACTATCATCGACGGCATAGGGCAAGGACATAACATATTGGTTTGCAAGAAAAAGGAAAAACAATCGCATATGATCAAGGAAGAAATAATCGCAAAGGTCAACGGTTTCCTGGTTGACGAATTCGAGATCGAGGAATCCCTGCTGGAGGAAGGAGCTTCCCTTAAGAAGGACCTGGGCATCGACAGTCTTGACATCGTGGACATAATTGTCCTGATCGACAAGGAATTCGGAGTCAAGGTGAAGTCCGAGGAACTTGCCAAGCTGGCTACACTGGCTGATCTCTACGCATTCATTCAGGCAAAGACCGAATAGGATGGCGGAAGAAGGCAGGAAATGGCAAGGCGGAACGGACGGAACGTCCTGGATGCACCGTGCCTTGATAGGGATGATGAAAGTCGTCCCTCTGTGGCTGATGTATTTCTTCATGCATCTTGCCATCCCTGTCTATATGGTCGTGAACCACAAGGCCTACCTTGCCAACTACCACTATTTCCGGAAGCGTCACGGCTACGGTCCGCTGAAGGCTTTCTTCCACGTGTGGCTCAACCATGTCACTTTCGGAGGGGTTATCATCGACCGTTTCGGAGCGTTCGCCGGGAAAAAGTTTCGTGTCGAAGTCCCGGAAATGCCTGTCTATGAGGAACTTTGCAGCAAGCCTGAAGGTTTCCTGCAGGTGAGTTCCCATATTGGGAGCGACGAGATGGCTGGATATGTACTGCGGGCAGGCAAGCCTATCAACGCCCTGGTGTTCGGGGAAGAAGCCAGGACAGTGACCGAGAACAGGAACAAGATGCTCGGTCCCAACAATATCAAGCTCATTCCAATTTCCGACGATATGTCGCATCTCGTTGCGCTGAACAATGCCCTGGCTGACGGTGAGATCGTGAATATCCACGGAGACCGGGTGTTCGGTTCCAGCAAGGTCGTGAAGGTCATGATACTGGGCGCCGGGGCCGACCTGCCGCTCGGGCCTTTCATGCTGGCTTCGATGAGGAATGTTCCTGCCATCGCCGTGTTCGTGATGAGGAACGGTTACCATAAGTACAAGGCCTTGCTGTACAGGCTGGATGAAGGTCTGGAAGGGCTTGACAGGAATGCCCGCGCCGAAAAGATGGCGCAGGAATATGCCTCCAGGGTGGATTCGGTGCTCAGGATGTATCCTGACCAATGGTTCAACTTCTATGAGTTCTGGAATGACTGACGGACAACAGAAGAGTTTTGATTTCTCGAAGGTGGAAATCGGAGGTATCCTTCCGCAGAGGGTACCGTTCGTGATGGTTTCCCGCCTTGTATCCTTCAGCTACCCGAGGACGGTCACGGAATTCGACGTGGCTGGAGAGAATGCATTCATCCAAGACGGAAAACTGCTTCGGGAAGGGCTCATCGAGAATGTCGCCCAGACCTGTGCCGCCAGGATAGGCTTCATCAACAAGTACATACTCCACAAGCCGGTGAACATCGGCTATGTGTGCGCTGTCAATGATTTCAGGATATCCAGGAGCCCCCGCATCGGTGAGACCCTGGTTACTACGATAGATGTCACGAGTGAATTCGGAACCATCCTTGTGGTGTCCGCCGAGGTTTGCTCTGACACCGGGATAATTGCGGAAGGGTCGATGACCATCGCCCTCGATGAATCCCGGACAGTGGAGGTTCCGGAGGCTGTGGTCAAGATCGCAGACAACATCATCTCTCCGCTCGGAACCACCACGGAAGCGAATTACCGGGCAGTATTGGAAGGAAGGTCAGCGCTCAGGCATTATCCTGCCACCAGGGAGCTTCCGGAGGCCTTTTTCGCTTCATTGATAGACGAATCTTCCTTGTCGGAGGGATATGCTTCCTTCGGCATCGGAAATGGATATACCAGGTTCGAAAGGAGGATCATACTATCGGTGGCCAAGGCCTTGGCGCAGACGGATCTGGATCCCGCTTCCGACAGGGTGCTGTTTGTGATCTCTTCGACCAAAGGCAATGTCGAGCTTTTGGAAGACCCGGGGGAACCTATTGAAAACGAGAGACTTGGAGTCTCCGCACTCAAGATCGCTTCCTTCTTCGGCAATAAGGTGACCCCCCTGGTGGTTTCCAATGCATGCATCTCCGGGCTTTGTGCCCAGATCGCTGCGATGAGGGAGCTGACGGCTGGGAATTTCGATGCTGCCGTGGTGACCGGATCGGATGTTCAGTCCAGGTTCATAATCTCCGGATTCCAGTCGTTCAAGGCTCTTTCGGATGAGGCTTGCAGGCCGTTCGATGCTGATCGCAAGGGGCTGAACCTTGGGGAGGCCGCGGCTACGATGATATTCAAGCGCAAGGAACCATCGGAAGGGGACTGGTGCCTTCTCCGTGGTGCGATACGCAACGATGCGAACCACATTTCCGGCCCTTCGAGGACCGGAGAAGGTAGTTTCAGGGCGCTCAGGGCCGCATTGGGTGATTTCCCGTCCGATGAACTGGCTTTGGTCTCTGTCCATGGGACATCGACTGCCTACAACGACGAGATGGAATCCATCGCCCTTGACAGGGCGGGCCTCGTGAATGTGCCGGTCAACAGCCTCAAGGGGTATTACGGGCACACCATGGGTGCTGCGGGAATACTCGAATCCATCCTCTCGATGGCTTCGATAGATGACGGGAAGGTCCTGGGTACGAGGGGATATTCCCGGTGCGGGGTTTCCTGCCCGGTCGATATGAGTCCTGTGCCGCGCAAGACTGACAAGAAGGCCTTCGTCAAGCTGCTTTCGGGTTTTGGAGGCTGCAATGCGGCGGCTTTGTTCAGGAAAGGAGGTGAGAGATGAAAAAGGTGCTGGAAACCAGGCTTAGTTTCGGGGCCGAGGGTGCTGAAAAGCTAGTCGAACTGTACAGGACCCATGTGGGGAACTATCCGAAATTCTTCAAGATGGACCCTCTCTGCCGACTCGGGTTCGTGGCTTCGGAAATGCTTCTGAATCAGGAAAATCCACGGAAATATGACTGTGAAGACCGGGCCATCGTCCTCTTCAACCGGAGCGCTTCGCTCGCGGATGACTCCGCGTACCAGAAAACCATCCGGGACCCTGAGGATTATTATCCGAGTCCTGCGGTGTTCGTATATACGCTTCCGAACATCGTTACCGGGGAAATCGCCATCAGGAACAAGTATTACGGCGAATCATCGTTCTATGTGATGGAAGAGAGGGACGATGAGCTGATGATGCGTACGGCAGCCCTTGCATTCCGCGACCCTGCCATCACTTCGGTTCTGGCAGGCTGGGTGGAATGTCCTGACCCTGAGCACTATGAGGCGGATTTGTTCATATTGGAAAAATAGTTTAAGTTTATCAATATCATGGAAGAACTCATTCTCGAATTGAAGAACAGGATCCTCGAAGCCCTCAAGCTCGAGGATATGACCCCTGAGGATATCGATTCCGACGCTCCTCTTTTCAAGGACGGACTCGGACTCGATTCGATCGACGCCCTTGAACTCATGCTCCTCCTGGAGAAGAACTACGGCATCAAGCTGAAGAGTCCGGCCGAGGGTAAGGAAATCTTCAAGTCCGTCAGGACTATGGCGGAATATGTGGCTGCAAACCGCGTGAAGTAGATTGTCCGATGGCTACCGGGGTTGTCATAACAGGTGCAGGCATCGTTTCCGCGATCGGCGTCGGGAAGGATGAGACCTTGCGTTCCCTCCTTGCGAGGAAGAGCGGGCTCCCCGGCGGAGAGGTTGCCTTATCCGACCTGCAGCTGAAGAGAATCCTGGATATTCCCGGAGAAGAGACCGTCGCCAGGACATCGTTGCTCGGCATGGTGGCTGTGAAGGAGGCTCTGGAGCAGGCTGGAATCACAGGTACGGATGATGCCGCCTTGATAAGCGGGACAACCGTCGGCGGAATGGATATAACGGAAAAGCACTATCTGGAGATGCTCGAGGGAGGGCGCCCGGACTATTTCCGGCACCATACCTGCGGCAGCAGCACCGACCGGATTGCGGGTTATTTCGGAGGTTTCGCCATGGTGACGACCACTTCCACAGCATGCTCTTCCGCGGCGAATTCCATCATATTCGGCGCCAACCTCATAAGGAGCGGACGCTTCGACGTGGTGGTAGCCGGTGGCAGTGAGTGCCTTACGCGGTACCATACCAACGGATTCGATTCGCTGATGATCCTGGACAAGGAGCCTTGCAGGCCTTTCGATGCTTCGAGGGCCGGGCTGAACCTTGGCGAAGGGGCCGGATTCGTGGTCCTGGAGAGCGAATCACATGCCCTTGCTAGGGGATGCCGGCTGCTTGGCCGTCTGGAAGGATGGGGCAATGCCTGCGATGCCTTCCACCAGACTGCGTCGTCCCCGGATGGGGAAGGAGCTTTCCTTGCGATGTCCAAGGCACTTGAGATGGCCGGACTACGCCCTGCAGACATCGACTATATCAACGCACATGGAACAGGAACGGTGAATAACGACGAAAGTGAAAGCAAGGCGATGTCCAGGCTTTTCGGCGGCTGCGTTCCTCCGGTGTCGTCCACGAAATCCTTCACGGGACATACTACGAGTGCTTCCGGAGGCATCGAGACGGTGATCTGCCTGCTTGCGATGGAATATGGTTTCATCCCTGCGAACCTCGGCTGGAAGGAGCCGTCGGAAGGATGCATAACGCCTGAGGCCGAAGGACGTAGCAAAGTATTCCTGCAGCATGTGCTGTGCAATTCATTCGCTTTCGGAGGCAACGATTCCTCCTTGCTGATTTCAAACACCAGGGACCATGAATAGGAAGGTATACATAAGGGCTTCCTCCCAGATTTCCGTGCAGGAACCCCTGTGCGAGGAATGGATGGAGCATCCGAAACAACTGTCCGGTCCTTCGGTGCGTTGCATCGACCCTGATTACAAGCAGTTCTTCAGCCCGATGCAAGCCAGGAGGATGGGACTGATGTTCAAGAGGGCGATGGTGACTTCCAGGAAAGTCTTGGAAACCAGTGGGATATCGTGCCCGGATGCAATCATCACCGGAACGGCGCTTGGATGTATCGGGAATACGGAAAGCTTCCTTGATCCGATGTGCCGGGAGGGGGAGTCCGGTCTTTCCCCTACGGCTTTCATGCAGTCCACCCACAACACGATCGGTTCGATGGTGGCGATCGCCCTCGGATGTCACGGCTACAATTGCACATATTCCCAGGATGGGGTTTCCTTCGAGAGCGCCCTGCTGGATGCTGTGATGCAGTTGGAGACCGGAGAGGCGGGGAATGCCCTGGTCGGAGCTCACGACGAAATCACCGACAATGTTGCGCGCTTGAGGGAAGTCATTGAGCCTGAAGGCTATCCGTTTACCGAGGGCTCGGTGGCGATGATGCTTGTTTCCGGCGGAAGGCCGGATGATGCCCTCTGCGAAGTCGCGGATGTGCGGATACTGTCCCGCCCGGATGTGGCCTTGGAGGCCATAAAAGAATATGGCGCTGACTATGTTATGCGCAACGACGTGACCTTCAGCCTGTTTGGAAGATGCGGCCCGGCTTCCGGACTTGCGGTCCATGCTGCCGCGAATATGATTGCGGCCGGCCGGTATTCCAGCGTCCTTGTGGTCAATGAGAGCGGCAGCAACGCCGGATTGGTATTCTTGAAAAAAGTTTAGGCGGCTATGTGGAGACTCATTTCTTTGGCTGTATTGCAGAGCCTGCTCCTGTCCGGAGGCCAGGTCCTGCTTAAGTTCGCCCTCGAGCAGATGGGCAAGTTCGAGTGGACATTCAGGTTCTTCGGGAGGCTCCTGGTCAACTGGTGGTTCCTCGGCTGCGGCATCTGCTATGCCGCCGGCACCGTGCTCTGGATGTATATCCTCAAGAAGTTCCCTTTCAGCATGGCATATCCGATGATCAGCCTCAGCTATGTCTTTGGTATGCTTGCTGCAATATTCATATTCCATGAAAGCATCCCTGCGACGAGATGGATCGGTGTTTTCCTGATAATGTCCGGATGCGTCCTGATAGCCAGATAGTAGAACATGGGAAGATTGATGGACATCCTTGCGGCCTTTTTCCTCGGCCTTTCCCTGGCGGGATCCGTTTCCGCCCAGGATTTGAAGGTGCTTTCTGAGCCCGATGCACAGAAAGCGGCTGCGGCTATCAATTCGGCGAATGCCGGTGTAAAGAGCCTTCAGGCTGATTTCATGCAGGTAAAGGAGATGGCCATCGTCAAGGAGAAGATGGTTTCTTCCGGGAAGATGTATTTCCAGGACGGCAGCCTTCGATGGGAATATGTGAAGCCATCGAAGAGCGTCTTCGTCACCGACAAGGACCAGATGAAGTCCAACAGGATGTTCAGGAGCATGGCTGGACTTATGGCGGGGAGCGTCACGGGAATCAACCTGAACGATTCTTCCTTCAAGGTGACGATGTATTCTCCGGGCAAAGGATATGTGGCCGAACTTGTGCCCCTGAAGCGTGAGATGAAGCAGATGTTCACGAAGATAAGGCTGCTTTTCGGGGCTGACAACAGAGTCCGCCAGGTGGAACTCGAGGAGAGCCAGGGGAGGACCGTGATTACCCTTTCCAACGTCAAGTACAACGTAAGCCTTGATCCGGGGCTTTTCAAGGCCGCTGAGTGATGAGGTTGCAGGACATTTTCTATGAACTGCTTTCGATGCGGGAGGTAGATGGAGGCTTCGAGGCCGATGTCCGCCTGATCCCGGACAATGTCATATTCAAGGCACATTTCCCTGGTTTTCCGGTAACTCCCGGTGCCGTCCAGGTCCGGATGGCGACGGAGCTGCTCTCGCTTCATGAGGGCCGGGAATGCTTGCTTGAAAGAGTCTCAAGGGTGAAATTCATATCCCCGCTCCTTCCCGGCGACGAAATTACTTGCTCCTTCAAAGGCAGCTCAGTATCCTTCTCCCGCGATGGCAGCACCATCACCAAGATGACATTGGAATACCGGTAAGGAATCCGGATCGGGGCGGTGCTATAGTTTGCGGAGGAGTTTGGATGGGTAGCCGTAGAGGAGGGCGAGGATGCAGAGAATGGTGTTGAGGATGGATATCCGGAAGAAGTCCCAGAATGGGCGGAAATGTGTAACCCTCTCTCCTGCAGGCGGATAATACACATCAATCTTTACAGGAACCATTTCTACCCTTTTCCAGCACTGAGCCACAAGCATTTCCAGCTCGGCTTCGTAACGGGACGTAAGGTACCACAAGCTGCCAAGCTTGTCCAGCTGGTAGAGCCTGAAGCCGGACTGTGTATCAGGCAGGCTGACTCCTGTCTGTATCTTGAACCAGAAGTTGGAGAACTTGTTTGCGAAGGTATTCTTTCCGGGCATATTCTCCATGCGGAGGTTGCGGCTACCGATGAGCATAGCGTCAGGATGCTTGTCCGCCATTTCGAAAAAGGCAGGTAGGTCTTCCGGGTAGTGCTGCCCGTCACCGTCCAGGGTTATGGCTTTCTTGAACCCGGCCGCCCTTGCCGCCTTGAAACCGGTCTTGAGAGCCTTTCCCTTGCCCTTGTTCCTGTCGTGCCGGACCAGCCTGACCGGCAAGCCTTCCAGTTCTTTCCCGGGACTGTCATTGCTGCCGTCATCCACGACGAATACATCCTTGCAATGCTTCAGTGCACGCGACACAACGTCCCGGATTGTCCCGGCATTGTCGTAGATCGGTATTATTACGCAGATATCCTCGGCCATAACTTTCGAAAGTTCGCAAAAATAATCTAATTATTCATATTTTTGTGATTATAATGATAATTGCCGTTTCAGTCATGAAAAACATTTATCCGAAGTTGTTGATGGCGGTAGCGCTGGTCCTCGGTTTCATCGGGATGCCGGTCCGGATGGATGCGCAGTACGCTACGGAAAGAATTGATTACAAGAGAGGTAGTTTCTATGATGCCGAAGGATTCAAGCTCGGCGACGAACAGATCCGGGAGGTATTCGGAAATGATATTTACAACGAGACCTATCTCTCTGCCAGGAAGCAGTTCAAGGCCGGAAAGATAATGACTGATATAGGCCTGGGCATTCTCGGTACTGAGGCCTTGTTCCTGACACTTGTGGCCACGAATGCTTTCAGCTACAGCTTCGACGACTTCGGGCAGTTCCTCGGAGCGTTCTTGGTTGGATTGTATGGCGGGATCATCGTGACAGGCGTCGGGTTCGTATCCCTCAGTACAGGTATGATTCTCAGGAATATAGGCAATTCCAGGATGAAATGGATGAGCACCGCTCCGCATGGCGTCGGAATAGCGATTAACTTTTGAGTACGGATAGTTTCTTCTTAAGGATATATGATTTCCTGGTCGGCAGGAAATGGCTGGCAGGGCTTGTTGCAGCCGCAATCGCCCTTGCCTGCGGACTTCTTGCTGCCAGGATGCATTATGAAGAAGATATTACCAGGTTCCTTCCTTCGGACGAGCAGAGTGCCAGGTATTCAGAAGCCTACGATGCCCTCGGGAAGAAGAACAATATCGCCGTGATCTTTTCAGCGAAGGAAGGCAGCGAGGCTGATGAATATACCATCAGGGAGGCCATGTATGCCTTCTCGGATGCATTCGATGAGGCCGATACGTCGGCTCTCGTGAAAGAGAGACAGGTAACCGTCGACCAGGACGCGGTCCTGGATATGATGGATGCCGTGACCTCCGGTTTCCCTCTGTATATGACCGAGGCGGACTATGCCAGGATAGATTCTTTGTTGTCGATTCCCGGTTATGTCGCAAAAGAGCTTGCTGCCGACAAGGATGCATTGATGTTCCCTTCCGGGGATATGGTGGTCAGCTATATCCAGTCCGACCCGTTGCATCTTTTCAGCCCGGTGCTGCAGAGGCTCCGTACAAGTGCGGCGAACAGCAACTATGAAATAGTCGATGACTGTATATTCACCCGTGAAGGGCAGGGTCTTGCTTTCTTGACTTCTCCTTACGGGATGAGCGAATCGGGGATGAATTCGAAGGTCGCGGAACTGGTTGAAACCGCTGCGGAAAAGGTCAGGGAGGAATATCCGGATGTGGAAGTCAATGCCGTCGGCGCTCCTCTCATAGCAGTCACCAACGCGAGGCAGATCAAGCGGGACAGCATCCTGGCTATTTCCATCGCCCTGCTGCTCATAGGCATTTTGCTCGCCCTTTCATACAGGAGGTTCCAGGATATCGCATGGATAGCGGTTTCCATTGCTTTCGGCTGGCTTTTCGCCATCGGAATCATGTCTCTCTTGAGGGATTCGATGTCTATAATCGTACTTGGAGTAGCGTCCGTCATAATAGGGATTGCCGTGAACTATCCGCTGCACTACATGGACGGATTCAAGGCCGGGGTGACTCCGAGAATGAATCTCAAGGAAATGGTAGCTCCGCTCCTGATAGGTAACATCACGACCGTGGCGGCCTTCCTCTGCCTTGTCGGCCTGGATGCCGTTGCCATGAAGGACCTGGGCCTTTTCGGCTCCCTGATGCTGGCCGGAACCATATTCTTCGTGCTGGTATTCCTGCCTGTGTTCGCCAAGCCGAGGGATCCTGGTTCAAGGACCCTTGAACTCGGCAGGCTTCTTCCGGATAAGGTTCCTTCGAGTATCTGGTTATTCCTTGCAGTGATGGCCCTGACCGGAGTCATGTATGTCCTCAGCAAGAGGACAACCTTCGATTCCGACATGCAGCACATCAACTACATGACCTCGTCCCAGAGGGAAGGCCTGAAGGTGCTGGAGAGTGGATTGGAGCAGGAAGGATTCTCGCAGGTATATGCAATCGCGGAAGGCGGCACGCTGGAGGATGCCCTGAGGAACAACGATGCTCTCCAAGACAGGCTGGAAGCCCTTGGGAACAGGATATCCTTCGTGAAAGGGACGGGTTGTTTCACTCCGGGAACCGAGCGCCAGAGGGAAAGGCTGGAACGTTGGGGCAGTTTCTGGTCCGGCAGGAAGGAAGCCCTTATGGCTGAACTGCTTGCTGAGTCCCGGAAAGCCGGTTTTTCGGACGAGGCCTTCAAACCTTTCCTGGATTTGCTGGGGAACGGGCCGGAGGTGCAGCCACTCGATCCCGATTCACCTTCCATACGGTCCTTCGACGGTACCTACGTACTGCAGGACGAGGGGAGGTACAGTGTCGTAAACCAGGTATATTACAAGGAAGGGGAGGGAATGTCTGCCGAAGGTCTTAAACAGGCCCTGAGGGCTGACGGCGCCCTTGTGTTCGATACTGGGGACATCAGCAACCAGCTGGTGAGCGTGCTCTCGGACAGTTTCGACAAGATAGGTCTGGTCTGCAGCCTGGTCGTATTCATATTCCTGTGCCTTAGTTTCCGCCGCCTGGAACTCTCGCTGCTTGCTTTCTTCCCGCTGGCTGTCAGCTGGTTCTGGATACTTGGGATAATGGGACTATGCGACATCCGGTTCAACATAGTGAACATCATCCTCGCCACCTTCATATTCGGGCAGGGAGATGACTACACCATATTCATCACCGAAGGTCTCATCTATGAATATGCATACGGGAAAAAGCGTCTGGCGACTTACAAGAACAGCATATTCCATTCCGCCATCATAATGTTCATAGGAATCGGGGCCCTGGTCCTTGCCAAGCATCCGGCGATGAAGTCGCTTGGGCTGGTCACGGTGATAGGGATGTTCATCGTGGTCCTGATGGCGTATTACCTGCCTCCGGTGATCTTCAGGTGGCTGACCGAGAAGGACGGGGTGAAACGGGACGTTCCGGTTACCCTGAAGCGGCTTGTTTATTCCGGAGTCGCACTTCTGGGCTTCGTGCTGTTCATGTTCCTGTTCGTGTATCCATACACTTTCCTGCATTTCCTCGGAAAGGATTCGGAGAAGAAGAAAACCAGCTACCACGGCTTCCTGCAGAGGGTTTCGTCCAGGTTGATCCGGATGGTGCCCGGTGTCAAGTTCCGGATGTCGGACTCTCCGGACTGCCAAGGAACCGTGGATTTCTCCAAGCCGGCCGTTATCATCGCAAACCACCAGTCTCACCTGGACCTTGCGTGCCTTATGGCACTGACTCCCAAGATGGTCTTCTTCACCAACGGATGGGTCTGGAAGAATCCAATCTACGGATATGTCATAAGGAAGGCTGAATTCTATCCTATAGCTGATGGCCTGGAGAAGAATCTTGACAGGATAAAAGACCTTGTTTCAAGAGGTTACTCCCTTTGCGTATTCCCGGAGGGAACGCGTACGCGTGACGGGAGGATCGGCAGGTTCCACAAAGGGGCGTTCTATGTGGCATCCGAGCTGGGTCTGGACGTGGTCCCGGTATTCCTCCACGGTGCCGACCACGTCCTGCCGAAGACGGATTTCATGCTCCGTGAGGGCACGGTGACCATGGAAGTGGGTCAGCGGATTGCTCCGACCGGAGATTACCGCCGGATGACCAAGGATACCCATCGCCTTTACCTGGAGCGTTTCGCTGGAATGAAGAAGCGGCTGGAGACGCCTGAATATCTATCCAAGTATGTGAGATACAAGTATTTGTATAAGGGAGCCGGGGTTGAGGCGAACTGTCGCAAGGCGCTTGCCACGATAGGTGGGCAGGAGTATCTGGCCGCGACGGGCGAAGGTCCGGAGAGGTTCGAGATCCACGGTTGCGGGCAGGGAGAGTATTCCCTGATTTATGCCTTGATGCATCCGGAGACGGAGGTGGATGCCTTCGATGCGGACGAGGAGAACATAATGCTGGCATCATCTTGCTCGAACTTGCCGGCAAACCTTCATTATCATCTTGAGGCTGAATGAAGCGACTGATTGCCATATCGTTACTGGTATTCCTGGGACTTCAGGCCTCCGGGCAGAGGCTGATTCCTTTCCTTCCGGAGCCGGAAAAGTCCAACGGCATTGCGGTGATCGTTTGTCCGGGAGGGAGCTATTACTGGCTGTCCAGAACGAAGGAGAGCGTGGATGTGGCGGAAAGGCTGCGCCAGGAAGGGTTCGCTGCCTTCGTGCTGTACTATCGCCATGCCGGTACCAGGTATTTCCTATTCCGTGGACTGGCGTTCCCTCAGAACCATTATCCAGATGCCCTGGAAGACCTTGCGGCGGCAGTAAGGGAAATCCGTTCGAGAGCTACGGAATATTCGGTGGATCCATCAAAGGTCGGGGTGGTTGGATTCTCTGCCGGTGGACACCTGGCGCTTGATGCCGGAAAAGAGCTTTCCGGGGACTCCAGGCCTTCTTTCATAGCTGCGGTTTACCCTGTGGTAACCATGTCGGACGAGGAAATCGTCCACGACAGGTCCCGGCGGGCGCTTCTTGGAAAGCATTATGCTGATGCGGACTTGCGGAGGAGGCTTTCGATGGAGTTGGACGTACCATGTGACATGCCTCCGGTGTTCATTGCTGCCTGCAAGGATGATCCTACTGTGGATTACCGTAATTCTGTAGTAATGGACGAGGCTCTTTCAAAGGCCGGCGTCCTTCATGGTTTTGAATTGTTCGAGACCGGCGGCCATGGCTTCGGGCTTTCTTCACCGACAGCCGACTGGCTTCCGTTCTTTTTAGATTTTATTGGAAATTGCGTATATTAGCAAACTATATCGCAATTTACCAATGACAGAAGATATTGAATTTCAATCGGCAGAAGCCATAAAGGACTTCCAGGAACAGAAGTTGCGCGATGCTTTGGCTTATCTGGCGGCGAATTCTCCTTATTATCAGCGGATGTTCTCCCGCTGCAGGATAGACATCGACAAGATCCGCCATATCGAGGATCTGGTGAAGATCCCTTTCACGGAGAAGAAAGACTTGCAGATATTCAACGAGGATTTCCTTTGCGTCCCCAAGGATAAGGTGATCGATTACATCACCACATCGGGTACCATGGGGGATCCGGTGACTTTCTGCTGCACGGAGAAGGACCTTCAGAGGCTGGCTTACAATGAGAAGAAATCGTTCGAATGCGCCGGACTGAAGCCCGGGAATGTGCTCCAGCTGATGACGACCATTGACAAGAGGTTTATGGCCGGTCTGGCTTATTTCCTTGGAATCAGGGAGTTGGGTGCCGGTATCATACGCGTGGGCAACGGTGTGCCGGAGCTTCAGTGGGATACCATCCAGCGTATAAAGCCGGATGCGATAATGTGCGTTCCTTCGTTCATCCTGAGGCTGATCCAGTACGCCGAGGACCATGGGATCGATTACCGCAACTGCAGTGTCAAGAAGATAATCGGCATCGGCGAGGGGTTGAGGAACCAGGATTTCTCCCTGAACCTGCTGGGTTCCAAGATAAAGGAAAAATGGGACGTCGAGCTTTATGCGACATATTCCTCTACGGAGATGGGCGCGACGTTCTCGGAATGCAGTTACGGTCTGGGCGGGCACGTACATCCGGAGCTTATAATCGTGGAAATCATCGGTGAGGACAACCTGCCGGTCCCGGATGGGGAAGAGGGTGAGGTCGTGGTGACTACACTGGGAGTGGAGGGGATGCCTCTGCTGAGGTTCCGTACTGGTGATATAGCTGCAAAGCGGGTGGAACATTGCAAGTGCGGCAGGAATTCCTACCGTCTTACTCCGCTCGTGGGCAGGAAGAACAATATGATCAAGCTGAAGGGAACGACCCTATATCCTCCTGCAATCAACGATGTCCTCGACAATACCGACTTCGTGAGCAATTACGTCGTCTGCGTCCAGGATTCCGAGGCCGGAACCGATGACGTGATCGTCAAGGTCGGCTTGGTGGGCGAGCAGTCGTTCGATGTGGTCAAGGAACTCAAGGACCGTTTCCGCTCAAGGTTGCGTGTGGCTCCCAAGGTCGAAATCCTTCCTAAGGATGAGATTCAGAAGATCAACTATCCGGCCAAGAGCCGCAAGCCGGTCAAATTTATCGATTACAGAAAGAGATAGAGATGGTCAGAAATCAGAAATTCGACGACATCAGGCCATATTACGACGATGAGATCCCGGCCGCGATGAAGCGCATTGCCGCAAGCGACACTTTCCCTCTCCTTGCATCATATGCTTTTCCGGACCGTAAGGTGGAGGAAGTCAGGGCGATGGTGGAAGGCCTCCGCACTGTGGACGAGTTCCAGACCAAGGTGATGTGGTTTGTCAACGAGCAGATAGTGAAGAGGAGCATGACTTCCTACACCGTATCCGGTATCGAAGCCCTTGATCCTTCGGGTCAATACCTGTTCGTTTCGAACCACAGGGATATCATGCTGGACGCCTCTGTCCTGCAGAACATACTCCATGCCCACGGCTTCGAGACTTCCGAGATCACTTTCGGTGCCAACCTGATGTGCACACCACTTGTGATCGACATTGGGAGGTCCAACAAGATGTTCCGTGTGGAAAGGGGCGGGAACATGAAGGAATTCTACCAAAGTTCGGTCCATCTTTCCGAATATATCCGCCATGTCATCACCGAGAAGCACCAGTCGGTATGGATCGCCCAGCGCAACGGACGCACCAAGGACGGCAATGACGCAACCGACCAGGGCATCGTGAAGATGTTCGGAATCAGCAAACGGGATGACAAGATCAAGGCCTTGTCGGAATTACATATAGTCCCTCTTTCCATTTCGTACGAGTGGGAGACCTGTGATTACATGAAGGCTCTGGAACTCTACCAGTCCCGTTATGAGAAATATGTCAAGAAACAGGGCGAGGACCTCTCCAGCATCCTCTCTGGAATAACTTCATTCAAGGGGAACGTCCATCTCTCGTTCTGCCCGATGATCACGGAAGACGACCTCAGGCAGTTCGATTCACTGACCAGCATCGAATACAACAGGGAAGTCGCCCGTCTGATGGACGAACGTATCTTCTCGGGCTACAAGCTGACTCCGAACAATTTCATCGCTCACGACATCAGGTTCGGGAAGCACGAATTCCTCGGGGCCAAGTATTCGGAGGAGCAGAAGGAAAGGTTCGTGTTCCATATGTCGAAGCTTGACAAATACGACGTTGAGGAACCGGAGATTCTCAGGGACATATTCCTTGGAATCTACTCCAATCCGGTCGATAACTGTTACATGATCTAAGGCTATGAGAAGGGTAGTCATAACCGGGATGGGCATATATTCATGCCTCGGAACGACCTTGGAAGAGGTCCTGGATTCGCTTTACAATGGCAAGTCGGGCATAATCGTGGATCCTGAAAGGAAGGAGATGGGATTCCGGTCGGCGTTGACCGGGAACCTCATGACCCCGGACCTGAAGGGGGAACTCAGCCGCTCCCAGCGCGTTTTCATGCCGCAGCAGGCCAAATTCGCATACTGCGCCACGCGTGACGCCCTTCGCGATGCCGGAGTGGATGAGGAATATCTGGCCGTCCACGAGGTTGGCCTCCTTTACGGGAATGATTCTTCCGCGGTGCCGGTGGTCCAGTCGGTGGACATAATGCGGGAGAAGAAAGACACCACGATGTGCGGGTCCGGTGCCATATTCCAGTCTATGAATTCGACAGTGACCATGAACCTGGACTGCTTATTCAAGCTCAAGGGAATCAACCTGACGGTGTCCGGGGCCTGCGCCAGCGGTTCCCACGCCATAGGACTCGGGGCACTCCTGATACAGAACGGGCTCCAGGAAATGGTGGTCTGCGGAGGTGCGCAGGAAGTCCATCCTTTCGCCGTCGGTTCTTTCGACGGAATATCGGCCTTCTCGGTGAGGGAAGACGAGCCCCAAAGGGCCAGCCGGCCTTTCGACCGTGACAGAGACGGGCTGGTGCCGAGCGGAGGTGCCGCTACCCTCATACTGGAGAGCTATGAAAGCGCGGTCAGCAGGGGAGCGCATATCTATGCGGAAGTGCTTGGATACGGCTTCTCCGGCAACGGTGACCATATATCCAGCCCGAACGTGGACGGGCCGAGGAGGTCCCTGGAGCTGGCGATCAGACGATCCGGTCTGTCCAAGGAAGAGATAGGATATATCAACGCTCATGCTACTTCCACCCACGTCGGGGATGCCAACGAGGCCAAGGCGATAGCCGCCGTCTTCGGGGAAAGAACGGTCCCGGTGACTAGTACGAAGTCCCAGACGGGGCACGAGATGTGGATGGCAGGAGCCAGCGAAGTGATATATTCGATGCTGATGATGAAGAACGGCTTCATCGCACCGAATATCAATTTCGAGCATCCGGACGAGGATTCCGCCAGACTTTGGATACCATCCGAAAGGCTTGACAGGAGGTTTGACACCTTCCTGTCGAATTCCTTCGGCTTCGGTGGGACTAATTCCACACTTGTTATCAGGAATATATGACCCTATGGGCCGCGAAGTTGTCATAATCGGCGGCGGACTCGGCGGCCTTGAATGTGGGCTGATCCTCCAGCGCAACGGGTACGACGTCACCATCCTGGAGCGTAACGCCCAACCCGGAGGATGCCTTCAGTCATTCAGCAGGGGAGGCCTGTCGTTCGATACCGGCTTCCATTATGCCGGCGGGCTCGGTGAAGGCGAGCCGCTTCATACCCTTTTCGAGTATTTCGGCTTGACTGGCCTTCCTTGGCGGCAACTCGATCCGGATTGTGCCGACGAGATAGTGATTGACGGGAAAAGCTTCCCCATGGCTACCGGATACGACCGTTTCGTGGACCGGCTTGCTGAACTTTTCCCATCCGAGCGGGAGTCGTTGCGAGAATACGTCGCCTTCCTCAAAGGTGTCGGCGAAGGTATATTCAGTGCATTCGTTTCCGGTTCCATCAACCCTCTTTTCGAGAGGAGCGCTTCTGAATACCTTGACTCCCGTTTCAAGGATCCGCTGTTGAGAAGAGTCCTTTGCGGACCTTCGTTGAGACTGGAGATGACTCCGGAGCTGCCGCTGTATGTCTTTGCGCAGATCAGCAATTCCTTCATACAGAGTTCGTGGAGGCTGCTAGGTGGAGGCAGTCTCATCGCTTCGACCCTGGCGGACCAGCTTGTTGCGGCGGGCGGTAAGATACTGACGGGGACGGAAGTGACATCGATCCATACCGTTGACGGATTGGTGGACCATGTGTCGGCCAACGGCGGGGAGTTAAAGGCGGACATCGTGGTTTCCGATGCCCATCCAGCTGTGACAGTCAGCATGGTCGAGCCGCAGGAAAGCTTGCGGAAAGTCTATCGGGAGAGGATTTCGGGTCTTGGGAATACTTGGGGTGCGTTCACTGCCAACATCGTCCTGAAGGAAGATAGGCTCGATTACATGAACAGCAACATATTCATACACGAAGGCGGCAAGGAAGTGATGGTGCACTTCTATCCCGTTCCGGAAGGCTCCAGGGCGACCCATCTTGACCTCATCACTCCGATGGAGTATATCTCGCGGGAAGATCCTGGATATCAGGCTGCCAAGCAGGATAAACTCGAAGAATGCCTCGCCCTGGCATCTTCCAGGCTTCCGGGACTACGGGATGCCATACTGGAAGTATATACCAGTACTCCGGCAACTTACCGGCGTTATACCCTTACCCCTCAAGGGTCGGCGTTCGGTATCAGGAAGGTTTGTACCAATGTTGCCGCTACGGTCCTCTCTCCCCGGACTCCGGTACGCAACCTCTATCTCACCGGCCAGAGCCTCAATCTCCACGGCCTCCTCGGAGTCTCGATGACTTCCATCCTCACCTGCCGCGAAATCCTCGGCACCTTGCCCTCGATCCTCACCCCTTTCCACGCGTAAGGGTCCATCTGCGCGCACCCTTGAGCACGATTTCGGCCCTTTTCTCGCGTAAGGGTCCTAACGTTGCAGGCAGGTGCTGCGGCAAACGAAGGAGTATTCTTTCAGGATTTACTATATTTGCGACAACAGAACTATTCAGCATATGTCGAAATACGCTTTTGTGTCCGGCGGAAGCCGCGGAATCGGGCGGGCTGTCTGCCTCGAGCTGGCCGGGATGGGGTATTCTCTCCTCATCAATTATGTCTCCAACGATGCTGCGGCGCAGGAGACCCTCCGCATGGTTGAAGAAGCCGGAGGCTCCGGTGAACTGATGAAGTTCGACGTGGCCGATCCGAAGGGATCGCTGCAGGCCATTACGGAATGGCAGGAAGCACATCCGGAAGAATATGTCGAAGTGCTGGTCAACAACGCGGGGGTACGGAAGGACAATCTCATGCTTTGGATGGAACAGGAAGACTGGTACAAGGTAATCAGCACGGACTTGAACAGCTTCTACAACGTAACCAGGCCTTTCCTTCAGCCGATGGTCGTACACAAGAAAGGCCGTATCATCAACATCGCATCATTGTCCGGACTCAAGGGACTCCCGGGGCAGACAAACTATTCTGCCGCGAAAGGCGGACTCATCGCCGCCACCAAGGCCCTTGCACAGGAAGTGGCCCCGAGGAAAGTGACTGTCAACGCCATCGCACCCGGCTTCATAGCGACAGACATGGTAGAAGGGCTCGATGAGGCTGAACTCAAGGCCCAGATCCCGGCGAAACGCTTCGGCAGGCCAGAAGAAGTGGCAGCCCTCGTGGGCTTCCTTGCTTCGGACGCGTCAGCCTATATCACCGGCCAGGTGATATCCGTAAACGGAGGACTCTATTGAGAAACGCCCTACAGGGCAGCGAAATACCCAGGGAACAATACACAGGTGATCAAGTAGCCGACGATCGTTGAGACGCCTACGCTGATAAGACCCGGTTTCATGAAACTGTGGTTCAGGAGGTATTTTCCTATCACGGTCGTACCGGTCCTGTCGAAGTTGACCGTGGCAATGTCGGAAGGATAGTTAGGGATGAAGAAATATCCATAGACACTCGGCATGACTCCAAGAAGTACCGGACCCGGAATGCCCAGCGAATATGCGAGCGGCAGCATGGCCACGACAACAGCTCCCTGGGAGTTGATCAGGACCGAGACCAGGAAGAACACGAAGGCTATCGACCATGGATATTGTGAGACCACATCCGAGAGCATCATCTTCATCTCTTCGAGATAGTTGTTGAAATATGTGTTGGCCAGCCAGGCGATACCGTAGATCGCCACCACGGCGACCATTCCGGACTTCCATACGGAACCGGAGACAGCATTCTTAAGGTCTACCTTGCAGAACATTATCATGAATGCCGTCGCTGAGAGCATGATGATCTGGATGGCTATGTTCATCTTCGGCAGACGGGCCAGGGCATCCTTGCTCAAAAGCATCTGGCAGAATGCGAGACCTACGATGCATACGATGGCTGCCAGGAAGATGTACACTGCGAGTTTGGCCTTATTGTCGATGACCTTGTCGAGGGTGGTGGATTCCTTGCCGTAGATGTATTTGTGTACCTTAGGATCCTCTATCCTCTTCTGGTATTCAGGATCGTCCTTCAGGTCCTTGCCCCTCTTGTAGGAAGCATTGGCCGCCATGATGATACCGATGATGCAGGCAGGCAGGGTGACCATCAGCACCTGAGGAATGGTCACTCCGTAGCCGTTGGCATTGGAAATCGTCACGAAAGCGACCACTGCGGCAGCGATCGGCGAGCAGGTGATTCCCACCTGGGAGGCTACAGAGGCTACTGCGCATGGCCTTTCCGGACGGATGTCTTTCTTGATGGCGATGTCCACGATGATCGGCATCAGGGTATAGACGACATGTCCGGTACCGACCAGGACAGTCAGGAAGAAGGTGCAGAGAGGAGCGAGGAACGTGATCCGGTCAGGATGCCGGCGGAGCAGCTTCTCAGCCAGCTGGATGAGCCAGTCCATGCCACCGGATGCCTGGAGGACTCCTGCGCAGGTTACCGCCGCTATTATGATGTAGATTACATCAGTAGGGGGTTCGCCCGGCTTCATCCCGAATCCGAACACCAGGATAGCCAGACCGATGCCTGAAATCGCACCGAGTGCGAGACTTCCATACCTTGAACCAATGTAGAGTGCTGCCAAGACAACCAGCAGCTGGATGATCATCAGTGCCATTTTTTAATCTTTCAATTCATACAAATATATGAAAAAGATGTTACATTTAAAGGTCTGATCCGTTTATATCGATGAAAGCAGACTTGAAGATGGCAGAAGATTTCCTGACAGAAGCGTTCATATCCCTGAAAGGCAGGCTGAGGGCGGAAGATGCTCTCCAGGATGCCTTCTGCAGGCTCTGGGGCCGGAAATACGAGCCGCAGAATCTCAAGTCGGCGATCGGACTGTTATCCAGGACCGTCAGAAACATCGAGATCGATGAATATCGTAAAGGAAGGCAGAGGAGGACGGTGAGCATCGAAGACCGTCAGATTCCTGATGAATCAGAAGCCGCATTGGAGAAAGAAGCCCTTTTCCGTAAAGTGGAAGCTTCACTTGATGAAGAACTTACGCCGTTGCAGAAGAAGATCGTGCGGATGCATGAATATGAAGGAACATCGTTCGAACAGATAGCTCGCAAGTTCGGTATGCAGCCTGCCGCAGTCAGGATGCAGATATCGAGGGCGAGGAAGACTTTGAGGGAAAAATTCAGGAAAGACAATGAAGGATTATAAGGAATACATCGAAAGGTACTTCGAAGGGATGCTCTCGGAGGATGAGGAACTGGAACTCAAGCTGTTCCTCACCTCGGAGGAAGGGCAGGGTCCGGAATACGACGAGGCTCGCGCCGTGATGGGATTCTTCTCCACCGGATGCAGTGTCTATGAACCCGCATCTGTACGCAAGCCGGATCATGTCCGCAGGATAGTCGCGGTCGCTGCCAGCCTCGTACTGCTCGTCACCCTCGGAGTCAACATATACAACAGCAACAATGTGTGCGTCAAGATGTCCGGAGGAGACAGGATCACCGACAAGGAAGTTGTAATGAACGACGTCGATAACATACTTGCGGACCTGATGAACGAAGGGACTGACGTGGAAAGCCAACTTAACGATTTATTTGGACGATAGAAGATGAAAAAGTATTTACTTATCGTATCTCTGGTATTGCTGGCCATGGCTCCTGCCAGGGCGCAGAAAGGCCTCCAGATCGACAGCTTGTTCAGCAAGGCGGTGCCGATAACCGGATACGAAGAATCCCTGGTCAAGGGATCGGCCCTGAGAGATTACAATCTTTCGTATTTCAGGAGCTTCCGTTTTCCGGCGGACAAAGCCTTGATAGACAGGATCGCTTCCTGGATAAAGCAGGATGCGCTGACGGCTACCTCGAAGGATATGCAGGAAGAAGACGGAGAGCTTACTTATGCCCTGCTTCAGTTCGACGGTGACAAATCCAAGAAAAGATATGTCGGGCACCAGATCCGGCATATCGATGGAAAAGATTATGTGACAGTGGTTTATATGGAAGGGAAAGCTTCGGTCAAGGACCTTCACTCATTCTTCAAGAAAAGATAACGAAGTATTATGAAAAAGATATTCGCAGCATTTTTTGCATTCGCGCTCGGAGCGCTGGCTTGCAGCGCTCAGAACCTCGATACCCTGATAGTCGTGAAGACTACCGGAGTCAGTGATACGACCCAGACCACGGTACTGGCCAGGGTGGATACCTTGGGACCTGTCAGCGACGGCCGAGTCCATCTCGATTTCGACATTCCGTTCTACAAGAAGATAAAGAGATATGCTCATGACCTGGTGGGTTCGTTCTATGTAGGTTCGAACATCACCGACTCGAAGGCTCCGTTCGATTTCAGTCCGCAGAATTCAATGGAATTCGCGTTCTACATGCTCGATTCCAAGACTTTTGGGAGGAACACTTTCTCATGGGGTCCGGGATTCACCTGGAGGAACTTCGCCCTTACCGGAAGCAACCAGATGCGGAAGGACGATACTGACGGCTCGATCGGAATTGGTGGGTATCTCGACGGTGCGACCCCGAAGGTCTCCAAGCTCAGAGTCTTCAGCATCAATATCCCTATGCTGTATTCCTGCGACATTTCCAACGGGTTCGGGTTCACGGTAGGTCCTGTGGTGTCTTTCAACGCCGGCAGTTCCATAGTGAACAAGTACATCATGAACGGGGAGAAGATGAAGGACAAATACAAGAACGTCCACTGCAACATAGTTACCGTGGACGCTATGGTTCAGCTGCATCTGAAGCACTTCAGCCTCTATGCGAAGTATTCTCCGATGAACCTGATGGACAAGAACTACTGGCCTGAGTTCCAGACCTGGACGGTCGGAATAACCTTGTAGCAGCAGCTACCTCTCGATGGTGGCTTCACGGTCAGGTCCGAGGGAGATGATGGATACCGGGACTCCGAGGAAGCCTTCGATGAACTTCACATAGTCCTTGAATTCCTGCGGGAGTCCGCTTTCGTCGCGGACGCCCGTAAGGTCTTTCTTCCACCCCTTGAATTCCGTATAGACAGGCTCGATACCTGTCGTGATGTCGAACGGAAGCTGGCTGGTTTCCTTGCCTTCCGGGCCCACCCTGTAGGATGTGCAAACCTTTATGGTGTCGAAATCGTCCAGGCAGTCGGATTTCATCATTATCAAATCGGTCACTCCGTCGATCATCACCGTGTACTTGAGAGCGACCAAGTCCAGCCAGCCGCAACGCCTCGGCCTTCCGGTCACTGCTCCGAATTCATGGCCTACCTGGCGGAGCTTCTCTCCAGTCTCATCATTGAGTTCGGTAGGGAACGGACCCGAGCCGACGCGGGTACAATAGGCTTTGAATATTCCGAATACCTTTCCGACCCTTAAAGGAGGGACTCCCAGGCCGGTGCAGACTCCTCCGACTGTCGTGGAGGAGGAGGTGACGAATGGATATGAGCCGTAATCTACGTCAAGCATGGACCCCTGGGCACCCTCTGCGAGCATCCCCTTGCCTTCGGACAGCCATCCGTTGACGAAGAATTCGCAGTCGACCAGGGTGAATTGTTTCAGATATCCGATGGCTTCCATCCATTCGGCCTCACCCTGCTGAGGGTCGAAATCGTAATGGAGGTCGCCCAGCAGCCTGAGATGGCGGGCTTTCAGTTTGTCATAGAGGCTGCGGAAATCCGGAGAGAGGATATCTCCAACCCTGAGTCCGTGCCGGCTTATCTTGTCGGTGTATGTCGGACCGATTCCCTTGAGGGTGGAACCGATCTTTCCCTTGCCAGCAGCAGCTTCGTAGGCCGCATCCAGGAGCCTGTGGGTAGGCAGGATCAGGTGTGCTTTCCTGGAAACCACGAGTTTCTCCTTCGGGTCGATCCCGGTGGTCTTGAGGATATTCTCGCATTCTTCCTTGAAAGTCACCGGGTCCAGGACCACACCGCTGCCGATCACGTTGGTGGATCCTTCGCGGAATATTCCGGAAGGGATGCTGCGTACGACGAAACTCTTTCCGTCGAAATGGAGGGAATGGCCTGCGTTAGGCCCGCCCTGGAATCTGGCAACGGCCGGATAGCGGCTTGCAAGTACATCGACTATTTTGCCTTTTCCTTCGTCTCCCCACTGGAGACCGAGGACTACGTCAAGTTTTGCGCTCATATTCCTTTAGAATGGGAGGTCGTCGGTTGGGTTGTCTCCGAGGGTGATGTCCATCGGTTCCTGCTGGGATGCAGGCTGGACGGGAGCCGGCTGATTGAAAGCAGGCTGTGCAGGCTGCTGGTATGCCGGTTGAGGCTGCTGATAGTTTGGCTGTGGTTGCTGGTAGCCGCCCTGGGACGGCTGCGCGCCAGGGTTGTCAGTCTTCTTCCCGAGAAGCTGGAGGTTGTCCACGGTGATTTCCGTCGTGAATCTCTTGTTGCCGGTCTGGTCGGTCCAGGACCTGGTGCGCAACTTGCCTTCTATGAAGACCTGGGTTCCCTTGCGGATAAACTTCTCGGCTACGTCAGCCGAGTTCCTCCAGGCTACGATGTTGTGCCATTCGGTGTTCTCACGGAGCTCTCCGTTGCGGTCACGATATCTTTCAGTGGTTGCGAGAGTGAACTGGGCCACTTTCGTGTTCCCTGAATTCGGGTTGTTTCCATCGAGGTAACGTATTTCCGGGTCTTTTCCAACGTTACCGATCAGCATTACTTTGTTCAGTGACATACTTCTTCATACGTTTTGTTCAACGTATAAAGATAAGCAATAATTCTGGTTCTAGAAAGCAAAACCGACGCTAAATACGAGTGCCCTGTTCTTGGTCTCGTTGAAGAGATCCTGCCCGATGTTTGCGAGGCCGAGTTCGTATCCAAGGCTTGCGTACAGGAAGGAATATGACACTCCGCATCCGAAGGTGAGACCGCTGTCGCCGCGGCGGAAATAACCGTTGTTGAAGGAACTGAAAGCCTCCCTGTTGCCGTAGTCTTTGATCTCTCCTCCAACCCCCATTCCGAGGTAGGCCCCAGCGAAAGGCTGGAAGACAGCCCTGCTGCCAGGAGTGAATATGTAGTATTTCAAGACGAGCGGAATCTCAAGGTAATCAAGTCCGTAGGTGAACCTGCCGTCCGAGTTGCGGCTGCTTCCTCCTTTCTCCACGTAGTAGAGACCGGATTCGAATGCCACGTCTGGAGTCAGGTTGAATCCGAGCGCGGCCCCGATGCTGATGCCGGTCTGCACACCCCTTCCGTCCAGTTCTCCGGATTCGGAAGAAACGTGCGATCCGACGACTCCGAACTTGATTCCTCCGTACCAGTCATTGTAATATCTGCCAGGTCCGTAGCCTCCTCTGCCATATCTTCCCGGTCCTCCGACATGGCCTCTTCCTCCGTAATATGGTTGTGCCCCGGCGGTAAGGGTGAACATCGCCAGGATAGACAAAAGTGCAAATATCTTTTTCATATTCAGTTAGATTAGGGTCTTGAACAGACCTAACCAAAAACCGTTCCAAGGAGACTATGCTTCATCGCATCCAGGTCGGGTTCCAGTCCGGTCATCAGAGGATAACCGGTAAGAGCTTGGTACAGAAGCCATTTGGTGCCAGGGATATATATTCCATCGGCGGCAGCTATCTTGACTCGGGTTCCTTCGTCGAACGAAGGGTCCTTGTAGTTGGCTTCAAGGATCACCTTGCTATCGCAGGAGCATCCTTCCTGCAGGAAATGGTCGGCCGACAGTTCCTGGATCTGCGGAATGGCGGCAGGGACCGTGTAGATCACCAGGTCGCATTCTCTCAGAGCTTCCTTGAAATCGGCGATCGGATCCACCAAGAAGCCATATTCAGGCATAGCTTCCGCAATCTCGCGGGCCTTGTCCTCGGTGCGGTTCATCAATACCGTGGCGAAGCCCAGTTCGGCTGCAGCCACCGCCGCCGCCCGGCCGGCTCCACCGCAACCAACGATCAGGGCCTGGGGCTGGGAGGTGAATCTCCTGCCGAGGCTCATCAGGAAGAACTGATGGACCTTGATGCAGAAGTTGCTGCCATATTCCTTGATGAATTCTTCGACGATACCGGGATAATAGGCTTCAGCGACTGCGACGACTATCCCGGTGAAGTCGGAGTTGTGCGCGGCGATACCTTCCGAAGTCTTGACCAGAAGGTTGGAAGCGCCTATCCTGGCCGCGGGCCCGCTGACCAGGCCCTTGCCCAGCTCCGAAAGCTCCTCCACCCTGGCGTATGCCTTCTCCTTGAAAGGAGCGGTCACGTTGATGGCGGAATATTCCTTGATGAAAGTGTCCCAGGAGGCTTCGAAATCGCTTCCTTCGATCAGGTCGTATGAATATGGGCTGCCGTCCTCCTGCTTTTCGTTGCGGTAGGCGGCGCGGAAAAGGGAAGGACTCCCGGATTTGGAGATGGGGTCTCCGATCAGGCCGAATTTACGCATTATGGAATCTGGGGCTTAAATGAATTCCTCGCGCTCCTTGATGTCCTTGATCCTGAGCTGGAGGGTGGAATTGCCACGGTAGTAGTTCTCCACTATCGAATAGCAGATGTCGAACGGATTGCCGGCCTTGATGTATTCGAAGTAGTCGGCCATGTTGAAGGCGATGGCCGGGATCTGGTGGAACGGCTGCTTCTCGTCGATCAGGTCCAGCTTCATGTGCACACCTCCGGCTCCCACCTTGCGGCCGTTGCCGCCGTCGGAGACGTTCTCGGTCAGGAATATAGGGTTGTTGTTCCCTGGCCCGAAAGGCTGGAACTGCTTCAGGAGGCGGAAGAACTTCGGGGTTATCTGGCTGAACTCCAGTTTGGCGTCTATCTCGGTGACCGGGGTCAGCATCTCTTCGGTGATCTTTTCCCCGATGAACTTGTCGATGCGCTCGACGAACTCTTTCAGGTTCGCTTCCTTGAGAGTTAGACCGGCCGCATATACATGTCCGCCGAAATTCTCAAGGAGGTCGGCGCAGCTTTCGATGGCTTCGTACAGGTCGAATCCGGATACGCTCCTCGCGGAACCGGTAATGAACCCGTTGGACTTGGTGAGCACGATGGTCGGCTTGTAGAACGCTTCCACGAGGCGGGATGCCACGATTCCGACCACACCCTTGTTCCAGGTAGGGTTGTAAACTATCGTGGCGGCCTTCGTCGAGAGTGCGGTACCCTTATGGACCATATCGAGGGCTTCCTGGGTTATTTCCCGGTCGATGCTCTTGCGCTCGTTGTTGTTGTCGTTGATCTGTTCTCCGATGATGTTCGCTAAATGGTCGTCCGAGGCTGTCAGGAGCTCTACGGCCAGACGTCCTGTCTCCATCCTTCCGGCAGCGTTGATTCGCGGACCGATCTTGAATACGATGTCGTCTATGGTAAGATGCCCCGGCTCAAGCTTCGAGAGGGTGGCCATGGCCAGGAGGCCCTTGCGCGGATTCTCGTTCAGCTGCTTGAGGCCGAAGTGGGCCAGGACCCTGTTCTCCCCGACCATGGTGACCAGGTCAGCGGATATGCTTACCACAAGCAGGTCCAGCAGGGGAGTGAGGGTCTCGAACGGGATGCCGAATTTCTTGGAATATGCCTGCACCAGCTTGAATCCCACTCCGCAGCCGCTCAGGTCGTCGAAAGGATAGGAATCGTCTTCGCGCTTCGGATCAAGTACGGCCACAGCCGGAGGAAGGGTCTCTTCCGGGAGATGATGGTCGCAGATGATCACGTCTATACCCTTCGTCTTGGCATATTCGACCTTCTCGTTCGCCTTGATGCCGCAGTCCAGGGTGATGATCAGCCCGAAGCCGCCGTCGCTTGCCCAGTCGATGCCTTTGTAGGAAAGGCCGTAACCTTCGTCGTAGCGGTCCGGGATATAGAAATCCACCTTTGAGGAATATCGCTTCAGGAAAGAATATACGAGGGCTACAGCTGTGGTTCCGTCCACATCATAGTCCCCGTACACCAGGATCTTCTCTTCGGATGTTATGGCTTTCCTCACCCTGTCCACCGCGACGTCCATATCCTTCATCAGGAATGGGTCATGGAGGTCCTGGAGGCTGGGGCGGAAGAAGGAGCGTGCCTGCTCGAAGGTCTCGACGCCTCTTTTGACGAGCAGTTCGACAAGTACGCGGTCGATGCCCAGTTCGGCGGAAAGTCTTCCCACCTTCTCAGGATCGGCCTGCTCCTTGACAATCCATTTGCGCTCTTTTGCCATAATACACAAAGATAAGGATTTAATTTCAGAATGTGAATTAAAAGTAGTAATTTTGCATAACAGGGCCGCTGAACGGCCTTTTTGGTTGAAATAAACTCTACAAGATATGGCAAACATCGAACTCAGCGAGCAGGAGGTCATCAGGCGCGAATCTCTTGCCAAGTTAAGGGAACTGGGCATCAATCCTTATCCGGCACCTCTTTATCCGGTCAATGCCACCGCAAAGTGCATCGAGGAAGGATATGATCCGGAGAAGGGCAATTTCCAGGAAGTGTGCATAGCCGGAAGGCTGATGTCCCGCAGGATAATGGGTGCGGCTTCTTTCGGAGAACTCCAGGATTCCACGGGCAGGATACAGATCTACGTCAAGAGGGATGAAATATGTCCGGGAGAGGACAAGACGATGTACAATACCGTCTGGAAGAAACTCCTCGATATCGGCGACATAATCGGTATCAAGGGATTCGCCTTCATTACCCAGACAGGCCAGCTGAGCGTTCACGCCAAGGAACTTACCGTGCTCAGCAAGTCCCTGAGGGTCCTTCCGATCGTCAAGACGGACGCAGAGGGCAATGTCTATGACGGCTTCTCCGATCCTGAGCTGCGTTACCGCCAGAGGTACGTGGACCTCATCGTCAACCCGCAGGTCCGCGAGGTATTCGTGCAGAGGTCCCAGATCATCGCGACGATGCGCGAATATTTCAACGAGGCTGGCTGCCTCGAGGTGGAAACCCCTATCCTCCAGTCAATTCCGGGCGGCGCAACGGCAAGGCCTTTCATCACCCATCACAACGCATTGGACATCGATCTTTACATGAGGATCGCCAACGAGCTTTATCTGAAGAGGCTGATCGTGGGTGGCTATAACGGTGTATATGAGTTTGCGAAGGATTTCCGCAACGAGGGAATGGACAAGACCCACAACCCGGAGTTCACCTGCATGGAGATTTACGTCGCATACAAGGACTACATCTGGATGATGGAGTTCGTGGAGAAGATGCTCGAGAAAATCGCCCTGAAGCTCCATGGCACCACCAAGGTCAAGATCGGAGAGCACGAGGTCGATTTCAAGGCCGGCTACCGCCGCCTTCCGATCCTCCAGGCTATCAAGGAATATGCTGGTGTGGATGTGGCCGGAATGGGTGTCGATGAGCTTCGAGCGACCTGCACCAAGCTTGGGGTCGAGTTCGATCCGACAATGGGCGAGGGCAAGCTGATCGATGCCATATTCGGGCAGTACTGCGAAGAGCACCTTGTGGAGCCGACCTACATCATCGACTATCCGGTTTCCATGTCTCCTCTCACGAAGAGGCACAGGGAGAATCCTGACCTCACGGAGCGCTTCGAACTCTTCGTCTGCGGCAAGGAACTCGCCAATGCATATTCAGAGCTGAACGATCCTATCGACCAGCTCGAGAGGTTCGAGGAACAGGCAGCCCTGAAGAGCCACGGAGACGACGAGGCCATGTTCATCGACTATGACTTCGTCCGCGCCCTTGAATATGGAATGCCTCCTACTTCCGGTCTGGGAATGGGAATCGACCGTCTGACGATGTTCATGACCGGCCAGACCACCATCCAGGATGTGCTGTTCTTCCCTCAGATGCGTCCTGAGAAGGCGCTGAAGAAGGAAGACAAGGCCGAGGCTTGATACCCTTCAAACTCATATCGTCATGAAACGAATCCTTCTTCTCTGCGCCGTCGCTGCGTTGTTGTTCTCATGCGGCAGAGTCAAGGCTCCCGTAGGAGTCAGTTTCCCCGAGCCTCCTGTAGAGATTGTCGCCAACCAGGATTTCGGGATGCAGCTCATCAACATGTTCAACATCATCCGCATTCCGGATGGTACCTACCGCATGTATTTCATCGCCAATCCCAAGGACGGGATTGCTGAAAACGAGAAGTTCCAGAATCTCTATTATGCAGAGTCCCGGGATGGTTTCCATTACGAGATGAAGGGCAAACTGATGGACGAACTTGTGGAGCAGACCATTTTCATGGTCAAGGACAAGGATTATCCATACCGCATGGTCGGCAGTCAGTGGATCGGTGAAAAGATGTGGGAGCGCGGTCTATTCCTGTGGAAGTCGAAAGACGGACTGGAGTTTACTGACAGGAAGATGCTCTACGACAAGTTGCACGACACCCAGAACGTGATGATCCCCCGCGGTAAGCGCCTGAAGCTTTATTCCAGGCTTACCCAGGAAAGATACAGGAACCGGAGGATGACTGTCGCGGAGTTCGATATGCAGGGGGAGCAGATCACCGACACGGAGATCCTGGCGGGAGACTTCCTGTACAATACGGCTGCCTGCAAGGTGGACGAGCGTTACGACCTGCTGTTCCCTACTTACTATAACACGCACGGCGGTACTACGGACACCTGCACCTTCCGATGCTATGTTACCGACGGTCCTTTCATTCGCCAGCTCCCTTGCGAACTCAACCGTTGGGTTGAGCCCGATGAGCATTGGGTCCTGGCCGCTCCGGGCTTCGTATTCATCGACGGCGAACGGTATCTTGCGTACAATACCCGCACACGTTCTCACGAAACGAGTGCTACCGGCATGGTCAGCAAGTACAAGCTGATCAAGGCTGTGCTGGAATACGAATAGGGCTTTTCAAGATGGTTGAGCGTATCACGTCGGCACAGAATCCGAAAGTCAAGGATCTGCTCGCATTGCAGGAGAAGTCCCGCCTGCGCCGTGAGCGTGGGCTTTTCGTGGTTGAAGGCCGTCGTGAGATAGGCCATTGCCTGGATGCCGGATTCGAACCGGACACGGTATTCGTATGTCCGGAGATATTCGGCGGTGAGGACCTTTCCGGCTTGCTGCAGGGGAAGGAATGCCGGATCATCCATGTGAGCCGGGATGTCTATGGAAAGATTGCATATAGGGAAGGCACAGAAGGTGTGGTGGCCGAGGTGAAGTGCAAGGAACGCACCCTGGATGGCATCAAGTTGGGGGAGAACCCACTGGTGGTCGTGCTCGAGAGCGTGGAAAAACCCGGTAACCTGGGTGCAGTCCTGAGAAGCGCCGACGCAGCCGGAGCCGATGCCGTGATAGTATGCGATCCGCTCACGGACTTGTTCAATCCGAATCTCATCCGTGCAAGCATAGGTGCGGTCTTTTCAAGGCAGGTGGCCGCAGCAGGGTCCGAGGAGACCATTTCCTGGCTGAAATCGAAAGGCATCAGGATCCTGACCGCGCAGCTTCAGGATTCGGATCTATATTATGATGCGGACATGAAGAGTCCGGTGGCTATCGTGATGGGGACGGAGTCCACAGGTCTGACTGATTGTTGGCGCGAGGCAGCAGACGCCCATATCCGCATCCCTATGCTGGGAGAACTGGATTCTCTGAACGTTTCCGTCTCCGCCGCAGTGCTCCTCTTCGAAGCCGTCCGCCAGAGACGATCCTGAGAAATAACCGATTACAAGGATGTTATGATGTCTACGGCAATCTCGGTAGGGGTCTTGCCGTCGATGTCGATGATGTGGTGTGCGGCCGACTCGTAGACAGGCCCTCTGACTTCCATGAGCCCTCTGACGGTGCCGCGCAGATCCTTCCCGGACTTGAGCAAAGGCCGGTTCCCGCAATCCTCCTTGAGATTGGAAACCAAAGTATCGAGCGAAGCACGCAGGTAGAAACACCTGCAGTTCCGCCTCACCATCCTCCTGCAGGCATCTGTCATCACCGTTCCGCCACCAAGAGCCAGGATGGACTTGGTCCCGAGCATCTCGTTGGTATCGAATATGTCCTGGAGCGCCATCTTCTCCATATTCCTGAAAGCTTCTTCACCCTGCGATTCGAATATTTCCGGGATGCCGGTTCCGGTCATCGCCTCGATGTAGGCATCGAGATCGATGAATTCAAGGTCGGGGAGGAGCATACTGAGTTCCTTCCCGACACTTGTCTTGCCGCTTCCCATGAAGCCGGTGAGGGCTATGTTGCAGTCCATCGCTTGTCAGAATAAGGTCGGTTCTTCGATCTCGCCGATGTCCGGGATGTTGTCAATGTCCGGAAGTTTGGCTCCGAAACCCGGTTCGATTATGTCAAGCGGAGTCTCCTCAGGCTCCGTTGCAGGAACCTCAGCCTCAGGCACCTCTGCCACAGGCTCTTCCTCGACTGGTTCAGGGATCTCGTCTTCCGGCTTCTGCAGAGGCTCCACGAACTTGACTTTCTTGATGTCGTACTGGTGGCACTTCTTGCCCTTTGCGGTATATCCCTTCTTGGCGATATACTCCTCGGCATCGATTACCTCCGGATCGCGGTGCTCGTATTTCTTTCCGAATATCACCTGGAAGCGAGGGTGCTTGTCGTCCGAGATGTCTACCAGGTATGATTTGGCTCCCGGAGCGATGAACGATTGCGGTGTATTGTCGCTCAGGACGAAGCTGAACCTCTTGATATAGAAGGATTTGGCCGTAGCATCGTAGTACAGGGCGGTGAAGGTTTTGTCAGGGTCGAACTTCTCGATCCTGAGGACCTGGCCCTGATATCGGTTGGATACATCGAAGGATGTAGTGTAGAAGGTGCCGTCCTTGAAGATGGCAAGCACCTTGTCTTCCGGACCGAACTCTCCGAGGTAGAGACCTCTCTGCTCGTCATTCAGCTTCTGGATGTCGGCATCGTACCAGATATCCTTGCCGCCTATCGTGGACACGCCCTTGCTCTTGAGCTGTATCCTCGAAATAGGGTTCTTGGATACCAGGTTGCCTCGGGATACCTTGCCCTTTATCGCCAAGGTCGAGAAATCATATTCCAGCTGGGTCTTCTTGAGTTTAGGACGCGGCCGGAGATATATCCTCACAGCTTCCGCCTCACCGTTGTGGTTCACGCTGAACCAGAGGATCTTGGATCCAGGGGCGCCGGTGGTGATGTCGTAGTCCTTGTCCCTGGTGACGCTGGTGATGGCGAACCGCTTCGCGTAGGACAGACTGCTCTTGCCTTCACGGTAGATGACGTTGTAGATCGTCCTGGTGTCGCCTCTGTTGAATACTCCTACATACAGAAGGTCCTTCCAGAAGAAGGCTTTGTCCGTGACCTTCGTGATCCGGTACTTGCCGTCCTTGGCGATTACGAGGATCTCCGATAGGTCGGAGCACTCGCTGACCAATTCACCGTTGTCGTCCTTCTTCAGGTTCAGTCCCACGAAGCCTTCAGCGTAGTTGGCGTAAAGCTTGGCGTTGTTGCTGACGACCTTGGTGACTGCGATGGTCTCGAAGGCAGAGATCTCGGTAAGGCGCTTGAAAGGCTTGCCGTATTTCTGCTTCAGGCCCTTGAACCAGTCGATCGTGTACCTGGTGATGTTCTCGATGTTGTCCCGGACCTTCTTCATCTCCGCTTCGATGGCCAGGATCTTTTCGTCCATGGCCTTGGTGTCGAACTTGGAGATCTTGCGCACAGGCTTCTCGACGAGTTTGTGGATGTCTTCCATCACGATTTCGCGGCGCAGGAGGTCCTGGTAGTTCTTCATCTCCGCAAACACGTCCTGCAGCTGGTCTTCCCAGGACTTCTGATCCTGCTCGAGGATCTTGTACACGCGGTTCTCGAAGAATATCCTTTCGAGGGAATCGTAGTGCCATTCGTCTTCGAGCTCGCCCAGACGGATTTCAAGCTGCCACTTCAGGAGGTCCCTGGTATGATTAGTGTCGTAGATCAGTATGTCCTTGACACTGAGGAACTGAGGCTTGTCATCGATGATGACGCAGGCATTCGGCGCGATGTTGCATTCGCAGTCCGTGAAAGCGTACAGAGCATCTATGGTCTTGTCAGGAGAGACATCGTTCGGAAGGTGGATGATGATCTCTACCTTCTCGGTGGTCATATCCTCGATCTTCTTGATCTTGATCTTGCCTTTGTCCTTCGCCCTGATTATGGAATCCTTGATGGCTTCAGAAGTCTTCCCGTAAGGAATCTCGGTTATTGCAAGGGTGTTCTTGTCTATCTTGTCGATCTTTGCGCGCACCTTTACGCTGCCGCCCCTTGCTCCGTCCTTGTAGTTGCTGCAGTCCGCGCTTCCTCCGGTAGGGAAGTCAGGGTATATCGTGAAGTCCTTGCCTTCGAGGATGGCTACGGAAGCGTCAAGGAGTTCGTTGAAGTTGTGCGGGAGTATCTTGGAGGCCATACCGACGGCGATACCTTCCGTGCCTTGGGCCAGCAGGAGAGGGAATCGTACCGGGAGCTCCGTAGGTTCCTGGTTGCGTCCATCGTAGGATGTCATCCAATGGGTTATCTTCGGATCGAATACAACTTCCTTCGCGAACTTGCTCAGGCGGGCCTCGATGTAACGGGGAGCCGCGTTGCTGTCGCCGGTGAGGATGTTGCCCCAGTTACCCTGGCAGTCGATCAGAAGGCCCTTCTGGCCAAGCTGAACGAGGGCTCCGAGGATGGACTGGTCTCCGTGAGGATGGTACTGCATCGCCTGGCCGACGATGTTCGCTACCTTGGTGTAGCTGCCGTCGTCCATCTTGTACATCGCGTGGAGGACACGCCTCTGCACCGGTTTCAAGCCGTCCACGATGTGGGGAACGGCCCTCTGGAGGATAACGTACGAGGAATAGTCAAGGAACCAGTCCTTGAACATCCCGGAAAGCTTGTATTTCCTGCTGTCGGAACTGAGCAGCCTGTCGTATTTCCCGGATACTACGGTTTCCGCGGTCTCTTCTACAGGGGCTTCGTCCAGTTCTTCGTCGCCGTTTTCAATATATTCCTTTTCGTCTGTCATAGATGTAGTCTATTCTTCGTAACCGAACTTGCGCAGTTCGCGGCGGTTCTCCCTCCAGTCGGAATCCACTTTCACGAACAGTTGCAGGAACACCTTCTTCTGGAAGAAGTCTTCCATCTCGATCCTGGCTTCCGTGCCTGTCTTCTTCAGCGCCGAACCGGCTTTTCCGATGATGATGCCTTTCTGGGAGTCGCGCATCACGAATATCACTGCACTGATTTCATACCTGTCCTTGCCTTCCTTGAAAGACTCTACGGCCACTTCGCAGCTATAAGGAATTTCCTGGCTGTAATTCTCCAGTATCTTCTCCCGGATGATCTCCGAGGCGAAGAAACGGAGGTTGCGGTCGGTGAACTGGTCCTTGTCGAACCATGGAGGAGAAACCGGCAGTTTGCTTACTATAGCGTTCAGGACACTGTCAAGATTGAACCGCTCCTTGGCTGAAACAGGGATGACCAAAGCATCCGGCAGCAGTTCCTGCCAGTATGACATCAGCTGCAACACTTTAGGCTGGTCGCTGATATCTATCTTGTTGATCGCGACCACCACCGGGCATTCGACCCGCTGGAGTTTCTGGATGTATTCTCCGTTCTTGTCCGCCTTCTCGACCACGTCGGTCACGTACAGGATGATGTCGGCGTCTCCGATGGCGGCATCGACGAATTTCATCATATCTTCCTGGAGCCGGTAGTTCGGCTTCAGCATACCAGGAGTGTCGGAATATACGATCTGGTAGTCGTCGGTGTTGACTATTCCCATGATACGGTGCCTCGTGGTCTGGGCCTTGGCTGTCACGATGGACAGTTTCTCCCCGACCAGGGCGTTCATCAGCGTGGACTTGCCGACATTCGGATTCCCGATGATGTTGACAAATCCGGCGCGATGCTCCGTGCGCTTCTCCGGACTAGACATAGGCACCCATCTTGAGGACGTTTACCTCGCCCTCGCTGAGATATCTCCATTCGCCTTTCTTGAGGCCTTTCTTTGTCAGGCCGGCGAAATATACCCTGTCAAGAGCCTTCACATCGTAACCGAGGGATTCGAATATCCTGCGGACGATGCGGTTCTTGCCTGAATGGATCTCGATTCCGAGCCTCCTGTGGTCGTCGGCGTCGATGTATTCAAGTTCGTCTGCCTTAATGACACCGTCGCTCAGTTCCAGACCTTCGTTGAGTATCTTCTCCTTGTCTTCTTCTTCGAGTGCCTTGTCCAGGATCACCTGGTAGATCTTCTTCTTGTTGTAAGAAGGATGGGTCAGCTGCTCGGCGATCTCTCCGTCATTGGTAAACATGAGGACACCCGTGGTGTTCTTGTCCAGCCTTCCGACCGGGAATACCCTCACGGTGCATCCCTTGAGGAGGTCCATCACGGTCTTTTCGGCGTGAGGATCACTCGCACTGGTGACGAAGCCCTTCGGCTTGTTCATCACGATATAGACCTTCTCTTCTCCCTTGAGTCTCTCTCCGTTGAACCGTACGTCATCCTTCAGTACATTGACCTTGGTGCCGAGTTCCGTTACGACAACGCCGTTGACCGTGACCACTCCGGCCTGGATGAAACTGTCGGCTTCCCTGCGTGAGCAAACGCCGGAATTGGCGATGAACTTGTTGAGACGGACTTCTTCCTTGATAGGGGTAGGTACAGAGTCGTTGTCGGACAATGCGGCATTATCAAGCTGAGGCTTGCGGGAAAGCATCACGTTGATACCGGCCTCGTCCGACTCGGTGAAATGAGGGTCGGTCCTGCGGGCGAATTTCTTCGGTCCGGCAGGTTTCCTGGAATAGCTGCTCTTCTGGCCGTAGGACGGACGTCCCTGTCCGTAAGGCCTCCTTTCTCCGCCTTCCTGGCCGTCGCCGGCGAAACTCCGGCGCTGTCCGTACGGACTGCGGCCCTGGCCGTTGGACGGACGGTTCTGCCCGTACGGGCTGCGGCTCTGTCCGTATGACGGACGGTTCTGGCCGTATGAAGGTCTTCCTTGTCCGTATGGCCTTTTCTCTCCGTTATCGTTCTGGGAATATGCCCTGTACTGGCTTCCGCCTTGGTAGCCGCGGCTGTTCCCGTATCCTCTGTTGTCATCGTGGCTGCGCTCTCCGTAACTGCTTCGGCGATCGTTGTTTCCACGACCCTGATAGTCGTTCCTGCTGCCGTAGCCGCTACGGTTCTGGTGACCGTATGGCCTGTATTCTCCTTCGCTGTGTGATGATGATGCCGGCGAAACTTTCCTTCTCGGTCTTAGTTTCCTTCCTTCAGATGAATAGCCGGTCCTAGGTTCCCTGTCAGCGTAATCCCTACGCTCTTCGTGGCCTTCGTAGCCACCATAGTGTTTTTCTTCCATAATGATTTGTGGCTCACGCCACTTTTAGGTGTAATTGAAATTACCTTACTTTAGTTTGAATATATAAGTTATCGTTCCTTGCTGAAGTTCCGGAGCGTCAACGCTCTGGTTGAAATGTGTTTTCATGGCGGCCACCCTCGCCGCAGCCCACAGGGTAGGATTGCTTACGGTCGTACCCTGGGCACCGGCAAGCGCCTTGGTGACGTTGCCGCTCTTGTTTACCCAGATCTCAACCACTACTGTGCCTTCGTCCTGGACGGTGTAATCAGGCTTCGGCAGGGCTCCGAGCACGTTCCTGCCCTTAAGGCGGGCGTTAGGGACGCCGTCTGCCTTTCCGTTGGATGTATTTCCCTTCGGGTGTCCTGCCTTGAACCCGGCGGACGGGTCGGAGGCGGAGTGAGGAGCGTTAGAAGAGTCCTTCTTGCTCATGCCCGGGAACAGGGCGTTCTTGTTTATGTCTTCCTTAGGGGCCGGGGTCTCCACGTCACCGTGGCTGTCCGGCTTTGCCTGGGCGGTCTTGGCCGGCTTGTCCGACTTGTGAGGGGATTCGCTTCTCTGGACCAGTTCCACCGGCTTGCTCAGGTCGATTTCCTCGGCCTGAGGCTGTCTTCCTTGCAATTCCCTCCTGATCTCGATTTCCTCTTCCTGTTCGAAATCGATCAGGAAAGTCTCCTCCGGAGGTGGAGGGTAAAGGTATTTCATTCCCGTGAAAGCGCAGCAAAGCAGGATCAGCAGGTGTACGCCGACGGTCAGGAGGACTCCGGCTCCCGTCGAAGTCTTCGCATCCCTTTCCCTTTCACGAAGATACTGTTTCATGCCTTATCCGTTTCCTGTCACTCCGGTTGTGTGGCGAGGATCACTTTGTAGTGGTTCCTCTTTGCGATGTTCATGATCGATACCACTTCCTTGATCGGAACGCTTTCGTCCGAATAGATGGAGAAGGTAGGATCTTCTTCACTCTGGAGAAGCTCCACCAGGCCGTCCTCCAGTTCGGAGTACAGCACCGGAGTTTCATCTCCGTTGAGGTGATAGGTGAATCGGTCGTGTCCCCAGTCCTTGATGGATACGCTGACGGTAGGCTTCGCCGTCACCTGGCCGGTGCTCTTCGGGAGCAGCAGCTTGAGCGCATTCGGATTGACCAGTGTCGAGGTGACCAGGAAAAAGATCAGCAACAGGAACACCAGGTCAGTCATCGAAGTGCTGCCCAGGTCCGACAGGACCCTTGTGGTTCTCTTGAATGCCATTACTCCGTCTCCTATTCGTTATCTGCAGGTTCGTGCAGGAGATCCATGAAGTCGATGGTAGTGCTCTCCATCTTGTACACGAGGTTGGAAATCTGGGCTGTCAGGTAGTTGTAGCCGAAGTAGGCGAGGATACCGACGATAAGACCTCCGACCGTAGTGATCATGGCGGTGTAGATACCGCTGGAAAGGAGGGTGATGTCGATGTTGTTGCCGGCGTTGGCCATGTTGAAGAATGCCTGGACCATACCGAGGACCGTTCCGAGGAATCCGATCATAGGAGCGCCGCCGGCGATGGTAGCGAGGGTCGGCAGACCCTTCTCGAGCCTGGCGATCTCAACGTTTCCGCAGTTCTCGACAGCCGTCTGGATGTCGTTCAGAGGCCTTCCGATTCGCTCGATGCCCTTCTGGGTGATCCTGGCGACAGGGGAATCGAATTTCTCGCAGAGGGAGACAGCGCTCTTGACCTTTCCTTCGTGGATATAATCACGGATATCCCTCATGAAGTTCTTGTCCACCTGCTGTGCCTTGTGGATCATCCACCACTTCTTGCCGAAGATGTAGATTGCGATGACGGAAAGGATTGCCAGGACGATCATGAGCCAGCCACCCTTGAATGCCATCTGGATGAGTGAATATGACTGCTCTACCTGCTGTGGAGCTGAGGAAGCGGCTTTGGCGAGGGAGTCGGCCATCTCGGCCGCAGCTGTATCGACACCTGCCTGTAAAACTTGGAAGATCATAATTATTGTGTGCGTTTAATATTTCATATTATTATCAAGCTACAAAAATAGTCAAAAAAATCGAGATTCTCTAATATTCGACCTTTGTAAGGAACAGTGCGTGCCCGGGGACGGATTCTCCTGCATCGCTGCGGGTGCCTCCTAGAAGGAGCCCCTTCATCCAGTCTATGTCGTGACGTCCTCTCCCAATCTCCAGCAGTGATCCCACGACCGCACGGACCATGTTCCGCAAAAATCGGTCCGCACGGATCGTGAAGACCAGATAGTCGTCTTCCGGGGCCGGATAGCCCATCAGGCTTACGTGTCCCGGGGTATAGGTTTCCCACTTGGCATGCGAAACCTTGCAGATGGAAGTCTTGTTGTCACTGCCCACTTTCTCAAAGCATGAGAAGTCATGCTCTCCGAGCAGCAGGGCGGCGGCCTCGTTCATTTTCTCGACATCTATCCGGAAGGTGTAGAGATAGGAATATCCATTCATGAAAGGGTCTTTCCTGCGGTGGATGAAATACTTGTATTCCCGCATCCTGGCATCGAACCTGGCATGGAAATCAGGGGCGGCCGGAACTATCGAATGAACCACGATTCCATGCGGCAGGATGGCATTTATTTTGTAGCCGAAATCCACGGCGTCAAGGTCGCGGGCAGCCGTTTCGAAGTGAGCGACATAACTTATTGCATTAACCTTCGAATCTGTTCTGCCAGCCCCCGTAACGGCGGTTTCTTCCTTCAAGAGAGTCGAAAGAGCGTTCTGGAGACACTCTTGGACGGTGATTGCATCGTTCTGGATCTGCCAGCCGCAGAATCGGGAGCCGTCGTATGACAGGGTGATCTTGTAGCGCATTGTTGATAGGATTGACTTACTGACAAAATTACGCAATTAACTACAATATGGAAAGTGTTAACATCAAAGAATTGAACGACAGGATCCAGCAGGAAAGTGCATTCGTGGATATGCTGTCCATGGAGATGGGAAAGGTTATCGTGGGCCAGAAACATCTGGTAGAGAACCTCATGATCGGTCTCCTTGCCAATGGACATATCCTTCTCGAGGGAGTTCCGGGACTTGCCAAGACCCTGGCGATCAGTACTTTGTCTCAGGCTATCGACGCCAAGTTCAGCAGGATCCAGTTCACTCCGGACCTCCTTCCTGCGGACCTTGTGGGAACGATGATATATTCCCAGAAGGATGAAAAGTTCGAGGTCCACAAGGGTCCGGTGTTCGCGAATTTCGTTCTCGCAGATGAGATCAACCGTTCTCCGGCGAAGGTTCAGTCAGCCCTCCTTGAGGCCATGCAGGAGCGTCAGGTCACGATCGGGGACGATACTTTCAAACTTCCGGAGCCTTTCCTTGTGATGGCTACCCAGAACCCGATCGAGCAGGAAGGTACCTATCCTCTTCCGGAGGCGCAGGTGGACCGTTTCATGCTCAAGGTCATCGTGGGATATCCGAAGAAGGAGGAAGAGAAGCAGATCATAAGGATGAACAATTCCGGGGAGTTCCCGAAGGCCAGTCCTGTGATCAAGCCGGGCGACATCGTCAATGCCCGAAAGGTCGTCCGTGACGTCTATATGGATGAAAAGATAGAAAGATACATAGTCGACATAGTGTATGCCACCAGGACTCCGGAAGAATACGGACTGGGCAAGATCAAGGACCTGGTCTCCTTCGGAGGGTCGCCGCGTGCAAGTATTTCGCTTGCAATGGCTTCCAAGGCATATGCCTTCATCAAGAGAAGGGGATATGTCATCCCTGAGGACGTGAGGGCGGTCTGCAACGAAGTCCTGCGTCACAGGATCGGACTGACCTATGAGGCGGAGGCAGAGAATGTCACCACCGAGCAGATAATCGCCGAGGTCATCAATGCCGTTCAGGTTCCGTAGTCTTCCAGAGGTATGCCTTCAAGCCAATCAGCCAACGAACTGCTCCGCAAGGTACGCAAGATAGAGATCCGCACCAGGGCTCTGTCCCACCAGATTTTTGCCGGTGAGTACCACAGTGCCTTCAAAGGGCGGGGAATGGCTTTCAGCGAGGTCCGTGAATATCAGTACGGTGACGACCCGCGTTCCATGGACTGGAACGTGACCGCCCGGCTCCGGGCTCCTTATGTCAAGGTGTACGAGGAGGAGAGGGAGATGACGGTGGTGCTTCTGATCGACATCAGCCGTTCCGGCTTGTTCGGGACGGAAGAGAAGACCAAGAGGGACCTGCTTGCGGAGATCGCCGCAGTCCTGAGTTTCTCGGCCGTGATCAACAACGACAAGGTCGGAGCGCTGTTCTTCAGCGACCGGGTGGAGGAATTCATTCCTCCGAAGAAAGGCCGCAGCCACCTGCTCCATATCATCCGGGAGATAATCGAACTCAAGCCGAAGTCCGACGGGACCGATATCGGGGAGGCTCTCAGGTATCTCACCAACGCGATGAAGAAGAAATGCACTGCTTTCGTGCTCTCCGATATGCTGGATGTCAACCCGGACGGGACTCCTCGCTATGAGGAAGCCCTCAAGGTGGCCTGCAACAGGCACGACATTTCGGTTATCAAGGTCCATGACAGGCGGGAAAAGACCATCCCTTCGGTCGGCCTCGTGCATGTCAAGGATTCCGAGACCGGGGAATCTGCCTGGGTGAATACTTCCAGCAAGAAAGTGCGCGCGGAGTATTCCAAATGGTTCGCTTCCGTGGCAGACAATGAAACCAAGCTTTTCAACCGCTATCAGATCGATTCCGTGGACATCGCCACCGGTGATGACTACGTGAAGGGCCTGATGGCATTTTTCGGGAGGAGATAGGGTATGAAAAGATTGTCCGTTTTCCTGACAGTTCTCTGCCTGATGGCGCCGGCGGCTGCTTTCGGGCAGGTCGTGGATATGGAAGGCTCCTTCCTGGAGCCTCTGCAGCAGAGGGATTCGGTACTAATAGGTGACCAGTTCCGCTACGGATTCCATCTCAAGGGGATTCCGGAAGGTACGGGACTGGGACTGGCGGACCTTTCCAAAGGGTTGAGAGACAGCATAGTGGTCGTGCAGCCTTGGGCCGCGGATACAGTCAAGGTCTATGGTGGCCGGAAAGATCCCAAGTCATACGACATCGATATCTACATGGTCATCACTTCCTTCGACGAAGGAACATACGAACTGCCCCGGCTTCCTGTCCTGAAGGCATCCGACGGGCGGATCGATTCGTTGCTGTTCGATTCCCAGACACTTGATGTGCGCACCATGCCGGTGGATACGGCTTCATACCAGGTCCACGACATAAAGGGACCGGTCAGGTATCCCGTGACTTTCCGCGAGATCCTGCCGTACCTGGCCGCAGCCTGGGGATTCGTGGTGCTTTGCATCCTGATATGGTCTTTGATAGCTTCCCGCAGGAAGAAGGAATCGGTGGCCGCAGGGCATAAGGATCCTCCTTATGTAGTAGCACTGAGGAAACTTGAGGGATACCGCGGAAGCAAGTACTGGGCTCCCGAGAAGCAGAAGATACTGTATTCCGGAATCACTGACACCCTGAGGGAGTATATCGATGCCCGGTTCGGGATCGACGCTCCTGAAATGACTACGGCGGAGATATTCTCCGAACTGAAGGGCAGGGATATCCCTGATGACCTGTATGCCGGGACGAAGGAACTGTTCGAGACAGCCGACCTTGTGAAGTTCGCAAAGGCATTTGCGACCGACGAGGAGAATGCTGCGGCACTTCCTGCTGCCGTACGCTTCGTTACGGCTACGTACCAGTCCCAGCTCGACCAGGAGCAGGAAGAGGCAAAGGAAGGAGGTGAGTCGTAATGTATTTCGAGTATCCTAAACTGCTTTGGCTCTTGTTGCTGCCGGTGCTCCTGGCAGCTCACTACCTGTATCTTGAGTTTATGGACAGGAAGCCGCACTTGAGGGTATCCGATGCGACTCCATGGAAGGCCGGGGGCGGAACCGTGCTCGGCTGGCTCAGGCACCTTCCTTTCATATTCAGGATCCTGGCTCTCTCTCTGATCATCGTTGCGATATGCCGTCCTCGTTCCTCCACGCAGGTCGAGAAAGTGGACACTGAGGGAATCGACATCGTTTTCGCGATGGACGTGTCGTCCAGTATGCTGGCGAGGGATTTCTCGCCGGACCGTATCAGTGCCGCGAAGGACATAGCGATCGAATTCATAGCCCAAAGGCCTTCTGACAGGATGGGCATAGTGGTATTCGCCGGGGAGAGCTACACCCAGTGCCCTCTGACGACCGACCGGGCGACGCTGATCAACCTTATGAAGGAGATCACCACGGAGTTGCTCGAAGATGGCACAGCCATCGGAAACGGACTTGCGACGGCTGTGGCCAGGCTGAAGGATTCCGATGCCAAGAGCCGCGTGGTGATTCTGCTTACCGACGGTGTCAACAATAGCGGCGAGATAGCTCCGGAAACCGCAGCCGAGATCGCTGAAACCTATGGGATCAGGGTATATACCATCGGCGTCGGAGCCAACGGGGAGGCACCTTATCCTGTGATTACGCCTTGGGGAGTCCAGGTCCAGAACATGAAGGTTGAAATCGACGAGGACCTTCTGAAGAGCATTGCCGGTAAGACCGGAGGCAGTTATTTCAGGGCTACGGACAACACCAAGCTGACGGAGATATATTCGGAAATCAACAAGATGGAGAAGACCCGCACCACCATCGACAGTTTTCCTATCTATAAGGAGCTGTATGGCAGGTACGCACTCGCTGCGCTGGTCTTCCTCGTGCTTGAGATGCTAGTCAAACTATTGATCAGGAGGCTGCCGTGATAATATTCGCAAATCCAAGATATCTGTGGCTCCTGCTGCTGATCCCGTTCTTCTTCCTGGGCCTGGCTCTCTGGATGAGGGCGCGCAGGCGTGAGCTGCGCAAGTTCGGCGAGGAAGATCTCGTGAACGCTTTGATGCCGTCATGGTCGAAATCCAAGAGGTGGGTGCGCGCGGTGTTGTATTCGCTGGCATTCTTCTTCTTCGTGATAGGTCTTTCAAGGCCTCAGATCGGAGCCAAGCTGAGTGAGCACAAGGCCAAGGGCGCCGAGATAATGGTCGTGCTGGACGTATCCAACTCCATGCTGGCAAGGGATTATACTCCTAACCGTCTGGAGAGGGCCAAGCTTGCCATCTCGAGGATAGCGGACAAGCTCGAGGACGACCGTATAGGCCTGATCATATTCGCGGGCAGCTCCTTCGTCCAGCTTCCGATCACTTCGGACTATGTGAGTGCGAAGATGTTCCTGAATTCCATCTCCACCGAGTCCGTGCCGATCCAGGGAACAGCGATCGGGGATGCCTTGCAGACGGCCATGAAGAGTTTCAGCGCCCAGAGCGAGCACAGCCGTGCGATAATCGTCATTACTGACGGAGAAAACCACGAGGACGATGCCGTGGAAGTCGCCAGGCAGGCAGCCGAAGCTGGGATCAAGGTATATGCAATCGGAGTCGGCTCGACCGAAGGCCAGCCGATACCTGTTCAGGGAGGCTTGCTGAAGGACAAGGATGGACAGATCGTGGTGACCAGGCTTGACGAGGAAACCCTCAAGGAGGTGGCCGCTGCCGGCAACGGTGCGTACGTCAGGGCGGGCAACGACGAATTCGGCCTGACCCCTATCATCGACGACATCAAGAAAATGGAGGACGAGGAATTCAATTCCATCGTCTTCGAAGAATACGACGAACAGTTTATGTATTTCCTGGGGATAGCCCTCTTCTTCTTCGTGCTTGAGATGCTGATAGGAGAGAGACGGTCCCGCAGGCATTTGTTTGACAAGAAATGATGTTCCGCTTCAGATATTCCGTTGCATTGCCTCTGCTGCTGATGCCGTTCTGCCTGTCCGCGCAGGTGGACCGGAAGGAGGTCCGTGCCGGTAACCGCAATTACGACAAGGGCAACTGGCAGAAGGCCGAAATCGAGTACCGGAAGGCACAGGTCAAGGATACGGCTTCTTTCGCCGCCAATTTCAACCTTTCCGATGCCCTTTACCGCCAGGAGAACTACGAAGAAGCCGGGAAGGCCCTTGAACGACTGAAGGATACCGCACCCGGATCGGTGAACGCCGCAGACTATTACTACAATCTAGGCAATGTGGCCTGCATGAAGAAAGACTGGGAAGCGGCAGTGGAGGCCTACAAGCAGTCCCTGCTGCGCAATCCAGGCGACGTAGAGGCGAAGGAGAACCTCGCTTATGCTGCCGCCATGCTGAAGAAAGAGGGAGGCGGATCGAGCAACAAGGATCCGGACAAGGACCATAACGACAACCAGGACGACGAGAACCAGAGCCAGGGCAAGAACGACCAGGAGAGGGAGCAGAACCAGGGTCAGGACGACCAGAAGCAGCAGCAACCTCCTCAGGATGAGGCGAAGATATCCCCTCAGCAGGCCCAGCAGATGCTGAAGGCCATCCAGGCCCGTGAAAAAGAGACCAGTGACAGGGTTCAGAAGGAAAAGGCCGCGCTCCAGAAGTCCCGCCAGAAAGACAAGAATTGGTGATGAATATGAAGAAGTTCCTGTATACGGCAGCACTGCTGCTCTTCGCGACCGCGATTTCGTCTGCGCAGAATTCCATCAAGGTGCAGGCCCCGAACGTCGTAGGCTTGGAAGAACAATTCAATGTCACTTTCGTAATAGCCGGAGAGGAGAACCCTTCCAATTTCTCCTGGGCTCCCGGAGATCATTTCCAACTGGTCTGGGGCCCTCAGAGGGGGACATCCTCCAGTGTCCAGATCATCAACGGGAAGAGAACCTCTTCACATCAGACGACATATACCTACATCCTCATGCCGAGGGGCACCGGTACCTTCCAGATACCTGTGGCCACGGCCTCCGTCGGAGATAACCAGATTTCTTCATCCCCGGTCTCGATCCAGGTCGTGACCGACGCTTCATCATCCGGTTCTTCCGGTTCCCAGTCTTCGGGATCTTCAGGATCATCCTCTTCGTCGGGCTCCTCTTCTTCCTCGGGTGCCAGATCGGCTTCATCATCTGGGGAGATATCTTCCAGTGACCTGTTCCTCAGGCTTTCCCTCAGCAGGTCGGAGGTCGTCATTGGCGAGCCGCTCACGGCAACCCTGAAGCTTTACCAGAGGGTCAACATAGCCGGGTTTGAGAATGCCAAGTTCCCGACTTTCAATGGTTTCTGGAGTCAGGAGACCTATGCTCCGACCAACATAGAGTTCAAGCGTGAGAGCTTTGACGACAAGATTTACAGTTCAGCGGTACTGAGGACCTACGTACTTATCCCTCAGCAGGCCGGGACCATCACCATCGACCCTGCCGAACTTGTTTGCCTCGTCAACGTCAGGGTGGGTTCAGGTTCTTCCAACAGCGTCTTCGACAGCTTCTTCCAGGATGAATACAAGACCATCCGCAAGAGGATAACCACTCCTTCGCTGAGGGTCAAGGTCAATCCGCTCCCGGCCGGGCAGCCAGCCTCATTCGGAGGCGGAGTCGGTAATTTCGGGATATCCGCCCGCCTGACATCCGATGAACTCAAGACGCATGATGCAGCGTCCCTCATCCTGACAGTCTCCGGACGTGGCAACGTGGCCCTGCTCGAGGATCCGAAGGTCAGCTTTCCTCCGGATTTTGAAGTATATGACACGAAGGTTTCGGAGAACACCGACAAGAGCACCGGAGGGACTTCCGGAAGCAAGACTTTCGAATATCCGTTCATTCCTCGCAGTGCCGGAGAATTCACCATCGAGCCGGTGGAATATTCATACTATGATGTCAACGCCGGGAAATACGTGACCTTGAAAACCGAACCGATGAAGTTGAAGGTAGTCAAGGGAAAGGCTTCCGACGCATCTTCCACCGTCCTATCCCCGGGCGTGGAGCGCCGCGACGTCAAGAGTCTCGCGGGCGACATCCGTTTCATCTCCACGAAGAAACCTTATTTCAGGAAGGAGGGATCCTTCTTCGTCCTGTCTCCGCTTTTCTGGGTACTTACCGCCCTTCTCCTCCTCGCAGCCCTTGCACTCGTCCTGGCTTTGAGGAAGGCTGCTGCGATGAAGGCGGACGTGGCCCTGACCAAGAACCGCAAAGCTACCAAGATGGCCCGCAAGCGTCTCAAGCAGGCCGGGGACTATCTCGACAAGAACTTATATACCGCCTTCTATGGGGAGCTCCACAAGGCCCTTCTGGGATTCACTTCGGACAAACTGAGCATGGATATGTCGGAACTGAGCAAAGAGAACATCGCCGCTGCACTTACTGAAGGCGGGGTGAGCGAAGAAACCACCAAGGCCTTCACGGACTTGCTGGACAGCTGTGAATTCGCCCGCTATTCCCCTGATGCAGGCCATGATGCGATGCAGACCCACTATGACGGTGCCGTCAAGGTCATCTCGGACATCGATTCGAGCTACAGGACCCATCATCGGGCCAGGAATGGGGCAGGAGCGGCCGTGATCGCATTGCTGCTTTGCCTCGGCCTTTCCATGAGTGCCAATGCCCAGCAGAATGAAGGAGCCCTGGTGCTTAACGTATCGGATTCTTCGTCTTCATCGTCCACTTTCGTTCCGGTCCTTACCCCTAAGGAGGAGACCGTTCCGGACATATCTGTGGAAGATTTCGCGGGAGCTCCGGCAGATTCCCTCTGGGATGCAGGTGTAGCTGCATATTCGGACGGACGTTATTACGAGGCTGCTGTGATCTGGCAGGCTGTAGCAGAATCGGGGAAGGAATCTCCGGTCCTTTTCTACAATATCGGAAACGCTTTTTTCAAGCAGAGCAATTATCCGCAGGCTATCATATATTATGAGCGGGCGCTCAAGCTTGATCCATCATATTCAGACGCCAGGTTCAACCTGGAATATGCTAACGGATTCGTCCAGGACAAGATCGAGCCAGTGCCTGAATTCATCCTCAAGAGCATTGCACGCAAGCTTTGCTATGTCCTTGGCTCGGATGCATGGGCTGTGCTGTTCCTGGTTTTCCTGGCGGCAGCGCTTGCAATGGCGGTGATGTTCCTGCTTTCATCCTCTGTCGGGAGGCGGCGCACCGGTTTCTATTGCGGAATAGTCTTCCTGCTCCTATCTCTCGCTTCCCTTGGATTCTCGCTTTGGCAGAGGTCGGACTACATGGATTCGGACGATGCCATCGTAACTGCTCCCGTGTCTGCAGTCAAGAGTTCTCCTGGGGACGGATCAGCCAAGGATCTCTTCGTCATCCACGAGGGCACCAAGGTCAAGGTCCTGGATGAAGTGGGCGGATGGAAAAACATATCCTTGGCGGATGGCCGCCAAGGATGGATGATGTCCAGGGACATGGAAGTTATCTGACTCAGGGTCAGAGAGTCTGTCCGCCAATGAATTCCCTCATTATCGAGGTCGGAGGTATCGCTTCGATCTCCGAAGGCTGAAGGGCTACGATGTAGTCCAGGAACTTCAGCAGCCTGACCGTTTCCGTATATGCCGGAGAACTTGGAGAAATCCTTCTCAGTAGAGGTTCGGCATAGTATTTCAGCATCGGGAGCTCGAAGATCAGGGCGGAGTTGAAAAGGGCATCCGCATTCTCCTGGTACGGGAATATGTTCCTGCTCTCTCCACGACGGACACTGTTCCAACGGAGGATGGTGTCTTCCGGACTGATGCCTCTGACTCGGTTGTCACGGACCATCCTGCGGAGGAGGCGGTTGTCGGAAGTCGAGAGGTTGTTGTTCTCGTCGATGTTCAGGGAAGTGAGGGCAGATGCGAACACCCTGAATATCTTGGACTGGTCAACTGCGGAAGTAAGCTCCGGATTCAGGGCGTGTATGCCTTCAAGGATCAGGATGTCCTTATCTTCCAGGTGCAGCCTGTTGCCGGTGTAGGTCCTGCTGCCGGTCTTGAAATCATATTTAGGGATCTCCACCTCCTTGCCGTCGAGCAGGTCGTTGAGCTGGCTGTTGAGGAGATCCAGGTCCATCGCATACAGGGATTCGAAATCGTATTTCCCGTCCTCGTCCTTAGGAGTCTTGTCCCTGTCTACGAAGTAGTTGTCGAGTTCGATTACCTTAGGCTTGAGGCCAAGGACCTTGCACTGGAGCGCAATCCTCAGGGAAGAAGAAGTCTTTCCGCTGGAAGAAGGACCTGCGATCATAACGATGCGCTTGTAGCTCTCCTTGATCTTGTCTGCGATCTTGGCGTAGTTGCGCTCGTGGAGGGCCTCGCTCAAGTTGATGATTTCAATTGCCTTCCCTTCCTTTATGGCGGAGTTGAGGTTGCCCAGGCTTTCGATTCCGATAATGGAGCACCAGTCCGAATGGTCCTTGAGGGTGGACCCGATCTTGGCCTGGCGCTTCATCGGCATCACCTTGTTGAAATCGGTCATCTGAGGGCCCTGAAGGCAGAATCCGTCTCCGATTGCGGTGATGTCGAAAGTCTTCAGGAAACCTGTGGAAGGAATAAGGGGACCGTGGAATGAATCAGCATTGCCGTCGAGATAATAGACACTGCAGATGAAGGTGCCGATACTCTTCTGGAGTTCTGCCTTGAGCGGTTGGTTGTTTCTCCGGAAGATTTCCATCGCTTCCTCGGAGTTGGTCTTCACCCTCTTGAAAGGAAGGTTCCTGGCGATGATCTCCTTCATCTTTTCCTTGATCATGTCAAGTTCATCGTCGGTCACGAAGTAAGACTGCTTGCGGCCGTCTTCCAATTTGGTCGTCTCGTGGATTTCACAGTACAGGCCGCTCGGCAGGGAGTGGTCCACAACCAGTACTTTGTCCGGGTACAGTTCGCGTATGGCATTCTGGAGTACAAAGCAAAGGGAGCGGAGATAGCAGCGCCGACCATCCGGATGGTTAAATCCGATGAACTCGACCTGATGGAACAGCATCGGCCTGTATTCCAGTTCCTTGAGCTTGTAGTCGACAAGTGCTGCGATCACATCCAGCTTCTGTCCTGTTTTCTCGTCGATGACTGTCCTGCACCATTTCTTGGAAAGGTCTTCCAAGGTGCCGCCCAGTTCAATCTTGTGGTTTTTCCCGTCGTTCTTGCAGAAAATGGTTATTTCTTTCTTGTCCATGGTCCTTAGATGTGGTGATTCTTACAAATATACTCATATTATTTATCATTCTTTTGAAAATTGACGATTCTTTCAGTCATCTTTGCTTCGCTTGACCATAAACTTGTAACTATGCTTATCAATATCCTGGGTGCCAAATGCATCGGAATAGAAGCGGTCCCCGTGACCGTAGAAGTTGACATAACTTCCGGTATCGGAATCCACCTCGTAGGTTTGGCGGATGCAGCGGTCAGGGAGAGCCTTCTCCGGACGATTACGGCCCTCCAGTCCCTCGGATTCCATATTCCGGGAAGGAAAATTGTAATAAACCTGGCTCCTGCCGATATGCACAAGAACGGCAGTGGGTATGACTTGCCGATTGCACTGGGGATTGTCGCCGCTTCAGGGCAGAAGGAGTTGCCCGGGATAGGGAAATACTTGATAATGGGGGAGTTGGGCCTGGATGGATCGGTCCGGGAAGTGCCGGGAGCCCTTCCGTTCGCGGACCTCGCTGCCGGCATGGGAAGGGTTGGGTGCATCCTGCCTGTCAGGTCTGCCCTGGAGGCGACTGAGTGCGGCGGGCTCTCGATATTCGGGGTGGAGACATTCACCGACGTCCTCCGTATCCTCGAGGAGCAGGAGGACAGCAGCGACCTTCTGGTCTGGAATACAAGGCTCTACCACAAGCTTGTCCGCAATGCCTCCCGGAAGAAGGAGCAGGTTGCATCCGAGGTTCCTGATTTCTCGGATATCATAGGCCAGGAAGGGGCCAAGAGGGGGCTCGAAATAGCAGCCGCAGGCGGGCACAACGTGATGATGGTCGGTCCGCCGGGAAGCGGGAAAAGCACACTTGCTAAGGCCATGCCCGGAATCCTGCCGCCGATGACCACGGACGAATCCATAGTGACTAGCAAGATATATTCTGTGGCCGGGATGAAGGCGTCGAGGATAGGTTTGATACGGACGAGACCGTTCAGGGCGCCGCATTACAGTGCATCGCTTCCAGCCGTCATAGGAGGAGGGGCGGGGCAGGACATAAGACCCGGAGAGGTGACCCTGGCGCAGAATGGGATCCTTTTCCTGGATGAATTCGGCCAGATGCCGAAATCGGTTCTGGAGGCGCTCAGGGGGCCGATGGAGGACAGGAAGGTGACTATTTCGAGGCTCCGTTCGAAACTTGAATATCCGGCTTCGTTCATGTTGGTCGCGGCATCGAACCCTTGCCCCTGCGGCTACTACGGCACCGGAGACCGGTGCCGATGTACTCCGGCTCAGAGATTTGCGTACCTGTCGAAGCTCTCCGGTCCTGTGATGGACAGGATAGATATACAGTTGTGGCTCAACCAGGTGGATCCGGCGAAGCTGGTAAACAGGAAGAAAGGGGAGCCGAGCGGTGCCGTAGCTGAACGTGTGCTCAAGGCGAGGATGCTCCAAAAGCTGAGGTTCGGGGACGAAGGGATCTTCACGAATGCCGAGATGAGCAACCGCCAGTTGGAAAGGTTCTGTGTCCTGGATGCGGGATGCAGCGAAGTGCTGGAGCGCCTCATAGGAAGACTGGGATTGTCCGCGCGGGCATATTCAAGGATACTGAAAGTGGCGAGAACCATCGCGGACCTTGCCGGATCGAAGGATATCCGGCCCGAGTTCCTCATGGAGGCCGCCGGGTACAGGTTCCTTGACAGGATAGGCAAAGACTGAGGCCGCAGCATCAGCTACGGCCACGGAAGAAGAAGTCTGGATGACTGGACTTGAACCAGCGACCTCCTGGTCCCTAACCAGGTGCGCTACCAACTGCGCCACATCCAGAATAATAAACACTGATGGATCACTCTTCCCAGTCAATGGTTCGGGATTCGTCTGGATTGACGCGGATATGGACCCTGAGGGTCTCTTCCGGGAGAATGTCCTCGATGTTTTCCGGCCATTCCATTATGCAGAGACAGCCGCTGTCGATATAGTCATAGAATCCTATGTCGAGGGCTTCTTCCGGTTTAGTGATGCGGTAGAAATCGAAGTGGAACATCGGCTCGCCTGATCCGGTCCTGTATTCGTTGACTATTGCGAAGGTAGGCGAGCTGACAGCATCGTCCCTTACCCCGAGGCAATGGCACAGGGCGCTGGTAAAGGTGGTCTTACCGGCACCCATCGGCGCATAGAATGCAATGATTCGATGGTCCCCGACCTGCGAAAGGAATTCTTCCGCGGCCCTTCCGATGTCCCGGAGGTTGGATATGGTGATTTCGTGCTTCATTCCTATGGTCTGAGCCAAGCTTCAGGATTCTGTGGAGTGCGTCCGGACCAGATCTGGAAATGCAGCTGGGTTTCGTCTCCGATCGTGTCCACGGTTCCGATCTTCTGTCCGGTCTTCACCTTGTCGCCCGACTTGACGTTCACGCTTCCGAGCTTGCAGTAGAACGAGAAATAGTTGCCGTGCTGGACAAGAACGCATTTGTTGTAGCCAGGCATTACCACGATCTGGCGTACTTCGCCGTCGAACACCGCCTTGACCGCGGTCCCTTTCTGGAGGGCGATAGTCACGCCGTTGTTGAACGGAAGCTTGAGATTGGTATAGACCGGGTGGTTGTGCTGGCCGAAATGGTCCACTACGGGACCCTCAGCAGGCCACGGGAGCTTGCCCTTGTTGGCTTCGAACTGCTTGGCAAGGGTATAATCGACAGGTTTGCTTGAGGCAGAAGATGTGGAGGACTTGCCGGAGCTCTTGGCCTCGCTCTTCTTCCTGGCCTCCATCTCCTTGCGGACAAGCCGCTCGATCTCCCTGTTAAGGGCTTCCACTTCCTTCTGCTTCTTGGCGAGGTCCTGCTGGTATTTCTTCTTGTCCTTCTTCAACTGGTTGACCAGGTTTTGGGAAGCGCTTTCCTCCGACTGGAGCTTGCTCATCTCCGCAACCCTCTGGCCCCTCAGGGTCTCTGCCTGTTTCTTCATCACGGCCAGTTCCTCGGTCTGGCGCCTGAGAGTGTCCTGAGCCGCACGTATTTTCACTGCCTGGATGCTCATCTGCTTTGACAAATCCCGAAGATATCCGTAGCGGCGGAAAGCCTGCCCGAGATTGTCGCTGGCTATGATGTACATATACCAGACCTTGGCATTACGGTTCTTGTAAGCTCCCCGGACCAGGCGGTCGTAATAGTCTGACAATGTGTCCAGACGGGCTTGTGCGATGGCGATCTGGCGTTCCTTTGCCTGGATGGTCGCGGCGAATTCGGATATCTCCCTGTCGCTTTCGGCTACCAGTTCCTTGCGTGAGTCGACTTTCTTGCGTATGAGTGCAAGCTGGTTGAGGGCGTTCGCGCTCTTGGTGGCGTTGGCCTTGATCTGTCCGTCGAGGATGGCGATCTCCCTCTGGAGTTTCTCGCGCTTGGCTTCTTGCTTCTTGGTATTCTGGGAAGATGCCGGAAGGCTCCCCACCGTCATGGCGAGGAGGATGACTGCGATTATTCCGGCCAGGTGTTTCATCATTCTTTCCCTTCAGCAGCCTTGTTCGCTGCCTGTGTCTTGTAAACCTTAGCCAGGTCTGTTTCCCCGAGCGCTTCGAGGACCGTGGCGTAATGTCTCAAAATGTTTGCGCTCTCCTTCCCACCGTAGAGCATCGCATGCTTGAAATAGGACTTGGCCTCCTTGTCCTTGCCCAGGAGGTGGAGTATCCATCCGTAGGTATCCAGGTATGTCACGTTGTCCGGCTCCTTCTCAATGGTCTTGCGGCTCATCGCACAGGCTTTCTTGAGCTTTTTTCCCTGGATGGCCAGATACCATGCGTAGTTGTTCAGGGCAGGGGAATATCCCGGATCCTGCTTCAGGACTTTCTCGTAGGTCTTGAAAGCTTCCTTGGAATTGCCCAGCTGGTATTGCATGTCGCCGATGTTGGAAAGGGCCGGGATGGTCTTGGAAGTATCTCCCTGTGCAATCTCGATGATCCTCCGGCTGTTGTCTATGATTTCCTGCCATTCTTCCTTGTTGTAGGAGGCGAAATTCTTGAGCTCCAGGAAATCTGTCTCCTTGGGGAAGCGGGCGATACAACTGTCGCAGGCAGCCTTCACGGCATCCCAGTCTTTCCTGTCAGTAAGCATCTGGACGTATGTGGCTGCGGCCGCAAGATTATCGGGATTGACGTCCATGTTCCTGTGCATCAGGCTCATGCCCTTGTCCTTGCGATCGGTGGCATAATAGTACATGGCTGCGGAACTGAGAGCCGAGGTGTCAGCAGGATGGACCATGACCATCTTGTCGTACAGAGAGTCGAGCTGCGGCTTGTTGTTCTGGAAGAACCTGTGCTCTGAGCGCGCCACCAGCATATTCAGGAACTGGGATTTGGCTTGGACATCTGTCCCTTCGTCCCGGATGAACCGGTCGAGGGTGTAGAAGAACGCCGGATAATCACGCCTTATGCGATAGACTTCCGCAACCCCAAGCAGGGCCGGCATGTAATCGCTCTGGAGGTCCAGGGCTTCCTGGTAGTATCCAAGGGCGGCCGTATCCTTGTATTCGGCAATGGAATGGTCCCCGAGCTTGGTGAGGACGAACGGGGAAGAATATTCCTTGTTATATTCCTGCAAGGCCTTCAGTGCCTCGTCTGGCTTGTTCTGGCGGAGCAGGATGTCGTATCTGGTGGAAGTCACCTGTTCGTTTTTCCCGAATACCGCTTCGATCTGGTCCATCGCAGAGAGAGCCTTGTCGTACTGATTGTGCTTGAGATACAGGTTGACAAGGTTGAAATGGAGGTCGTCTTTCTTGGGGAATTCCTTCAGCAAGTCTTCGTAGGTCGCTATCGTGAGATCGTCTTCACCTGAAAAGGAATACACGAAAGCAAGCCTTTCCTTGTACCAGTAATTCGACGGATCGAGCTCACTGGCCTTTTTCAGGCATTTGACCGCCTCGTCAAGCTTGCGGGTATAGAGATGGCACAGGCCAAGGTAATACCAGGCAGCGTCGTTCGAAGGGCTTTCCGTGACGATCTTCCCAAGTTCGGCCCCGGCCTTCTGGAACTGTCCTTCGTTCATCTTGGCTACGGCATCGATTATCTTGCCATCATCCGGTCTCGTGCTTGCGGCTGTCTGGCTGAAAACCTGGCCTGCAGGTATCAGGAAGGCGACCAGGATCGCCGCTATAGATAGTCTAATTCTCATATCAGTGCGTTAACCGGAGTTGTCTATGCAAAAATAGTACTTTTATGGCAATAATTTAAGAATATGAGGCCGAAAGAGTCCGACCAGGGAAGGATAGGTCACTTTAGACGGCATTTTATTATTAGTAATTGCGAAAGAAGTATTACTTTTGCATCTGTTCTATGTCTTCTAATAAATACGGTTCCTTTTTCTTAGCAGTATTGATTCTGCTGCTGGCTTATGCCTGCGGGACGAGCCGCAAAGTCAACTATCTGAACAAGAACGCGGTTAGCGCCTCCCTCTCCCTTGACAACAGTGCTGAAGAGTTCCCCGACCTGGGCTTCGGCGTGACCAAGCGGGACACTGTAGCCGTTGAAGACTTCGATGGCCGGCGTGTGATGCTTATGAACGCCATCAGGGACGAGGAGACTGGCGAAATGGTCGCCAGCGATGTGATCCAGGCTGCAGTAATCACGGTCCGGTTCCGCAACGTGGCTGAACGTCAGGGTAAGGTGAACCTCTCATTCAATGTCACCGTACCAAAGTCCATGCAGGACAGCAAGTGGCAGTTGCGGTTCTATCCTGATATGTTCATCCTGGGCGACAGCATCCGTCTGGAGCCCGTAATCATCACTGGTACCGGCTACCGGAAGGCGCAACTGAAGGGCTATCAACAGTATGAGCGCTTCCTGTCACGTATTGTCTCTGATACCACGAGATTCATCAACATTGGCCAGCTGGAACTTTTCCTCAAGCGGAATATCCCTCAGATCTATGCCTTCCGCAATGACTCCACCGAAGTTTCCGACGAGGTATTCTACTCCTATTACGGTGTATCCGAACAGCAGGCTGTCGACCATTATACTAACAAGTTCCTCAAACGTCGCAACGAGTGGCGCAAGTCCCGGATCGGCAAAATGTATAAGAAATATGTCAAGGCTCCTATCGTTTCGGAGGGAATCCGGCTGGATACTGTCATCCAGTCCAGCGATGGAGACTTCGTATACGATTACGTACAGACCATCAACGCCCGGCCTAAGCTTCGAAAGGTGGATGTCGTACTTTCCGGCGAAATCTTCGAGCAGGACAAGAGTCTTTACAACGTTCCCCGGACTGAGCCGCTTACTTTCTATATCAGCTCCATTTCCTCCTTTGCAGACAACCACGAACGCTATCTGACACAGGTAATCGAACGCCGCCTTGCCGCAGACACAGAGTGCCGGATAGACTTCGAAGTCGGCAAAGCTGACATCAAGCCGGGTTTGGGTAACAACGCGCTTGAGATGAACCGCATCAAGAACATCCTGGAGTCGCTCGCAGACGATGCTGTCTTTGACTTGGATTCCATCGTCGTGAGTGCGACGGCGTCACCGGAAGGCAGTTATGCCTCTAACAAGGCGCTGTCCCAGAGACGGTCCAAGTCGGTCTCGAAGTATTTCGGCGACTACGTGGACTATCTCCAGGATTCTCTCCGCCACGAGGAGGCTGTTCAGTACAATATGGATTCCGAATATACCGTCATTCGGAAGAAACACCAGCGGATCAACTTCATGCCGCGCAGCATCCCGGAGAACTGGGAAGACTTGCGAGAGTTTGTAGTCAACGACACCGTCCTGACGGAGGCTCAGAAAGAAACCTTCTTCGACAAATTCCGGACGGAGAACGAGGATGCCCGTGAATCGGCTCTGTCGCGTGAAAGCTTCTACAAGTACCTGCGCGACACCTACTATCCACGGCTTAGGACAGTCAAGTTTGTATTCCACCTGCACCGCAAGGGTTTGGTGAAGGATACGGTGCATACCACCGTCCTGGATACTGCCTATATGATGGGTGTCGAGTCGCTCCGGAATATGGAGTACGACCTGGCGCTTATCCGGCTGAAGCCTTACGAGGACTTCAATACGGCCGTTGCATACGTGGGCTTGAACCGCAACACCAATGCGTTGGCCATACTCTCCAAAATGGAGCGCACGGCAGAGGTCAACTACCTGCTCGCCATCATCTATGCCCGTATGGGCAAGACGCACGAAGCGGTCGAATGTTATGTCAAGTCATGCAAGCAGAACCGTCTGTTCGTGCACCGGGGTAACCTGGATCCCGAGATCTCTGCTCTCATCCAGGCCTATCATTTGAACAAGTTGAACGAGGAAGATGAAAAGGACTTTACATTTTAAGGCCGACCCATTTCTGAGCCGGCCTTCTTTGTGGGTCTTACCTTCCGCGGCGATAGCCTAGAGGTTCTTGTTGACTTTCTTCCAGTCCTTGACTGCAGGGATGATTCCCAGGTCGATGATCTCATCGCGCATCTTGCAGAGATGCTCGTATGAAGCCTGGAGAGCTTTCATCTCGGCTGCGGTACCCTTAGGCTCCTTGAAGCTGACACCGTTGGCGTCGATGACGGTAGGCATCGCCATCATGACGTTCTGGAACTTCTCGTCGTTGACATAGGTTCCGGCCGGCCAGGTGAACTTCTTGCCGCCCATGGAAGCCTCGATCATCTTCACGGCGTTGTAGGCAGGGCTCTGGAAGGAGCTGCGTCCGCGGAGCTTGATGATGTTGGATCCACCCTGAATGGTAGCCTGCTTGATCTCCTCGAACTTCTTTGCGGAGAGTTTCTTCTTGGAAAGAGGAACTCCGTCGATCTTGACCTTGGATGCGAATACGGCCATGGCTTCGCCGTGTCCTCCGTAGGTGCGGGCTCCAGTCACCTTGTACTGAGGAACCTTGAACTCTGCCGCGAGTTCGGTCTGCAGACGGGTGGAGTCGAGGGCTGCCAGGGTAGTGACCTGTGAAGGCTTCAGTCCTGAGTGGAGCAGTACCACGAGACCGGTAAGGTCGGCAGGGTTGAAGATAACAACGATGTGCTTGACATCAGGGCAGTATTTCTTGACGTTCTTGCCGAAATCCTCCGCGATCTGGCAGTTACCCTTGAGCAGGTCCTCGCGGGTCATGCCTTCCTTGCGAGGGGCTCCTCCGGAAGAGATTATGTACTTGGCACCCTTGAAAGCTACCTTAGGGTCTGTGGTCCAAGTGATGTTGGCGCCTTCGAAAGCGCAATGGGCCATCTCGGCCACGACACCCTTCAGACCAGGTTCATAAACGTCATAAAGGCAGATGTTCGGTGTGAGCTTGAGCATCATCGCCGTCTGGGCCATGTTGGATCCGATCATTCCGGCGGCGCCGACGATGACCAGTTTGTCATTTGTCAAAAATCCCATTTCAGAATAATGTTTATGTGTTTGCGATTCGTTTTCTTTAAAGGTAGGACAAAGATAATAAAATATACGGACATTATTATGGTTGCATATCTTGAGAATGCTTTCTCCATATTTGCTGAAACGATATAATAAATTTTCCTTATTTATTCGAAAAAAATGATGTTTTGTTTTGGATTTTCGGAAAACCGTATTATTTTTGCAATGTTGTGTAAATAATGGAGTTATAGATTCCATTTTTTATTACCATTATAGCTAAATCGAATTAGCATAACAAAATAACTAACAAATGAAGAATCAATCTATTACATTGCTCGTAATGATTGGAATTTTGACTCTGTTATTATGCCCTGGACAAGCATATGCACAGCAATTCCAGACATTCAAGGTCTCAGGCTCGGTTACGGCCTCTGACACGCATGAGCCCATCATTGCTGCAGGCGTCCAAATGAAGGCCTCGAATATCGGGACGGTTACCGATATCAATGGCGACTATTCTCTCCTTGTTACTGACCCTGAGGGCATCTTGACCATTTCGGCGGTGGGTTACAAAACCGTATTCATCAAGATTGCCAAGAGGGCCCGAATTGACGTAGTACTTGATCCGGATGTGGAATCATTGGAGGATGCTGTGGTTGTCGGGTATGGTACCCAGAAAAAAGCGACCATTACGGGGTCGTTGACAACAGTTGATGCAAAAGTATTGCAAAAGACGGTATCTCCATCCCTGTCCAATGCACTTGGCGGAGCAATGCCAGGTGTCATAACCCGTCAGTCCAGCGGAGAACCGGGATATGACGGGGCAACGATCCTCATCCGCGGCCTTGGAACATGGGTTGATGCATCTCCTTTGATTCTGATTGATGGTGTGGAACGGAGTATCGACAATGTCAATCCGGAGGAGATAGAGTCCTTCTCCATACTGAAAGATGCCTCTGCCACTGCCGTATATGGTATGAGAGGTGCCAACGGTGTCATTCTTATTACGACAAAGAAAGGAACGGTTGGAAAACCAAAAGTGACGTTTCGAACGGAACAGACCCATCTGAGAGGCCTTCGGTTCCCTGATTATATCAAAGGTTGGGAGTTTGCCAATCTGATGAATGAAGCGTGCCAAGTCGGTGGCGTAACCATTCCATGGGCAGACGAGCAGATTGAAGCATTCCGTGACGGATCGGATCCATACAACTATCCAAGTGTGGATTGGACGAATGAAGTCCTGAAGAAGGATGCGTTCCAAAGCATCAATAATTTGTCCGTGAGTGGAGGTAATGATGCAGTGAGGTATTATGTGAGTGTGGGCTTTACCTCCCAAAGCGGTCTTTTTAAAGAGGATCCGACCTATGATTACCGTACCAACTCGCTGGCCCAGCGTTACAATTTCCGTTCAAATATAGATGTTAACCTGACCAAGAATCTCTCTTTGTATTTGGGTCTGGCAGAAATTGTAAGAGACCAAACTTATCCGGGTACGTCAGCCAGCACTATTTTCTCTCGACTGCGCACCACCTCTCCTATCTCATATCCTATTCGGAATCCAAATGGGACATTTGGCGGTGGAGCGACCTCCTATGAACAGATAAGCCCATATGTCTTGGTGACTAACAGTGGTTTTATCAAACAGTTCAGGACGACTGCACAGGGTACGTTCGGAGCAAAGTGGGATCTGGTTTTCATTACCCCTGGTTTGCAGTTGGAGGGCAATTTCTCTTATGACCATTACTATTATAGTGAAGTTACTCGCAGCAAGAGGCCGGAGATAAACAAGTATATCGGCCCTGATCCGGTTACGGGAGAAGATAGATATAATCGTATTGCTGATGAGACCGCAATGGGATATAGTATTGGCCATTCAGCCAACAGGACATATTATTATGATATCCGCTTGAATTACAATCGCTCATTCAACAACCATAACATCGGTGCCCTGGCAATGTTCAACCGCCGGGATTATATGAAACTCTCGGCTGGATCGTCGATAGCAAATCTTCCGTATCGCCGGCAGGGTTGGGCAGGCCGTTTTACATATAATTATAAACAAAAGTACCTATTCGATTTCAATTTCGGTTATAACGGATCAGAAAACTTCGCGCGGGGTCACCGATATGGATTCTTCCCTGCTTGGTCCGCTGGTTGGGTCCCTTCCCTGGAAGAATGGTGGAAGATCGGGTGGATCAACCATCTCAAATTGCGTGGTTCTTTCGGTTATGTCGGAAATGATGCTGTCGGAGGCGAGCGCTTCTTCTATCTGTCGAATGTAAATAAGACGGCAAACGGTTATAAGTTTGGTGATTCCCAGATTACCTTGAACGGTATGTCGGAAGATCTGCTAGGATCGCCGAATGCCACGTGGGAAGTTTCGCGGAAGACGGATGTTGGTGTGGACATGGAGTTGTTCAAGCGAATACTACGTATTAGCGCCGATTATTTTTATGAATACCGAGACCGGATCTTGCTCCAACGGGCTACCATTCCTGACATCATGGGTGCGGCGTATGGCAATCTCCCATATGCTAATATCGGTATTATGTCGAATCGCGGTGTTGACGGCCAGATTGAATTGACGGACAGGAAGAAGAGCGGGTTATTTTATTCCATCAGGGCAAACTTTACTTATGCCAGGAATAAGATTATAGAGGACGACACGGCTCACGCATTGTACGATTACCAGAATAGCCGCGGCACGTATGCCAATAGCTGGCTGGGGTATGTGGCTCTTGGTTTGTTCCAGAGTCAGGAAGAGATCGACAATAGTCCTAAACAAGAGCTGGGGTCTTATACGGTTGGTGATATAAAGTACAAGGATCTGAACGGAGATGATGTGATCAATGCATATGACCGTACATGGATCGGTCATCCGAGGAATCCACAGCTGATGTACGGAATAGGGCTTACGCTTGCCTACAAGGGTTTTGACATCTCGTTGAACTTTACGGGTGCTGCGTTGACCGACATTCTCCTCGGTGCTAATTCCATGTGGCCTTTTGCCTTGGATTATCCTGGCTATAATGTGCTTAGGGAGTATTATGACAACCGATTCATTCCAGGTGCGGCAGATAATTCCAATGCGAAGTATCCAGTCGTGCATAATGGTACCTCTTCCAATAATTATCAAACCAGTACCCTGTATCAGCGCGATGGATCTTATCTCAAACTAAAGGCTGCGGAGATCGGCTATAATTTCTCAAAACGGGTTTACTCCAAGATTGGAGCAGAATCCTTGAGGATATTCCTCAATGGGAACAACTTGTTCTGGTTGGACAATATAAAGATTATGGATCCTGAATCAAACAATCTGGGATCAGCGACCTATCCTACCCAGCGGGGGATAACTTTCGGTGTACAGTTGGGCTTCTAAAAACAATCGATTGAAATGAAAAAGATCAGTTTATATACCATTGTTTTCATCATCGGGGCACTCTCGACGATAACATCATGCGAGAAATTCCTGGATATGTCCCCTGATGAAAACTTAACGATAGAGGATGTCTTCGCCAATAGAAACTATACGCGTGATTTCCTGACCCATATCTATTCCTGGAATCCGTCCGAGGTGAACATGGCTGATGATGGTGGCTCATACAGGAACCCGTTTGTCGCCGGTTCTGATGAAATGGAATGTGCCTATGGTAAAGCATATGCCCATCAGATCAACAGCGGAGGTTGGAATCCGACCGATATATCTCGTACAAAGATATGGCCAGAGTCTTATATGGCCTTGAGGAAGGTCAATATGTTCCTTGAGCATGTGGATGACTGCCCGACAACTGAAATTGAGATCAGACATTGGAAAGGAGAGGCTTATTTCCTACGGGCATGGTTCCATTTCTTGGTCTTCCGTACCTATGGGCCGATCCCTGTGCTGGACCATTCCTTGAACCCCGAAGATGACATGTTGTCCATACGTCGTTCAGATGTAGAAACGGTTGTTAAGTTCATCTGTGACGATTGTGACCGCGCTGCTGAATGTCTGGCCGACTTTAACCGGTGGCCTTCTACGGATACAGGACGTGCACTGCGTATGTCCGCTTTGGGTCTTAAGTCCAGGGCACTCCTTTATCTTGCATCTCCGCTCTATAATGGGGACACGCTGTTGGCTGAACTCAAGGATCCGGTGGATGGATCCAACCTGATTCCTCAAACTGCTGACGCATCCAAATGGGCGAAGGCTGCAGAGGCGGCCAAAGAGTGCATCCGCGTGGCCAAAGCAACAGGATTCGGATTGTATCGCAAGAATGAAGATCCTGTCTTGAACTATCAGTACATATTCCTGGATAACTGGAATGAGGAAATCCTTTGGGCTAAGAATATTGGGACGTATTCACATCACCTGCTGTGTTCGGATCCTGTGTCATTCGGTTGTTATGCCATCTATGATCCAACGCAAGAGATAGTGGATGCCTATGAAATGGAAGACGGTTCAACGCCGATCATCGGATACACGAATAACGGATTGACTCCTATTATCAATCCTTCGTCCGGTTATGTCGAAGCTGGATTTACGGAAGAATCATATGAAGGCAGGTGGGAAAAAGGTGTTTCCAACATGTACACCCACAGGGAGCCTCGTTTTTATGCCTCGATTAATTTCGCAGGGTCCCTTTGGAAGACGACACGTGCTTCCAACTGGACGAAACCCCATTACAATGAATTCTGGTTTACCGGGATGGATGGGAAGAACAATGCCGGCTCCGATTATTGCAAGACGGGGTACTTGTTGAAAAAGATGCATAATCCATCATTCATCAAAGGAACTTATATCCCGCTGCAGACCAGCATCTATATCCGATTGGGTGAAATATACCTGAATGCCGCAGAGGCAATCAATGAGTCAGAGGGACCGGCCAATGCTTATCCTTATGTGAATGAAATCCGGAACAGGGCTGGGTTGCCAAATCTTCCCGAGGGCCTGAACAAGGATGAGATGAGGGATAGGATCAAGCATGAGCGCCGCATCGAATTGGCATTTGAGACGCATCGCTTCTTTGATACACGCCGGTGGTTGGATGGTCCGGAAACGCAAGGTACACCTATTCATTCCATGAATATCTATGCGGGAACAGCATTGAATGATGGGACACTTGCAAACTTCCGTGGCATAATGTGACATAAACATATACTTGAAGGTAGGTTTGTGTATCAAAAGACCTTACCTTTGAAGTATGGAAGACAACACATCTGCAAAGTTTGAGTTCCTTG